>Ga0182014_10001529_pt1 | contig 30823 bp, 28 predicted proteins | sample 612S2DmetaG_FD_120489 | JGI IMG/M metagenome (GOLD analysis project Ga0182014, IMG submission 120489) | Permafrost microbial communities from Stordalen Mire, Sweden - 612S2D metaG | ecosystem: Environmental > Terrestrial > Soil > Wetlands > Permafrost | place: Sweden: Stordalen | collected... | reverse complement strand
GCTCCGCCTGTCCTGGCTGCTCCGCTTCTCCTGGACGGTCGGTCCGCCCCGGCGGCGGCGCGTGATAGGCCTCCCGCTGGATGAGCACCGCCTGATCGGCCTGAGCCCAGTCGGTGTCGGCCAGTTCGCCGGGGAACTCCCCCGTCTCGTGCCAGGCGCGCCAGAACTTGAGGTCCGGGAACGTACCGTCGGCCAGCTCCCGCATCAGGCCCCGCACCCACTCGGCCTCGGCCCGCTTCATGGCCAGCCCGTGCTCCGTCTCCAGCAGGAACAGGCGGGGCAGCCGATGGGCGACGGCATGGTCGACGACGCCGGTCGTGGCCGCGATCTCGATCTCCAGGACCTGCAGCCGCTCCGCGAGCAGCCCGGCCAGCTCATCGGGATGGATCACCGCGACCAGCGAGAGGGCCGAGGTGAAGATCGGGTACTCCTTGACCGGTTCGCTGATCAGCTCGCGAATCCGGTCCTCGAGCTCGCGCCGTCCGTCGTCGGTGAGCCGGTAGACGGTCCGTTCGGGGCGGTGCCCCGCGCGCACGGTGCCCTCCGCCTCGACGAAACCCTGCCGTTCCAGATTCTGCACGACGGTGTAGAGCGAGCCGTAACGGATCTTGATCGAGTCATCCTTGCCACGATGCTTCAGCAGCCGGGCGATCTGGTACGGATGCATCGGCCCGCCCATCAGCATGGCCAGCACGGCCAGGCCGAGCGGGTTCGTCAGCTTGCGCCTTCGTGCCATCGCCGTCGCGCCTCGCGTTCCGGGCTGGATCCTGTCACGTATATTCGGTTACGAGTATACGGAGATACGCCATCGCAATACAAGTTATATCGCGACTTAGGCTTGGCCACTAGAGTTATATCGCGAGTTTGGCTTTAGTCGCCGGAGCCGGCCCGTGGGAGGACCTAGGCAGCACCGACCCCGCGTTCCGGCACATCCGGCTGGACCCCCACGTCTGGCAGTAAGCCCCGAGCCGTCGGGGCCCGGCCCATCCGCCGGAACCATGGCCAGCCGATGAGCAGGACGCCGAGCACGAGGGACACGACGCCGGACACCAACGAGGCGGTATGGCCACGCTGCGGGACGGCGGCGGGCTGTTAATCCCGGACAGGCAGTGGCATCGCCCGCGAACCGGCCCGCTTCAGGGTGCCGATGATCGGGGCGGTCTCCACCGAGCGCACGCCGGGAAGGCCGGTCAGCCGGGTGGTGAGGTACTCGTAGAGGTGCCGGGTATCCCGGAACACGGCGCTGATGGCCAGGTTGGTGGGACCGGTCGTCGCGGCGGCGTACGGGACTTCCGGGTGCGCGGCTACCGCGCGGCCCGCCGCCTCGAGGTGGGCGGGGTCGACCGCGAGCCAGAGCATCGCGGAAACATTGACGCCGAGAAACGCATCGTCGATGTCGACGTCGAAGTACAGCAGCCCGGCCTGCTGCAGTTCGTCGATCCTGCGGCGCACGGTCGACTCGTGCCAGTGGGTGGCGGCGGTGAGCGCGGAGTTCGGTGTCCGGCCGTCGCGGGCCAGCTCGGCGAGGAGCAGATCGTCATCGGGGCGGAGGGCGACCTGGTCGCCGGCCGGCCGCTGCCGGGCCGGCGACTGCCGGGCCGGCTGCTCGCCGGGTAGCGCGTCCGGCGCGTCCGGGCGCAGCTTGGACAGCTGAGTGACGGACAGCGCGTTCGCTATCCCCTGCCATTCGACCGGGCTGAACACATGCAGGACCGAGTGGGCGGTGATCTGCACCACCCGGCGGCTGCCAGGCAGGCCGCGCAGGAAGAGCGCGTTGCGCTGCTCCGGGGTGCGGGCCTGGAGGCCGCAGACGATCTCGGTTCCGCCGGAGAACAGGCGAACCCAGCGGGTATCGGGCCGGCGCGCCAGCGTGGCCGCGATCGCGTCGGCGCTGCCCGGCGTGGCCTGCAGCCGGACCAGCCAGTCCACCCATCCCGCGCGCGGCCCGTTCACGATGCCGTGGACGCGCAGCCCGGCGGTCTCACTGAGGCGCCGGTAGCGCCGGGCGATGGTCTGGTCGGAGACCCCGACCGCCTCGGCGAGCACGCGGTAGGGCGCCCGCGGCGCGGCCGTGAGGGCGTGCACGAGCTGCCGGTCAACCTCGTCCAGGTGATCTATTTCCACGGATATGAGCCTACTGAAGTCGAGATCCGGCACAACCCCCGGCATATCCGGGTCAGCTGTCCAGTAATAGGCACGATGGGTGGCAGCCGACCATGGAGGGAAGTGCGCAATGGACAAGAAGTGGTGGACGCTGGCGGCGGTCTGCACGGGGACTTTCATGCTCCTGCTCGACGTCACCATCGTCGTCGTCGCTCAGCCCGCGATCCAGAGCGGGCTGCACGCGGGGTTCAGCGACGTGCAGTGGACCCTGGATGCTTACGCCCTGACCCTCGCCACCCTGCTGCTGACCTCCGGCGTGCTGGCCGACCGTTACGGCAGGAAGCTCCTGTTCCAGATCGGGCTGGCGGTGTTCACGCTCGGCTCGCTGCTGTGCGGCCTGGCCCGCGACCCGCTGATGCTGATCCTGTCCCGCAGCGGCCAGGGGATCGGCGGGGCGATCATGTTCGCCACGTCGCTGGCGCTGCTGGGAAACAGCTTCCGCGGCCGGGACCGCGGGATCGCCTTCGGCGTGTGGGGCGCGGTCACCGGCGTGGCCACCGCCCTCGGCCCGGTGCTCGGCGGCGTGATCACCACGGACTGGTCCTGGCGCGGCATCTTCCTCATCAACGTGCCCATCGGCGTGCTCGCCTTCGCGGTGACCGCCTGGCGGGTCACCGAATCCCGTTCACCGCACCCCGCGCCGCCCGACTGGGCCGGTTTCGCGCTGCTCACCGCCGGGCTGGTGAGCCTGGTCTACGGCCTGACCCGGACCAGCGGAAACAGCTGGTCGGACCCCGGCGTCATCGCCTGCCTGGCCATCGGGACGGCCGGGCTGGCCGCGTTCGCCGCCGTGGAGCGGGTCGTCGCGCACCCGATGTTCGACCTGTCGCTGCTGCGCATCCCCACGTTCACCGGCGGGGCTATCGCCGCTTTCGCGATGAACGGCTCGCTGTACGCGGTACTGCTGTACCTGGTGCTCTACCTGCAGGACATCCTCGGCTACTCGGCACAGGACGCCGGCCTGCGGCTCGCCATCATCACCGTCGCCCAGCTGATCCCGTCCATCATCGCCGGGCGGCTGAGCGAGCACGTGCCGGTCCGCTGGCTCATCGGCCCGGGCCTGCTGCTCGTCGGCGTCGGCCTGATCCTCATGGCAGGCCTGTCCGGCGGCAGTTCCTGGACGCACCTGCTGCCGGGATTCATCGTCGCCGGCCTCGGCGGCGGGCTGGTCAACCCACCGCTTGCCTCCACCGCCATCGGCGTCGTACCCTCCCCGCGGGCCGGGATGGCATCGGGCGCCAACTCCACGTTCCGGCAGGTCGGCATCGCCGCCGGCATCGCGGCGCTGGGCTCGATCTTCACCGCCGCGATGCAGCACCACCTGGCCAGCGTCCTGCCGTCATCGCTCGCGGGCTCTGCCGGGTCCATGGTGACCATGGTGCGCCAGGGATCGATCGGGCAACTGCTCGCCTCGCTGCCGCCTTCGTCCCGTGCGGCCGCCAGCGCCGCCCTGCGGTCGAGCTTCGCCGCCGGGCTCAACGACCTGCTGTACGTGACCGCCGCCCTCGCCCTGGCCGGGGCCGTCAGCGCCGCACTGCTCATCCGCGGCAAGGACTTCGTCCGCGCCGGCCGTGAGCACGCGGCCACCGCGCCCGCCGCGAACGGGCACGGCACCGTCGAGACGGTACGGCAATAAGCCGGCACCATCAGGTCACAGCCAGGGCTATGGCGTGCAAGGCCAGCCCTACGCCCGCCCCCACCACCGTGCCGTTGACGCGGATGTACTGCAGATCGCGCCCTAGGAGCAGTTCCAGCTGGCTCGACGTCTCGGCGGCGTCCCACCGCTCGATCGTCCCCGTGACCAGGCCGGCCAGCTCGTCGTGGAACTGATCGGCGAGTGCCCTGGCTCCTGATTCGACCACACGCGCGAGGCCGTCGGCGAGACGGCGGTCTGACCCGAGGCGCCGGCCGGCCGCTACCAGCGCATCGGCCAGCCGACGGCGCAGCTCAGACTCCGGGTCGGCCGCCTGAGTCCGCAATGCCTCCTTGGCCTTCTGCCACAGCGACGACGACCAGTCCCGTAGCCCCTCGCTACCCAGAACATCCCGCTTGAGGCGCTCCCCGCGCTCGCGCAGCTCCGGGGATGTCTCGAGGCGGCCGGGGAGCCCGGCGATCCACTCCTCGAACTGACGCCGGGCTTCGTCGTCGGGATCGGCGGCCATCGCCGCCAGCTGCTGGCGCAGGCGGGTGTACAGGCGGTCGAAGACCAGCCGGTAAACCGCGTCGGGCACCCAGCGGGGTGACTCGGACTCGAACCGTTCACGAAGCTCCACGTGATGGTCGGCGAGATAACGGTCGACTCCGGACTGGATGACGTTGAACAACTCGGCGTGGTGGCCTCCCGCAATGATGACCCGCAGGGCCCGCGCAGCCAGCGGCGCCACCTCGACGGCATCGACCGCCCGGGTCAGTTCGGCGGTCAGCACCCGCTGGACATCCTCATCGCGGAGCGCCTCGGCCACCTTGACCACCAGATCCGCGGCGCGACCGGCGAAGCGGGCGGCGTTGGCCTCGTCGGCCAGCCAGGCGGCCAGGCGGGGAACGAGGCGAGCCGAGTGGACCCGCTCGGCCAGGACATCGGCGTTGAGGAAGTTCTCCTGAACGAACTGGCCGAGAGTGGCCGCGAACTGGTCCTTGCGCTCGACGATTATCGCGGTGTGCGGTATCGGCAGGCCCAGCGGACGGCGGAAGAGGGCCGTCACCGCGAACCAGTCGGCAACGCCTCCGACCATGGAGGCCTCGGCGCCGGCCTGCACGTAGCCGAGGAGGGTCCCGTGGACGCCGGCCACGGTCACGGCCACGAACAGAACCGTTACCCCCGCCAGGAGAGCGGTGGCCCGCCGGCGCGCGGCGGCCAGGCGGCGCGCCCGCACAGCCGGCGGCTCGGCCTTGAGCGTGGGTACCGGTGAAGCGGACATCGTTGCGGCAGATTCCTGAGCGGACCGTTGGTTCTGCTTCGGCTGGGCGACCAGAGATCGCTAGAAGATTTTGTTGACGATGTCGTCGCCGATCCCGAAGCCTGCGCCCGTCATGATCGCGCGACCGAATCCGCCGCTGAGGAACTGCTGCAGCATGCCACCGGACCCCTGCTGATATTGGGGCTGCTGGTATTGGGGCTGCTGGTATTGGGGCTGTGCCATGGTCTGGACGTGGTTGTTCACCATCGAGTGGATGGACTGCAGGAGCAGCGACACCTGCCCCTGCTCTTGCTGCACTCCCAGCGTTATCTCTTTCGGGTCAAGCAGCCACTCGCGGGCGTTCGGGTCGCCCGCGGCGGCAGCGGCCTGCAGCTTGCCGGCCAGCGTCTGGATCTGCGCTGCTGTCTGCTGTGCCTGCTGCTGTAGCTGGGCGTAGTTCTGGTCGACGGTCTCCGGATCCACGGGTCCTCCATCTGACGCGGCCTGACAGCGGTAGCGAGACCGATAGTAGCCGCCCCCGCACAGCGACGGCCGCGGGGTGCGGTCCGCGCTGACGCCAACCCGGGTGAGCTGCTCTCCCCGGGCGGAGGCCTGTCGCTGTCCCGGTCAGATCGGGTTGGCCTGCCACGCCGGCTCGAACAGATGTTTGACATTGGGATGGAGATCCGAGAGGGTTGAGATCACGTCATCGAATGCACGCCAGACCGGGAGGAGCCGATCGTGGGCCAGAAAACCGTCCGATTCAGCGACCTGAGCGGGCAGCTCATCACCGAGGACGACGCGCTGGCGCGCATCGTCGTGCATGACCACCCTGAGCTCGGGGACAGCCCGGTGGAAATTGAGGTGCTGACCGACGAGGCCAGGACCATTGAGAAGGCGGCGCTGCGGGTGGCCATCGTGGAGCTGCACCTTCCGGGCGAGGAGGAGCCACGCCGGGTCGTCGTCGACGCCGAGACCTTTGACGGGCTGGCGACCGACACGCCGATCAACGAGCTGCTGATCTCGGCTCGCCCGGCACGCCCGGCCCGCGCGGCGCGGCGGACTTCCCGGGCGAGCGCGGCCAGCACAGGAAGCACCGCGAGTACCGAAAGCACGGCGAGTACGGCGAGTACCGCGAGCACCGGGAGCACCGCGACCGCCAGCGACGGCGGACGGGTCAACTACGCGACGCTCGATCACGCCGGCGAGCCGCACAAGGGCAGGACCACCGACGCGGAGAAGCAGCTCGTCCGCGACCATTTCGAGGAGATCAACGACCGGCTCGTCGCCCAGGGCCTGCGCACGATCAGCCTGGCGGACCCCGAGCACGTCGAGCGTTACGGCCTGCGGGACCTGGCCAGTGAGCTCGTGGCCGGGCAGGAAGCGCTGCCGCTCAAGGAACTGACGAGCGAGCCCGCCGACGACATGCTGACCGACGAAGAGGACGTGACGGAGCTGGCCAGCTGAAAGGGCAGCTCTCCGGCTTGCCCGGACATCTTGTTACTCTGGAGTAGCAAAGGTGCACCGTCACTCGATGGTGGCGAGCTCGCCGGCTGAGGGCCGATTCTCCTGATCGAGCGTGGTGACCACGGCGAAGGACTCCGGCGGCATCTCAATGACGTGCCCCGCGTGGGTCACCTCCGCCGACGCCAGCAGGACGACGCCGACCGCCCGGTCCAGCCGGATGTTGTCGACCTCCCCGGCCAGGTTGACCGCCAGCCGGAGGGTGCCGCGGTGCAGGACCAGCCATCGCTCGCCGGGACCGGTTTCCACCGCGAACTGGTCCAGCCGAGGGTCGGCAAGCTCCGGATGCTGGTGCCGCAGCGCGATCAGCCCGCGGTAGAGCTCCAGCATGGCTCGGTGCTCCGGGGTGAACGGTTCCTTCCAGTCCAGCGTGCTCCGCTCGACGGTGGCCGGTGACAGCGGATCGGGGATCTCCTCGTCCCCCCAGCCGTGCGCCGCGAACTCCGCACGGCGCCCGTTACGCACCGTCTCGGCCAGGCCGGGGTCGGGGAAGGACGCGAAAAACTGCCAGGGGGTGCTCGCGGCCCATTCCTCGCCCATGAAGAGCATGGGCGTATAGGGCGAGCAGAGCACGATGGCCGCCGCACAGGCGATCCGGCCCGGGCGCACCGTCGCCGACAGCCGGTCACCCAGGGCCCGGTTGCCGATCTGGTCATGGGTCTGCAGGTAGCACACGAAGCGGCTGCCCGGGATCCGGCGCACATCCACCGGCCGCCCGTGGGTCCGGCCGCGGAACGACGACCACGTGCCGGCGTGGAAATATGCCGAACGGAGCGTGGTAGCGAGCGCTCCCGGTGCGGCGAAGTCCCGGTAGTAGCCCTGGGTCTCACCGGTCAGCTTCACGTGCAGCGCGTGATGGATGTCGTCGCACCACTGGGCGCCCAGCCCGTATCCGCCCGCTTCCCGGGAGGTCACCAGGCGAGGATCGTTCAGATCAGATTCGGCGATCAGGCTGAGCGGCCGCCGCACTCCGGCCGCCAGCGCGTCGGCCGTGGCGGCCAGTTCCTCCAGCAGCGGGATGGCGCGGCGGTCCCCGATCGCGTGCACCGCATCCAGCCGGAGCCCGTCCACGTGGAAGTCGCGCAGCCAGCTGACCGCGTTTTCGATCACGTAGCGCCGGACCTTATCGGAGCCGGGGCCGTCCACGTTCAGCGCCGCGCCCCACTGGTTCCGGCCGGAAAAGTACGGGCCGAAGCGGTCCAGGAACGCGCCGGACGGGCCGATGTGGTTGTAGACGACATCCAGCACCACGCCCAGGCCGCGGATGTGGCAGGCGTTCACGAACCGCTTGAATCCGTCCGGGCCGCCGTACGGCTCGTGTACCGCCCACCACAGCACGCCGTCGTAACCCCAGCCCGCGGTGCCGTCGAACGCGTTGACCGGCATCACCTCGACCAGATCGACGCCCAGGTCGGCCAGGTAGTCCAGCCGCTCGATGGCCGCGTCGAACGTCCGCCCCGGGGTGAACGTCCCGATGTGCAGCTCGTACAGGACCGATCCGGGCAGGGCCCGGCCCGGCCAATCGGCGTCGGTCCAGCGGAACCCGGAGTGATCGTAGCGACGTGACGGCCCGAACACCCCGTACGGCTGCCACTGGGAGCGGGGATCGGGCAGCGGCGTTTCGTCGTCGTCGAGCAGATAGGCGTAGTCGGCGCCGGCCACGATCGGCTCAGGCGCATGCCACCAGCCGTGGTCGTCGCGGGACATTTCGAACGTCTCGTCGGCCACGCGGATGCGGACCCGTTGCCGATCTGGGCCCCATACTGATCCGGCGATCACTGGGCCGGCGTTCATTGGTCACCTCCGACCAGGAGGGCGACGGGATAGCGACCGAGCAGGCGATCCAGCGAAACGGTGCCGGCGGGGACTGTTCGGCCGGTAAGAACGTCCGTCCACTCCCCCGGCCCGTCCGGCAGGGGCAGGAAGGTCCCCCGCCAGCCGCCGGTGCGCTGCAGGGTCAGCGGGAGGCGGGTGGCCACGGCGACCAGGCGGTCGCCGCCCCGCGCGAATGCGACCGCGTGATCCGCGGCGGGGCCCTGCGCCGCGAGCGCACGGTAGCCGTCGAACAGGACTGGCCGGTCCCGGCGCAGTCGCAGGGCCCGCGTCACCACCAGCAGCTTAACCGCGCCGGATTCGTCCACGTCGGGCAGCCAGCCGGCGTCGATGCGCGCCAGCAGTTCCCGGCGGAGGGCGAAATCGACCGGACGGCGGTTGTCCGGGTCGACCAGCGACAGATCCCACAGCTCGCTGCCCTGGTACAGGTCGGGCACGCCGGGCATGGCGAGCTGAACGAGCTTCTGGCCCAGCGAGTTTGACCAGCCGGGCGGGCGCACCAGCGCGACGAAGCCGGCCACGTCCGCGGCCAGTTCCTCGTCCGTGAGCACCGCCTTCGGCCAGGCGCCCACGGCCGCGTCGAACTCCTGGTTGGGCTCGATCCAGCTGGTCTCGATCTTGGCCTCGCGCGCCGCCTTTTCCAGGTAGCCGACCAGCCGTTCGGCGGTGATGGGCCACGCGCCGACCAGTGACTGCCACGCGAGCAGGTTGAGCGCAGGCTCCGGAAGCCCGGCGCGGGCCGACCATCGGCGCACCGCATCCGTGAATTCGCCGGGCACCTCGGACAGCACGGCCAACCGGGCCCGCACGTCCTCCGAGCGCTTGGTGTCGTGGGTGGACAGCGCCGTCATCGAGTGGGGGTGGTCACCGACGGCGGCCCGCCGGGCCCGGTGGTGGAACTCCTCCGGCGGCACGCCGAACCGCCCCGGATCCCCGCCGACCTCGTTCAGCGCGATAAACCGGTTGTAGCGGTAGAAGACCGTGTCCTCCACGCCCTTGGCCATCACCATCGCCGCGGTCTGCTGGACGCGCTCGGCCAGCTCGCCGTCCCGGTCGCCGGTCATCTGCCGCACCATGGCCTCGATCGGCCCAGCCAGCTCGGGCGACCACCGGGTCGCCTCCATGGCGGCCGCCTGCAGCGCGTCCGCCTCGCCGTCGGCCAGGTACGAACGGTAGACGGGGAAGCAGGCGAGCAGTTCGATCACGACTTGCTCGGCCCGCCCGGGCTCGATCTGCTGCGCCGGGACGACCCGGCTGACGACCCGCGCGATCCGGCGGACCTCCGCGCGCAAGATGTCCTCGGCCACCCACCATTTGGCGGTGTAATCCATCTCGCGCAGGTCCTGGTCGCCGCATTCCTCATCGTCGAACGCGGTGAGCAGGGGCTCGCCGTCACCGTCGACGAACAGGCCGCAGACCAGCCGGAGGGTGTCGTAGCCGGTCGTGCCGTCCACCGGCCACCGGGCCGGCAGCGTCTCGTCCGGACCGAGGATCTTCTCCACCACCAGCCAGGCCGGCGGCGCGGCCGCCGCCAGCCGCCGCAGGTAGGCCCCGGGATCGGCCAGGCCGTCGGGGTGATCGACGCGCAACCCGGTGACCTGCCCCGCGGCCACCCAGCCGAGCACCGTGGCGTGCGTCGCCGCGAAGACCTCCGGGTCCTCGACCCGGACCGCGGCGAGCGTGGTGATGTCGAAGAACCGGCGGTAATTCAGCTCGCTGTTCGCGCGGCGCCAGGCCGTGAGCCGGTAGTGCTGCCGCTCGTGCACCTGCTGCGGTGTGCCGCCCTCGGTGCCGGGCGCGATCGGGAACCGCAGGTCGTGGTAGGCAAGCTGGCCATCGGCGATGGTCAGGTCGCCGACCGCCCCGGCGTCGGCCAGCACCGGCACCATGATCGGCGCGCGATCCCAGTCGATGTCGAAGAACCGGGCGTACGGCGAGGCGCGGCCCAGCCGGAGCACGTCCCACCACGCCGGGTTGGCCGCGGGGACCGCGATGCCCATGTGATTGGGCACGATGTCGACGACCAGGCCCAGGCCCGCGTCCCTGAGCGTTTCCGCCAGCCGGGCGAACGCCTCCTGGCCGCCCAGGGCGGGGCTGGCCCTGGTCGGATCGACGACGTCGTAGCCATGGGTCGAACCAGGGGCCGCGGCTAGTACGGGCGAGGTGTAGAGCGCGCCGGTGCCCAGGTCCCGCAAATACGGGATCAGCTCGGTGGCGCCGGCGAACGTCAGGTCCGGTCCGAGCTGGACCCGGTAAGTGGAGGCCGGGGGCGTCACTCGGCCGGCTCGCTGCGCTGGAGCACGACCAGGGACCGTCCGACCACCGTCAGCGTGGCCTTCGCTTCCACGGTCCGGGCCCCCTCCAGGACGTCGAAGCCGGTGCCGGTCGCCACCGCGCCGAGCGGCGGGGCCAGGGCCCCGAGACCGCCCACGCCGGCCGGCACCTCACCCGTCGCGGTGTCCAGCACGACCGCCCACTTCTGGCCGTAGTCGCTGCTGGGCAGGACCATGTCCACGTCCTCGGGCGCGGCGTTGAAGCACAGCAGGAACGAGCCGTCGGTCACCCGCTCGCCTCGCGCATCCACGTCGGTGATGGCCTGCCCGTTCAGGAAGACCATCAGGCAGCGGGCGATGTCGGTGTCCCAGTCCGCGTCGGCCATCTCCGTCCCGCTGGCGCTGAACCAGGCGATGTCCCCGAGGCCGTCGTCGTGCCGTCCGGGCGGCCCGGCGAAGAACCGGCGGCGCCGGAACACCGGGTGCGCACGGCGGAAGTCCGCCAGCGCCGCGGTGAACGCCATCAGGCCGGCGTTCGGCTCGGCCAGCGACCAGTCGACCCACGATAGTTCGTTGTCCTGGCAGTAGGCGTTGTTGTTGCCCTGCTGGGTGCGGCCGATCTCGTCGCCGCCGAGGATCATGGGGACGCCCTGCGACAGCAGCAGGGAGCCCATCAGGTTGCGCTGCTGCCGGTGCCGCAGTTCGAGCACGGCCGGGTCGTCGGTGTCGCCCTCGGCGCCGCAGTTCCAGGAGCGGTTGTCGTCCGCGCCGTCCCGGTTGCCCTCGCCGTTGGCCTCGTTGTGCTTGGTGTCGTACGCGACGAGGTCGTGCATGGTGAAGCCGTCATGCGCGGTGACGAAGTTGATCGACGCGTACGGCCGCCGGCCGTCGTGCTGGTACAGGTCGGAGGAGCCGGTGATGCGGGACGCGAACTCGCCGAGGGTGGCGGGCTCGCCGCGCCAGAAGTCCCGGACCGTGTCCCGGTACTTGCCGTTCCATTCGGTCCACAGGGGCGGGAACTGGCCGACCTGGTAACCGCCGGGACCGACGTCCCACGGCTCGGCGATGAGCTTGGACTGGCTGATGACCGGATCCTGCTGGACCACGTCGAAGAATGCCGCCAGCCGGTCGACGTCGTAGAACTCCCGGGCCAGGGTCGCGGCCAGGTCGAAGCGGAAGCCGTCGACGTGCATCTCGGTCGCCCAGTAGCGCAGCGAGTCCATGATGAGCTGGAGCGAGTGCGGGTGCCGCACGTTCAGCGAGTTGCCGGTGCCGGTGTAGTCCGTGTAGTACTGCGGCTCGTCGTCCTCCAGCCGGTAGTACGCGGCGTTGTCGATGCCCCGGAAGGACAGGGTGGGCCCCAGGTGGTTGCCCTCGGCGGTGTGGTTGTAGACCACGTCGAGGATGACCTCGATGTTCGCCTCGTGCAGCGCGCGGACCATCGCCTTGAACTCCTGCACCTGGTTCCCGTCGCCGGCGGCCGCGTAGGCGGCGTGCGGGGCGAAGAAGCCGATGGTGTTGTAGCCCCAGTAGTTGTGCAGGCCACGTTCTTCCAGCACCTTGTCATCGAGGAACTGGTGCACCGGCATCAGCTCGACCGCGTTCACGCCCAGCCGGGTCAGGTGGTCGATGACCACGGGGTGGGCGATGCCCGCGTAGGTACCGCGCAGTTCCTCGGGCACGCCCGGGTGGCGGACGGTCAGCCCCTTGACGTGAGCCTCGTAGATGACGGTCTCGTTGTACGGAATCCGCGGCGGCCGGTCGTTGGCCCAGTCGAAAAATGGGTTGACCACGACGCCCTTGCACATGTGCGCCGCCGAGTCGTCGTCGTTCCGCTCGCCGGGCGCGTCGAAACGGTAACCGAACAGCGACTCGTCCCAGTCCAGCCCACCGGTGACCGCCTTGGCGTACGGGTCGAGCAGCAGCTTGGACGGGTTACAGCGCAGGCCGCGAGCGGGATCGTACGGCCCGTGCACGCGGTAACCGTACTGCTGGCCGGGCCCGACATTGGGCAGGTAGCAGTGGTGCACGAAGCCGTCCGTCTCGTTGAGGCGGATCCTGGTCTCCTGGCCGCCGGCGTCGAACAGGCACAGCTCAACGGACTCGGCTACCTCGGAGAACAGCGCGAAGTTGGTGCCCGCACCGTCGTAAGAGGCCCCGAGCGGATAGGACGTACCCGGCCACGGCCGCATCGGATCTCCTTGGCGTCAGGCCGCCCTCGCGGCCGGTACTGAGAATGCCCGGCTAAGAGTGGGCGGTTGAGGAACCGACCGCGCGCGTCGCACCGAAGTCTACGCCCGGGTCCACGGCCGAGCCGGTGTCGTCCGCTACGCCGCCGTGCTGGCCGACCTGCAGGGACGGATCACCGGCGAGCACGGTGTCGTTCATGATGCCGACTACTTTACCGGCTGGCACCGACAGGACAGTAATCCCCAAACACACCCAGAACAGCAGCCACAGGTGATGCACGATGGCGAGGCCACCGGCGACGAAGGCGACGATGAGGACGCCGGCCAGTACCCGGGACACAGGCCGGCCGTGCAGGTGCGGATGACCGCCGATCGCGGCCTCGCCGGGCAGGTGCTCCCCCGGTGCCGTGCCATGCTCAGTCGGTTCAGCAGAGTCGAAAACCATGCCCCGGCGTGTGCCCCGCCCGGGGCTGATCATTCCTCGGTTGACGCAGGTCACATGCGGTTGTGCTCAGGCAGCCGGCAGGTCAGGCAGCCGGCAGGGCGGCCCTGATCTTTCCGGCGTACTCGCTGGCCGGGTGACTGGCGTTGTAAGGATGACGCGGGCCGAGCCAGAAGCGCAGGCCGTCCTTGCGGTTGCGCGGGATGACGTGCAGGTGCAGGTGCGGCACCGACTGGCTGACGACGTTGTTGGTGAGGATCAGCGACCCATCGGCGTCCAGGCCGGTCTCCACCGCGCGCTCCAATCGCTGCGCCTCCAGGAAGAACTCCCCCACCCGCTCGGCCGGGAGATCGCTGAGCAGCCGGACGTGAACCTTCGGCACGAGCAGCGTGTGACCGCGGAACAGCGGCCGGTGGTCGAGGAACGAGAGGGTGTGCTCGGTCTCGTCGATGATCTCGGCCTTCTTCTCGCCGCTGATGATGGCGCAGAACATGCACGTCGCGCTGTCCCCGGGCACTGGATCTTCAGGCACCGGCCCATGCTAGACGAGGGTAAGGTGACCCTTGTGCCGAGCCGCAGTGATCTAGAAGCCATGTCCTCCCGCGAGCTTCACGATCTGGCCATGCGCCGTGCCCTGCATCACATGGATGTCGGGTTCCTGTGGAGGCTGCTCCGGGAGATTCCGGCGGCCGAGGCGATCGAGGGCAATCCCGGGCGCTCCGGTGCCGACATGTACCGCATCTCCGCGCTGATCACCGACGCGCTCGGCTCCGGCGAGGGGAAGACCGCGGACGCGCTGCGCCCCCTGTACATCGACTATCTGGATAAGCACAGCGCGTTATGCCGCCCCGCTGATGACGGGAACGAACCGGTAGCCGACCCGGTATTCGGTCGCGAGGCACGGGCCGTAGACCGGGCCGAGCTTGCGCCGTAGCCGGCTGACGTGCACGTCAACGGTCCGGGTGCGAGCCCAGGTACTTGCCTGGGTATTTGATTTGGGCAGCTGGCCCCAGACGTGGGCCAGCAGGTCGTTCCGGCTGAACACCTGGTCCGGGTGGGCGCTCAGGAACGCCAGCAGCTCGAACTCCTGGTAGGTGAGCGCGACCTGTTTCCCGCTCATCCAGGCGCAGCGCCGCGCGTGGTCGACGACCAGGCCCTGATCGGCCTGAAGCGGAGGGACCGGTGCGAGGCCGGTTTCGCGGGGCGCGGTTGAGATGGTGTAGCCGACGATCGCCAGCGAGCTGCCCGTACCGGGAATCGGGACCACCGCCAGCAGCGTGCCCTCGGCGCCACTGATCCCCTCCGGTTCGGGCAGCAGATCGGGCAGCAGTTCCGCCGTCGGCCAGTCCGGTGCGGTAGCGGGTCTCTCCCGCCCGGAAGCCGGTATCTGGATTACTCGCGTGGCCGCGAGCACGTTGGACGGCATGTGTGACTCCTTCGCATCGAATGGCCCCTTTTATCTATGGGGGCATCCGTTTCGGATGCCCGCGCGGTCGGTGCAGCGGGAAACCACCGGCCGTCAGCGCGGTGAACACTGGGCGCTGGCGACGCGGACGAAATCCACGTGGCCGCGCCGCACCAGGCGGGTGGAGGTAGTCACAAGCCTTATCCTACTAAATAGGTCTATTTAATCAAGAACTCTTACTCGAAACTCGCGCCATCGGGAAGCTCGCCGCCGTACCAGGCCTCGATGATCTGGCGCGCGATCGACACCGGCGGCGGCAGGGCCAGCTCGCGCGCCCGCAGGCTCTTGAGCAGCTGCTCGCGGCTGTACCAGTGCGCCTCGCCGATCTCCTCGGCGTCGACCTGAATGTCCTGGCCGCCCTCGGCGTACGCGTGGAAGCCGAGCATGAGGCTGCGCGGCATCGGCCACGGCTGGCTGCCGAGGTAGACCACCCGGCCCACCGTGATGCCGGCTTCCTCGCTGACCTCGCGGGCGACGGCGTGCTCGGCCGACTCGCCGGGATCGACGAAACCGGCCAGGATGGACACCCGCCCATCCGGCCACGCCTTGTTGTGGGCCAGCAGGCAGCGGTCGGCGGGGTCGGTGACGAGCATGATGACCGCGGGATCGGTGCGCGGGAAATGCTCGGTGCCATCCTTCGGGCAGGTGGTCGAGTGGCCTCCGGGGTTCACCGCGGTCGGCGTGCCGCAGATCGGGCAGTGCGTGTGCGTGTCATGCCAGTTCGCGAGGGCGACCGCGTGGGTGAGCAAACCGGCGTCCCGGTCACCAAGCAGCGACCCCACCTCGCGCAGCGAAACCGGGCGCACGCCAGGCTCGTCCCGGGTTCCGCGGCCGGATCGGGAATCCACGCCGAAGTACGCCACGCCATCGGCGTCGATCCCGAGCAGGAAGCGGACGCCCGGGGGCGCCTCGGGCGGGGAGACGAATACCAGATCCGCATGGCCCTCGGAGAACCGGACCAGCGCCTTCCCCGCATCGACCACCAGCACCCGGGTGCGCGGGCCGGCCCACGCCGCGGCCAGCCAGGCGGGGTCGTCGCGGCGTTCCGTGGCCCGGTCGACGGTCTCGCGGGCGAGCGCCAGCCGTCCCAGCCCCCGGTCGCCCGTCACGGACGCGGCTCGGCGGTGGATCCCAGCCCGGCGGCCGCGAGTTCCTCCCAGAGGTACGCGGCCGCCTCGGCGCCCTTGAGCAGGAGGTCCATTTCGACTTTCTCGTTCGGCGCGTGGATGCGATCGGAGTCAAGGCCGACCGCGATGAAGACGAGCGGCGCGCCGAGGATCTCCGCGAGATCGGCCTCCGGGCCGCTGCCGCCTTCCCGGGTGAACAGGACGTCGCGGCCGAAGGCCCGGCCCAGCGCGCGGCGCCCGGCACGGACCGCGGGAGAGTCGATCGGGGAATGGGAGGCCCGCGCGCCCGGGCCGTCGAACGTCACCGTGGCCTCGATACCGGGCGGAGTGCGGCTGGACACGAACTCGCGCAGCGCCGCCGCCACATCGGCCGGATCCTGGTCGGCGACGAGCCGGAACGAGAGCTTGGCGTGCGCCGCCCGCGGGATGATCGTCTTCGGGCCGGGCCCGGTGTGGCCGCCCCACATCCCGTTGATCTCGGCCGTCGGGCGGGCCCAGATCCGTTCCAGGGTGGTGAAGCCCTGCTCGCCGCGGGTGGCGCGGCTACCACCGGCCTCCGTGAGCCAGACCTTCTCGTCGAACGGGAGCTGGGCAAATAGGGTCCGTTCGGCCTCGGTGAGCGGGCGCACGGCGTCGTAAAAACGCGGCAGCGTGACGCGCCCCGCCTCGTCGTGCAGACCGGCCAGCAGCGCAGTGAGGGCGTGCAGTGGATTTGGCACCGCACCGCCGAACGATCCCGAATGCAGGTCGCGGTCCGGGCCGGTCAGGTCGATCTGCGCGTCGAGCAGCCCCCGCATCCCGGTGCACATCGATGGGACCTCTTCCGACCACATCGTGGTGTCGCTGACCACGATGACATCGCAGCTGAGCCGGGCGCGCTCACGCCGCAGCAACTCGGCGAAGTGCGGCGAGCCCGATTCTTCCTCGCCCTCGATCAGCAGCTTGAGGGTGACCGGCGGGGCCGCGCGGCCGGACGCGGCGAGCCCGGCGCTCACCCCGAGTGTGTGGAAGAGCACCTGTCCCTTGTCGTCCGAGGCGCCCCGCCCCAGCAGCCGGCCGCCCTCTTCGGCCGGCTCGAACGGAGGGCTGCGCCATTCGCCCAGCGGCTCGACCGGCTGTACGTCGTGATGGCCGTAGACCAGAACGACCGGGGCGGACGCGTCCCCGGCGGGCCATTCGGCGAAGACGGCCGGCTGGCCGGCCACCTCTCCCGCTCCCCCGGCCACCTCCCCCATTCCCCCGGGCACCTCTCCCGTTTCCCAGATCTCAGTGACGGGGAAGCCGGTCTGCTGAAGCTGGGCCGCCAGCCACTCTGCGGACTTGCGGACATCATCGCGGCGCGCTGGGTCTGCCGAAATCGACGGGATGGCCAGCCATGCCTTGAGGTCCTCGAAAAAGCGTCTCGCGTTCGCCTCGACGTAGCTACGGGCATCCATAAGGCAACTCTAGCCACGGCTCTATCCACGGGCGGGCCGGCGTCACCGGCGGCCACGGCCAGGCCGCGGTCACCGGCCGACGTCGACCACGCCGCGCGCGGCGTGCGGGGAAACACCCCCGGCCTGGCAGCCCTGCACCCAGGCGATCCCGCACGCGGCGGCGGGATTCTCCTTGGCCGGCCCCATGCGGCTCAGCACGGTGACCGAAATCAGGATCATGGACAGCACGAACGCTGCCATGGCTATGGGGGCGAAGCGGACGGCACGCGACGGTGGATGCAGCAGCCGCTCCCGCAGCGGCATCGCCTCGTGAAAATTGCGACGGTTGAAGGTGGCGAACTCGGCGGCCAGCTTCGGGTCCGAACCGCGGAGCGCCCGCTCGATTTGGCCCAGCAGGCGCTGCTCGTTCGGTCCAAGGCCCATCGACCGCCTCCGGATTAATCCGGCTGGAGGTACCGCGGGCCGGCCCGCCGCCAGCATGGTCCCCGTCCAGCGCTATGAAATATGTCCGCCCACCAGCGGCCCCCGCACAGCCGGCCCCCACACTGCGGCCAGGACATCGGCCCAGTCTACGGGGTCACGCTGACGCGGTGGCACGGGACCGGCGCGCTCCGGCTGGATGCATGTCACGCCGGCGGCGGACCGCGCCCGCGAGCCGGCTGAGCACCTCCGCGGTGGTGTCGATGTCCATGCACGAGTCGGTAATGCTCTGGCCGTAGACCAGCGTGGCTGGATCGCCCGGGGCCTGCTTCCCGGCCTCGATGAAGCTCTCCAGCATGACCCCGACAATCCCCTGCTCGCCGGAGGCGATCTGGTCCGCAACTACGTCCGCCACCGCGGGCTGGCGACGGTAATCCTTCTGGCTGTTGCCGTGACTGGCGTCGACCATCAGGCGCCGGGGCAGATCGGCCTTGGTCACCGTGTCCAGGGCGGCGGCCACGTCCCCGGGGTAGTAGTTAGGCCCGGAGCGGCCGCCGCGCAGGATGATGTGGCATTCGCTGTTCCCGGTCGTGGTCACCACCGCGGCGGCGCCGGCCGGGGTCACGCCGAAGAACGTATGCTGCGCCGCGGCCGCCCGGCATGCGTCGATCGCCACCTGGACGTCCCCGTCGGTCCCGTTCTTGAAGCCCACCGGCATCGAAAGGCCCGAGGCGAGCTGACGGTGCACCTGGCTCTCCGTGGTCCGGGCGCCGATCGCTCCCCAGGTCACGGCGTCCGCGATGTACTGCGGAGTGACCGGGTCCAGCCATTCACATCCAACCGGCAGGCCGAGCTCCACCACGTCCAGCAGCAGTTGCCGCGCGGTACGCAGGCCGCGGTGCACGTCGTAGCTGCCGTTCAGGCCCGGATCGTTGATCAGGCCCTTCCAGCCGGTCACCGTGCGCGGCTTCTCGAAGTACACCCGCATCACGATCAGCAGCTCGTCTTCCAGCGAGCGCCGCAGCTCCGCCAGCCGCCGCGCGTAGTCCATCGCCGCGACCGGGTCGTGCACCGAGCACGGGCCGACCACGACCAGCAGCCGGTCATCGGCCATATCCAGCACCGTGCGGACGTCCGCACGTCCCTGCTCAATGGTCGTCGCGCGGGCGGGTCCCAGCGGAAGCTCCTGCAACAGCGCCCCGGGCGCCAGCAAGGGTTCGTAATCCAGAATGCGTGTATCGCTTGTGTGGTGGGGCACCGCGTGTCTCCTTACTCACAGCGACCGGACACCCGCACCCCGGGAGCCAGTCAGCCCGTAAACGACTAAAGACAGAGGCAGTTGCCTCTGTCTTTTCTGGCTCCAGGTGGGGTGGTCAGCGCTGGCGGACGCGGCTGGCTACACCTGGAGCCAGCGCAAAGCGCCAATACCATCGCGACATGCCAGTCATGCTACACGCTGCTTCCCTGGCTCCGCATGCACCTCACAACTTTCAGGTCAGGCTCTCACGTCGCACGCTTCAGGCGGACGCGCGGAACTGGGCGTAGTAGGCCAGTGGAGGCCCGAGGCGGGCACAAAACTCGAACCGGCTGGCCTGGGCATACTGCAGCAACGTCACCAGCGGGACGTAGTGGCGGTCCGCGAACTCGCCGACGACCAGGCGGCCGCCGGGCTTGAGGACCCGGCGAAGCTCGGCCATAGCGGCACCGGGCGCCTCCTACGGTGAGCATAAGTAATACAGAACTCGTTTGCAAATAGATTTTGCAAACGAGTTCTGCATTGATGGCAGGACCGGTATCGTTAGCTCATGGCCGAATCTGCGGCAGCGTCCCGGCGATCCGCCCGCCCGTCGAGCAGTGCCGAGCGCACCGCGTTCTATCAGGCGCTGGTCAGTCCCACCCGGCGGCGTATCCTCCGTTACCTCGGCTACTACGGGACCGCGAACTCGACCAGCGTCGCCCGGGCGCTGGGCGAGAGCACCGGGACCACCAGCTACCACCTGCGCAAGCTCGCGGAACAGCAGCTGATCGAGGAGATACCCGAGCGATCCACGGGCCGCGAGCGCTGGTGGCGGCCACTGCCCATCGATCATCAGGCCGCCGCCCCTGCCGAGCAGAGCCCGGAAGAGCGCGCCGCCTACGCCGAATGGACCAGCCAGCGGCTCAGCGATGACATCGAGCTCTACATCAGGGCGCTGGCCGAATTCGACGGGCCGCACGGATGGGTGCAGGGATCGCGCAGCAACACCTTCATGACCAAGGAGGAGCTGCTGAGGTTCTTCGACGACTATCTCGCGCTGCTGCGCAGATACGCGCGCGGCCGGGAGGACGCGCCCGGGGGCGCGCGGCCCGTCGCGCTGCGTTTCCTCGCCGTGCCACAGCCCGACGACGCACCGGGCCCGCCGCCGGAGTCGCCGGGCCCGCCGGGCCCGCCGCCGGCCATCTGATTCCGTCAATAACTCTGGGAGCATCACATGCTCGTCGCGTTTTCGGTCACACCGCTCGGCACCGGCGAAGACGTCGGGGAAATCGTCGCGGAAGCGGTCCGCGTGGTTCGCGAGAGCGGCCTGCCCAACCGGACCGACGCCATATTCACCACCGTCGAGGGCGACTGGGTAGGGGTTCAATAAACTATTTTTCGGCGAACCTGCTATCGCAGCACGGTAACCCCCTCTGAGCAGCGGAAAGGCCGTCCACCGGGGTGGCTTGCCTGCGAGCTGCTAAGGCAACGCCGTCTCAGCCGGTTCCCGTTGGGGTATCCAGGCGGTTGCGGCGGCGATGGCCAGCCAGCACACCTCTTCAGTAGTTGCAACCTGTGTGCTCTCGGCAACGGCCTGGATGTGAGCCTTGATGAGCTTCCGCTCGCTTAGGAACCCTCCGGGGAGATGATGCCACCGGGCCTCGACCTCGGCCATCCGGTCGGCCGCTTCGAGCCGCTGGATGTACCGCTCGCCCGACTGGCCCTCACCGGCCAGGTACGTCTTGTTGGCCTGGTCCCAGTCGATGATGTCGCTGATGATGTCATGCATTGTCCGACTCCGCTTCTTCCCTGTTTGATCTGACAGTCTGGCTGTTAGGTCTGACAGCGCTCTGATGCCAAGACCCCCGAGCGTGGACGCTCAGGGGTCGCTTGGTTCGTCAGCGGCTACTTGTCCGCTTTTACCAGGCGTACCGGCGGGGGGCCGCAGGTGCGGTCGTGGAGCCCGGCACGGCAGCACGCGCAGAGGCCCGCACGTGCCATGGCCCGCCCCGCGCACCCCTTGGCCAAGTTTTTACCGTTCCGGGGATACCGGTCGGTCTACCAGTGCCTTGACAGCCCACCCGGCACGGAGCGTTCATGAAGGATGCGCGAGCGTCGCGCGGCGCGGCACCAACCTCCTTGCCGGCCGCGGCACGGCGCGCACGGCCACGGCTGGCACGCGACCCCCGTCCGGGGAGCGTGCGGACGGCGGGCTCCGGACCGGGCGGGGACCTGGGACCGGGGAGGCGACGCCGACGCACGCGCCAGCCGGCCCCTTCACCCGTCACGGCGGCCTGGCCCGCCCCTTCCCTGACGACCTTCCGCCTGACCCCGTGTCCACTCCGGGGATGAAGGCGGCCTTGGCGTGCGCGGGGACCGGCACGGTTCACGCGCGGAAAGGCGACTGTGCGAATGACCTCGCTCGACCGACAGCGTTCCACCCGGCAAACCCCCCGGACGATTGCCCGGCAGGCAACCCGGACCACCAGAACCGCCGACGCATCTGCCGCCTCCGGCCCGGCCGTAGCCCCTGGTCAGCGGCGAAATGTACCTGCGGGAGGGGACCGGGGCTTATGACTGTGTCATCACATTCTCATACGCGCGGGGCAGGCACAGGCGCAGGCGTCGGCACCAGGGCGCCCCGGGACGAGGCAGCGGTGCTGTCCGTGGCCGGTCACCTGACCGACCGCGACCGTGAGCTTGTGCGCCTGGTGGCGCGGCACCGCGTGCTGACCACCGACCAGCTCGCCGCGCTCGCGTTCGGGAACATCACCACCGCCAGGCACCGCCTGGCGGTGCTCGTGCGCCTGGGCCTGCTGCGCCGATTCCGGCCGCACCTTCAAACCGGCTCCGCGCGGTGGCACTACATCCTCGGCCCCATCGGCGCCACGCTGCTCGGCCAGGAAGACCGCGACGAGAAAAGATGGCTGCCGATGGTCCGCGCGGACCGGCAGCTTGCCCTCGAACGCTCCCAGCGCCTGGGACACATGACCGGCGCGTCGTGGTTCTTCGTCGCCCTGGCGCGGCACGCCCGCGAGCACGGCGGCGGTGAACTCCTGAGGTGGGACGGCGAAGGCGAAGCCTCCGACTACCTGTACGCCCGCAGCCGCGAACTCGGCCCGCGCCCCGACGGGCTCGGCGTCTGGGCGCAAGACGGAACCGACATCGCGTTCCTCCTCGAATACGACACCGGCACCGAGCACCTGCCCCAGCTCGTCGGCAAGCTCACCGGCTACGCCGAGCAGGCCGGGACCAACACCGCGCTCACGATGCCACTCCTGTTCTGCTTCCCCACCGCGCGCCGCGAGCAGTCCGCCCGCAAGGCACTCGCCGCCACCGCCGCGTCCCTCGACCTCCAGATCGCGACCGCCGCCCTCGACCCACGCGTCACCTGCCCGGCCTGCGGCCCGGCGTGGATGCCCTTGCACGGCGGCCACGCGCCGATGGGGCTCATCGACCTGGGCGGCGTACTCCCCGACCCCTGGCGCACCGAACCCGAACACGACGAGCAAGACCAGCACGAGCTAGACCCCGCCGAGACCGGGTGGGATGAAGTGGAGTCGGACCGCCTATGACCAACCCCGTCACCCCCAGATCACCGACCGGCGATTCTCCCAGCGTCCCGCACCCCTCGAACGCAACGCCACCGGCTGGGCCGCCGGCACAGCAAGCACCCAGTGAAGCAGACCCGGCGGGGAAGAAGGCGGAAGACCTTTGCCCCGACCAGGACCCTGGGCGGGTGTCACGAGAGCAGGGCCTCAGAGCGTGGGCTGCGGCGCTGGCGGCCGAGCTGCCGCCGCTGACCAGCTCGCAGGCGGCGGCGGTGGCCAGGATCGCCGCGCGGCTCGACGCCCGCAACGGTCAGGAGCCAGCGGCGTAACGCTCTCCCGGCCCTGGTACCGTCACCCATCTTCCTGGTACCGGCGGCACCAGGAAGATGAAGGCTGCCCCCGCCGCGCAGACGTGCTCCCCCGGCGGCTGACCTGACCGGCGGAAAATCCCAGGTCACCACAAGCTTGTGCTGACAATAGAAGCTGCGCGGGCCGCAGGACCGGTGTTAGCGGCCTATTTATCTGCACATAGTGCCATGATCAACGGCAGCGCTCTTTGCGCGGCTCTAGCTGTCACGGAGCGCGACCGACCCTGTTGGCCTGACTGTGGCCAGACCGATCAGAACGCCGAATATTTACGTCTCTCCGAGGGCGGCCGTCATCGCCCTATCATGCACAGATCAGCCCGTTCGGGGCGGCCTCACCGCTATCCGCTACCGGCGGAGTCGTGCGGCACTCGCCGCGGTTTCTCCCGGCGCAGGCTCCGACGCAAGCAGCCCAGGCTCAAGGCCGCCCAGGACCGCGAGATCCGCCGCATGCACGACCGCGGCGACTACAACATCGCCGAGATCGCCGCCCTGTTCAGCGTCAGCAGGCCCACCGTCTACCGGTCCCTGGAGCGCACCACCGCGCTTCCCCCGCTCCCCGCCGGCACCCGGCCCGCACCCGACATCGCCAGGGACGACCAGCTGCTCACCCGCCGCCCTGACTGAGGGAGGCCGGCCCCCGCGTGCGCGGCGAGATCCGCGAGTGCTCAGCGGTGCCCGGCCTGGTCATGGATCTTGCTTCCCGCCCAGCGGGCTGAAGCAGCCTGTTGCGCGCAAGGTCCATCTGGCAAGCTGCGACAGTGAACAGCGCGAAGCGCCCGGGTAGGCGGCGTTGGCTAGATACCGCTCGCCATCCGGGGCGGCGAGATGGCGCGATGGTGCGGGCAGCCGGGGGCGAGCCGAGGGGCACTGCGACTGCGCGGCGTAACGGGAGGAAGGACGCCAGCGGCGGGTCGGGTGCCGCCGCGGCGGCCCTGAGTCTCGGCGCGCTCGGCATCGTTTTCGGCGATATCGGCACGAGCCCCCTGTACGCGATGAGCTCCATCTTTGCGGTGCACGGCGTCCGGCCGGACGTGGCCGGCGTGGACGGAATGATCTCGCTGGTTATCTGGACGCTCGTCCTGGTCGTCTCGGTCAAGTACGTGACCTTTGTCATGGGCGCGGACAACCGGGGCGAGGGCGGCATCATGGCTCTCGTCGCGCTTGTTCTGGGCCTGCGCGTGAAAGGCCGGGCCGGGAAGGCGGCCCTGGTCTTGCTGGGGATATTCGGGGTGGCGCTCTTCTTCGGCGACGGGACGATCACCCCGGCGATCAGCGTCATCGCGTCGGTAGAAGGGCTCGGGTCCGCGCAGCCGGGGCTGAAGTCGTTCGTGCTGCCGGTCACGCTCACCCTGCTGACTGTGCTGTTCGCGGGCCAGCGGTTCGGAACGCAGGCCCTCGGGCGCCTGTTCGGTCCGTTCATGGCGCTGTGGTTCGCCATCCTGGCGGCTTCCGGCCTCGCCAAGGTCATCGGCAACCCGGTGATCCTGAAGGCGCTGTCGCCCAGCTACGGGCTCGCGTTTTTCCTCGACCATCCCCTGACCGGTTTCCTGGCCCTCGGCGGAATCGTGCTCGTGGTCACCGGCGCCGAGGCGCTGTACGCCGACCTCGGCCAGTTCGACCGGCCGTCGATCACCCGGGCGTGGATTGTCGTCGTCTTCCCCGCGCTGATCATCAACTACCTGGGCCAGGGAGCGATGATCCTCCGCTCACCCAAGGTAAGCACGAATCTCTTCTTCGAGATGTTTCCCCGCTGGGCTCAGCTGCCGATGGTCGTGGTCGCGGTGGGCGCGGCCATGATCGCGTCGCAGGCGGTCATCAGCGGGGCGTTCTCGGTTGCCCGGCAGGCCGTGCAGCTTGGCTTCCTGCCCCGGATGCGGATCGTGCACAAGTCGGGAGCCGAAGGGCAGGTCTACATTCCGGCGGTCAACAGGCTGCTCTACATCGCCGTGATCGGGCTCGTGATCGGCTTCGGTTCCGCTGCCGCTTTGGCCTCCGCCTACGGCATCGCTGTCACCGGGACATTCGCGACGACCTCCATCCTGTTCTTCGTTGTCGTGCGAGTGCTCTGGAAGAAACCGCTATGGATCGTCTTGCCGGGCGCGGCAGCTTTTCTCGTCATGGATCTCGCATTCTTCACGGCCAACCTGACCAAGGTCGTGTCCGGCGGCTGGTTCCCGCTGGCGCTCGCGCTGATCATCTTCACGTTGCTCTCGACCTGGCAGCGCGGACGGGAGCTCGTCACGGCCAAGCGCTCGGCGGCCGAGGGGCTGCTGCGCGACTTCGTCGAGGAGATCCGGAGCTCCGATCCTCCGCTGCACCGCGTGCCGGGCACAGCGGTCTTCCCCACGCCGGGCAAGAAGACCACACCGCTCGCGCTGCGCGACAATGTCAACTACAACCACGTGCTGCACGACAGCGTCGTCATCGTGTCGGTTGAGACCGCGACGGTCCCGCACGTCGGCCGCTCTGAGCAGATCGCGGTTGATGACCTCGGATACGAAGACGACGGCATCGTCTACCTGGCGGTGCGCTACGGCTTCCAGGACGACCAGAGCGTGCCGGCAGCGCTCCGGCAGGCCGCCGCTGAGGGCCTGCCAGTGGAGATCAATGTTGAGACCGCAACGTATTTCGTCTCCGAGATCACCATCGTCCTGGGTGACGATCCCGGCATGCGCACGTGGCGCAAGAGACTCTTCCTCTTGCTGTCACGCACATCGAAGAGCCCGGTAGATTTCTTCGGCTTGCCACAGCGCCGCATCGTTACCATGGGCTCCTACATTGAGCTCTGACAGGTCCCGGCAGCGTGCGGCAAGCGCCGCGATGCGGACATCTCGCAACTAGCTGCACGAACCGACAGCCCAATCGGCAAACAGGCGGCCCAGCCGGCATCTTCGGCAGACCCCTACATGGCCCATCCAGGCGAAGAAGGCAGGCTCCGATGGCTTGAGACGGGCAGCAGTCAGACCGTGACTGAGGGCCGTCCGCAGTCGACGCCTGTGGACGCCCAAGCCAGGAGTAGGCGTACAGAACAGCCTGGATCTGCGCGGTTCAGCTGGTGACCGCCGAGGCAGCCCTGGCCGCTCCGAACGGCGGGTACGCGCGCGCCCTTGAGTCACGTCGGCAGTTACGCTATGTGATCGGGTTGTCTGCGCTACTCGCTGAGCTGTGCCGAATCGTCCACAGATAATTCAGCCGCTGGATGTTCAAATATCGAGGGCGGTAACAACCGGCCTCCGCCATGACCTAGACATCTAACAGGCGGGTCACGAGTGGGCTTGGTCGTCCTGCTTCTCGATCGCCGCCTCCAGCCGCCCAAGCTTCGAGTCGATCTGGCCCTCGTAGCCTGGCCGGATGTCCGCCTTCAGCACCAGCGAGACCCGCGACCCGAACGGGAGCACGGCCTCGGTGGCGCGCTTCACCACGTCGAAGCACTCGTCCCAGGTGGTGCCTTCGAGTTCAGTGAACATCGCCGACGTCCGGTGCGGCAGGCCGGAGTCTCGTACGATCTTCACCGCTGCGGCAACCGCATCGGAGACGGAACCGTCGGCGCGTCCGGTACCGGACGGAGCGACCGAGAACGCGACGATCATGACAGAGGGACCTCCTGTAGGTGTCCTGAGCTGCGGCGATGCCGTTCAGTGCCAACAGTGCGCTAAGCACACGATGTTCGTGAACATGGCGTCGGTCCGGTTGGGCAGCCCACTCTCGCGGACGACCCGGACCGCCTCGGCGACGATCTCGCCGACGTCCTCACCCGTGCCGAGCGGCGTAGCGTAATTGAGAAAGCGACAAGCATGCTGCCAGCGTAGCCCCGGGATGCCAGAGCTTCACTGGTGACCTCGACGTCGACCTGGAGCGCGGGCTGGCAGGATGCTCGCCCTGCTTAACCTTGACCAACGCTGACGCGGCCTACGACATCGTCCAGGTCGGCGCTGCCCCTGCCCCGTTGGGCTGGCTGTATCACCAGGTGCTTGCCCCGCAGCGCCATCTTGAGCAGGTCTCGCTTTCCCTTGTAGTCGGCGGTGTCCCACCGCTGCCGCCATTGGGCACGGCTTGTTCCCAGTGACTGCTGTGTTCCGGGGACAGGGCCGGGATCGGGGAGTGCGGCGCGTTCGGCCCGGAGGCTAGCGATGCGTTCATCGACTGGCTTGATGACCAGGTCGTAGTGGGCGAGGGTGATCTCGCCTCGTCCTAGGCGATCGGTGAGAGCTTCCGCTACCGCCTCAGCTTCAGCGATCTTGATGTCGAGCTGGACGGCTTCGCTGGCTGCCTCATAGGCGGCGTGCTCGATCTCGTCGGTGTTGCGCGTGTCCGACAAGATCTCAACCACGAGCGCGCGTGCCGCTGTATCCAGTGCCCGCTGGTCCACTTCGGTCTTTCCGCACCCTCCGGCTGTGGGGTTGCACCAGTACGAACGGCTCACCGACCCGTCCGGGTAGGGCTTGAGGCCGTTGCGGGTCCGGCCGTGGAGGATGTGGCCGCAGCCGGGCTGCCCGCAGACGGCGAAGGACGAGCAGAGGTAGTGCGGTGAACTCGGACGCCCGCGCCGGCGCGCGGCGTAGATCGCGATCCCCCGGTCGAAGTCCTCCTCGGAAACGATCGGATCACCCGGCAGGCGGCCAACGACGGACGTCAGGCCCGACGCGGGGTCGGTGTAGATGATCCTGCCGCAGTTCCGCTGGCGGGTGAGCAGCGTCTTCATCGCAGGGCGCGTCCACGGCCTGCCCTGAGCCGTGGGAATCCCCCGCGCGTTCAGGTCCGCGATCAGCGCGTCTTGCAGTTCGCCCGCCAGGAACCGGGCGGTCAGTTCCCGCAGGACGGCAGCCTCGTCCTCGCGCTGGGTGACGCGGTCGTCCTCGAAGCCAAATGGCCGCGCCGAGCCGTTCGGCTCGCCCGCCATCGCCTTGAGCTTCTTCCCGCGGGCGCTCCTGGTGGACAGGCGGTCGGAGTAGTAGGCGGCGGCGTTGACCGCATCGCGGAACGCCTTCTTGCCGTTCGGGGTTCGCAGGTCGTACTCGCTCTCGCTGTCGAGCACCAGCAGCCCGGCGGCGGCCACCCCGATCATCCGCTCGCCGTCCTTCGGCTGCCGGGTGAACCGCTCCAGGTCGAACACAATGAACCCGCCAGAAACGCCGCGCTCAAGCCGGTCCATCAGCTCGTCCCACGCCGGACGCCCGATCGCCGGGTTCCACGCCGAACGCCCAGGATCGACCAAGACCTTGCCCTCCGCAAGACCGAGGTCGGCAAGGCGGGTCCGGCACACCGACACCTGGCCTTCGGTCGACGGTTCGCGCTTCTCGTTGCGCTTGAGCTGACTGACGCGGGCGTAGATGTCAATCGGCCGGTCTGAGCTGACAAGTTCGGCGGCCACGGTCTACCCCATCCTCTTGCGGCGCCAGGAGGAGATATTCGTGTAGTGCAGGCCCTCCCTGCGTAGCAGAGCACGGCGCTCTCCCGGTGCCGCGTTCTTGTACTCGTCAAGAACGCGGCTCTTGTACTCTTCGGTGAAAAACCGGCGCTTCGACCATCTGGTGTCCGGCGCGCCAGGGGTGGACACGAGCCCGCCATGCGCGGCCCTGGCTGCGATCACGTCAGCGAACGTCATCGTCACGTCTGGCAGGCCTTCGTCTTCCGCTGAGACGATCCTGATCCGGCGGGTGACATCGGACCGCTCAGCGCGCTTAAGGCTGGCCGGGTCGACGATGAGGCGTCTGCCGCGCAAGGCCATTTTCAATAGCTCGCGTTTTTCTGCCGTGTCGGCTTCGTCCCACCGCCGCTGCCAGTGTTCCCGGCTTGGCTGCCGCAAGGCGCCTGGAGCTGTGTCGCCTAGCGCTTCGCGTTCGGCCTTGAGCTTGGCTATGCGCTCATCCAGTGGGCGGTTAGCGATGTCATAGCGCGAGAGAGTCAGTTCTCCGCGCCCAAGGCGGTCGGCTAGCGCTTCTGCGACACGTTCAGCCTCGGCGATGGCCAAGTCCAGCCGCGCGGCTTCGCTCTCAAGTTCCCGGGTGACGGATTCGATCGCCTCGGCATGGCGAGAGTCAGACAGAATCTCCACAACGATGGCTCCGGCCGCCTCATCCAAGCCACGCTGATCAACGCTGATCTTGGCACAGCCCTTGCCGCTAGAAGACGGGCCGCACCTGTATTCCCGGCGTACCGAACCGTCCTCGTACCGCTTCAGAGCGTCTACTGGGTGACCGGTGAGCGGTTTGCCACAGTCCGGACGGCCGCAGAAGGCTATCCCCGTGCACAGGTAGATCTCCGAGGGCGTCTCGCTGCCCCGGCGCGCGGCGTAGATCGCGCATACCCGGTCGAAGTCGTCTTCGGTAATGATCGGCTTCCCCGGCAGATGCCCGGCATTGGACTTAACGTTTGTTTCCGTGTCGGTGTAGAGGATTCTCCCGCAGTTGCGCTCTCTGAGCAGAAGAAGTTGCAGGGATCTGACAGTCCAAGGGTTGCCCTTGCTGCTGAGGACGCCGCGTGCGTTGAGGTCACGTACCAGCGCGTGCTGCGTTTCTCCCGCCAAGAACCGCCTCGTCAGTTCCCGGATGATCTCGGCTTCGGCTTCGCGCACGGTCACGAAATCGTCTTCGAAGCCGAATGGACGGGTTGTGGTGTTCGGTTCCCCCGACAGTGCCTTGAGCCGCTTGCCGCGCCGGGCTCTGCTGGACAGGCGGTCGGAGTAGTAGGCGGCGGCGTTGATCGCGTCGCGGAATGCCTTCTTGCCGTTCGGCGTGGTCAGGTCGTACTCGCTCTCGCTGTCCAGCACGCCCAGGCCGCGGGCGGCCAGCTCGATCATCCGTTCGCCGTCCTTCGGCTGCCGGGTGAACCGCTCCAGGTCGAACACGATGAACCCGCCGGACACGCCGCGCTCAAGCCGGTCCATCAGCTCGTCCCACGACGGACGCCGGACAGTCGAGTCCCATGCCGAACGCCCCGGATCAACCAGAACCTTGCCCTCTGGCAGGTCAAGGTCGGCGAGCCTCAGGCGGCAGATCGCGACCTGCCCGCCCGTGGACGGCTCGTTCTTCTTCTTGCTCTTGACTCGGCTGACTCTGGCGTAGATGTCGTAGGGCTTGGCTGTCTGATCTGTGCCGTTCAGCATGGTTAAATGGTAGCAAACTACATATCAACCTGGGACGAGACCATGGCCGTCGTCAAGCGGGCGGTGGACGCGGTCGCGGCGCGGGCGCCCCGGGTCAGCATGGTACTCAAGGCCGATCTGCGCCCCGGCGTCACCGACGGCCTCACCGCCAAGGTCGAAACCGTCGAGCGGTACCTGCGTTCCTGAGCCGCCGTACCATGAACGGTGGCCGATCCGGGGACATTGCGGACCGAACGTCTGGCGCTGCGGCGCTGGCGGGACAGCGACCGCGCCCCGTTCGCGGCGATGAACGCCGATCCAGAGGTGATGGAACACTTCCCGGCCGCGCTGACCCGGGAAGAGAGCGACACGATGATCGAACGGATCGAGTCGGGATTCGCCGCTCACGGGTTCGGGTTGTGGGCCGTGGAGGTGGCGGCTTCGGGTGAGTTCATTGGTTTTACGGGGCTGTCGGTACCGGGTTTCGGCGCGCACTTCACCCCGGCGGTGGAGGTCGGCTGGCGGCTATCCCGGCCCAGCTGGGGGCACGGCTACGCGGCCGAAGCGGCCCGGCGGGCGCTGGCCAGCGGGTTCACCGACTACGGGCTGGCCGAGGTGGTCTCGTTCACCGCCGTCCGCAACGTCCGGTCCCAGGCCGTCATGCGGCGCATCGGCATGACCCACGATCCGGCCGATGACTTCGACCATCCGCGCTTGCCCGACGGGCACCCGCTGCGGCGCCACGTGCTGTGGCGCGTCCAGGCCCCCTTACCTTTAGCGGGCGCGGGAACGACGCCGGCCTGATCAGGCACCG
>Ga0182014_10001527_pt1 | contig 30832 bp, 31 predicted proteins | sample 612S2DmetaG_FD_120489 | JGI IMG/M metagenome (GOLD analysis project Ga0182014, IMG submission 120489) | Permafrost microbial communities from Stordalen Mire, Sweden - 612S2D metaG | ecosystem: Environmental > Terrestrial > Soil > Wetlands > Permafrost | place: Sweden: Stordalen | collected... | reverse complement strand
TCCCGGCGACCGCACCTATTCCCCCTGCGCCTAGTATTTGGCGCGCCTAAGCTCGGCAAACGGGATGTAGAGCAACGAAGTCACTGCAATCAGCGCAATGCCCACGTCGATGAAGAGCGGGCCGATCGAGGCGACGCCTGCGAGGTAGCCGAATAGGACGGCCGCTATGGGCTGGGAGGCGACGAGCAGGGACTTCATCACGGTGGCGGCCCGTCCAAGGATCTCACCGGACACCTGGGTCTGGACGAGCACGTTGATCGGGAGATTGATGACCGCCAGGATGACGTCCAGCAGCGAGAAGACGACGAGGGCGGGCGGGTGCGAGGGTTGACGGCCCGGTTCCGTCAGATTCATTAGTCGAGCATAATACTCGCGCCGACGGGTCCAATGGAGTCTCTCCACCCCCGTTCTTCTGTCTGTGCGGCACCATCTGGTAGAGCGCGTTGATCGAGATTGAAGGCCTGACTAAGAGGTTCGGCGACGTCACCGCAGTCGAGGGGTTGACGCTTCGCGTCGAAGATGGCGAGGTCTTCGGGTTCCTCGGCCCCAACGGGGCCGGGAAGACGACGACGGTCCGTATGCTCGCCTGCCTCATCTCCAAGACGAGCGGGACGGCGTCGATAGACGGTTATGATATCGGGAAGAGTGCTGACGTCCAGAAAATCAGGAAGACCATCGGGCTGCTTCCCGAGAGCGTCGGGATGTATGACGACCTCAGCGCGTACAAAAACTTGGACTACTACGGTCGGCTCTACGAATGTTCGGAGGACCAGAGGAGGGAGCGGATAGAGCACTTCCTCAGGCTACTGGGGCTCTGGGAGAAGAGGGACGTCGCCGCCGGGACGTTCTCGAAGGGGATGAAGCAGAAGCTGGCCATCGCCCGGGCTCTGATTCACGACCCCAAGGTCCTCTTCCTGGACGAGCCGACAGCGAACCTCGATCCAGAGTCCGCAAAGACTGTCAGGGACTTCATCCTCGACCTGAAGAAAGAGAGGAGGACCATCTTCATCAACACCCACAACCTCGACGAGGCAGAGAAGGTCTGCGACAGGGTCGGAATCCTGAAGACTAGGCTGGTCGCGATGGGGGCGACGAAGCAGCTGCTCGAATCGCTCTGGGGAAGGAAGACGGTGATTCTTCTTACTAAGGTCGACGACGCGATCGTCTCCGCGGTGAAACGTCTCGGACCAAGGAGCGTCGAGGTCGATGGCAACCGCATCGTCGTAGACGTCGGCGATCCGGCCCTTGACAACCCACGCATGGTCGACGTTATCGTGGCCGCCGGAGGTCGCATCCAGGGCGTGACCGAGCTGCTGCCGTCGCTCGAGGATGTCTACCTGAGGCTCGTGAGGAGCTGAGAAGGGAACGAAGCTCTCCAGGGCCTGGACGGTCGCGGCGAACGACTTCGAGACTTTCAGGAGGAAGAAGTACACCCTCTACTCGCTGATTGGGCTTCCGTTCGTGCTCTCGGTCGGCCTCCCTCTAGTGGTCTGGCTCTGGCTGAAGAACGGCGAGATCCCGGCCTCGGAGATTGCGGTCCTTCTGAACGCGTTCTCGTTCTTCTTCATCATCCTCGCCACGCTCCTCCCGACCGTGCTCTCGTCGTACAGCTTCCTCGGCGAGAAGCTCGAGAAGAGCCTGGAGCCACTCCTGGCGACGCCTGCCGCCGACGGCGAGCTCCTGCTCGGGAAGAGCCTAGCGGCGTTTCTCCCCTCCATCGGCGCGTCCTATGTGGGCGCCGTGGTGTTCATGGTCTTCGTGGACGGCCTGACCAGCGGCCGACTCGGCTACCTCTACTTTCCCAACGCGACCATGGAGGTCATCCTCCTTCTCGCGGTCCCTCTCGCCTGTACCTTCAGCGTGGAGGCGAACGTCATCATAGCCTCGCTGGTCGGCGACCTCCGCGCAGCGCAGCAACTGGGAACCCTCGCGTCGGTGCCTTTCGGGGGGGTCTTCGTCCTGGCCGAGACGAACTTCACATCCCTCGATCCGACCACCCTGCTGACAATCTCTGTCCTCCTCCTGGCCATCGACGTGGTACTGCTGCAGGTGTGCAGGGTCACGTTCCGGAGGGAGGAGATTCTCACGAAGTGGAAGTGAACCCTGGCCTCGTCCAGGAAGTGCAGCACCGTTCCCCTCTGAAGCGACAGCTGGTCTCGTTAAGCAGGGAAAGCATTTCAATGTTGGAGCCCGAGATTGCTGACGATGGCCAGAAGAGCATTCGGTATCAACCTCCCCGTATCAGGACGCTCGTATTCTCAGAAGGAGGTTGACCTGGATTTCAGAGTCCTCAGGGACATCGCCGTCGCAGCTGACCAGTACGGGTTCAGCACGATAGGCGTCCACGACCACCTCCTCAATCCGCAGGGCTCCTCGCCCGGCGGCAAGGAGATGCCCGAGAAGTTCAGGAACGGGATAGTCGAGGCGTGGACGACCCTCTCCGCCCTGTCGACGGTAACTTCCAGGGCGAGGCTGACGAATGTCGTCCTGTGCAACCTTTTCAGGCCACCGGCGATGCTCGCCAAGATGGCATCGACCCTCGATCTAATCTCCGATGGGCGCCTAGACCTGGCCCTGGGAGCCGGGTGGTTCAGGGGCGAGTGCCTGGCGTACGGGATACCGTGGAAGCCGTACAGGATCAGGCTGGAGATGCTGAGGGAGAGCGTCCAACTGATCAAGAGGCTCTGGATGGAGGACGAGGTGACGTTCACCGGGAAGCACTATCAGATAGAGAAGGGAATCCTGAGGCCCAAGCCCGTCCAAAAGCCCCGTCCGCCAATAGTGATAGGGGGGTCGTCCGAGAACGCGATGAGGATAGCGGTCGACGAGGCAGACGGGTGGGACGTGGACACGGGTCCGTGCACCTTCGAGCTGTTCCAGCAGAGGTACGCGCGGCTGGAGAGCTACTGCAAGGAGGTGGGCCGGGACGTGAAGTCCATCAGGGTGTCCGTCAGCGCCACGCCCATACTGGCCGCGGACGTCCCGGAGGCGAGGAAACTGGCGACAGTATGGGCGGAGCGCATAAAGAAGGATCCGCGGGAGTACATCTCGAACAAGTCAGTGTTCCTGGGGACGGCCGAGGACATCACGGCGGCGGCGGAGAAGTGGTTCGAATCAGGCGTGAATCAGGTCAATTTCCTGATGCCCCACGACGCGCTGTACGCACAGACGCTATGCAGGGAGATCGCCGAGCTTTCTCCCTGAACCCTCGGCCCGGCTAGAGTTCGAGGATTCGATTCAGCCGTTCGCCAAGCGAGGTTGTGTTGGAGCCGTGATGGAGAGGCCGCTTCGTCAGCATCCGCCGATCAGGCGATCGTGACCGAAGTGATCTGAAGCAGGTACTGGAAGGTCTGCGTCTGGCCGCTGACGACTTCGCTGCCTGCGATGTTCTCACTGGTCACGAGTGGGCTGCTCGACCCCTGAGGAGTTCCCACGGAGAACGAAAAGGCAGTGAGGGTAGTCGGGGTGCTGCCACAATAGCTCTCGGTCTCCGGCAGCGAGTTGGCCGCGTAGGTGGTGACGGTCACCTTGGTCGGCCCGATTGAGACGGTCGATGTTCCGGTGGAGTGGAAGAAGTTGCTTGTCGTGTAGGCGCCGATCTCAGAATCAGCCTGGATTTGGAGCGTGAATCCGGCGAAGGCACCGATGACAGACTCCTGAGCCGACGAACCTGTTAGGTTGTACCCTTCGACGTCAATCGCCAGGGCGGTCCCGTTCTTGAGGAGCCAGACGGTCTCGGCTATGTTCGTACTCCCCTCCACGAGGTTGATCGTGACCTTGTAGGTGGTCGCGCTCACGTAGTCGGTGGTGTACGACTCAGTGAAACTGTAGGTCGACGGAGAAGAGGATGAAGCCCCAGAGATCGAGCTGCTGCCGTTCGCCTGGATTGACATCGCCGAGTAAGCGCTGAGCAACGGCACGACGTTCTCTGTTGCCGCGGTTGACGTAGAGGTCGAAACCGTGGAGCACGAGGTTGTGGTTGCGGAGCTAGTCGAGGCAGTCGTAGAAGTGGTTGACGTCGTAGACGAAGTTGTCGTCGAAGTGGTAGTTGACGATGTGGTGGATGCTGTGGTGGATTCCGTCGTCGTGGAAGAGGTCGTCGGGGTAGTGGTGGAGCTCGTGGTGCTGGTTGTCGTGGACGAAGTCGGCACCACGCTAATCGACGCCGTCGTTGACGAGGATGGAGTAGACGCGAGACTCGAACTAGAGGAACTAGAAGAGGGTGAAAGAACGACGTACGCTGCCACGCCGCCGACGGCTACGATGATCACAATGACAGCCGCAATGAGAATCGGTGCTATTCCGCCCTTCTGTCTGTTCATATAATGTGAGGCACTATAACATATGTATTTAACATCAATGGAAGGTTTTTGCAGTCCGGTCGGTCTCGAGACCGATTCACGATGTGGTTGGCCGGACGTCGCTTCGGCGACTCCATGCCCCTGCGTCGCAAGTCGGTCGGCCTACCCAGATGGGTCCCGTCTGGATGCGGAGAGCGCTAGGGCTGCGTGCTCAGTCCATGCCGGGCATTCCGCCCTGGGGCATGGAAGGTCCCTTCCTCTTGCTCGGAATCACGTCGTCGATCCTGAGCAGCATGCAGGCGCACTCGGTCGCGGAGGAGATAATCTGCTGTTTGACGCTCACGGGCTCTATGATGTCCTTCGCGAACATGTCGCGAACACCTGTCCCGAGAACGTCGACGCCGCACCATTTCTCATCGTGGCCGTGCTTCTCTCTGAGCGCGACCTGGATGTCGAGCTGGTCGAAACCGGCGTTCGAGGCAAGCGCGAGCGGAATCGCCTCCAGTGCTTCGGCGTACTTCTCGGCGGCGAGTTGCTCTCGGCCTTCCAGAGTCCTGGACCACTTCATCAGGCGATATGACAACTCTTCTTCGACCGCGCCGCCGCCCCCGACTATCCAGGGGTTCTCAAGCACGTCCTTCGTGACCATGACAGCGTCGTGCATGCATCTCTCGACCTCGTCGACTACCCTCTGCGTGCCTCCCCTTACCAAGACCGTCACTGCCCTAGGGTTCTTGCAGCCTTCGACGTAGGTCCACTTGTCGTCCTCGACCTTGCGCTCCTCCACGAGGCCGGCCTGCCCGATGTCCTTCTTCGAGATGTCGTCGAGCCCCGATACTATCCTCGCGCCCGTCGCCTTTGCGAGCCTGGCCATGTCGCTCTCCTTGACTCTCTTCAGCGTCAGTATGGCCGCCCTGGAAAGGTAGTGCTGCGCCATGTCGTCGATTCCCTTCTGGCAGATTAGGACGTTGGCTCCCACGCTCGAAATCTTCTCCACCATGCGCTTCAGCATGTCAGTCTCCTGGTCGAGGAACTGTTGCATCTGTGCGGGGACGGTGATGTTGATCTTCGAGTCGAACTCGGTCTTCTCGATCTCCAGGGCGGAGCTGACCAGCGCGATCCGAGCCCCTTCGATCCTCTTCGGCATGCCTGAGTGGCTCACCTCTTTCTCGAGGGCGATGCCCATCACCAGACAGGTCTCGTTTATGGAGCCGCCGACCTTCTTCTCGAGCTTCAGGTTCTCAAGGTCGACCTTGAAGGTCCCGTCGCCCATGTCCTCAGCGACGTGAAGCAGGGCTTCTACGACGACCTTGCTCAGTACCATGCTCTCGTTCGAGACCAGCTTCGAGGCCATGCTCGTTCTGGCAACCCGCGCGAGGGTGATTCTGTCGGTCGGCGCTACGCTGACCGCGATCTTGTTCAGGATCAATTGTGCCTGGTTCGCAGCCTTGCGGTAGCCGTTGATGATGAGCATCGGGTGCACGCCCATCTCCATCAGCCCTTCTGCGTTGGCAAGGAGAGCGCCCGCGAAGACGACCGATGACGTCGTCCCGTCGCCCACCTCGTCGTCCACCGTCCGCGCGACTTCGATGATCATCTTCGCCGCGGGATGCTGGACGTCCATGTCCTTGAGCATCGTCGCTCCGTCGTTGGTTATCGTGACGTCGCCCATGCCGTCAACGAGCATCTTGTCCATCCCTCTCGGCCCAAGGGAAGTCCTCACGAGCTCGGCGACCAGCTTGGCCGCAGAGATGTTGTTGTTCTGCGCCCTCTTCGCCCGTTTGCCCGCGCCTCCCTGTCTCATGACGAGGACCTGTTCTCCCCGCGAACCGGTTACATATGACGCCTCTGACATTCAATCCACCGAGGAGTCGCTGCCCAATGTGAGGACCGAAGGTTGAGCCAGATTGTCCGAGATAACCTGGCCGCCGTTTTGGATTAGTATGAAATTCAATCGGATTCGCAAAGTGTAATATATATTACTCGCTATATACGTCTATCTCCACATAATGGTTAAGTATTACATATACGTCACACTGAAGGTCTGAAAATGCCGCGAAACACCCCCTCTGTACCCACCATCGTAGCCTCCCTGATTACGAGGGACCTGGCTCTGTACGAATGTTTCAGGCGGAAGCTCGTAAACTACCATGCGGTCGCCGCCAGCATCAAGCCCGATGTCGAGAAGCTTGCGGAGAAGACCACCACCATAAACACGATCGTGGTGGCAATCACAAGGTTCTCCGAATCGATTGAACGGGTGACGGGAGAGAAGCCTGTCCGCATCCTCGGCGGCGCGCGAATCTCCCTCGCGAGCGACGTCGTCGCTGTGACCATCAGGGCGAGGAAGACCGAACAGTACGAGATAGCGAAGCGGATTGGCGAGCTTGCGCCGAGTCTTAGCGAGCCCACCAAGATGTTCCAACTCTCTAACTCGATCGAGCTGGTCGCCGACGAGAGGGAGTACGAATCACTGATCAGGGCGTCGCTCGAGAAGTTCGAGATTACAAAGGAGACGACGGCGTTGTCAAGGCTGGACATCCATCTGTCGCCCGCGGCCGAAGTCGCTCCAGAGTTCGGGCTCTTTCTCACGGAGCTCCTCTATAGGAACGGGGTGAAGATTCGGCAGACGTACATCGGCGAGGAGACGGTCCTGATTATGAGCAGGGCGGACGGCCCCCGGGCCTTTGAAGTCCTGCAGGCCGAGATAGACGAGAGCAGGGTAGCCTCGATGGAAGGCAAGAGCAAAGCCCCGAGGAAGAGCAGTGTTGGGACGGCCGAACTCTTGCAGGATGAGCTCGAGGGAACCTTCAGCTCCAAGTCGATCGGCAGAGACTAGCCTCGTTCTCACGTCTTCCCTGAAGGCTGAGCTCTCGATTCGGGGGCCGTCAGATCGTCGATCCTCTTCTGTAACGATTCCTTGATGCTGCCTCGCCACTCTCCGTCGGTGATCGAGTACATCATGGTGTCGCCGGAGCTGCCGTCCTGCCGGACGCGGTGGTTTCGCAGCCTCCCTTCGTATTTGGCCCCGAGCTTGAGGATCGCCTTCTGAGAATGAAGGTTGTTGTTGTCCGTCTTCAGCTGCACCCGAACGGCGTTCCAGTCCTCGAAGGCGTGTCTCAGCAGGAGGAACTTGCACTCGGGGTTCACTACGGTCCCCCAGACCTTGGATGTGTACCAGGTTCCTCCGATCTCGACCCCCCTGTGAGCAGGACGGACGTCCATGTACCTCGTGCTGCCGATCACACTGTGGTCGTCCCTGCGGAAGACCGTGAAGGGGTATTCCGTCCCCCGCTCTTGGGCCCTGAGAGCCACCGCGATCCACTCGGCCATGGTCTCCTTCGTCCTGGCGTCCATCGACATCCAGGACCAGTCAGAGTCCTGTGCAGCTCCGAGCAACTGGCCTTCGTGCGACGGCTCCAATGGCTCCAGGCGCACATGGCCACCCTCGAGGACGCATGGTCCCAGTGCGGTCGGCGATCTAATCACTCGGACCTGCCGACCCTAGACCAGCACGAGGACCATCTTCGCCGGGCGCTCCGGTTCAATCCTGTTTCTCTATCAGCTCGAGCCAGATTCCGTTGGGATCCTTGATGAACGCAATCCGACTTGACCCAAGAGAGTAGGGCTCCTTGGCGATCTCGACCCCGGCCTTGCGCATGGCGTCGACGGTCGCCTGGAGGTCCTTCACGCCGAACGCCAGGTGGTCCAGCTGGTCGCCCTCTGTGTAGTCCTTCTTGTCCCGCCACCATGTCAGCTCTATCCGGTGGTCGGTACCCTCGATCTCCAGGAACGCTATCTCGGCGTTGGTCTGCTTTATCTCCCTCCGGCTGGCGAGCTTCATGCCGAGCCTCTCGGTGTAGAACGAGATGCTCTCGTCCATGTCCTTGACCGTGATCGACGTATGGAGCAGATGCATGTGACACGGTCCGGCTGTAAACTGTATAAACGCATCCCGAGGTCGCGAATCAGATGTCTCGGCTAAATATCTAAGGTTGACTGGATGCGCGCATGGGAAGCCGATACGCAGCCCTCCTCGCGGTCTCCCTTCCGACTTTCGTCTACGGCCTCTTCAGGTTCTCAATTGGAATCATCGTTCCCCAGATCGAGAGCTCGTATGGCATCAACGACTCGCTGATGGGCGCTATCGTCTCAGTATCGGTGGGCATTGTGGGGATCGGTGTCTTCGTGTCGGGGAGTACAGCCGGCAGGTACGGGACCAGGGCGACCATAACCGCCGGGATGCTTCTCTTCTCCGCTTCCATAGCAGTGATGGCGACCGGGGTGAGTCTCACGGTCTTCTCGGTCCTCTTCATGGTCGCCTCGCTGGGCTCGGGTCTGATCATCCCCACGAGCTACTCAGCGGTGACCTCCATACTCCCCCAGAGGAGAGGGATCGGGGCCGGGTTAGTCTCATCCGCGTACAACTTCGGCGGATTAGTGGGACCCGCTGCGGTCGGCTACCTCCTCCTGTACTATGACTGGAACGACGCGCTCCTGTTCATCCCCGTGGGAGGCTTGATCACCATCATCACATACCTCGCGGTGATCCCGAAGAACGCCGGCGACGCCCCACCCGTGCCGAAGGGGCAATTCAGGAGCCTGCTGGGCAACAGGAAGGTGATGCTGATGGCGACGGGGGCCTTCCTGGCCGATGGCGCCTTCGTGACGTACCTGTCCTGGACCCCGAAGTTCTTGCTCACTTCGTTCGACGTCTCCGGGAATACGAGCGCTCTGGTCGACCTCCTCTTCGGCGTCGGGATCGGACTGGGCGGAGCAGGGGTGTTCGTGGCAGGGTTCCTCTTCGACAGGATCGGGGGCAGGACCAGCGCGATCATCGGTGGCGTAGCGGCGACCGTGGCGACACTGGGCGTCTATCTCTCGAGCTCGCTCCTGATGGCCGTGGCGCTCGTGATTGCCGGGAGCTTCTTCTTCAACTGGTTCTGGCCGTTGCTAACGGTCATGTCGAGGACAAGCGTCGCCAGAGAGAGCAGTTCGGCCTCGACCATCCTGGTCCAGACAGCGGCGTTTCTCGGGGCGTTCGTGGGGCCCGGGCTGGCGGGGATACTGGGAGGCGCGCAGACGGTCCCGCTCCTCATCGCGGTCGTGGTCCCGAACGCCCTCTACTCCGGCGTCATGATCTTCTTCTACAGTGACAGGCCCTCGAAGGACCAGGACTAGGGTCAGTCGGGGAAGATGTCCTTCGAGATCATCGTCCCGACCACCCAGTTGGGCCTGTCCACTATCTCGTGGACCCTGACGTCCGCCGCGACGCTGCAGAGTACGTAGGCCTCCTCCGCGGTCAGGTCGTAGGTTTTCACAAGGTGGCGTATCATGCTTCTGACCGAATCCTTCGTCGCCTCCATGAGGTCGGGCCCGATTCCCGTTGCCGCATGGTATCCCTTCCTGGGCCTCTCGTCTCCCGCAGTGAAGAACTCCGGGTATGTCAGACCGGCTTTCTTCTCTATCCCGAACCTGAGGGTGGCAGTCCCTGGGCACTCGATTGCTGTGCCGCACACCTCCGCGTCGCCCATGGCCGCGTGGACGTCCCCGGCCGAGAAGAGCGCGCCGTCCACTAAGACCGGGATCTTGACCCAGCTCCCGGCGGTGACGTGCCTGATGTCCATGTTGCCGCCGTGCCTTCCCGGGGGTGCGACATCGGTGAAGCCTCTGGACCGTGGGGCGATGCCCAGCACGCCGCAGAACGGTTTGAGCGGTATCTTGATCCCGTTCTCGAAGGGGGCGCTCTTCTTGTTCTTGAGGTCCCACTTGTAGAGGAACGGCTTTCCGAACTCCTCAAGGAGGCCGAACCCCGGTTGGACGTAGGACCACCCGAAGTCACCGACTCTGACGTCGAGCACCTCGACGGCCAGCGCATCGCCGGGCTCGGCTCCCTCGACAAAGACCGGGCCAGCCAGGGGATACAGCTTCGACGCGTCGAACCGCATCACGTCGGCTGAGGTAGAGTCCTTATCAAGCTGCCGGCTCCCGACATCGTTAATCTCGAAGGTAACCGTGTCGCCCGCCTTCACCGAGAGCACGGGCTTGTGCGACCGGCTCCACTTGTAGTGGAAGGTCTCCAGAGGTACGTGGTATCGGTTTGGCATCCCGGTCAACTCCTCCGCCGGCTCGCGGGCGACTTGCGGAAGTACCACACTTTCAACGCTCACCGACAATGAGCGCGAAACTCTTTAAGCTTTGAAGGAAAGAAACTCTTAAGCGAGGTCGGCCAAGATCTCAGCATCCGCAATCAACTGCTCTGTCGGAGTTGGTGCGGTCCCAGCCTCATGCACTCTGAACTTGACGAATTCCGGCACTGCGAACCCTTACCTGACAGGCTCATGTGGCCTCAACTTCGCAGGAACGTCACTTGCAGGGACCATCGACGCACTCCACACCGGCTCATCGAACGGTCTGGTAAAGACGGGCAGCTCGCTTGGCGGTGCCATCTGCACAGCGACCGGAGCTCTCCCCACAGGAACCACTGACGCACAAGTTACTGGTTCTGTAGCCACATCGAACCGTGCCACGGTACCCATTGCTGGAACCTTCTCTTAAGAGATAGGCTCAACGGTATTCGGGTGTAAGACCCCGAGATGGGCGTGGCCCTTCCTCAGTTTCTCATATTTTGAAGGAGAGACTCGAGGTTGTGCTCTTGTGAAAGTATATACAGGCGTCCTCTCGGTTCGTGCCTAATTTGTCCTCACTCAGAGGAAAGTTCAAGTCCGCCGCAGCCACGCTCGGCCTGTCGCTGCTCATGCTGGCAATCATTCCCGCCCTCGGTGGGATACCGACGGCAAGCGCCTTCACCGCCGCGTCACTGGTCCAGCAGAACAACGCCGGGACCTTCTCAAGTTCTGTCCCAGCGTTGGTAACGGTAACCCTGAGCAGCCCGGTGACGACGGGAGACGTCCTCGTGGTCGGGGTGGAGACACCAGGGGCGTACTCCTTGCCTACAGTCACGGACTCTCTCGGTTCTACCTTCTCTCGAATAGTCACCACGGGTGGCAACTTCGCTTCGATCTACACCGCGACCCTCACCTCCGGTGGGACCGACGCAATAACAGCGAGTTTTCCGACTGGGTTCGCCCTGGCTAGCGACTTCAACGTCTTCGTCTACGAAGTGGCGGGGGTGACCGCGGCCTCGGCGAGCACGAGCAGCGGCGCAGGAACGGGCACATCGGTCTCGACGTCTTCCATGAGCTACACCGCAGGCTCCTTCCTGCTGGGGATGGTAGCTCACGATTTCGGCGGTGCAGTCACGGCGGGCGCGGGCTTCACCCTGTCCCCCGAGAACTCGGGAATTGGAGTCTCGAACGGTGAGTACTCAGTCGCGGCCTCAGCTTCGTCCACGACCTTCCCTGCGACGATAGCCAGCTCGGTTCAGTGGGGGGAAGCAGCGATAGCCCTCAGCCCCGCGCCATCTGCTACCTCGTCGCTGCCTTGCCCGAGTACCCTCGGAGGAACCTACATGCCTCTCGGTGCTACCTTCAAGGACACCTACGGCAACACATGGGTGGCCCCGAGCGGAAACTTGGGTGGCGGGACATGGAGCAGCTACTTCTTCGCGGGGCCACAGGCCAGCGTCCCACCCCCGATGCAGCAGGGCTGGGCCGGAGATTTCGGGACTTACGGCGGCCAGCAGGGCTGGATAATCACTTTCTACTGCACCTAACGCCTTATTGCGGGGAAACGCTGTTATCGGGTGCAGTATTCACGCCCAAACTCTGACAGCCATCACCTACTATCGCAATCACATTGTGTGATTACGATGCTCTTGTTCCTGCGTCTGAATGGTGGGGGCTGCCTGTGCGCAAGAGAGGAAGGCAAGGCAAATCCTGCTTGGAAGATGAAGCATATCGCATTGAGGCATCCGGGCTCAGGACAAGAGTGCTCATAGAGAAGATGACTGAATTTGGGCTAAGCAGGTGAGAAACCACCCAGTGGGAGAAAGTATTAATTCGGTCAAACTGCGAAGCCCTCGCCAAGCCAGGGTAGCTCAGAAGCGTGATCTCGCTGGGAAATCTGGGAGAGCACTCGGCTGAAGACCGAGAGCAATTGTCCCGTGATGATTGTCGGGAGCTGTCGTCGGTTCAAATCCGGCCCCTGGCATCTCTCCTCTCCATCCGTCGCTACCTAGTCGCGGAATCACGATCCAGGTCCTTCTGTCTTTCGCTCTCGAGGATGTTTGCGTGATCGTCACGTCGTCAGTACGATCGCAGTGAGGGGTCGACCTCTATGGTCCAGGCCCGGATTCCCCCCTTGAGGTTCGTGACCTTACTGAAGCCCAGGCCCTTGAGCACCTTCGCGGCCTGCGCACTGCGGACCCCCGTGTGGCAGTAGACGACTATGTCGTCTGCTGGATCCAGCTCATTCACTCGCATCCTCAGCTGGCCCAGCGGGATCAGTTTCGAGCCCTCTATCCTGCAGATCTGATGCTCGAATGGTTCCCTTACGTCCAGAAGCACGACCTCGCCGGCGCGGTCGAGGACCTGCTTGAGGGCAGGTGCAGATATCTCAGACCCCAGCTCGAGCTCCCTGCGCTCCTCCTTGAAACCGCAGAAGGCCTCGTAGTCGATGAGCTTGGTCACGGTGGGGTTCGCGCCGCAGACCGAACAGTTGGGGTCCTTCCTCAGCTTCACTTCCTTGAACTTCATGTCCAAGGCGTCGAAGAGCATTAACCTGCCAATCAGGGGCGTGCCCTTGCCGAGCACGAGGTCTATCGCTTCGGCCGCTTGGATGCTCCCCATGATCCCCGGCAGGACGCCGAGGACCCCGCCTTCTGCGCACGACGGCACGGCGCCGGGAGGCGGAGGCTCGTGATAGAGGCACCTGTAGCAGGGTCCCTTCTTTGCGAAGAAGACAGAGGCCTGCCCCTCGAACCTGTAGATGCTCGCGTAGACGTTGGGCTTTCCGAGGAGGACGCACGCGTCGTTCACCAGATATCGGGTCGGGAAGTTGTCAGTCCCATCGAGAATGACGTCGTAGTCCTTCAGGATGCTCAGCGCGTTGGAGGAGTCGAGCCGGACCTTGTGCAACTCGATGTCGATGTTGGGGTTGATCTGGATGAGCCTTTCTCTGGCGACCTCCGCCTTGCTCCTCCCGATGTCTTTCTCGGAGTAGAGCACCTGCCTGTGGAGGTTGCTCTTCTCAACGACGTCGAAATCGACTATCCCGATCCTTCCGACGCCTGCGGCCGCGAGGTACATCGCCGAGGGCGTCCCAAGTCCGCCCACCCCAACGATCAGGACGCTGGACGCCTTGAGCTTCTTCTGACCCTCCAGGCCGACCTCCGGCATCACGAGGTGCCTGCTGTATCGGGCCAGCTCGCTCTCAGAGAGGATAACGTCTCGCTCGACGCCGGGCACGCGAATCACTCGCCTACCTCGATGTCGTCCTCGGCGGCCGTCTTGCGGTCCAAACTCGGTATCCACGACTTCGTATCCCCCACCCTCCCCTTCGGGACCGAGACCACGAGGTAGGAATACCACGGAAACGAGTGAGCGAGGTCGAACGCCGAGAGCGAGGCAGGGAAGTCTGGATGGGAGTGATAGACCCCGGCGATGCTCAGCTCCCTATGCGAGACCGTCCTGTCGGCGTCGAGGAGCTCGAGCGGGTTGATGTCGTATCTGTCCCGTCTGGTCCCGGAATAAGCGTTCGCCACCCTCATCGACTCGATTATCATCCGGCCCTTGTCGGCGATGAGGAGACCGCAGCACTCCGCGGGATAGGTGGACTCGGCGTGAGCATGAATCTCATCGAGGACCCGTCTTGCGATGCGCATGGTCATCTCTATTCGCCTTTGCACCATGACAGCCTAGGAGCAGAACTGGCATCCCTAACCCTCCGTGCTGGGGGGTAGGTTCCTCAAAAAGATGGTGGAAGAGATTGGTGGAAGAATAAGGTTGGGACCGGGCGGCTCACATGCCACCCATGCCGCCCATTCCTCCCATGCCGCCGGGGCCTCCCGCACCGCCTGGAGGCTCTCTGGACTTGCTGGAGGCTATCACGTCGTCGATGCGGAGTATCATGCACGCGGATTCAGTGGCCGCCTTGAGGATCTGGAGCTTGACCGCCGTCGGCTCGACCACGCCCTTGTTCCACATGTTGGCGACCTTCCCGGACATCGCATCGACTCCTGCCCACTTCTCGCCCTTGCCGTGCCTCGCCCTGAGGTCGACCTGGGTGTCGATCGGGTCCATTCCGGCGTTCTCCGCGAGTATCGTCGCGATCGTCTCGATTGCCTCGGCGTACCTGAGCGCCGCGAGCTGCTCCCTTCCTGAGAGCTTCTGGGCCCATGCCCTGACCTGGCTTGCGACCTCGACTTCGGGGGCTCCCCCGCCGGCGACGATCGAGGGCATCTCTACGACGTCCTTCGTCACCATAATCGCATCGTGAAGGGCGCGCTCCGCTTCGTCCACGACCCTCTGCGAGCCTCCTCTTACGAGGATCGTCACTGCCTTCGGGTTCTTGCATCCCTCGATGAAGACCCACTTGTCCTCCTCGATCTTCCTCTCCTCTGCGAGCTTGGCCTGTCCGAGGTCCTTCGAGCTGAGGTCGTCCAGGTTGGTGACGATCCTGGCTCCGGTCGCCTTTGCGAGCTTGCTCATGTCGCTCTCCTTGACCCTTCTTACCGCCATGATGCCTGCCCTCGCCAGGTAATGCTGGGCGACGTCGTCGATGCCCTTCTGGCAGATGATGAGGTTGGCTCCTGCCTTCTCGATCTTATCCACCATCCCCTTCAGGATGCTGTTCTCCTCGTCGAGGAACTTCTGCATCTGGTCGGGGTCGTTGATCCTGATCTCCGCGCTGAACTCGGTCTTCTCGATCTCGAGGGGAGAGTTGATGAGGGCTATCTTGGCGCCCTCTACTTTCTTCGGCATGGCTGAATGGACGACTTCCTTGTCGAGCGCGATGCCCGAGATGAGCTTGGTGTCGACCATAGAGGCACCGGCCTTCTTCTCGACCTTGACGTTGTCGATGTCTACCTTGTACCCGGTATCGGTCTTCTCTGCTATCTGGGTCACTGCGTCGACCACGAGCTGTGCTAGGTGGGGGGCGTCGTCGGAGACCAGCTTGGTCATCATGCTGGTGGTCGCGATCTTGAGCAGGTCTGCCTTGGATGAGGGGTCGACCTTCTCCGAGATGCTCTCGAGGACCAGCTGCGCCTTTTCCAGGGCCTTCATGTAACCGTCAACCACCACCGTCGGGTGGACGTCCTTGCTGATCAGTTCCTCCGCCTTCTCGAGCAGCGCTCCTGCTAAGATGACGGCCGAGGTCGTGCCATCGCCCACCTCGTTGTCGGTGGCCTTCGAGACTTCGACGAGCATCTTGGCTGCTGGGTGCTGGACGTCGATCTCCTTGAGCATGGTCGCGCCGTCGTTGGTGATCGTGACGTCGCCGAGCGAGTCTACGAGCATCTTGTCCATGCCGCGCGGACCGAGAGAGGTCCTCACGATCTCCGAGATCAGCTTCGCAGCCTGGATGTTGTTCCGCTGGGCCTCCCTTCCCTTCGTCTCGCCTGTCCCTTCCTTGAGAATAATGTACTGTGGACTACTTGACATATATAATTCGCATCAACTATACAACTTCGAGTTGTATATATGATTTTTGTTATGGGTGAGCACGAAAGCAGGCCGCAGGCTCCCGAGCACGATTATATCCCTCCCGTACGCGGTGGCGACCCTTGGATTTCATCAAAGACTGCGGCGTGATGGTCGAACCTCAGGAAGGGATGGCCGTCGAGGAGCTCCTGGAGGTCGCGGCGTTCGCCGAGAAGACAGGCTTCGGCTACTTCTTCCGCTCCGACCACATCCTACCGACCACACGCACGAAAGGTCTGGACTCTCCCGAGTGCTGGACCACCCTCGGGGCCATCGCCGCTCGCACGAGGAAGATCAAGTTCGGTCCGATGGTCTCGCCGATAGGCTTCAGGAACCCCGCACTGCTCGCGAGGATGGCGTGCACCGTCAACTCGCTGGCTCACGGCAGGCTTCAGCTCGGGGTGGGCGCCGGATGGTACGAGGATGAGTACCTGGCCCACGGGATCGTGTTCCCCGACGTGAAGAACCGCCTGCGGCAGTTCCGGGAATCCCTCAGCATAATCCGGCCGCTGACTCAGACCGGAAGAGTGGACTTCGATGGGAAGTTCTTCTCGGCGCACCTCGAGTCCCTGCCCAAGCTGAAGGAGAGGATCCACCTGATCATAGGGGGGAGGGCGGCTTCCGCCGTCCGGAACACGGTCGACTTTGGCGACGAATGGAACTACTTCTCAGCCGTCCCCGACGATTTCGACAGACTGAAGGTCACCCTCGATGCAAGTGGCAGGCACCTCGTGGTCTCGCGAATGGGCTCGTTCGTAATCGCAGGGAACGCCTCACAGCTCAAGACCAGGCTGCGCAGGGAGATGCGCAAGAAGCGCGTGAGCAAGGACGAGGACGCATACGCCCGTGACCTCAGAAAGAGCGGCTGGCTTGTGGCCACGGAGGGTGACTTCCCCGAGAGCGTCAACAAGCTCAGGGAACGGGGTGTCGAGAGGTTCTACTTCCAGACCTGGGAGACCAAAGACAGGGATCATCTTGGGCTCCTTGCCCGAACGCTCAAGGGAATGTAGACTCTACCAGAAAGTATTAAGCGGATAACTAGGGAGTGGCTAAAGATGCTCCAAGTAGGCGCGAAGGCTGAAGAGTTCACTCTCTACGACTCGGACAAGAAGGAACGCAAGCTCTCCGAGTTCCTGGCCAAGGGCAAGCGGACGATCATTGCGTTCTATCCCGGCGCGTTCACGGGGGTGTGCGACAAGGAGATGTGCACGTTCCGCGACATGTTCACCGACCTGCAAAGGCTGAACGCCAACCTGGTCGGGATATCCGTCGACGCGCCCTGGGCGCAGAAGACGTTCGCCGAGAAGTACAACCTGAACTTCCCCCTGCTCTGCGACTTCAACCTGGGAGTCACGCAGAAGTTCGGCGTGACGTGGACGGACCTCGGGGGCGTGAAGGGCTACGAGAGTGCCAACAGGGCGATATTCGTCCTCGACGACCAGGGCACGGTGCTGTACTCGTGGGCGGCTCCGAACCCGGGCGTCCTGCCTGACTTTGAAGCGATAAAGAAGAGCCTGGCGTGAGGCCCCGCGCCGGTCGCGGCCGGCGTCTCTAGTCCGGCGACTCGGTAGGTTCTTCCGTCTCCTCGATGTGCTGTCGCTTCCGCGTCGAGTGAAGGACGAATTTGAGCAGGGGCTCGCTGATGCTCATCGCATCGCGCATCGAGATCATGCCGAGAGGCTTCCCATCCTTGTCGACGACCGGGAGGTGGCGGACGTTGGCCTTTGTCATCCTGTCCACGGCCGTGACTATGTTCTCGTTGGGGCTTGCCTTGAGGGAAGTCTTAGACATTATGCTGGAGACGGGGACTCCCTTGCCCGTCAGGGCCTTCGTCACGGAGAAGAGGACGTCGCGCTCCGTCAGGATTCCAACCATGACCCCCGCCTTGTCGACGACTATCACGCTCCCTATGTTTCCCTCCCACATGGTGGATGCGGCCTCGTCTATAGTGGTGTCCTCCGGAACCACGGAGGGAGGAACTTCCATCAGGTCCTTCGTCCTCATGCTCACCTGGCTGGATTTGGGTCTTGGCAAGGTTTTCACCGTAATCGAATGCGTGCCGCCTATTAATCATTCGGCGGACGGCACAGGAGCACGGAGAGTCCTGCCGTCAGGCCGGTCTTCCGCGGTCCTGGGTTATCGCTTCTTGATGTTCGTCACGAGGAGCTTGAACTGGAGCGTCTTGCCCACCATGGGGTGCCTCCCGGCCTTTCCGTAGGCCTTCTCCGGTGGGAGCGTGACCTCCTTCGTCTCGTTCACCTTCATCCCAATCAGAGCTTCTTCGAAGCCACTGATCACCTGGTGCGCACCGAGGACGACCACGAGGGGCTTGTAATCGCGCGCCGGACTGAACAGACCGGCCTTCTCAGCCTCCGACTTCATGCTGGTGTCGAAGACCTTGCCGCCCGGGAACTTGCCGACGTAGTGGACCGATACGGTGTCTCCGTTCTGCGCTGACTGTTCGCTCATGAGAAACTCGAGGGTCCGCTCCTAAAGGGTCTTTTATGATTTTGTTTCTTCGTCGGGATGGAGGGGACGGCTAGGTCGCCGTGGTCCACGAAACGGTTTATGCCGCGGAGGCTGGTCGCGAGATGATGCCCTTCTGCGCAAACTGTGGGAAGGAGCTCGCAGGTGGAGCTTCATACTGCCTAGAGTGCAGTTCCCCGACCGCGGTCCGGGTCGGAGGCCCGGCCCCGCAGGAGCCGGCGGCACACAGGGAGGTGAACGTCTGGGCGGCCGTGGCATTATCCGCCATCTTTCCCGGACTGGGTCAGATCTACATGGGAGAGAAGCGGAGGGGTGCACTCTTCCTTGCGGCAGGTCTGATCGGGTTGGGAACGGTCGTCATCCAGGCTGGAATCATAATCTACCCAGTCTTGCTTCTCGTCAACGCCTTCGATGTGCGCAGGTCGGCCAGGAGGGTCAATGGTGAAAACGGCAGTCTGGCGCAAGTTCCGCCTGAAAACGGCCCCCGGCCGCTTGGGGAGAATCGCCCGTCGAAGGTAGCCCGAGATGGCAAAGCTAATTCGTATGCGATTGGAGGGCATCCGCGGATGCGCATTCCAGCATGGTAGAGCTCGTCCTGGGTTCGGTCGTCTCGCTCTGGCTTCTGTTCGGGTTGGTCACGGGAATCATACTTGCTGTAATAGTGTTGGTGGGTGTGCTGTTCTCCCGCGACCTGAACCGGGGAATCACGACGACCATCAGCGAGGTCATCCTTAGCGGACTCGGAGAGAAGAAGGAGGTATTCCTGGCAAACCTCGAGAAGGAACTGAAGAGGAGAGGCCTGATCCCTCGCGTCCCGCTGGCGAAGGAGGCCGACCTCATCTACAGGGATTTCTTCAACGAGGTAAGGATCTACGCGGTCCAGGAAGGCACGGCCCTGAGGTTCGGCTACCGCATCTCCGCGACTTCGATCGCCGTGACCCTGGGAGTAATCCTCCTGATACCATTCGTGGTCGGCTCCGTGGTGCTCTTCGCCCTCTCGATCCTCAGGCGCAACAACACCCAGATGACCCTGCGCGAGTCGGGTCAGTCCGCCGAGCTTCTCACACGCGAGACCTAGTCCAGGAGACTCAGGTCTGGGATCTACCACAGACCGGACAGTACGTCTTGCTTCCTTTCAGGTCGGCGCCACAGAACTTACAGGATCCCGGCGGCCGGACAGGCGGCGGCGGAGGCGTCTCGGTCTTGGGTTGCTTGGACTGCTTTGGTTCCTTCGGCTTTCCGCTTCCTCCGAGCACGACCATGACTATGCCGATGATGATCAGCACAGATGCAAAGGATAGGTACCAGTCTTGGTTGCTGATCTGGCCGACGAGGCCGGGAATGAACGGGAGAGCGTTGATGATGCTGTTAAGCGTACCCAACTCGCTCTTCAGCAATGCCTGTGTCCCGGAGCTGTAGCCGAGCAGGTAGCCGCCAGCGAGACAAAGGAGTCCGCCTATGAGGTGCGACGTCCGGGACAAGGTGGAGCGCCCCCGCGGCGTCTCTATTTAAGGCGCTACCGGGGGCGCGTTGACAAAGGCTGCGGGAGCCCGCGCAAGGCGGGTTCGGACGCAAGATTCCGACAAAACGGCTTTTAGCAGACCCGGGCAACGATTCCGTGAGAGCGATTGGAGGCCACCGCCTACTCCGAACAGAGCAACCCCGTCGGCAACGGACAGGAGTACCTCAGAGCAGTCATGGCGAGGGACGGGTCTTTCGACGGTGTGTTCGTCTTCGGCGTAGATTCGACCGGGATCTACTGCCGCCCATCCTGCCCCGCACGTCGACCGAAGGCTGAGAGGGTGCTCCTGTTTCCGAGCGCCAGCGCCGCCGAGAAGTCGGGGTTCCGTCCGTGCATGAGGTGCAAGCCAAAGGTTGCGTGCCAGCGCGCCGAGCTGGTCGGGCGAGTCTGCGAGCACATCCAGGCCAACCTTACGGGGGACCTCGGGCTCGCGGCCCTGGGGAAGAGGTTCTCGGTCAGCCCTTACCACCTGCAGCGGATCTTCATCCAGGTGCTCGGCATGTCGCCACGGAGGTACACGGAGGAGTGCCGCATCATCAGGCTGAAGGGGCACCTGGTCGGGGGCGAGTCTGTGATCCAATCCCTCAGGAGGGTTGGCTACAGCTCACAGAGCTGGCTCTACACCGATCCGACCGCCAAGCTGGGGATGACCCCGGGAGCGTATAGGAGGGGTGGAGAGGGGATGCGGATAGCCTATCACATGGGGAGCTCTCCCCTCGGCAGGATGCTGGTCGCGGCCACAGAGCACGGGATATGCATGGTGGACCTGGGCGAGAACGACGCTGACCTCGTGAAGGCCCTGCACAGGGAGTACCCGAAGGCTATCTTGGCCGATTCATGCGAGGCGCTGGGCTCCTTTGAGGCGGTCCTCGGATACTTCAACGGTCACCAAGAGAGGATTCCCCTCGACCTCCGCGGCACCGAGTTTCAGCGAAAGGTCTGGACCGCCCTCCAGACGATACCCGAGGGGAGCGTGTGCTCCTACAGCGACGTAGCGGTGATGATCGGCGAACCGAAGGCCGTGAGGGCCGTGGCGAACGCGTGCGGGAAGAACCCGGTCCCGCTCATCGTCCCCTGCCACAGGGTAGTTCGCAAGGACGGCGACCTCGGCGGTTATGGGCTCGGACTCTGGCGAAAGCGGGCGCTCCTCGCAAAGGAGAGCCGCCGCTCTGCCGCTAGAGGCCCTGCGGCACGTCGGTGATGGCCGGCCCGAGCCCGAGGTGGAGGCTATCTCCTGTCCTTCAGCCGACGGACGAACTTGAGTCCTGACCACGTCTCGTCGATGGCGGCGACCTTGAATCCCTCCTTGATTCCGGGCTTCCCTGGAAGAGGTTTCCTTGAGTAACCCACAGAGTCGCGGCCCATGAATCGAGGTTGAGAGAGGACCTCGGTATTAGTTCTATCCGGTGGACCGGTATGAGCTGCGTCTCCCAAAGGTTCTTATGACTTGTTAGACTAGTCCCATTCAGTCTCTCGCCCTAGGCGAAAAACTAGACCGAAGTTGAATTATACGAATGGAAGATACACTGGAATGCAGGAACCTCACTAAGCAGTATGGGAGGGATTCGCCTGCGCTGGAGAACGTAACCCTGTCGGTGAAGACCAACGGGATTTTTGCGCTCCTGGGAAGGAACGGCGCCGGGAAGACCACGCTGATAAGAATCCTCGCCACCGAGCTGACGCCGAGCTCCGGAAGCGCCAGCATCAACGGAATGGATGTGATGAGTGACACCAAGAAGATAAGGAGTCAGATAGCAGTGATGCCACAGGAGGCCAGGCTCGTACCCTGGCTGACCCCGAGGCAGTCGATCTACTCCTACCTCTTGTACAGGGGCTTCAGCAGGAAGGAGGCCGCGTCTAAGGTCGCAGGCGCGCTCGCCAAGCTCGGGCTGGAGAAGTACGAGAACAAGCTGAACAGGCATCTCTCGGGTGGCGTGAAGAGAAGGGTGCTGATGACCATGGTCCTCGCGACCGGTGCGAAGATCCTCTTCGTTGACGAACCGACGACCGGTCTCGACCCGGTGATAAGGGCTGACCTCTGGGCCACGTTGAACGAGCTGAAGAGAGACCATTTCATCTTCCTGACGACCCACTACCTGGAGGAGGCAGAGAGGCTCGCAGACATGATAGGGATCCTCGAGAACGGGAAGCTGGTGAGCCTGGGCACTCTGGACCAGCTCAGGTCGGCCGTCAAGTACCCGTACAGTGTGCGTGTCCTGGATGGCGGTTCCGGGATCGAGACGAATACCGGCGAGGTGATCAATAATCCCGATGGCTCGGTCCAGATATTCACCACCGAGGAGGACGCCGACAGACTCTCCGAGCAGCTTGTCAGAGAGAAGAAGCGTTTCTCGGTATATCCGATTTCGCTGGAGGACATCTTCTACTACTACGTGAGGAAGCCGATTGAAGAGGACACGAGGCGCAGTTCGACCAGGGAGGGTGACGTTCACGAAGATTAACCGATTGAACCAGGTCTACGCGTCGATACTGATCGACGCGATATACCAGATGAGGAACTATCCGATAACGCTGGTGAGCAACATAATCGCTCCGTTCTCGGTTCTGATCCTGATACTGCTCGTAAGTCACGGGGGACTTCTGAGCATCTCGATAGAAGGCGCCCTGATAACAAGCATGATCTCCGCCGGCGTGACGCTGCAGATCGATCTCTCTCACATAAAGAACGACTTCAAGTTGCAGGACATGCTCATCAGCTCACCCACCGGCGCGTTCACCTACATGGTTGGGATGGCCGTGGCCGCGCTCACCAACGCACTGCCCGCGCTATCCGTACTGACCGTGCTCTCCATCCTCTTCATACACGCAAGCCCAATCGGCGTGCTCACTGTGGTCGCAGCGATCTCGCTGATCTTTGCGTTCTCGGTGGCACTGGGGTTCATGCTCTCGACCTTCAGCACCGACATCCAGCAGAACCGCGCGAACGTGAGCATCCTGACGGTCGTGCTCGCAACCATAGCCCCGATATACTATCCGATAACCTACATTCCGGTTCAGATAAGGGACATAGCGTATCTCTCCCCCGCTACCTACGCGGCAGAGATAGCCCAGAACGCGATAGGCGACCTTCCGCTCTCGGCTTCGAACATCACGATCAACTGGATCGTGCTGCTAGGTGTCTCTTGCGTGCTCTTTGCCGTAGCGATGAAGAAGAGCCACTGGCGCGACCCCTAGGACCCACCTGTCCCGCGTGTGAACACCCTAGCTCAGATTAACTTGAAGCGAAGGCCGCTCACCCGATAGGGTCGAGAACGGTCCGTATCTGCTTGTTTGTATGGTGCGGGGGGTGGGAATTTAGACCTTCGGGTTCGAATCTGAAAGTCTCCATATGGATTTAGGTGGGGAGCGCCTAGATTGCAATAGCGATAAATCTGCCCAGAAGAATACACTGCATCATTTCGGTAGAGACAAAACCAAGGTATGCAGAATGACCCCCGATGAGATATTGTTCCGACGACATTATAACCGTTCCCTAACCTTCCGAACAAACAAACCGGTCGACGAGCCGTTTATCCTGTAGAAGAATCTTTGAGCGATAGCCTTTGATTGCCGAATCAATCTGTCAAGACACTATGATTGTCCAATCATCGGTTCCTTGATTCAGAATCCCACTTAATCTGCAAATTTAATCTTAACGAACGTATCATTTGTGGTTATGAATAACTTGGCACCCGATACTACTTCATATGCGCTCGAAAGGTAACTCTTCAAAAACATAGACCATTTGACCCCAAAGTTGTGGTGAAGGGTCATTTTCTTGGATGTTTCGCTCACGCCGCCTTCAATTCTGAACCACCGGGCATGCTCATCCAGTACCTCGGAAATGTATCTGACAAAGGACAGTTCCTCACCCCTGCTTTCAAACAGAGTTCGGGAAATCACGAAGTGTTTCTTGCCTAATTCCCATCCTGCAATCTCCAATGAGTCAGTATCAACGATCCCGATAATCGATTTGAAGGTTTCCCGTCCAAACATGATGCCATCAAAAGTCGGGATTAGCGGATCGATACTGACTCTCCACTTAAGAGTGTTGGAAATGAATTGATTCGGACTCTGACCATGTTTCTTGGCTACCTCCGATATCTTCTCGATTAGCCTTGGATCAAACCTGAAGGTTTTTGTAGTTGACATCTCGCTTCGTTTCCATTAAATCTCCCGGCTTATTAGATATTGCATGAGTATTTCAATGCAAGACAATGCAAACACTAACTATATATTGAGGAGAGGCCCAACATTTTTCGAGTCGATTGAAGACCCCAGTCCGTCACAGTCTAATTCTTGGCGCTATTCCACTAATACTGCTCCTTTTGAGTGTTCAAGTATCGGTTGCGGCGGGAAGTATCAGCGGTACTTCTAGAAGTAATAGTAACACGTCGAACACAACCGCTGTATGCGCGAAGTCCGAATTGGCGTCTATCAACACTGATTCTTTGGCTGCCATTGCAGAAGCCAACGCGTCATTCCAAATGCTCTCATCGGGGAGTAACACGTACAGTGTTCAAGCGATAGGCGTCCAAGCCGGCTATTCTTGCTCCGCCATACTCATGTTCTCGGATACGCGGGGTGCTTCAATAGAAGTGATATTCAATCCTAACAACTCCATAGCGAAGATGGTCTATAGTCCGCCCTCTAACGAGACTTTTACTGGCAGTGGCGATGCCTGGGCTGGTTATGAAACTTACAGATGCCCATCGACTGGTTGTGGGAAAGTTACGCTAGCTGCTGCTCAGGTTGACTTCACAGTTCCAAGTTTCCAGAAGCCGACCTCATACGAGAACGGTAATTGTTGCCTAGATGCATTATGGGCGGGTTTAGGGGACGCGTCGGGAGCGAGTGACAATGTCCTTACGCAAGGAGGCGTAGCCGTATGGGGTGATCATCAATCAGTTACAGGCTATACTTCGCCTGCGTTTTGGTACCAGCAGCTTACAGCCGGCCCTCATTTTTGGACCAGTACCTGCCTTTACGTAAACTCGGGGGATGATGTCAATGTGACTGTCGCTCATGGGGCTTTCGGGAGTGGAGGGTCGTACGACATTGAAATTGTGTACAGCGACAACGATTCTTCCTCAACATGCGCGGTCTATTGGTTCTTGAACTATTCAATTACTCCAACATATGCTTACTCGATATATGAGGCGGCCAAATCGACAGGGTGTAGTTACAACGGAGAGTACTGCCAGACGATCCAATTCAATACCCTCACATACTACGCCTACGTCCACTATTCTGGTGCAGGCTGGGACGGGTATGCTGCTGGGCCGAGTGGAATCTACTCGGGCTATGTTCAGTATGACGCGAATTGGTACATCTCCCAAGGTACGACAAATGTGGATATCGACTGCTGCCATGTTTACAGTACGAATTTTCAACTAGACTGGGTGAGCAGCCGACAAATCTAGCCCGGCTGAACTGAGATTTGGCAATAGTATTCCTTGAGTATGCAAGTTTTTAAGCCGCACGAGGTAGTAGAATCTTCATGAGGCCTCTTTCAATCATTAGATCCGCGCTAGTGATTGTGGGTGCATCGGGATTTGTCGCCTTGATGTATGGTCGCTTCTTCCGACCAAATGCCGTTTGTTTCTGCGGTGCCGAACCTGACAAAATATTCGGACTCCTTTCGTTTCCTTGCTGTTGGCCACTTCAACTAGATTTCTATCTTGTCTTCGGCGGTGTCTTCGTTTCGATAGTCTCTATTGCAGGCATCGCACTTACCTACATTGCGGGAAGGCGCCAACCGCTGGTAAAATGAGAAAATCGAGGAGTATGCAGTTTCAGTTCGGTCGAGTCAATAAGGCGGCCTAGATAGAGTTAGGAACGGAAGACCAATTTCTTCACATTTTGATAATCAGCAACTTATCGCAGATAGCATTGCCGCTCTCGATAGTAGAGTTCTCACTCTCGCTCGCTGCGGCGGAATTCACCCCCTGCCCCCTCTTCCGCCTTCGCTCGTTCGACCGCTCCGCTGGCGCTCCGGGGTTCGCCCTCCTACCGTCGGGCTCCGTGAGCCCTCTACTATCGAAGCGGTGAGGGCACTTACGTTCCCTCCCCGACCCTACGGGTCGGCTCCCCTCCCTCCTTCAGGGGGCGTGTGAAGGGGGCTGCTCCTGCTTGCTGCTTGCTCCCCCGCTAATGGCTTCCCTGAGCTCTGGCATCGTTGCTACCTTAACTCTCTCAGAGGCGTAGCGCGAGTATCTTCCAGCTTCCTCGTAGTTCGGTGCCAGGATGATCACTTTCTTCGCGCTCTTGGAAAGCCGCCCCTGCAAGTCTGCTCCTGAATGCTTCAACCCAGTCTCTATTTCTATGTCGAACTCTGGTGTCTCTGTATCTGGAACTGACCCGTCACCCGTCGCATTCGATCTTGATACCTGCACACCGCTCGCCGTGAGTATGCTCACCGCTTCCTTCTGCATATAGTCGTGGATGGGCGAGAGGTTCGGGTCCTTGATGTAGTAGAGAACTTTCTCCTTTCCTGCCGAGTTCAGATACCTTATGCGCCCTATCTCGTCCCCGTCGAGCAGCTTCTTCAGCTCCTTCTTGACGATGAGCCTCCTGCTGTCCTCCCTCTCGATGCCTAGGGCGCGGTCTATTCCCGTCTGATGGAGCGGTTCCTTCTTCAGTATAGCCAGTATCTCGCTCTCGTAGTCGGTGGCGTCTTCAGCCTTTTGCTGGACGGGAGCAACATTGGCGGGCTCGTCATACTGCGCCTGTCGCTCTGGAAGCTCGATTCTGTCCGCCTGGAAGATCGGGACTATGCCGCCGTTCCCGACCCGAAAGGTGAGATCTATGAACTGGTGCGGACGTAGTTCTTTCACTATCCAGACGTAGGCCGAGTCTATCTTACGTATCGCCTCCAAATCCCTCTCCGATGTGGTGTTGAACGTCAGTTGGGTAGCGAACTGATTCCTGAGCGCGTCTGGTATGTCGGAATAGTTCTGAGTGGCCGTGTAGAGAGCGCCGAACTGCCTGACCTGCCGCATCAGCGTGTCAACGATTGTCCTCGCCTCCATCTCGTAGAGCTGGGTGAGCCTGTGAACCTCATCTATCACGATGAGGGTTCTTCTCTTCTCTTGGGCGCCAAGCCTTCCCGTCAGTGAACTCCATATCTGCCTCAGAGCAATCTCGGCGTAGAACGTCTTCGCGCTCTCGTCGAGATACGAGAAGTCGAGAACCATGTCCTTAGCGAGGTCCATGCTGAAGGAACCTTCCCCAACGACTAGACCCCCAATCTGCGCTTGTATGAGTGCGAGCGCTTCCTTCTGTATATCCGTGGCTCTCTTCTCCGTGCGCTTGAGGTTATCCTTGAACTCGTTCCAGTTTTTGCTTTCGCGGGCGACGCTCTTGACTATCGCCCTTACCTGCGAGAAGGTGATTCCTCTCACGTTCGCAGGAAAGGCGAGAGTGTATGCTATCGAGAACGCGTCCGCGTCTTGGAACGGGTCGGGTATGTGCTTGGAGACGTCTATCACCTGGCACGGCAGACGAAGGTAAGCGTCGTTAGGCTTGAACGAGAAGACGATCTTCGGTTCCTTCGCAGAGAGCAGGAGGACGTTCATCAGCTCGCTCTTGCCCATGCCGGAGCGGCCGCAGACCATCACGGATGGGTTTCCCTTCCGTGCGATGTATTCGTCAAAGTTCGCGTAGCAGTGGTCTATTCGCCTGACGAGAGGTATCTCGCGCTTCCTGTATCCAACTATCACAGGGCGACTCTCGCCAGAGGAGGATCGCCTGTATTCCTCGACGGGCTCCATGAGGTCGGCGAAGGCCACCTGCCTTATCGGGGTTCGAGCGAACTTCCTCAGTATACTCGTCCTCATTATGAGGAGCGCGGCCAGAGCTATGAGAACTACGGCGATTACGACGAGAGTGGGCTTCTGACTGTAAACGAGGAGGAAGGCTATCAGGATTAGGAATGCGACAATCTCGTGCTTGGTCTTCTTTGTGAAGGTTGAGACGTTCATACCCTCCGAGGAAGCCACAGCTTATAAGACGAGGGAGAGAACGGCGGCCAAAGACCCTCCGATTACCCGACTTGACATGCATGACTAGTTGCCGTTAAATACCCGTTCGTCCTCTGTAGGCATGAGATACACAGAAGTCGTCGAGGCGACTAGGCGTGTCCTCGAAGAGTATTCCTATCGCCTAACGGTCAGGCAAATCTACTACCGCCTCATCTCCCCACCCTATCAGCTCTTCCCGAACACAGCGACCAACTACAAGACGTTCGACAAGATTCTGACAAAGGCGAGAGAAAGGAAAGAGGTGGACTGGAGGAAGATAGAGGACAGGGCGAGGAGCATACTCGGAGGAGAGCAGAACATATTCGATTCTCCTGAAGGATACATGGATTGGCTCTTTGGAGGGCTGAACGAACGATATTACGATAAGTCCCACTGGAAGAGCCAGCTCAGCCACGTTGAGGTATGGGTCGAGAAGGACGCCCTCAGCACGCTCTTCGAGAGAGCCGTCAAGCAATACAGGATTGTGGTCTTTCCTTCGAGGGGATACAGCAGCTACACGAAGGTCATGGAGGCCCTGGAAAGGTTCCCGCAACGGAAGAACGTAGTCATCCTGCACTTCGGCGACCACGACCCGAGCGGGCTGGACATGTCAAGAGACCTGAGTTCTAGGCTTGACGCCTACTCTGACACCAACGACGGGGGACTAGTCGTAAAGCGGATAGCCCTCGGCATCGAGCAGGTGAAGGGGTTGGCGCTCCCGCCCAACCCGACCAAGAAGGCAGATTCGAGAGCCAGAGAGTATACCGCGAGGTATGGGGATGAGTGCTGGGAACTCGACGCGGTTCCGCCTGATACGCTGGCGCAGTGGGTCAGGGACGCTGTGGAAAGAGAGATCGATTCGAGCGCATGGATAGAGACACAGGAGAGGGTGAAGGGAGAACGCGAGAAAATAAGGCGGGCGTTGGCGCAGTCGAGCAGTGAGATGGACAGTGTCAGGGAAAAGGTGACCCAGGCTCTACGGGTTAGCGACTCCTAGTCTGTGTTTTAAGCTGCTATCGCCCAATCTCGCATGAGCCAATCAGAGACCGTCTCAAAAGATGAATTCGTGCTCGTGAGAAGGGAGGACATGGAACAGATTCTTGCCATAATCAAGAAGTTGGAGCGTCAGATAGATACTTCTCGACGACCTTCCTAAGCTTGATCAGCTCGTCCCTGGTCGTTTCGTCCTCGACCTGCATCCTGCTCCTAGCCGCTTCGTCAAGCGGAGAAGCGCACCTCGGACAGTAGACCATGCCTCTGGAAGCCTTCTCGTTGCAGCGCGGGCAGATTATCGGCGCAAACTCTGGCTTGATCGGTTCCACCTCCTTCCCTGCGTAGAGCGCGGTCAGTTTGTCATCTAGGTCTCTTCCCGACAGATGGACGTAGACGGCGGGCATCTTGCTGCTCATAGACCATCCATACATCAGCTTGAGTTCAGAATCCGTAAGGAACTTCGCATTCCTAGTCGCTGAGCCGTGCCTTAGCATGTGATTGAAGACCCTCTTCTTCACTCCTGCCCGCTCCGCTACCTGCTTCAAGCTGCGATTCCACCTGACCCAGCTTAGACGGTGGTTCATGTAGTTGGTGCTCTCCGTTATCCAGAGAGGAGACGATGGTTCGTTCCTGAACGGGTGCACCTCCAAGTATCGAGCGAGCAGGCTCACCGAGGTTATCAGCCTCACGACCCTGCTACCTGTCTTTCCTCTCACGATGTGCAGCCTTGCGCCTCTGTCGTCAAAGACCACGCTTCCGACGTTCAGGGTGAGTAACTCCGTAGCCCTCAGCCCAGCCTCATAGCCAACCGCCAACATGACCTTATCCCTAAGGTTGGTCGCCGCCTTGATCATGGCCTCGATTTCCTCGCTCGTGAAGAACGAAGGCTCCTTCCTCTCGTTCGCCTTCATCGCTGTCTTTATCCACCTCACCTCTTCTGGATAGGGCGTCTCCCTGTCCACGTTCCCGAATCTGGCGAACTTGAAGAACCTCTTTATCGCGAAGAGATAATCCGAAATCGTGTGCGGGGTATAGCCAGAGTCGTGCTGCAACCATGCGACTAGTCGCTCGATATCTGTCCGTTTCGCTGGTTGGACGCTCGTTTCGAGGCGCTCAATCGCGTTCTTTAGGTGATAGGTATACTTGGCGAGCCTGCCCGTGGATACGTCTTGAGCCTTGAGATGCTGGACAAATCTCCTAATCGTCTCCTTGTCTTCATTACAGATGGATTCGGACTCACTCAAGCGTTTCTCTGCATTGGCAAAGCGCCATTCGTAATCGTAGACCTCTTTGATTACGTCGTTCATGCTGTATTGGAGAACGCCTGCATTTAACGGACGGAGATTTGCACTCATGGCGTAAGGTGCGGGGGGTGGGATTCGAACCCACGAACCCCTAAGGGATTGGAGCCTCAGTCCAACGCCGTTGGCCATGCTGGGCGACCCCCGCACGAGCGCCGCCTTGATTGCCGCGCTTCTAAAACTCTTCCGAGTCGCCATCTCACCCACTCGTCCAGTGGAATGGAGGCGGAAGGTCAGGGACCGGCACTCTACATTTTAAATGCGTGCCAAATTGAACGGGTGGGACGTGCCGGCGTAGCTCAGCCTGGTAGAGCATCTGTCTCGTAAGCAGAGGGTCACGCGTCCGAATCGCGTCGCCGGCTCTCTTTCCTCCACCGTTGCTGTCCGGCTCCTCGGTCACCAAATGCGAGAGAGGTACGTCTGATGTGAAAGCGGATACGGGCCACATCTGTGGTTCCAGTTGATGGGATTGTGCCTAGATGGGAATGTGTCTCTGCATCACCTCCTGTCTCGCTCTGGCTGATTCGGCTATCCTCTGCCGAAGGAGGCAACCACAATCGTGTGTATTGTCACCTTGAGAATCTGCACCTGGATAATCGGTCCG
>Ga0182014_10001525_pt1 | contig 30858 bp, 28 predicted proteins | sample 612S2DmetaG_FD_120489 | JGI IMG/M metagenome (GOLD analysis project Ga0182014, IMG submission 120489) | Permafrost microbial communities from Stordalen Mire, Sweden - 612S2D metaG | ecosystem: Environmental > Terrestrial > Soil > Wetlands > Permafrost | place: Sweden: Stordalen | collected... | reverse complement strand
GGGCAGATTGATGAATTTGGCAAAGCGCGTGTGCATGCGGTATCCGGACCCATCCGGCGCGAGTTCCAACGAGGTCACCGCTTCTGCAAAGTTACCGGCCCAGGCATCGAAGTGCTCGACGCCGCGTTCCTTCAGCAAGCCCGGAGCGAGATAGCGCAGCATCGTGTACATCTCCGCCATGGTGTTGGAAATTGGCGTGCCCGTCGCAAACACCACCCGGCCGCCGGCTTGCTCCAATAGGTAGCGCGTCTTTAGAAACATATCGAAGGCGCGATTGCTATCCGAGTTCGGCAGCCCCGCGATGCGGTTCATTTTTGTGGTGTAGAACAGATTCTTGTAGAGATCGGCCTCATCGACGAAGACCTGGTCGATACCGAGCTCCTCGAAGGTTACCGTGGAGTCTTTGCGCTCGCGGTCGGCACGCTCCTTCAGCTTGGTGGTCAGGCGCTTCTTGGCCTTCTCCAGCTCCTTCACGATGCGGCGGTTGTCGCCGGTTTCCGCGCTGGCTTCATGAATGGCGTTTTCCAACTGATCGATCTGGCCGTCGATGAAACGATTGAAGAGCTTGTCGGAGACCGGCAGGAACTCGAACGAGCGGTGCGAGACAATCACCGCGTCGTAGTTGCCGCTGGCGATGCGCGCCATCGCGCGCTCCCGATTGCCGGTCGCAAAATGCTCCCTGCCGGCGATGAACAGCCGCGCTTGCGGATAAAGTTTGAGAAACTCCGCGCCCCACTGTTCCACCAGGTGGTTGGGCACGACGAACATGGGCTTCTTGGCAAGCCCGAGGCGGCGCATTTCCATCGCGGCGGCGGCCATGGTCCAGGTCTTTCCGGCGCCCACCACGTGCGCCAGCAGCGTGCTGCCGCTTTGCAGGACGCGCCACACCGCGTCTTTCTGATGCTTCGCGAGGTCGCCGTCGCGCAGATTTTCCCTAACCATACCCGGCATGGTCAGATGCGAACCGTCGAAATTGCGGAGGCGGAGGTTGTTGAAGCGGTCGTTATAGTCGCGGGCGAGCCGCGAAGCGCGCTCGCCGTCCTGCCAGATCCATTCGCGGAAGCGGTCTTTCAACTGCTGTTGTTTCTCACGTGCGGCGATGGTCTGTTCCTGATTCACGGTGCGCGAACCGTCCTCGTGCTCGTCGTAAGCGGTCGGCGTGCGCCCGTTAAGGGCCTGCTCGATCAGATCGGATGCGCGAAATCGCGACGTACCCCACGCTGTGGTGTTGCTCACGTTGGATCTCGCGCCTAGGTCGAGTTCGACGGTCCAGGTGGCAATGGCTTCCGCGTGGGCTACGCGTACATTGGACGTAGGGATGTCGAGCAATTGCGCCGCAAAATCGCGGATGTCGGTGGCCGGAATCCACGACGACCCGAGGCGCGCCTCGATGTCGCCCGGTTCAAGGTCCGGGGGTTGCACGGCTTTTAAGGCTTCGATATTGCGGCTGTATGAGGAATCGATCTCCGCGGCGGCGCTCGCCGTTGCCAGCTTCGCGCGCACGTTGCCGCTTAGGTACCGGTCGGCGGTCTCCCAGGCGCCGCCTTCGGGATTGCGGTAGGCCAGGCTGCCCAGTTCGCGCTGCAATTGTCTCGCGTTGCGCCCGGAGAGCTGCTCCATGCGCGGCCAGTGAATCTCGCCGGTCTCGTTCAGGGAGACGGCCAGCGCCTCGGCGGCGGTCTCGACGCGGTCCACCGGGCGATAGCGCTCCAGCGTAGGCCGCTCGAAGATGGGCGTCTTGGTGGCAGTCCTGGTTTCGGGATCGTAATTCTCCAGCGAGAGAAGCAGTGGCTGGTCGGGGTCGCCCGCAAAAGCCTTGACGTTCTCGCGCGACGATACCGGGCCATACCTTGCGACAAAGGAATCGTAGGTGTCGCCCAGGAGATTGCGCGCCTCGGTAATGTATTCCTCGGGTGCATCGTCAAGCTGGGTCTGAAACACCAACCGCACGGAATCGCGTACAGCGAGCATGCCGCGGACGCGCCCGGCGACGGAGGAAGGCAGGTGGGCAGGCTCGAAGCGATCGCCGCTTCTGATGACGATCGCACCGTCGCGTTCGGCAAACGCCCCGTCCTTCACGGCTCCTATGTTGGCGATCTCCGCTGGCTTCATCTCGGGATGTTCTATGGCCCGTGCTTCTCTAGCGACGTAAACGCCCGCGGGCAGTGACGCAATGGCCCGTCCGAGATTTGCCTGAGTTACCTCACCCACAAGAGAAGGCTCGCCGCCCCGATACATCCGGCCCTCACGCCGCATCTGCCCGAGCATCATGTCCGGGTGGCGCGCGAAATATTCATTGACGAACACCGGGTTGTCCGGCGTCTCGATGGGAGCCAGTTCTCGCCACGTCTCCCGCTGCGGGGTCACGCCCCGCCCGTGTTTCTGCAGGAACAGAATGTCGGTGGTGACTTCGGTGCCGGCGTTCGCTTTGAAGGCGGTGTCGGGAAGCCGTATCGCGCCGATCAAGTTCGCGCGGTCGCCAAGATACCGCCGGATCGTCGCATCCTGCTTGTCCATTGTGTAGCGGCTGGTAATGAGTGCCACGATGCCGCCCTCGCGCACTTTGTCGAGCGATTTGGCGAAAAAATAGTCGTGAATCGCGCGGGTAAGGGCCGGGTTGCCGCGGTAAGCGGAATCGAAGACCGGATAGTTGCCGAACGGAATATTCCCGACGACGGCATCGAAGTAATTGTCCGGCAGGGCCGTCTCTTCAAATCCCTTGGCGAATATGGTCGCGTCCGGGTAGAGTCGCTGGGCGATGCGCGCCGTCAGGCTATCGAGTTCCACGCCGGTTCTGCGGCTTCCAGGCGTGAGCGCCCCCGGCATAAGTCCGAAGAAATGCCCGACCCCCATCGACGGCTCCAGAACCTGCGGACCGGTCGGAATACCGAGCCGCTGCAGAGCCTCCCACATCCCGGAAATCACCACGGGCGAGGTGAAATGAGCGTTGGGCGTGGAAGCGCGCGCCGAAGCATATTCGTCTTCCGTGAGAAGCTGGCTCACCTCGCGGGCAATCTCCTTCCATTCGCGCGGTGGTTGAGGATGGAAGACATTCGCCAACGCTCCCCACCCGCTGTAGCGCGCCAGGATGGCCTTCTCCGCGTCGGTGGCGTCCCGTTCATCGGCATCAACCTGTTTAAGCGTGCGGATAGCTTCGAGGTTGGCGAGGGCTTTTTCCCGGAGACTGCCTTCACCGATCCGGTGCGCTTCAGTTATCCGGAAGTCACGGGGCGGCGTGGCTGGCGGGTCGTCGGCGTCGAACTCGCGGAGGATGATAGCGGACGGTCCTGGCTCGGCAGGAACGCCCACTCGCTCATCGCCATCTCCCAGGCCGCTTGGTAGTCCATCTTCTGGACGGATACCAGTTCGTACAGCAGATCCCCGGTCCGCTCCTGCGCTTCGTAGATCGCCTGATCCAACTGGTTCGCCTGTTGCAGTTCCTCGACCATTTTCGGCCGGTAGGTCTGCCAGTGTTCGAGAATCGTCTGTCCCAGCCGATTTCTGTCGTACACCTGGGGCCTCCTTGTTCGCATGGGCGTCCTCTAGCGGCGCTTCTTCTGTTAACGAGTCTAAGCCGATCCCCGCGAAAAGGTCAAGCTGATTCGAGTAGTCAAGAGTCCGGCGCGTACTCATACAAGGCTCTGCGAAGAAGGCGGTTGCTACGGTTCAGTTCAATGGAGTTGCATCACAGCGTAAAGCACGAGCTCCAGAAAGGCCAGCGACAGGATGACAAACCGGCGTTTGCTTCCGTGCCGCTGAAATTCGAGAAAGAGTGAATTCCATATGCCTTAAGACTCCTTGGTTCAAGTATTTACTGCCAGTAGATACGGGACATGAAACAGCCGGCTCCAGGCGTGCAGGCAAAGCGCCTGCCATTGTGGGATGGGTGTCCCAGTCGCCCAATGATCGTTGGACATCCCTACGATGACGGTGGGACGGGCGACAGCGGCTGTCAAAACAGTCCAGGGGATTACTTCTTCGTAGCAGATCAACACCGCCGCCCGCTGGCCAGCGACCTCCAGAACGGCTGGACCAGCCAGATCGAGTGGAGCGCCCCCGCGTGAAAACGGCTTCCATACCGAAACCGGAACAGGCACCCGTTGCAAGAAGGTGCTGGACTCGGCACCGCGGATGATGACCGCATTCCGATAGAAGTAGGGCGCGGCAGGCTGCTGTGGCGCCGCCAGGGGGCCAGGAGGTGGCGATTGATGCGTGGTGCGCAGCAGAGCCACTGCGTCGCGGAATTCGGCGTTCCGGAAGGGTAGCGATTCCGGAATGAGCGCTCCAATCAGAACGATCTTGCCGTCTCGCCGGAGCGCGTCGATGGCGGGTTTCCAGAACAGATCGGTGGCCGCGGTCCATCTGGGTACCACGCTCTCCGGGAAGACCACGACTCTGGCGAAAGAAGCGCGCGCCTGGGTTTGAATGGCTTGCGCGGCGAGATACTCGCGCAGGGGCGTGACAGGTCCATGGCTGATGGCCCCAAAGTGCGTGTCTATTGCTTGCCAATCTGACGGTGGCTTTGGATCGCCGGGATACAAGACGTTTGCGACGAAGGCAACGGTGGCGAGGCTGAGGAAGCCGACCCCTGGATAGACCGCCATCAGACCGCATCCAACCACGGAGAGAGCCAAGCCGGCCCAGGACCATGCCGGAAAAAGCAAGCCTGAGGCGGTCAACGGCGAAGCGAAGCCGATAAGGCCCAGCGGCGGGATGACCCCGATCAGGAGAGCGACGGGCGCGCGCCAGAGTAGTTGCCGGGTTTTCTCTGTCCAAAGCAAAGCGTAGGGCAGGGCCAGCAACACAGCGCAGACCGCCCAGAATGCCATCGCGCCAATAACCGAAACATCCGGACCGAAGAAATTCTTCGCGCCCACGGCGAGGGGCCAGAGCGCTCCCGCATAGTAGCCTGTTGCCGCGGCATAGCAGATCCGGCGGGATGGCTGCCAGAATATGAATGGCGGCAGCAGCAGGAGGGCAGCTACGATACCAACAGAGTGGGCGCTGGAGACGGCTAAGCCAAGGACGACCGTCGCCAAACACCGCAGGGTAGGTTTGATTTTCATGAACTCACCAGGCGATTAGAGGCCGCAGCTTGGCGCGCACGGCGCTTTCCCGGATGGGTCCCAGATAGCGGCTGTCATAACTCCGGGAATTGTAGGAACTGGCTACCCAGAGGATTCCAGGTGCGGCGACGAAGCGTCCGAAGGGCCAGTGTGTGAGAGTCCTTCGTGCACTGTCTTGGTCGAGGGGTGCGGTATGAGGCAGCAACTTACCGTTCACCGCAATCCCTGCAGCGCTCAGGACGATCTCGTCGCCAGCCTTGCCGATGACGGGCTTCAGAAGCGGCGCTGCCCCGTCCGGACAGACTCCGTTGTGCCGGTAACCCCGTTGCGCCGATAAACCATGATCGTCGGGACAGAACTCCACGAAGCTGCCCTCGGAGCTCGCGATGTAGAGTCCCGCGGGCAGCGATGCCGAAGTGTTGATGCGCAAGCCGGCGATGCCAAACAGGGCAAAGGCGCCCAGAAGGGGAGTCAGTCCGAGGAATAGGACGCGCCCGCGCATTTCGTTCACCCTACCGGCCAGTCGGCAGAGACGGGCCCGTTGCTGTCGGTTGCATTTTCAGCCGGCATGGTTGCGGTTCTCGGTCTTGGGTCGCTGATCAGATGGCAGGAGTGCACGATCAACTCCCAGATTGTCCGCTTGCTGCCGTCCGCCGGCGTGAATTGCCGCTGCTCCATGCTGCCTTCAACAAACAGGTGATCGCCTTTGTCGAAGGTCAACGCCAGGTTGGCCAGGTCTCCGTAAAAGGAGAGGGAGTGCCAGTTAGTGTGCTGCTCGGCTTTGCCTTGGGAGACGTACGGATAGGTTTCGCCCAGGCGGACGGTCGCCACCGGTGTGCCTGAGGGGAGATAGCGCACAGCCGGTTTGGCCGCCAAATAGCCGCTGACTTCAATGCGATTCTTCTGCATCATGTTATTAGGACCATCCGATGGCCGTTTTTGGCCAGGTTATGGTTCCACTTCTGCACAGCCATCGGATGGTTCCCGGCCGCACTGAACCTGTTTTTGCCCACAGTCATCGGGGAGCAAAGCTCCCGAGGCCAGCTTCAAGTTGAAAACTCATGCAAACAAAGCACGGTTCGATGTCCCTGCTGAGACAGCCGCCTTGCAGTCTCGGCCACTTGATGCTTCCCAAACTTGCAGTTCCGGCCAACCCATGGTCCGAACTGCGGCCAACTCATGGTCCTTCTGACACATCGTGGGATTCTTCCTCCTCCATTTCCCCGAACTCCTCCACTTCGTCGAGGCCGTCCAAGAAGGCCTGTTCGGCCTTCGACAAATCTGGCGGCGGGACTGCTGGGCTGATGAGATGCTTCGGGCGATCAACCGGGGTTTGCGGCTGGATTCCGCCGCTCTTGAGACTCACAAAAGTGGCCGGCGGCGGGATTTCAGAGCGGATTTTGAACGCCGGGTCCAGGAAGTAGAGCATCTGCGTTCCCAGAATGGCGTGGTGACCGCTGACGAAGATCAGCATCTGGCCGGGTGCCACGATGCGTTCCTGGATACCGTGGCCCGCCTTCTGCGGAGGCTTGAGCCGCAGCACTTCGTCCGGCGTCATCAGAGGCCTTTCAATGTTGTCCACCGAAGCATTCAGGTGCCCCATGACCGGCGAAAGGCGCTGGCCGCTGAAATTATAGGTGGCTTTCTGCACTGTGGTGGTTCCCGTCATGTCGCTGATCAGTTTGGCGGTTTCGAATTGGTTGGGGGCGAAGGCGATGCGCACATGGCAGTTGGAGACGATACTCTCGTTGTTGCCATAGGCGTCCACGATTTGCCGGATATCCTGGGTGATGAGGTAGGCCTTCAGACCGTACCCCGCCATGTAAGACAGCGCGTCCGCGAAGATTTCCATGCGGTTGAGTGACGGAAACTCGTCGATGAGTAACAGCAGGCGGTGGCGGTTGTACTGCTGTTCGGCGCCAGCATACAAAGTGCGCTCTGTGAGCCGGTTGACAGTCATAGTCAGGATGAGACGGATGAGCGGGCGCAAGCGGATCTTGTCGCTGGGCGGCACGACGAGATAGAGCGAGACGGGGCGCTGGTGATTGACGAGGTCATCGATGGTGAAGTCGCTGGCAGAGATGTTGTTGGCGACCAGCGGATCGCTGTAGAGGGTCAGAGCGGTCTTGGCCGTGGAGAGCACTCCGCCAAAATCCTTTTCTTCCTTATCCATCATTTCCTGCACTTTCTCGCGGACCACCGGGTGCGTGGCGGTCAGCGAGCCATCCGGCATGTGCCACTGATGCTGAAAGCCGGGGTCGTGTTCGAAGTTGAGCAGTTCATCGAGGGTGTCGCGGAAGCTCGATCCGGGGCGGGTGAATAGGTGCGAGAGGTCCGCCAGGCTGGCTTGACGTCCTTCGAGCGCGGCGGCGTAACAGGCGTGCAGAATCATGCCGGTGGTGATGGACGTGGAGGCGTCCTGCCAGTAGCGCTCTTGGGGGCTGTCTTCGCCGGTCCGGACGATCATGCTGGCAATGTTCTGCGCGTCACTGACATCTCTGGGAGTGAACAGCCGCACCTCGCTCAGCGGATTGAAGCGTGATGTGGCTCGCTGTTCGACCGGAGCGAACTTGAAGCAAACATGCCCGGCTTGAGCGCGGAAGCCGGCGGTCTTGGCCCAGTTCTCGCCTTTGATGTCGTAGACGATGGCGGATTCCGACCACGCCAGCAGAGTGGGGATCACCAGCCCCACACCTTTGCCGCTGCGGGTCGGGGCGAAAGCCAGGATATGTTCGGGGCCGTTGTGCCGGAGGTAGTGCAGGCGCTTACCATCGGCAGACCAGCCGCCCACGAAAACCCCATCGTTGGCGGTGAGTAAGCCGCTGGCACGGACGTCGCTTTCCTCGGCCCAGCACGCCGAACCGTGCAGATGCTCGGCGTTCATGGAGAGTCGGCGCGCCCTGCGGTTGGTCATGGCGAAGAATACGCCCACCGACAGAAAGCATCCAGCGACGAGAACCAGCATGCCCAGCAGAAAAGGCGTACGGATGGCGGGATCTCGATCAGTCAGATGTTGCCATCCCCACTTGACCCAGGCGAAAGGTTGATAGATCGCGCCGGCGCGCAAGCGCAACAGCGGCGGACCCAGGGCGGGCTGGTACTGAAATCTGTTGGCGATGTACTGCGTGCAGAAGAAATTGGCCAGTACAAGCACCAGCAGGCCCACGGCGACGGCCGGCCAGTTGTAGCCACCCAGATATCCTGGCTTGGCGGGGCTTCGGTAGAGCTGAGGTTGACTCATCGGATTAGCCCGTGTTCGCGCAGCTTCTCGCGAATCTCCCGCGCGGCAGCCTGTGATCGCGAGTAGCGAATGGAGAAGGTGCGGCCCACTTCCGGCCATGGAAACTCGTGGTCGGGCGCGTGGAACAGGTCCTTCGAGTGGAGAACCGCCGCGGCTTGTTTGCCGATTTGCTGGATGATGTAATCGCGTGTGTGACCGATAATCACGCCACGGTAGATGCCGCTGTTGTGTTCCGCCATGATGGTGGAAGCCGCGCGTCCGAGCACCATTTTGGCTATCTGGCGCGCCTCGCTGAGGGATTGCTGCCAGGGTTCGAGGGCGGTGCCCTTAGCTGGGCTTTTCGGGATTGGTTGCGCTTGCATAAGACACGTCCATCAGGCTGCGCTGCTGTTCGACGGCGGCGGTGGTTGGCCCGCGGTGGCGGTCATGGTGGACGGCGCCGGGGGGCCAGGCTGGCCGCCTGCGGCGCTCGCGCCATTCATACCGGGCGGCCCGACAGGGCTTGGCGGTGCGACGCCAGCCGTGGCGGCACCACCTCCAGTCGGTCCCGCGCCGACGAGCGAGCCCGCGACGCTGGTGGCCATGCTCACGGCGCCTTTCGCTGCCATTACAGTGCCATACACGATGGGCGTGGCGACAGCAATGATTTCGCCGCCGGTAAACGCCGGCGATCCGCCCAGCACTCCGGCGACGATCTTTGGGACAAACCAACAGAGCGCCAGAAAAATTAGAGACTCGCCGACAATGTCAAGCGCGCCCATCGCAGGATTAGGGGAGGTGGCAACACTTTGGGCGGCTGCCACCCAATTCGCCGAGAGCGCCATGCCCACGCCGATCAGCAGGAACAGGATCATGATCTTCACGCCCACGCCCACGGCCAGCGCGATGTATTTCTCCACGTAGGGCGCGCTCCAGCGGGAGCCTCCGAACCCCAGGAAGAAGAAGGCGGCGGCCACCACGATGTAGGATTCGACCAAGGCCGCGAGCAGTTGGATGCTGATGAAGCAGAAGGCCACAAAGGTCGAAATGGCGGCAAACACCATCGCCATGGCGGTGCCGAAATTAGACAGGAAGCCGGCGTTGGAGGATCCCCCGAATAACGCACCGCTAATATCCAACCCGCGTTGGAACACCGCGCCCGGTTGCAGCGGGCCGACGCCACTGGCTTGCTGGCCGAGTTGCGTGAAGCTGTCGATGATGGCGGGTATCCAAGTCGGACCAAAGACTAGCAGCGTATAGAATGCGCCGATCCACATGAGCTTGCGGATAAGGCCGGCGGTCCAGGATTGCAGATCGGTACGTTCCAGGGCAAGCACCGCTGCACTCCAGGCGAATTCGATGAGGGCCAGCAGGCCGAACAAGGTCTGGGCCGGGCCTTGCATGGCGGCGAACCATTGGCCGCGCATCTGCTGGAAGGTTTGGAGAAACTGGGTGGGAGGACTGACTTGCATGGTGGATTACCTGCCGGCGATGAAAGCGGAGCGCTGAGGTTGAGGCTCGGGTGTTTGCGGCCGGGCCGGTTCGTAGGGCGCTTCAAACAGGATGTCGCGGTTGACGCGAACGTTGAAGCGGTATCCCGCGGGCACCTTGATGGTCGGCTGCACGTTCATGTTGCGGCGGGCCATCTGCGCGCCAGTCATAGTCAGTTCCTGCCCCACGGCGGTTTCGGCGGCCTGACTGGGACTGGGGTAGGCGAGGATGCTCTGGCCGCGGTTCTGCGAGATGGCGAAGGCCGCCATGAACATGGAGGTGAGCACCGACATGCCGATCAGGCGTTTATAGTGGTGGTCGACTTTGTCGCGCAAGCCGGCGTTGCCGTGGGAGTCGAGCCCCAGCATGCCGTCGAGGTCGATGGAGGAGGCGTCCGGAAAGACGATCCGGCTCCAGGCGACCTGTACGCCGTCCTGGCCGTAAGAGACGCGGGAGTCGTACTTGCCGACCAGCCGGGCACCTTGTGGGATGAGTAGGTATTGGCCAGTGGCCGTGTCGTAGACATTGGAAGTGACCAGGGCTTTGAGTTCACCCGGCAAATCGGAGTTGAGGCTCTGCTCCAGCACGGCGGGGATCTCCCAGCCAGCCTTGATCTCGTAGCGCGAGAGCGGCGCATCCCGCGTGTAGCGGAGATAGTCGTCGGCGGTACCTCTGTTCTGGGCAGCCTTGAGGAAGGCGTCCTTGCGCGTTTGTGCGTTCTGCGCCTCATAATCGGTCTCAGTGACAGCAGCGGCCCACGTGGGGTTGGCGTTGGAACCTAAACCGAGCGCTTTGCCGATGGCGGCCAGATTGGGGGGCTGATCCCCGGAGGACGCGAGTTGGGCGAGTGCGGCGGGTTTCAAACTGGCGTCGAGGGCCGCACCGTTGCGCGTGGTAGTGGGCGCCAGCATGGCTTCGTGTTCGATCTGCCAGGCGGCCTCGAGCGCATGATCTTCCGATGGCGCAACGGGTGGATGCGGGAGGCTGCCGTGAGGAATTCTGGGAGGTCCCTGGCGCACGACCACACGCTCGACGGGGAGATCGCAGGGCTGTCCAGTCTGCGGATTGAAGCGCATGGGCATGCCAGTCGCATCGAGGCCGCACGGGGCGGCTGCGTGGAGAGCGGAAGCCGGGCCAACATTGGTGTCTTTGGGTGGTATGAGGCCGTTCTGCGGGTGCACCACCGAAGCGTCCGCGGGCGGGATGACGTGCAGCAGTTGGTCGTCGGCGTGTGCTGGCGTGACGGCTCTGGGCAGGCCAGCTTGGCGGGCGGTGGCCTGGTTCTGCAGGCTACGGCGGTATCCGCCCCACGCCAAACCGAGCATGAGTAACGCGAGCACACTGATGATGGCGATTCCGGCACGCTTACTGATGCGCACGGTGGAACGCGGTGCAGGATGCAGGTCGATGCCGGTGGGCGCTGCGATTGGCGGAACTGCGGGTTTGCCGGCGGTTTGGTCGTTGGTCGGTTCCATTCCTCTTACCCCTTCCCGGTCCGGCTGATCTCCACCTTTTGCGCCTTTTTACCCGCGCCAAGCACCAGGCGCGCGCGGTCAAAGAGCCGGTCAACGATGTAAGTCTGCTGTTGGACCCGGTAATTGGTCATAGCGCCCTGGCCGTCTGTGCCGATGACAAGTAACACCGGAGCTTCCATGTGCTCGATGGCGGGCGGCATCTGAATATACGTCTTGGCTCCGTCGTCAAAGACCCGCAACGGTCGCAGGTGCTCGTTGCCTCCGGCGACCCGGTAATCGAAATGCATCTTTTCGACGGCGATCATGGCAGGCAATCCTTCGGCGCGGTTATCCTCTGCCGAAGCCTGCTGCTGGAGCAGGTGCCGCTGCCAGCGATGCCGATCGTCGTCCGGATAGGCGAAAGCGATCCGCGCGATGTAGTCGGCGGGCTTAGAGATCAGTCGCAGATAGTAGGCGCGGCGGTCGGTAGTGACGAGCATATTGGTGTCGAGGCCTGGGGCTTGCGGCTTCAGAACGATCAACGCGGTGGCCTGCGGGCCTTCTCCGTAGGTCGCCGGGGCGACATTCCACCGCACCGCATCGCCGATGTGCGGCTCGCCCACGATTTTTTCGCCGGGCTCCATCTCGACGATGCAGACGCGCAGCGGCGCGCAGACCACGGTGGGCATGCTGGCGCCGTAGGAGTATAGGACACGGCCATCCGGCCCGGCGGCGGGAGTGTTCGCCTGTGATCCCCACTGCTGGCTAGCGAGCACGGCCGCCGCAGCGGTCGGGGACAGCGGCACGTCGGTTCGCGGTTTGAAGTCTTTGGGTATGGGCACCGCAGACTTGCCAAAGCCCGGTACGGCCGGCTCGGCTTGTTCGAGAGCCTGGACACCGGCGCCGATGTCCTGAAGGTTCGGGAGGGTTTGAGGCGCTGGCGTGCGGGTTACCGGGACGGCTTGAGCGAGCAACAACGAGCCAATAGAAAACAGCGAAATGAGCTTCATGATTATTCTCCTTATAAGACCCTGGTCCAACTGGCGTTGACGATATACAGGCCCAGCGGGTTGACGCGAATGTTGCGTTCGTCCTTGGGCGGATTGAGGGCGATGGTGAACGAGCCTTTCCAGTGCTCCGCGGATTTGATCGCGCCGTAGAGATCGCGGGTGGTCTCATCCCATTCGATCTCGTATGTGCGATCGCTGGTGGCCAGTACGGATTTGACTTCCACAGCCACGGATTCGGTCTGGGCGCGCTGGAAGGGCGAGGCGGCACGGTAGAACTCCGTAACAAAAGTCTGGGCTGGGGTGGCGTTGGCGATCTGCGCGTAGACCCGGTCGATGGCCTTGCGCTGGGCAACCCCATCGCTAGTGACGGTGCGCAGGTTTTCGATCCAGCCGAATAACGCGGCGCGTTTGAGGCGGTCGTCGTTGGCGGTGGTTTCGTCGGCTACGCCGGCGGCCACCGGGCGGGCCAACTGGTCGACCAGCACCACGAAGGGAACCACGTGCGAGTGCGCCGCCGACCAAAGCAATCCGGCCACCGCCAGCAAGGCGGTGAGGCCTGTCAGCAGCGCCGCGATGCGCCAGTTTCGGGCGCGGGTGAGAAGCCCGCCATAGCGCTCGTCCCATTCATGGCGCGCCGCGGTGTAGGGGTGTTCCAGTGGAATTGGGGTGTGGTCCATAGTCACTTCCATCCAGGGAGAAAGCCGGTGGTGTCTGGGTTGCGCCGCGGATGACGCTGTGCCTCGATCTGGCTGGCCGAGACTCTGGCCGCCATGCACAACCGGCCTTCGGTAGTTTGGGGCCAGGCGGCCGGAGCATTGGTCCGCAGCGGAGCGCAAAGGCCATCCACGCGGGCCGCGATCTGCGGATGGCCATTTAACCACACGCGCATATCAATAGTGCTGACCTCAGAGAGTGGGCCGGACCCGGCTTGTTCCGCCAGGTTCACGATGCGGCTGGGCCGCTCACGCTTGCAGGCGCACAGCGTCAGCAGCAACAGACAGAAAAGGATTACGTGTGTCCTCATCGAGTTCTCCTTTAATGCCAACCCGGCAGGAATCCGCTCCCATCGGGCGGCGCTGGAGTGTATTGAAAGAAAGTCTGGGAAGCCGCGGTCTGGTCGGCCTGCTGCTGGATGACGGTGCCGTAGTAGGCTGCCTTGCTTTGCATGTCGGCCAGCATGATCTCGCGTAGCTTCTGCATCTGTTGGGCCTGCTGGTCGGCCATCTGCGTCGCCACGTTGAGGGCCAGTAGCCGGCCGTCGGCGCTTTGCGATTGGGCTTCCAGGTTCTGGATCAGGGTGACCTCACTGTTGAGTTGCTGGCCTTGCAGCCCGGCGGCGCGCATTGCGCCGACGATAGTGTCCAGCGTGGTTTGCGACCAGGCTTGGTAGCGGTTGTAATAACCCGTTGGCGCGTATCCGCCGTAGCCAGGATAGGTCTGATGCCACAGTGCGTCATAGTTGCCAAGCGAGTAAGCCAGGGAGCGCCCGCCCTGCACGACCCCAGACAGCGCGTTGAGGTCCGCCTGGATGTTCCAGAACATCTGATGGGGGTTATTTGCGGTATTCTTAATCGCGTCAGCCAGCATTTTGATTTGCGTGGCGAGTTGGTTAGCCTGAACGGCATAGGCCAGCACGAGTTGCACGTGATTCAGAACCTGGGTGATCTCGGTGGCGTAGGGACCCGCCAAGGCTGGGCCGGGCGGGGAACAAAGCAAAAGCAAGAGCAACAACAGGACTAAAGATTTACGCATAACGATTCTTCCTCCTTCTTTGGGGTTTCCACACTGCGAAAGTAATCGGACCAGGTGGGGACCTTTAAACGGAGCCATTCGGTCCGCCAGGTAGAGGGATATTCATCCATCACGCTTTGAACGATCTGGCGCTCCGCGCGGCCACTGACTCCCAGCCACGCCAGGGCTACTTTGCCGAGCCGCAGATCCACCAGGCGGCGGCCCAGCTTGCTGACTACGTAATAGTGCTGCTTGGGCACGCTCACCTGCAGTAGTTCGAGTTCCCGCTCGTTGAGGCCCAGGCGGCCATAGAACTCGCGCGAGCCGGGGTTGCGCGCCTCCGCGTTGGGCAGCAGAATCTTGGTCGGACAATTCTCCAGGACCACGTCGGCGATCTCGGAGTTAGCTATATCGCTGACCTGCTGGGTAGCCATGACCACCACGGCGTTGTTGCGGCGCATGGTCTTGAGCCAGTCTTTCAGCCGGTTGCGGAAGGTGGGCTGTTGCAGATAGGACCACGCTTCGTCGAGCAGGACCAGCGTGGGGGAGCCGTCGAGGGATTGCTCGATGCGGCGGAACAAATAGAGCAGAACCGGGATGACGGCTTTGTCATCGAGCTGTAGGAGGTGTTCCATTTCGAAGGTGAGGAATCGGCCGTTGCTCAGTAAGTCGCGTTCGGCATCGAGCAAGGAACCCAACGGCCCCGTTACAGTGAAATGCTCCAAGGCATCGCGGATATCGGTATCCTGCACATTGGCGGATAACTCGGTCAGCGTGCGGGTGGGTGACAACTGGAGCCGTGCAACGGCTTCCGCCACGGCGTTGCGGTGGCGCGGGGTGAACTTCAACCCGTTGAGTTCGCAGAGCGCTTCGATCCATCCCACTGCCCACGTCAGGTCGCTATCTTCGTCGAGCGCCGCCAGCGGGCAGAATGCGAGGGAGGTGCGCGGTCCTGCCAGGTCGTAGAAGGCGCCGGACGCCGCCACTGTGAGCAGCCAGGACGAGTAACCGCGGTCGAAGGCGAAGACCTTGGCGTTGGGATATCGGAACCACTGGGCCGCAATCAACCCCAGCGCGGTAGACTTGCCCGCTCCCGTGGGGCCCACGATCAAGGTGTGGCCGGTGTCGGAGACATGCAGGTTGAAGCGGAACGGGGTAGCGCCCGTTGTGGCGGCATAGAGCACGGGCGGGCTGTGCTTGGGCATGAGGGCGGAGGGGTTCTCGCGCAGGCCTGCCCACACGGAGGTGACCGGCAGCATGTCCGCCAGATTCAAAGTGTGCAACAGCGGCCGGCGGACGTTGGAATATCCGTCTCCCGGTATCGAGCCGCGCCAGGCCTCGACCGCATTGATGGTTTCGAGGCGACAGCCGAAGCCCAGATTCTGAATGGTCTTGCTGACATTACGCACACTGTCGTGCAAGGTGGCAGCATCCTCTTCCAGACACAGGAGGGTGCTGGTGTACTGGCAGAATTGCACGTCTCCCGAGGCCGCCAACGACATCGCCTGTTCGGCGTCGGCGGCCATGTCGCGGGCGTGCAGGTTGATCGCGCCCTCTGCGGTTTTGAGGAGCTGATCCTTCCATCCGCGCATCTTGGAGCGCCACTTCTTGCGGTGGGTGTCCAGCAAGTCTTGCGCCTCGAGCGCATCGAGCAGGATGCCTCTGGTATGCCAGCGGTACTCGATCGGCAAAGTGTCCAGCTCGCGCAGGATGCCGGGCGAGCTCAGTTGCGGGAAGCTGTCGATCGCCAGGACGCCAATATGCTTACGGCCAATGCACGGCTCGACGCCCCCCGAGAAATCCTGCGAGGCGAGGACATCGTTCAGATCGACGGGGATGGCGGGCCGTGCGAAGGGGTGATCGATGCCGGTAATCGCGCGATGCAAGTAGCGCAACAGCGCGTCAAACGTGAAACCGGTATCGTCTGCGGCGTGGGTGAGCCGCTCAGTGTGGAACAGCGCGCTGAAGATGTTCTCAAAGGCATCCACTTTGGCCCGGAAATGCTCCAGAGCAGCCTGGGCGGCGCGCCCGGAGGAGTGCTCCCGGCCCTCGTAGAGCCAGCCTTTGAGGCGTTCCTCGGCGGCCACCGGAGGAAGGTACGTCAAGGTGAGAAAGTATTCGGATTCGAAATGCGCGCCTTCCTGCATGAATTGCTGGCGGCGCTCGTCGTCGATGACACGCGTGACCGGATCGGGGAAGCTGCCGCGTTCGGGATAGCCGGGGGCGCGGGAGCGGATGGCATCGCACTGCACCATCCATCCGGTACCCAGCCGCAAGGCGGCATTGAGGCGCGCGCTGAGCGCTTCCATCTCGGCGGTGCTGGCGGAGAGCATGTCCGGGCCGCGGTAGGACCAGCCCGTGAGAAGGGAACCGTCCTGCTGGAGCAGGATGCCGTCGTCGATCAAGGCGAACGGCAGCAGCAGGTCGGCCAGGCCGTGCGGCAGTCTCCGGGATTCGTGGCGAAACATGATTAGCGCTCCAGGGTGTTGTTTGGGGCGTGTGGCCCGGTGGAATCGCTAGCGGCCACCGTGCCCGCGAGCCAGTCACCCTCTTCGAAATGCCTACGGGTGGCGTCAGTAAAGTTCTGGGCACCCGGCCAATCACGAAGGCTCATCAGAATCATCTCCAGTTCCTCTTAACCGGCACGCAGGTGGAATGCAGCCCACTCTTGGCTGGATAAAACTGCCGGTAACGGATGTGCCGCACGTAAACCTGCCGCATCAGGGGGTCGGCTTTTCCCATGCGCTGCAGGACACCTACGGCACCAATCCAAAACATCACCGCCAGGCAGACGCCCCACCAGGAACCCAGGCTGAGGCCCAGGGTGGTAGCCGTGAGGGCCGTGATCAATACCAGTTCCCGATCCCCACCCAGCAGTTGGTTGGGCCGGTTGATGGAAGGGTGGATCAGCACGGTCCGTGGTGTGGAAGCGTCTGCCATGGTTAGACCACCGCGCCGGCGACGCCGAAGGCCGACGCCAGCATGGGAGCCGCGAAGACCAACACCGCGACTACCAGCCCGATCATGCAAGCGCGCCGGCCTACCTCACCCAGCTCGTGACCGAACAGCAGCGTGCCGCCGGCGATGCAGATGCCGATGAGCCCGATGGCGTAGGCCACCGGGCCGGTGAGCGAGGTGGCGATCAGGGTCATGGGTTTCTCCCACGGCAGACCGCCGCCGGCGGGCGCTGCGTAAGAGCGAGCCAGGAAGGCTTGCGTGGCCAATAGTAAGGCTCCGATGCGGGAGCCGGAAAACGTGCGTCTGAAAAACGTCATAAGTGTGCTCCTTTCAAACTTGTTCGACTTGGTATTGCCCATCGTTCCAACCATTGACTAACAACATCTCGCGGACCTTGCGCCCGGCCTTGAGGGAGGGTTCCGGATCCACGAAGATCACCAGATCGACGGTCTCCGCGATCAGCTTCTGCTGCGGGGCGTCGGTGCCTTCAGCCACCAGGCTTTCCAGCCGCGTGAGGCCGAGTAAAGCACCGTTGGCGTGAACCGTTCCGAGGCCGCCGGGGTGGCCGGTGTTCCAGGCTTTCAACAGCGTATGCGCCTCGGCGCCGCGCACCTCGCCGACCACGATGCGGGTGGGCTTCAGGCGCATGGAAGCGCGCAAGCATTCCAGCATGGTGACCTCGCCCACTGCCCGCAGATCGAGGTAGTTCCGAACACGGCATTGCAGCTCGGTGGTGTCTTCGATCGAGATGACCCGGTCGAAGGGCGTCAGTTCCGCGATGGCGTCGAGGATACCGTTTAGCAGAGTTGTCTTGCCGGACCCGGTGGCACCCACCACCAGGATGTTCTTGCGCTCCCGGACGGCCGCCCGGATGATCCCGGCATGCGGAAGCCCGCGCACTGCCAGCGCGAAATCCTCTTGCTGGCGCACGCGATTGGATACGTCTCCCTTGCCGGTCAATATCCCGGCCGCCTCATAGTCGTCGAGGGTAAACACCTTGCGGGGTCGCAGCCGTATGGCGAACACCGGCTGGCGAACGACAGGGGCGACTACCCCTTCGAAGCGGCTGCCGTCCAGCGGCAATTCGGTTTCGAGGATGGGGTGATCGTGATTCAAAACTGTGCCGCGCCAGGCCGCCACCGTTCCCAGGGCGCTGGCTGCGGTGGCGGGCGCCATGCTCCCAGCCGGCACGAAGCCCGCGCCGCGCCGTTTGACCCACAGGGAGGAGTCGGGGTTGAGTAAGATATCCTCCACGTCCTCTTCGGCGAGCAGGCTCATAATAGGCTCGCCCAGTTCCCGCCGGAGTTTGACCTCCAGGCGAAGGTGTTGTTCGTCCTGATGTGCGACGGTCAGAGCAGCGGCCACTTTACGTCATCCTTGCGAAGCTTGTGAAGGCAATCCTGAGTTGCCAGAGCGACATGTGCATATAACAGCATTAGTCGAGTTAGTCCGTCAATATCGGCACGATTAGACGGGCATGTAAGTGCTAGCTACAGAACGAGAAAAAACTTTGGGAAAAACGACGGCGCCAAAACCACGCGCGTCTGCCGTCACATATGGCTGCCACGGAAGTGATTGAGTACACTGACAAAACACCGTTGAAGGCGACAAACGGCTGCCATTTCATTATTTGTCCCTGAAAATGGCTGCCATGTAAGTGATTGCGTATACTAGGCAAGTGCACCTAAAAAGCCCTCGTGTCTGCCATCCCTTTATGTTCCACTACGCTTTTTTGGCTGTCTTTGCTGTCTCACTCGCCGCTCTTGGGAACGGTTGGTAACAAACGGGAACAGTTGGTAACAAACGGGGTACAGTTTGTAACAGTTAGGAACAGTTTGTAACATCTGGAAGGAGTTTGGGTAACCGCTACTTGCCGTCTGACGGCCTGCCGGGCTAAGCTTGGCGTAATGGCCGGTTCCGCGAAGTCCTTCAACCAACCAAAGCGCGACAAAAAAAGGTCGCGCCCGGTTGCGCCCCTGCCGCATGAGGAGAGGGAATTCCGTATCCGGCCGCGGCGCCCTCCAGCGGCCACCGAGCCGCGAATCTCCGTCCCGAAAGCCTTGGGCCGGATCTACGGTTACGCCAGGCAAACGGTACGTAGAGTGGGCCGCATCAAGCGCGCGATCCGGTCGTATCGGCAGCGCTGCGCCGTGCGGGCTACGTATGTGGGAAACAGGACTTCCGGGCAATGGAAGGCTCACGCGAGGTATCTCTCGCGGGAAAGCGCCACGCACAGGGCGGCGCAGCGCGAGGCCGGGTTCGACGAAGCCCGCCAGAAGCTGGATGTCGCGCCCTGCCTGGACGGTTGGCAGCAGGCTGGGGATCCGCGGCTTTGGAAGATCATCGTCTCCCCGGAGTTTGGCGAGCAATTGGACATGCAGCAACTCGCCCGCGGTGTGATGGCGGGGGTCGAGAAGGAGATCGGGACGGGGGTGGAATGGGTGGCGGTGGCACACTACAACACGGGGCATCCGCATGTGCATATCGCCATGCGGGGGATCGACCGCCAGGGCCGGGAGATCCGCTTGCCGAGAGAGTTCGTGCAGCACGGCATCCGCCAGATTGCCGAAGACTGGTGCACCAAAGAGCTGGGCTACCGCTCCAAGGCGCAGGCCATGGAGGCACAGCGGCGGGAGGTGAACGAGATCCGCTATACCTCGCTGGACAGAATGATCGCCCGCGCCAATACGGCCACAGAAACGGACGCGCACTTTCCGGTGACCTGCCAGGGTGGCGGCCGAGCGCAGTTTGTGGCCGCGCGGCTAGCGGCCCTTGAGGGCATGGGGCTGGCGCGGAGGGTTAGCGCGGATGGCTGGGAGGTGCGCGGCGACTTTGCAGGCGTGTTGCGGGGAATGCAGAAGATGGCCGACCGGCAGAAGACTCTGAGCGCCGGGGGCGTGTTACGTTCCGACGAGCGCCTGCCGATTCTGCCGCTGGATCACGGGGCACTGGATTTCGTCGAAGGAAGGATCCTGGTACACGGCGAAGAGGAGAACGGCCGCAGCTACCTGATGCTGGAATCGACCGACGCCAAGGTGTACGCGATCTACCATACGCGGCGGATGCAGGAGATGCGCAACGCCGGCGGCTTGCGGGTAAACGAGTTCGTACGGTTCCGTAAGGTGTTTGCGGGAGGGCGGCCCAGCATCGAAGCAGAGGAACTGGGATCGGCCGAAAGCATTCTCGAGAATCGCGTCTATCTGCGGCAGACAGTGCAGCAGATGGCCCGCAAGGGGATCACACCAGTGGAAGAGGGTTGGGCCGGCTGGCTTGGGCGCTATCAGCAGGCTGTCGCGCGGGCGGCGGATGAGCTACAACGAGAGGGGCCGGTGGTTGGCAGAGGCAGATAATCGCGAGTGCCAGAGTTCAACAATTCGGGCAGCCACCGACATTGGAAGCCAGGCGCGCGCCACCAGGTTCGTCGAAGCCGCACTGGGGATGGCCAGTGGTCCACGCCATCAGGCTGAATTCTAGTGAATCCAACTGCGCTGTTAAGGAGCCGCGGCACTAGCGCCTCGCTGCGCCATTTCGTTAACGACCTCAATGGCCTTTTCCATTTGTTGATCAATCCCCGCAATCAACACGGCTGGATCCACGTCCACCACTAGATCTGGCAAGACGCCTTTACCTTCCAAGGACTCACCCCGCGATGTGTACCAACCGAAAATCGGCAAACGAAGCCAGTAGCCGCCTCCGACTTTGACGTTCACCGCCCCGAGGACATGCCCGCCTGTTCGGTTACCAATCACCGTCGCCAGTCTGTTTTCGCTGGCAAAGCTTGCCACCATCTCAGCCGCGCTGTTCGTCCATTCGTTCACGAGCACAGCCACCTTGTTATGGAACGGCTGTTTGCCCAGGCCCTGGGTAAGGAGAACCACTGACTTGTCTCGGAAGGCAAATCGCCCTAGCGTGAACAAAAGTGATACTCTACTGCCTGGCATCGGAACCCGGGGGAGTCTTTGCAGACGATATCCTGTGCGAAGGCGTCTCGGAGTCAAGCTGTGCCCAATGGGGATCCTTCCAGGGCACATATAGCTTGCAAGCCTTGAGAACCCCAGGCTGCCACCGATGTTTCCTCGCAGGTCGATGATGAGGCGATCGCAGTCCTTTGCTCTGAGGTCCCTTATCGCCGCATCTAATGTCTTGGCAAATCGCATCCCGAAGGCACCAGGAAAATACACTATCTTCAGAAGGCCGACATTTCCGGGAAGCATCGTGTGTACCAAGCTCTTGGGCTCGACAATCGGCGGCCGTGCTTTCGTACCCCTTCTGGCCGGAACCTGAATCGTCAGGTCCAGAGTATTCTCGCGCCGGCTGTTCGATACGCTCAGCGTGTATGTCCGTCCGGTTCGGAACGGTGGCAATGACGGAGGAGCGTAAGACATTCCGTCGACCGCGACCACAAGATCGCCTGGCTTGATACCAGCAACGTGGGCTGGACCGTCGTCGAAGACATCCAAGAACATCCAATGCTCGGCGTCACCCAATTTAACGCTCCGAAGCGTGGCATTGATTGAATGCTGCGGCAAAACCTGGGTCCCAGATCCACGATAGAACACGGTGTGGCTGCTACCAAGTTCCGATAGAAGCTGTTGTACGCCGGTCTCAAACTCCCCGGTTTCTGCACTGAGCAATGCTGGAGTGCGCTCGTCAACCAACTTGCTCCAGGCGTCATAGCTGACACCGGCAACGTTGATGTGGTTCTTCAGAACATGCTTTTTAACGGACGCGACGATCTTGGCACGTTCATTTAGATTCAGTGACATGGTCACAACCCTCCTTCGCTCCCGGACGATATTGCCAGATCTGCAACACCCTCAAGTGTGAAGCCGGCCCAATAGTACGGAACCGCTTCCCGGCCATATTTCTGCAGCACGTCGCGTTTTGCCGCCGTCAGGGCATAGGCGACCGGTTGATGGGCTGCAAGATGCTGATAGAACTGCCGCATCAGCGTAAGCGAAAAGGTGTCATCGATCGACCACAGTGTTGAAACCACCGTCTTGGCGCCGGCCAGAAGGAAGGCTCTAGAAAGAGTTGCAATGCCTTCTTCTCCTTCGACGGGACCGACCGCCGTGTCGCATGCCGACAATACGACCAGTTGGGCGTTAAGTCGTAGCTGGACGATCTCGGAAGCCTGCAAAAAGCCGTCTTCTCCGGCTGCAGGATCGCTCAGGAACACCAGGGCCGCGCGATCCGGATATGTGCTGTTAGAAAAACCATGAACGGCAAGGTGGATGATCCGATAGTCTGCTAGGCCCGCGCGTTTGAACGCGGTCTTGGTGGCACTGGATCCGATCAGCAGAGTATTGCGGCGATCGTGGAACGCGCTCTCCACTGCCAGCACTTCTTCTCTGGAAGCGGGCAGGTCCTGAAAAGCGTTCGGCTCGTAACCGCGCGTAGCACCGGCTTGCTTCAACTCACCGACGTTATACGTAATTCCGCCGACTGCCAGGAGCGTGTGCAGGAACTCGTGTGGGCGCCGCCGCTCTGTCGTCAAGAGGCAGAAGCTGGTAGCGGATGGTGCGTATACGACAGTGTGGGTTTCAACGACGTAACGGCCATCAGTGTCGATGAATGCATCAAACGGGGCCAGATGCAGCTGACCGTCGCGGATGACCACCAGATCTTGCTTCTGTTGAGCTTCAGGAATCGGACGGAGAAGCGCGTCGTACAACTGGCGGCCTTCATCCCGCCCCGCTTGCTTCGCCTTGATAGCCTTCAGGTAGCCCGCAACGATCATCTCGATGTGATGCTTGCTGCCCAATCGTACAATATGCGATCCCGTATGTGAGATGACCAGACAGTACGAGCGTGGGTCGGCCACAACGTATTCCAAAATCACGGCCGACGACTTGAGGCTGCGCTGAACACGTGCAATGCTGGCCGGGCGGTGAAAGTGGGTGTTTAGAATACTGACCTCCGGCGTTATCCACCGCGACTGTTCTGCCATGAAAACCTGATCGCGAATGCGGTGGACTTCGTTTGCAGATCCCGCCGCCATCAATTTCAGCCGGAGTTGAGCCACGGTTCGCTCCGCGTTCTTGGCTGCCTCAGAGGCGACCGACCCGGCCATCAGCAGGTCTGTAGTCGCGCGGCCTCGAACCTGCTCGACGATATGGTAGGCTTTCGGCACATCATTGAATCGCTCCGCCACTAACGCAAAATGTTGCGAGTACAACTCGCTCGACGCCGTTATCAGCGCAGTTTTCTCCAAAACGGTCGAATAGTTCCCTATCAGCGAGTCGATAAACGCGGCCGCTCGATCGTAAACGCGATCCGCCTCGGTATACTTGCCTTGGCTGACGTCCAATTCTGCAATGGTCTTCAGGCGGTCGGGAACCGACCAACTGTCAGCGCTTGCCTGCGTTGAAACCGCCGCAAGGGTAGCGAAGTGCTCTGCTGTCCGCAAGTCTCCGCGCGCCCGGTAGATATCTGCCAGTAGAGATTGCGTGTCGGCGAGCTCCCGCACATAACCCCCCGTTTCAGCCAGGGCACGGGACTGCTCGAGCGCAAACAATGCCGCGGCCTGATCGTTTTGGGCTTGAGCAACGCGTGCCGCCAAATTCAGTCCGATCGCCTGCTGTTGGATCCGGTGCTGGACCTGTGCGTGCCTTACGATTTCATCTACCAGACCTTGGGCCGCAGTGATTTGTCCCAACCCTAGCAACGTCAGGACGCGCGCGCCATCCGTCAGAAATGGATAGCCGGCGTCGGGCGTCGCACCGGCGATCTTCATGGCATTATCGAAATAGGGAAGCGCCTGCTGGTACATCTTTGAACTGAGCAAGCCGATTCCAATGGCGGTGAGGTACCTGATCTGAGCGCCCCTGTCGCCGTTCTTGGTTGCCGCGATTAGAGCGCTCCCCACATTCTTCCGAGCAGTGCTAAGATCGCCGTCGTAGAACGCTGCGAGACCGAGTTGAGCTTGAGCGCGGTACTGCCACTTCGTGTCGCCTAAATCGCGTGCGAGGGCGCCGACCTGCTCCCAATCATGGCGCATCGCTCTGGCGTCGATTTCTCCATCGATGTCTCCTTTGACGATTAGGCAGAACATTCGCAACTGCTTATCGGCATGGAGAAGAGGGTTGGTATCTAAAGTTGCAGCGAGCTGGGCTGATGCATCGGGTAGGTTCTGGTGCTCGATGTTAGACCGGGTGTTGCCGAGGTTTGCATATAAGCTGTTGCGATAATCACCGTCTTTGAGAAACATCGTTTCGGCTTGGCTAAATTCGGGCGCTGCGTCGGCCCAATTGTATAAATCCGCGAGGTACAGGGCGTGTTTCAGGAGAGCCTCGGCAGTTGGCGGCGTCTGCGCTTGCAACGGCAAGAAAATAAGGATGGAGAATACGGTAATAACAAAGCGGATCGACATATTGATGCGTTAGGAGCACATGTGTGCTACCGAAACCTCCTGAAGATAGCTATTTATAGACAGTATTAGACGGAACGCAACACGGCGCGGCGCGGTCATTCCAACAACACCGGGTATGTCCGCCATTGAGACTGCCCATGCCGCAGGTACAGATGGTACAATCCTGGGGCACTGTTCGTAAGGTCTAAGCTGATCGGCAGAATGACAATCTTGTCGGCGAATCTAGCTGTACCCGATGTCGGAACGATCGGCTCGGTGGAATTGCGAATAAGTGCTACGTCATAGGCACCATCATCGCTTCCGATGGGAAGGTATATCGATAGAGATAGACTAACCCGTGGCAGGTGGGGTGTGACGTGGTGTGACCGATTGGACGTGGCGCCCCGAGTCAATCCTCGTTGTCGCAAATCGAGTACCAGTGTCGCCGTTTGCGTCATCGGCTTAGGCGTTCGGGCTAACGCGGTTGGCGCTCGATGAAGTGTCGGGCTTGGTCGTTGCAGAAGATGACCGATCAACACCAGCACACCTACTCCGGCTAGTGACGCTGTTATGGCATAGCCGAATCTGCGTTTGTGGACCGCCCGATGTTGGGAGTACTCGATGAAACATTGCGAGCAGGTTCCGACATGGTCGACAATCTGCGATGAGTCTGCTAGGGGAGTCCGACGGCGAGCTAGAAGCTCCAGGTCCTCGGACGTCGGACAATTCGACCGTTGCGCGCTCGGATATTCTGTGCGCGCAATATTCGCAGCCGCCTTCAAGAGTCGTCTCTCCTGGCTACGCGAGAGCCTCCTGTCTGGTTCCCTCATTTGCATTGATCGGCTTCTTCCTGCTGTAGCGCCCGCTTGGACTGAATCGCAAGCAATTCGTTATGCGCCTGGCGAACTCCGTAGTAAAAACGGGATTTCGCCTGCTTTGCGGTGGTTCCGACGAGCGACCCAATCTGCTTCCATGAGAAGTCGAGGATTCGGTAGTGGAGGATCTGACGTACCGCGTCCGGCATATACGGCAGAAGAGAGTGCAAGGCCATCCGATCCTCAAAAACCTTCGTCCAGTCGGAGGCGTGCGGCTGGTGGTTTTGTTCTAGTTCCTGGAGACCTCCATTGAACGTTATCCGTCTCTCCCGAACGGCGTGCGTTTTGACTCGGCGCATCAGGGCTGTTCGGAAGTAGGCATTCAGGTTGTTTCGAACCTTAGACTCGGCGTGAAGTCGGCTGGATACCTGGACAGCCACGTCTTCAACGATCTCGGCGGTTCGGGCGCTGTCGTTGAGTTGCCTCTTGACAAGCCAGAACGCCCACAGCCAGTTCTGTTCCGCCACGTCGATAACGTCCCGGTCGATCGGCCGTTGGCCGCGGTCATCAGCGCGGAGCCAAAATGGCGGAACCGGTTCGGAGTTTAGTCTACGAAGGTCGTTGTTATAAGCCCTTCCCATGAGATCTTGCCTACGATCATTGCCCGACACGATCGAGGGATCGGGTTCCGTATTGCGATACTGCCCTATATAAGAGAAAGCGTTGAACTTGCCAAGAAGCCCAAAAGAGTTACAGAATTCTTGTGCCCAGCTTCGCCTGGGAGAAGGCGCCGTCGGGAGACGCGACGAACTGGGCAGTGTCCGCTTGCCTCAGGATTCAGAAGGCACTAAGGGATGTTCGGAAAGGACAGAGTGAAGCACCGCGTTCCCGACGATCTTTATCAGCATACATCATTTCTGAACGTCCCGACAGTCGCTGAAGCGTCAAAAGTACTAGAGAGTACCAAGGCAAGAGGCCCGTTTTGGGACGTTGTGTGGTCTTAAAGCCTTTATATGGTAGTGGGCAATGTTTCTTGATGAGTCCTTGCAGGCCTTCAGAGCGTTATGGGGCGAGGTGAAAGTACTAATGTACCGCCAGGGTACCGATGTACCCCAGGCAAGTGCAGTGTGAGAAGGCAGACAAGTTGGCGCGTACTTGCGCTTCAAGGTCTTATATCTGCTCCAGGCGGGTAAATGCCGATATTAAACGCTGGATGGTTGGCAGGATTGATTGGTTGAATTCATGAACTCAGAGTTGTCACACCTCCAGCAACTCGTGAAAATGAAGCCGCGAACCGCAAGTGGTCGGGTAGGAGCTGCCTGGGCGGTCATCAGTGCCAATCTGGCGGCTGGCAAGAAGCTGCGGGAAATCTATGAAGCGGCCGAGCGGGACGGATTGGGGGTTCCTTACGCGCAGTTCAAGACCTACGTCCACAGGCTACGGAAGCGGGACCTGCGGCGCGGGTTGCAACCCGTTTCTACCCAGGCCTGCGCGCTAACAGCGGTTCCGGAGATAGAACCGCGGCGGGATGCGCCAGCGAGACAGGTCCGGCCCTTGCAGGGAGTGGCGTCCGATCCGATGCGGAACGTGCGCGAGCAGCGCGCGAAAAAGAAAAGCTTCGAGTATGACCCGTTCCCTGCGAGGGGGTTGACCCAATGAGGAGGTGGCGTGCCTGAAGAGCGGAGGTTGGCAGCGGTTCCGCGGCACTTGCGAATCTGTGCGATTCTTCGAAACCGCCCAAGGAGAAGCCCCGCTCTGCGAACCGTCCGGAAGGTGGGCTTGTGTTGTAGCCTCGCCGCGGTCATGGCGTTCGGACTGGCATTGATAGCCGACAACCACAACTTCGGATTCGGTTACCATATCGCGCGCCGGGATCAGTTGGGACTAGTGACGGTGGCGATAACGCTCTGTGCGCTGCAGGCGGTGCTCTATCGCATGGCACGCGGAAAGGAGGGTAATGCCGAAAGATACAAACGCCACAAACGGTCATAGACCTTCGGTGCATGTCGTGTTGCAGGCCAAGGGAGGAGTAGGCAAGAGTTTCGTGGCCGCCATCCTGGCCCAATACTTCAGCCGCCAGCGGGCGGTCCGGTGTTTCGACACGGATCCGGGTAACGCCACGCTGGCGCAGTACCAGGCCTTGGCCGCCGAGCACATCGGAGATTTGATCCAAGGCGGGGTCATCAACCAGAAACGGTTCGATCCGCTGATCGAGAAGTTGCTGAGCGGCGACGGTGCGTCGATCGTGGACACCGGCGCCTCGACGTTCCTGCCGTTCTGGAATTACGTGCTGGAAAACGAGATTCTGCCGTTACTGGCAGGCCAGGGCCGGCAGGTATACATCCACTGCGTCGTGACCGGCGGCCAGGCCATGACGGACACTCTCAACGGACTCGACCGGCTGGCGCAGACCACCAGTCAGAGAACACTCGTCGTGTGGCTCAACGAATTCTTTGGGGAGGTACGCGAGGGTAGCAGGCCCTTCGAGCAGTTCAAGCTCGCGCAGGATCTGGCGCCCAAGCTGGTGGGCTCGGTACTGATCCGCAAGCGCAATCCGGACACCTTCGAAGACGACGTGCAGCAGATGCTGCGGGCCCGGCTGACGTTTGACGAAGCCATCGCCGCCGAGGACTTCTCGCTGGTGAGCAAGCAGCGGCTGCAGATCGTCCGCCGCGAGCTGTTCGAACAACTGGACGGATTGGGGTTGTGAGCCTCGCGCAGCCCGAACTGCCGCTCAAGGTGGTGCCGGGAAAGAGATCGGATGTCCGCGCTTTTGCCGCGAAGGTATTTGAGAGGCATGGGATCGCGCTGAAGGAGGACGATCCGGCGTTTGCGCTGGTGACGCTGAACGAGTTGATCCTGCGGACGCTGATGGGGGAGTTGCTCAAGGACGTAGACGGGCACATGACAACCCGGTTGGCGGAGTTCGAACAGACGATGCAACGGGTCGAAGCCCGCGCCAGTAGGGTGCTGGCGCAACAGGTGCGGGAGAGCGCGGGGGGACTGAGCGCAACGTTGCAGGAGGAGATTTCGGGTGCCCGGTTGGACGTCCAGCGCATGATCGGCGAGATCCGGGATCGATACCGGGTCGGTACTCTGGCGCGCTGGTCGGTGGTGACCGCAGTCGCGGTCTTGGTGGCGTTTGGCTGTGGATTCTGGGTCGGGAAGTTCTGAAAGGGAGGAGGCGTGTAGCAGTGGGGAGCGCGGCTAACGGGCAAGTGCGTCAAGTGGTCCGACAGCGTTTGGAAGGATTGGAGGAAAGGCAGAGAGACCGGCAGCTGCGCCGCGAGGGGTGGCAGGAATACTATCGGATCTACAACCGAGTTTACCGTGGGGGGACGGACAAGACTTGCGAGGCGGTGGAGCGTCAGTTGTGCGCGATGGGCGCAGAGATCTTTGAGGTGGGGGCCTTGCGGCGTGGGGATGGGGGCCAGCCATATTTGATGTTACTGCGCACCTGGGAAAGGAAAACCGTAATCGCGTCGATTCCCTGGCTGCGCTATCAGAACTGGCATGCGAGCCACATTTATGTGCGGCCGAAAGGGGAGAGCAATCTGACGCTGATCGACGATGTAAAAGGCGAGGCAGTGGCACAGATGCGGGCGGAGGGGATTCAGCCGGCCGCTGTGGTGCAGACGTCTCCCGGCAATTATCAGGTGTGGGTCAAGCACGCCGCGAGATTGGACAAGGAATTGGGGACGGCGGTCGCGCGCGAACTGGCCGCCCGTTTCGGCGGGGATGTAAAGGCGGCCGACTGGCGGCACTTCGGCAGACTGGCGGGATTCCGGAATACCAAGGAGAAATACAGACAAGTACTGGCCGTGCCGGACTACGACGATTGGCGAGGCCAAGACTTCCACCGCGATTTGGAGGGCCAGTGGGTCGACAGGAACGGGAACGTATACACGGATGCGCGATTGCGGGAGATACACACCAACCTTTCGCCGACAGTTAGGTTCCCGTTCGTGCGTCTGGCCGAGGCCTCCGGCGCAGTCGCGCGGGAAAGCGAACGGCTTGTGGCAACCGTGAGAGCCAAATTGGAGCAGCAGCGTGCGGATCGGGCCCAAGTGCAGGCTCATTTCCAGACGCAGGTGCAAAGGCAAAGCCAGGGGCCTTTAAAGGGAATCGAGGCGTTCCGTGCAGATCCCCGTTACGGCGGCGATGGCACGCGAGTGGATCTGGCTTACGCAATTTATGCGGTGGCGCACGGAGTGGACCTCGCGAGCCTGAAAGCAGCCTTGCGCTCGCGCGATTTGAGCCACAAGGGCAACCCAGAGCGGCAGAGCGACTACGTCGAGCGCACGGTGAAGAAGGCTCTGGCGAGCGTGGATCAGGCGAGGGGGCGATGAGTATGCGGAGCGTGCGGCTGACAGTGCGACTTACGGCCGAGGAAAGCCAGCGATTGACGAAGGCGGCGCGCGAGCACGGGTACAAGGGGGTTGCGGAATTCACGCGGGCCAGTTTGGCCAGAAGTGTGATCACGCAAGCGCAAGTGATCGAGGCGCTCGATCGCTTGGAGCAGCGCCAGGCAGCGACATTGACGGCCATGCGCACGGAGATCGCGCGTTTGCAGCGCACGGAGTACGTGGTCTTCGCCATGTTGGAGAACCTGGCGAAAACCATTCTGACGTACCTGCCGCCCCCAGCAGCGGAGAACAAAGCGTCCGTGATTGCGCAAGGGAGGGCCGGCTACGAGCGGTATTTAAAGGCGGTGGGGATGAGCCTGCACAACGGATCGAAGGCCGCCGTGGAAAGGCTCGCTGAGTTGGACGGCTGAGAAAACGGCGGCGAGATTTCCGGGCCAAAGCTTTTGTTGCCGCCAGTCTGGTTCATGGGCGCTCTTTACCAAACCCGCTGTGTTGTGCGATCCCGGCATCGGCGGAACCGCACACAGCGAGGCCGCCCAAATCGCAGATAAATGGGAACGGGATGGCAAGGTGACGGGAGGGCATTGGAGGCAAGGGCGTTTTCCCGAGGAGAGGCCTGTGCAACGGAAGACTTTCAGGAGGACGAACGCGTGATGGCATGCAACGACGACGGGAACGGGACGATGGCGCGGAACGCGTATTCGTTGGAGGCCACTCCCACCGCTACGATTGTCGTTGCGAGCGCGGGTGGACCGCCGCCCGGCGTATTTGAAGATCCCGTGGATGTGAGGACCGCAGCCCGGTTCCTTGGCGTCAGCGCGTCTTTGGTGTATGCTTATGTCGAGCGGAAGCAGATTCCCCATTTCCGGATGATGGGCCGCACGATCCGGTTCAGGCTTTCTGAGCTGGCGCGGTGGCGCCAACAGTTCCACGTAGATGGAGGAATCGATGAGTAAGACTGGAAGACCACGAAAGACGAATGGGAGCGTTTACCAGCGGCGCAGGTCGGCAGTTTGGTGGATGCGGTACCGGGACGCCACCGGGACGCTCAGAAAGGAGTCGACTGGAGAAGCGGATCGCCAACAGGCCGAACGTGCTCTGCGGGACCGGTTGGACGAACGGGATGACGGGAGACTGCCGACGGTGTTGGCTGGCAAGACTCTCACTTTCAATGAATGGGCAGATTGGTTCCTGGACAAGCGTTCCAAACCGCCGTTCCGGGCGGAGAAGACCCATTTGGGAAACCTCAACGCGCTGAAATTCTTGCGCCCAGCCTTCGGGTGCCTTCGACTTGCGGAGATCACCCCCGAAGCTATCGAGCAATATCTCGAGCGGCGTTTGTGCTCGGGAAGGAGGACTCACACGAAACTTGGGGCTGATCTCCGCAAGTCGAAG
>Ga0182014_10001521_pt1 | contig 30897 bp, 27 predicted proteins | sample 612S2DmetaG_FD_120489 | JGI IMG/M metagenome (GOLD analysis project Ga0182014, IMG submission 120489) | Permafrost microbial communities from Stordalen Mire, Sweden - 612S2D metaG | ecosystem: Environmental > Terrestrial > Soil > Wetlands > Permafrost | place: Sweden: Stordalen | collected... | reverse complement strand
CGCGCCACGTCGCCGTCCTGACCGGCACGCGCGCCGAATACGGGCTGTTCCAGCCCCTGCTCCAGGCCCTCGCCGGTCAGCCCGGCTTCGCCACGTCGCTGATCGTCACCGGCGCGCATCTCGCGGCGCGCTTCGGCATGACCGTCGCCGAGATCGAGCGGGACGGTCACCGTATCGCCGCGCGCGTGCCGCTGCCGCTCGACGACGACTCTGAGCTGGGCGTCTCGCGCGCCATGGCGGCCGCGCTGGCCGGCGTCGCCGCGGCGCTCGACGCCGAGCGGCCCGACCTGCTCGTTTTGCTGGGCGACCGCTACGAGACCCTGGCCGGCGCCTGCGCCGCCCTGCTCACCCGTGTTCCCGTCGCCCACCTGCACGGCGGCGAGCTCTCTCAGGGAGCCACCGACGACGCCATGCGTCACGCCATCAGCAAGATGGCCTGGCTGCACTTTCCGGCAACCGCCGGGGCTGCCCAGCGCATCGTGCAGCTCGGCGAGGACCCGGCTCGCGTGTTCACGGTGGGCGCCCTGGGGGTCGACAACGCCCTGCACCGGCCCAAGCTCACCAGATCCGAGCTCGAGGCGGAGCTCGGCCCGCTGTTCGGCCCGACGACCGCGCTGGTGACCTTTCACCCGGTGACCCTCGAGGAGGGCAGCGGCGCGCCCCAGATCGCCGAGCTGCTCACCGGCCTCGAGGGTATTGCCGACCTGTGGACCGTGTTCACCATGCCCAACGCCGACGCCGGCAACCGCGTCGTGGCCGCGGCCATCGGCCGTTACTGCGAGGCTCATGCCGACCGAGCCCATGCCTTCGCTTCGCTGGGCGCGCGCCGCTACCTGTCGCTGCTGGCCGGCGCCGACCTGTGCCTGGGCAACTCGTCGAGCGGCGTGATCGAGGCGCCGGCGCTCGGCACCCCGAGCGTCGACATCGGCGAGCGCCAGGCGGGCCGCGACCGGTCCGCCGGCGTGCTGCATTGCGAACCACAAGCCGCGGCGATCGCCGCTGCCGTGCGCCGCGCGCTGTCGCCCGAGGTCCGCCGCATCGCCGAGACCTGCGTCAACCCTTACGGCGACGGCCACGCGGCCGAGCGCATCGTAGCGGTCCTGCGCGACCGGCTGCCCATACCCGGCGCCCTGATGAAGCGCTTCCGCGACCTTCCCGCCGACGGCCCGACCGCGGCCTGCGGGGACTGACCGTGTTCGCCGGGCGGCGTGTCCTTGCCCTCATTCCGGCCCGCGGAGGCTCCAAGGGGCTGCCCGGCAAGAACGTCGCGCCGTTGTGCGGCCGGCCGCTGATCGCCTGGACGATCGCCGCCGCCGGCAACGACCACATCGACAGCGTCGTCGTGACGACCGACGACGACGAGATCGCCAGAGTCGCAGTCGCGGCGGGCGCCCGCGTGCCCTTCCGGCGGCCGGCCGTGCTGGCCGACGACCAGGCGCGCATGACCGACGTCGTGAGCCACGCGCTCGACACGCTGGCCGCGGCCGGTGAGAGCTACGGCTGGCTGCTCCTTTTGCAGCCCACCTCGCCGCTGCGCACCGCCGCCCACATCGAGGCGGCCTTCGCGCGTCTGGCCGCGAGCGGCGGTCAGGCGGTCGTGTCGGTCTGCGAGGCCCAGCACAGCCCGCGGTGGATGGGCGAGCTGCCGCCCGACGGCAACATGGGTTCGTTCGCCGACACCGCGGCCACGCGGGCCAACCGTCAGGAGCTGGCCCGTTACTATCGCCTGAACGGCGCGATCTACCTCGCCGCCGTCGAGTACTGGCGCGCCCAGGCGGGCTTTCTCGGGCCGGCGACCTACGCCTACGTCATGGCCCCCGACGAGTCGGTCGACGTCGATCGCGCCCTCGACCTCGAGATCGCCGGGCTTCTGCTGGCGCGGCGCGACGACGCGGGCTGAACGGCGTGGCCGGCGTCGATCTGGAGCGCCTGGTCTACCGGGCGGTCAACGGTGGCGACGAGCGCCTCGAGCTCATGGGCGAGGCCCTCAGAGTGCGCGCCCTGCCGGCCGCCGGCCCGCGCCGCTGGTGGCGCGACCGCCTGCGGTTCCTGGGCTCGGCGGCGATCACCACCGTGCGCGCCGCGCGGGCCGACGCGCCCTGCCTCACAGAGGCGACGGTCGCCAGCTTTCCGGGCAGCGACGACGCCGAGACGCGCCACGTGCGGACTTTCTTTCTGGCCCATCACTTCGGCGTGGCCAGCGACTGCCTGGGCCGTCAGTCGCGGCGCCGGCCGCGGCGGCGGCCGGCCGCCGGCTGGTGGCTGTGGTGGCTGCGCGGCGTCGGCTGGGCGCTGCTCGGCCTCGCCGACTGGAGCGAGCGCCGCTACGCCTGGCTGGGCGGCGCCCTCGTCGATATGCAGCTCTTCAAGCGCCTCGAAGGCGAGCTCGAACAGGTCTACGTCTTTGCCCTGTACGACCGGCGTCAGTACCTTCTGCTCACGTTCCTGGCCCGTCACACCCGGCCGGCCGTGACGGCCGTCTACCAGAACATCCCGCTGGCCCGCAACTGCCGTCACCTGCACCTCGCCGTACCGGTCGTGCTGACGTCGCGCGTCAACCTCTGCGAGGCCGACTACTACCGGGCGCAAGGCAGCTTTCTGCCGTCCAGAGTGACCTACGCCAGCCAGGAGTTCGCCCTGGACACCCACGACCTGCGCCCGCACGAGCCGCTCTACGACATCGGCTACTACTCCTCGGGTGAGTGGGCGCGCCGCGAGGGGCTCTATCAGGTCTCAGACGTGGCGCGCGTGCGCCGCGGCGAGTTTGCCGCCAATCCCTACGCCCGCGCCGCCGCCGACCAGCTCGCGGCGCTGGCCGCCTACGCCCGCCGCGAGCACCGCACGCTGCGCATCTATCCGCACCCGCTCGAGCGCCGTCTTGCCAGCAGCGGCGTCGAGCCACCCTACGCGGCGCTGGCCGACGGCGTCACGATCACGATCGACGACGGCGGCGACGCCACCTCGCGGCGCACCATGTACGAGCCGCGCGTCGCAGTCTCGCTGCAGTCGTCGTTCATCTGGGAACGGCTCGACCTCGGGCTCGACGATTCGTTCCTGCACGAGTTCGCCGACCCGGCCATGAACGTCTTCGAGCGCGCCGCTTTGGGACCCTACGCCGAGAACGTCTGTCGCGGCAGCGACGAGCTGCTCGCCAAGGTCGACGCCGCCCTGCGCCGCCGCTAGCCGGCGCGGTTCAGAGGCCTTTGATCAGACCCTGCGCCGCGGCCGACTTGCCGGCTTTGAGGCGCCGCCCGGCGAGCGCCGCGAGCGGCACCGCGAGCTCGGCCACGGGCTCGCCGTCGAGGCTGACGCCGCCCTGTTCGATGCGCCGCCGCCACTCGGAGCGGGTGGCGCCGAACCAGCGCTCCATGACCTTGGGCAAAAACACGCGCCCGTCCTCGAGGTCGCCGGGAACGAGAGCCAGCTCCTGCAGATCGTCGGCGGCCTCGTGGCGGCGGAACACCTTGTCGAAGTGCTCTTCGGCCGCGGTCGCCGCCTCGACGCCGCGCAGCCTCGTCAGGATCTCGCGGGCCAGCCGCGCCTTGAGATCGCGCGGGTTGAGAGCGCCGCCGGCGAGTCCGGCGTCGAGGGCGGCGATCTCGTCGGCGTGGTGGGCGGTGAGCAGGCGGAAGTAGGTCATGATCACCTGGTCGGGGATGCTCATGACCTTGCCGTAGACGTCGCGCGGGTCTTCGGTGACGCCGATGTAGTTGCGCAGCGACTTGCTCATGCGCTCGACGCCGTCGGTGCCGGGCAAAATGCCGACGGTCATGATGGCCTGCGGCTGCTGACCGAAGTACTGCTGCAGGTCGCGGCCCATGAAGAGGTTGAACTTCTGCTCGGTGCCGCCCAGCTCGATGTCTGAGCGGACCGCCACCGAGTCGTAGCCCTGGGCGAGCGGGTAGAGCATCTCGAGCATCGAGATCGGCTGGTGGGCGTTGAAGCGCTTCTCGAAGTCGTCGCGCTCCAGGATGCGGGCCACCGTGGTCGTGGCCGTCAGCTCGAAGAGCTGCTCCATGGTGAGCGTCGCCAGCCACTCGCCGTTGAACCTCACCTCGAGCCGCGCGGGATCGGGGTCGAGAATGTGGAAGGCCTGCTCCTGATAGGTGCGCGCGTTGGCGTCGATGACCGCCGGATCGAGGCGGGGGCGCGTTTTGGACAGCCCCGAGGGATCGCCGATGCGAGCCGTGTAGTCGCCGATGATGAGCACGGCGACATGCCCGGCGTCCTGGAACTGGCGCAGCTTGTTCAGGACCACCGTGTGACCCAGGTGAAGGTCGGGCGCCGTGGGATCGACGCCGAGCTTGACGCGCAGCGGCCGGCCCTCGCGCTCGGCGGCGGTGAGCTTGGCCGACAGGGCGCCGTCGGGCAGCACCTCGACGGTGCCGACCGCGAGATCGTCGATGAGCCGCTGGTCTGCCATGGCGCCGCGGATGATACCACAGCGCTCCGCGGTCACGACCGGCGCTCGCCGGCCGCTCGCGGGCGCGGGGCTATGGGAGCGGCCCCAATCAGCCGAAACAGGGCCTATGAGGGCAGGGCGTCGCAGGGCGAGGGGCAGACACAGTGACCGGCGCACGATCGTCGCGGCGGTGGTGCTGGGCGTCGTCGCGGCCATGCTGGGAGTCGCCGGGGTCACGGTCCAAGCCGGCATGTCGGCAGTCACCAAGGACCTGCCGAGACTCGACATCGCGGCCCACCAGCCCATCACCCGCAACACCTACATCTTCGACGGCTCGCGCCGGCCGCACCTTCTCGCAGTGCTGCGCGGCGATCAGAGCCGGGTGATCGTCTCCTCAGACGAGATCGCACCGGTGGTCAAGCAGGCCGTGGTGGCCATCGAGGACCGGCGCTTCTACCAGCACCAGGGCATCGACTACCTCTCCATCGCCCGGGCGCTGGGCACCGACCTGCTCGCCGGCCACAGCGTGCAGGGCGGATCGACCATCACCCAGCAGTTCATCAAGAACGCCTACCTGCCCCTCGGCCAGCGCACCGCCGACACCGTGTCGCGCAAGATCCACGAAGCGGTGCTCGCTTATCAGCTCGAGAAGCGCTGGTCCAAGGACGAGATCCTCACCGATTACCTCAACACCATCTACTTCGGCGAGAGCGCGTACGGCATCGAGATGGCGGCGCGCACGTTCTTCGGCACGAGCGCGCGTCGCCTCAGCCTGCCGCAAGCGGCCCTGCTGGCCGGCATCATCCACGACCCGGGCGGCGACGACCCGTTCGTCGACCCGACGGCCGCCCGCGTCCGCCGCGGTCAAGTGCTCGACGCCATGCGCGCCCAGGGGATGATCTCGGCGGGGGATGCCGCGGCAGCGGCGCACGCGCCGCTGCCGCGGCATCCTCGCGGCCTGCCCACGAGCCACATCGCGCCCTACTTCGTCGAGTACGTGATCAGGCAGCTGGTCCAGGAGTTCGGCGCCCAGACCGCCTTTGGCGGCGGCCTGCGCGTCTATACGACCCTCGATCCCCGCATGCAGCGCGACGCCGACCGGGCCGCCACGGAGATACTGGGGCGACCCGGCGACCCGGCCGTGGCGATCGTCGCCATCGACCCCCACTCGGACGAGGTCAAGGCTCTGGTGGGCGGCCGTGAATTTCGCCGGCAACAGTTCAACCTGGCCGTCGACGGCCGGCGTCAGCCGGGCTCGGCGTTCAAGCCGTTCGCCCTGGCGGCCGCCATTCGTCAGGGCATGTCGCCGGCGAGCGTCTTCGTCTCGGAGCCGAAGGCGATCGCCCTGGGCAAAGGTTCGGTGTGGCGCGTCGGCACGTACTCGGGAGGCTACGCCGGCAAGATCACGCTGGCCAACGCCACGGTCGAGTCCGACAACACGGTCTACGCCGATCTGTCGATGATGGTGGGCGCCGACAACATCGCCACCATGGCCGCCGACATGGGTATCACCAGTCCGATCGGCGACAACCCGTCGATCGCGCTCGGCGGCCTCACGACCGGCGTCAGCCCGCTCGAGATGGCCAACGCCTACGCGACCCTCGCCGACGGCGGCGAGCGCCTGAGCGGCACGATGCCGACCAACGACGGCCAGCCGGCGCCGATCTCGATCACCCGGGTCACCGACGACCACGGCGACGTCCTGCTGCGCAACACCCTGGTGCGCGCCCGCGTGCTGCAGCCCTGGCAGGCCGGCCTCGAGACCTCGATCCTGCAGCAGGTGATCGCCCGCGGCACGGGACAGGCGGCGGCGATCGGCCGGCCGGCGGCCGGCAAGACCGGCACCACGACCAACTATGCCGACGCCTGGTTCTGCGGCTACACACCCGCCCTGGCAGCGGCCGTCTGGGTGGGGTACCCGGGCTCGCAAAAGGAGATGGTCGTGCGCGGCATCAGGGTGGCCGGCGGCACCTTCCCGGCGCTGATCTGGGGCCGTTTTGCGGCCGCCGCCCTGGCCGGCGTACCGGCGCGGTCGTTCCCCTCGTTCACGCTGCCGCCGGTCACGCCGGTGGTCGTCTGCGCACGCACCGGCGACCTGGCGACCAGATGGTGCCCCGAGCGTCTCAAGTGCTTCTACTTCGCCGGGCAGGCGCCCGTTCAGAGCTGCACGCTCCACGGCCCGCTGCCGGTGAGCGTGCCCGGTCTGACCGGTCTGCGCCTCACCACCGCCCAGACGCGGCTGGCCGCCGAGCAGCTCTGTGCGCAGATCGTCGAGGTGCCCGGCGACCCCGGGCTGCAAGGCGTCGTGCTCGACCAGTCGCCGGCCGGCGGCCAGACCATCCTGCAGGGTTCGGCGGTCACTCTGCGGGTCGGTAGCGGTCCGCTGCTCGTCGTGCCCGATGTCGTCGGGCAGTTCCGCGCCGCTGCCCAGCAGGCGCTGCGCGCGTCGGGCTTTGCGGCGACGGTCGTTTACGACGGCGCCACCGGCACCGGGGGGGCGCCCGGCACGGTCGTGCGCCAGGATCCGGCCGCCGGGGCCGGGAGCCAGGGAGCGGTGACGATCGTCGTGCAGGGCAGCGACACGACCGTCATCGTGCCGGGCTTGACGGGTCTGACTGCGGCAGACGCCCAGGCCGCGTTGGGCGCCGCCGGGCTGGGCAGCGATCTCCCGGCCGGCGGCGGCGGATCGGTACTTTCGCAGTCGCCGGCCGCCGGTGCGAGCCTCGAGATCGGCGCGCTCGTGCACCTCGAGCTCGGGCCTCAGCCGTCGCCGAGCACGACCCCGTAATCCGTCGAGCAACTGCGTCGTCGCCGCTCAGGCAGGCGTGACTTCGTCACGCGCCCGGTCAGGCGACTCCGCGGTACAGATGGCCCGTGGTGAACCGCTCGCGGTCGTCGCAGGCCGCGAGTCCGCCGAGGCCGCCGCGGGAAATGGCGCGGCGCTCGTCGTCGCTCAAGTCGGCCTGCACGACGATCGCTCCCCGCACGCCGGCCGCCACGAGCTCGGCAAGCCGGCCGCACAGGTTCGTCACCCGCGAGTTGAAGACGCGCGTCTCGCCCGCGGCGACCAGCACCGGGAACGCATAGCCGCGGGCGTCGGTCAGTGTCAGGGCGAGCGTCGCTGCCTCACCGGACCCCCGCGCCTGGACGCCGAGCCCTTCGGCGAGACCAAGCGTGTCGCGGCTCACCAGTACCTGTTCGCGGCCAAAGACGAGCGCCTCGACCAGCGGTGCGGCCGCGGCGGTCGCCACCTGAGCGAGATCGTCGAGCGACATCTCGGGGGCGCACACCAGGCCGGCGGCGCCGAAGAGCCCCCCGGCCAGCGAGTTCAGCCCCTGCAGCGGGTACTCCAGAAACACCGTGTCCGCCCAGGTAAGCGCCGCGACGTGACGGGCATATGCGGCATCCCATCCCATGGCCGCCACGGCCGCGGCCCAGGGCTCGTCGGCGTCGAACAGCACCTCGGGCGAGCGCACCCGTACCGGAAGGCCGCCGCGGCCAGCGGCTGTCCGGGCCGCAGCGACGAGCTCGAGGTCGTCGCCGGCTCGCAGATCCAGGCACAAGGCATCGATGCCTTGCCGGGTGACCGGCTCCTCGCCCGGGCGCAGGCGCAGAACGACCGCCGGCGCGGTACCCCGGACGGACCCAGGGGCGGCTCGCACCGCCGCGGCCGGCGGGCGCTCTGTCGCGCCGGCGGGGCGAGCGGCGCAAGACTGGCCGGCGGGGAGAGCGGCCCAAGACTGGCCGGCGGCGGGCTGCGCCCGCCGCCGGCCCGCCAGACGCCGCTCGTCGAGCTCGCTCAGCGCCGCGCGGCGCAGGGCCTTGAGGTCGCCCACACCCAGAAACACACCGTCCTGGACGGTGAACTCAAAGCCGCGCAGCTCGTAGGGCGTGCCGCCCAGCGCGCCGATCGCGCGACGCGCCTTGTCGGCGGAAAGCGCGGCCGTGAGCGCCGCCTCGAGCGGCGCGCCGCCCTCGACGACGACCTCTTGGCCGCCGGCCGACAGCCGCAGCCGGGGACGCTCGCCACGGCGGCCGTCGAGAGCCGCCGAGAGCGCGATCGGCCGCGCCAGCGCGCGACCGGCCAGCGCGTCGGCGGCGAAGGCATCCATCTGTCCGGAGCTCGTGCGGAATACCCTGTCCTTGACGCTCACCCTCTCGCTCAGGCGCAACACGAGCCGCTCGTCGCCGGGCCGGCCGCCGGCCAGAAGCGCCGCCAGCCGGGTCGGCTGAGTCGATCCCCAGATGGTGTAGATCTGCACGACATCGGCCTCGTTGAGGTCGCGGACGACACGCACCGTCACCTTTCCCCCGGCCTCGTCGACGGCCTCGACCCGGCCGACCTGGACGCCCCGGTGACCGCCGCGACCGCCGCTGCGCACGGCGGCGTGGTCGCCCTCGAGGTGCGCCGTGGTGAAGCCGCGCGAGAAGCTCTGTTCGAGCCGCGAGAGCCACTGCGGCAGCACTGTAAACCCGTCGGGATCGGCCAGCGCCGCGTCGAGCGCCTCGCGATAGACGGCGGTGGTCACGGCAACGTAGGCCGCGTCTTTCATGCGGCCCTCGATCTTGAACGAGGTGACCCCGGCCGTGAGCAGCGCCGGCAGGGCCGAGATGGCGGCGAGATCGGCGGTCGACAGGACGCGATGCGGCTCGCCGCCGTCTGCGGCGGTGTCGGCTCGGGCCGCGGTGTCGATGCCGGGGCCCGAGCCGCCGCGCGGCCGGCCTTCGGTGAGCCGGTAGCGCATGCGGCAGGCCTGGCTGCAGCGCCCGCGGTTGCCGCTGCGCCCCGAAGCCATGCTCGACAGCAGGCAGGCGCCCGAGTAGCCGTAGCACAGGGCGCCGTGGATGAACGCCTCTAGGGCCAGGCCGTGCGGATCGAGCGCGGCGATCTCGTCGAGACTCAGCTCGCGCGCCAGGATGGCGCGCGTGAAGCCCAGCCCGGCGAGGAGCTCGAGCTGAGCGCTCGAGTGCGTGTCGAGCTGCGTGCTGGCGTGCAGCTCGAGGTCCGGATAGGCCTCGTGGACGAGCGTCGCAAAACCGAGGTCGGCGACGATCAGGGCGTCGAGGCCGGCGCGGTAGGGCGCTTCCAGAGCCGCAAGGGCGGGCGCGAGCTCGTCGTCTTTGAGCAACACGTTCAGGGCGAGATGCACGCGAGCGCCGAAGAGGTGGGCGCGGTCGATCGCCGCCGGCAGCGCCGCCGGTGCGAAGTTGCCGGCAAATGCCCGCGCGCTCCAGGTGTCCAGGCCGAGGTAGACGGCGTCGGCGCCGGCCGACAGGGCCGCCTGCAAAGCAGGCGCCCCCCCGGCCGGCGCCAGCAGCTCGGCCGCCGGCCGCGCCGCAGACCCGGGCAGTGGCGCGAGAGCGCTCAGTCGGCGATCAGCTTCCACTCCGCATCGCGCCGCACGCGGATAAGCCCCGAGGTCGGCACGATCTGAACGCCGTGGCGCTCGTACTCGTCGAGCAGCAGGTTGACGCCCACCGAGTCGCTCGAGATGTGGCCGGCGATCACCACGTGGATGTGGTTGTCCTCGGCCACCTTGCGCAGCTCGGGACTCATGTGCATGCCGACGATGGTGCCGACGCCGTGGTCGGCGAGCTTCTCCATGATCGGCACCGGACCCTCGGTGCCGCCGGTCATGTCGACCCACACCTTGCCGGCATACTTGCCGGCCTTCTCCTCGACGACATACGGTCCGGCTCCTCTGGCGGCCGCCGTGCGATACTCGGGCACCTCGAACAGCACGCGCCGCACGTCGTCGACCAGCAGCGGCTCGCGCTCGGCCAGGAGACGGCTCAGAAAGCTCGTGACGAGGTTGTCGGTCGGCGTGTGGGCCGAGAAGAACGGGATGCCGAGCAGACCGGCGGCGTCGATCGCCTGGTCGACGTTCATGGGCATGAAGCGGCGGCGGACTTCGACCCGGCGCTCGTCCATGACCGACTCGCCGACGTTGATCGGCACACCCCACGTTTCCCACACCTCGGCCTGCATCTCCATGACGCGATCGAGCTTGGAAAGCGCCATGCCCTCGGGGTGGTGGGTGTAGATGGCGTCGATGCGACGACCCTTTTCGCGCAGGCGGTCGGTGAGCAGCACCTCCCCGACGTTCATGTCGATGCCGGCGATGATCGAGGTGACCTCGGTGTCGCGGTCGCCCACGTAGATGCGGGTGTCGATGTACGGGTTGGTCAGCTCCTCGTCGTCGAAGAGGTCCTTGAGATAGTCGGGGAGCGCCTCGTAACGGCGTTCGGCCATGGCGAGTGAACGCGCGACGCGCTCGCGGCCTCGGGGATCGGCTTCGATGCCCATGCGGATCGCGGTCTCGTACATCTCTCCTAGCTTCACGTGAGTCCTTTCGTGAGGTGACTCGGGGGCGCGACCGCGAGGTCGCACACGAACGCTTGTGGCCTGGCTACCATTCTACTACCCAGTACGGTCGTACTCGGGCGCCGGGCCCGGCACACGTCGTCAGCGCCGGCGGGCGCGCGGCAGCGGGCGCGATAAAAAGCGGCTGTCGGCGTCGACGAAGCGCCAGGGCGTGCCGGGCGCGGCAGTGACACCGATGCGCGGGGTCGCCACGATGCGCGGCGCGCGGCGCGACCAGGTCGCGGGATCGCGGCCCTCGACACTCTCGCGGGCAAAGAAGCCGGCTCTGTCGGGAGCGCCGTCGCCCGTCCCGGCCGGGCCGTCCGCGTCGCAAACCGGCCCGCACGCGCAAAGCCCGTTGTCGGCGCGGCCGATGGCAAGCGCCTGAGTGAGCCTGGCAGGGCCGCTGCAGAGGCGCCGCAGGTCTTCAAGGCCGCGGCGCTCCCGCATGCGTTGGAGGCCGTCGGTGGGTTCGAGAGCGCGCAACAGCACGGCGGCGGCCTGGCCTTCAGCCTCGCAGACGACGTTGACGCAGAAGTGCAGTCCCATCGTGAAGTAGACGTACAGGCGGCCCGGCGGGCCGAACATGACCGCGTTGCGCGCCGTCCGGCCTCGGTACGAGTGACTCGCCGGGTCGTCGGCGCGGTAGGCTTCGACCTCTACCAGCCGGCCACCAACGCCGTCGCACATGAAGGCACAGCCGAGCAGATCGTGAGCGACCTCGAGAACGGGCCGGTCGAAAAACGCGCAGGGCAGACGCTCGCTCACGATGCCGCGAGTTTCGGCGCCGTCGCGGCCAGAGCCCTCGTCAACGCTGCCGACGCTCTCAGGCAAGCGTGGATCGCGGTTCCGCCGCGGTCAGGAACGGATGGCTCAGGAGCTCCTCGAGCTGAGCGATCTCGGGGCCGACAAAAGCAGTGTCGCCCTCGTAGTGACCGGATGCCCCGCCACTCGCGAGGCGCAGCCGCAGGACGCTCATGCCGAGTGCCGCGGCGCCGCTCAGCTCGCGGCTGTCGCCGTCGCCGACATAGACGCACTCCGGCGGCGCAACTCCGAGGCTGCGCGTAACGTGGAGGTAGATCTCGGGCCGCGGCTTGCGCACGCCGACAAGGCAGGAGAAGCCGGCCGCCTCGAAACGACTCGAGAGCGGGCAGCCGGACCACACGGCCGGTGTCTCGATCGACGAGTCGCTGACAAGGCCGAGCCGCCATCCCGCCGCGCGCACGGCGTCGAGCGTCGCCAGCGTCTCGGCGTCGGCGGCGAGCAGCTCGCGAGTCAACTCCAGGCGCCGCGTAGCCGCCCGTTCGACGGCGTCGGCGTCCGGGTCTCCCCCACAGCATGCCGCCAGCAGGCGCAGCGTCTCGGCAAGCGAGCCCGTGAGCCCGGCGAACCGCTCCCGATGCGACGCCCGAATAGCCGCCGCAAACGCGCCCGTGTCGACCGCCAGGTCGACCGCCATCAGATGGGCGACGGCATCGCGCCGTTCCGGTCGGTTCGGCACAAGCGTGCCCCAAAGATCGAAGAGGACGGCTCGCGGCCTGTCGTTGTCCATGCCCGAGATTCTAGCTCACGGCCGCTGCCGTCCGCCGTGCAGGGCGGCCCGTCGAGGCCACTCCCCGCCGCGCGACGGTGGCGGGGACCCCGGCGGCAGTGCCAGAAATCGGCTCGGCGCCGCCCGAAGTCCCCGCCGCCCTGTTCCCTTACCGCTAGGCCTCGAGCGCCTCGCGAGCCAGGGCGAGCTGCTCGCGCACGCGCACGGGCGCCGAACCGCCAGCGCTCACCTTGGCGGCCAGCGAACGCCGCGCGTCGGCCAGGCCGGCGATGCCGCCGGCCAGCGCCGGCGAGAGCGCGGCGAGCTCGTCGGGAGGCAGCTCGCCGAGCTCACAGCCCTTTTCGAGGCAGCGCCGCACCAGCGCGCCGGTGACGTGGTGGGCCTCGCGGAACGGCAGGCCCCGCGCGACGAGCTCGTCGGCCACGTCGGTGGCCATGAGAAACGAGCCGCAGGCCGCCGCCATGGTCCCGGTGTCGAACTTCACGCCGGCCAGCAGCTCGGCGACGACCGGCAGCAACGCCTGGATGCAGTCGACGGCGTCGAACAGGTAGCGCTTGTCTTCGCGCAGATCGGTGTTGTAGGCAAGCGGCAGACCGTGCAGCGTGGTCAGCAGTCCCTGCAGGTCGGCGGCCACTCGCGGACCGGCCGCACGCATGAGCTCGGCGGCGTCGGGGTTGCGCTTTTGCGGCATGATGCTCGAGCCGCCGCTCACGGCGTCCGGCAAAGCCACGAAGCCGAACTCGGCGGTGGCCCACAGCACGATCTCGGCGCCGATGCGGCTGAGGTGGATGGCCAGGGTGGCCGCCGCCGCGAGATAGTCGCAGGCGAAGTCGCGGTCGGCGACGGCATCGAGCGAGTTGGGCGCGACCCGCTCGAAACCGAGCTCCGCGGCCACGGCGGCGCGGTCGATATCGTAGTTGAGGCCAACGGCCGCTCCGGCGCCGAGGGGCAGCTCGAGGCAGGCGTCGAGCGCGACCGCGAACCTGTCGCGGTCGCGCTCGAGCATCCAGAACCAGGCGAGCAGGTGGTGAGCCAGCGATGTCACCTGGGCGCGCTGCAGATGCGTGTAGGCGGGCATGACCGTCTCGACGTGCGGCTCGGCCCGGGCGAGCAGCAGCTCCTGGAGGCCGCGCAAGGCGTCGCGGTGACCCTCGATCACGCGGCGCAGATGGAGCCGCACGTCGGTCACCACCTGGTCGTTGCGGCTGCGCGCCGTGTGAAGCTTGGCGGCCGGCGCGCCGCACAGCTCGGTCAGGCGGCGCTCGATCGCCATGTGGACGTCTTCGTCGTCATCGCGGGGCACGAAGGCGCCCGACTCGATCTCACTCGCCACCTGGGCGAGGCCGTCCTCGATAGCGCGCAGGTCGGCATCGGCGATGACTCCCGCACGCTTGAGCGCCTGCGTGTGGGCCGTCGATCCCTCGATGTCTTCGGGCCACAGTCGCCAATCGAGCGTGAGCGACGAGTTCAGGGCGATAAACGCCGCCGACCGCTCACCAGCGAACCGTCCCGATCGGGCCTTGCTCATGGTCCCTCCCTGCTCGGCCGCCCCGCGGCGCCGAGTGATCGCTCACCCGGCACCGCGATCATAGCCCCTCCCTCACGGCCACCTCATCACAGCGAGCCCACCGTCGCGGCGACCCGTACCCGACGACCCGTCACGCCGGCGCGCCCGCCTCGTCGTTCACACTGAGGTCGCCCGTGAGGTCGTGCTCCTTGCCGATGCGCGCCCACACCTCGATCGGCAGGCCCCACAGCGTAATGAAACCGGCCGCCGCCTCGTGCGAGAACTCATCCTCGCTTGAGTAGGTGGCGAGCTTGTAGCTGTACAGCGAGTAGCTGCTGCGCCGACCGTCGGGCACGCAGCCACCCTTGTGAAAGCGCAGCCGCACGTCGCCGGTCACCCGCTCCTGACTCTGGAACAGGAAGGCCTTGCAGGCCTCGGTCAGCGGATCGAACCACTGGCCCTCGTAGATCATGTCGGCCAGCTTGCTCTCGATGCTGCGCTTGAAATGCAGCAGGTCGCGAGTGAGCACGAGGTCCTCGAGCTCGCGGTGAGCCGTGATCAGCGCCAGCGAGCCGGCCACCTCGTAGACCTCGCGGCTCTTGATGCCGACCAGGCGGTTCTCGATCATGTCGACACGGCCGAAGCCGTGCGTGTTGCCGATACCGTCGATCGTCTCGACCAGCTCGACCATGCCCATGGCCACGCCGTCGAGCGCCACCGGCTTGCCCTGTTCGAAGCTCACCACGACGTGCTGGGGCTGGTTGGGGGCTTCGGCCACCGACCTGACGAACTGGAACGCGTCCTCGGGCGGGGCCACCCAGGGGTCCTCGAGCACGCCGCACTCGTTGCTGCGCCCCCAGAGGTTCTCGTCGATGGAGTAGGGGCTCTTCTTGGTGAGGTTGACCGGGATGTTGTGGGCGGCCACGTAGTCGAGCAGCTCCTCGCGGCTCGGCCAGTCGGCGCCCCGCGCCGGCGCGACGATCGTAAGAGCCGGGTCGAGGGCCCGCACGCCGATGTCGATGCGCACCTGGTCGTTGCCCTTGCCGGTGCAGCCGTGAGCGACCGCCTGGGCGTCGTAGCGGTGGGCCGTCTCCACGAGCTTCTTGGCGATCAGCGGCCGGCCGATGGCCGTCGACAGCGGGTACTTGTCCTCATAGAGGGCGTTGGCCATGAGGGCCGGCAGACAGTAATGCTCGGCGAACTCCTCTTTGGCGTCGACGGCGACGGCGGCGATGGCGCCGGCCGCCTCAGCGCGGGCCATGGTGCCGGGCACGTCCTTGACGCGGCCGATGTCGACGAGGCAGGCGACCACCTGGTAGCCGTAGTTCTCCTGCAGCCAGGGGATGAGGGCCGAGGTGTCGAGGCCGCCGGAGTAGGCGAGGACGACGATCTTGTTCTCTGTCACTGGTCGTTCCTTTCGAGGCTCGCGATGCGAGATCGGGTTGACGGGCGAATGGACGGTAAGCGGGCCCGCGAGGGTCTGGCGCGGCGCCGGGGCGGCGGTCAAGCCGCCGCCCGGCGCCGCGCCCCGCGGCGGTCACAGCGGGTCGGCTGGCGTGCGCGCGAGAAGGTGCCTGCGCGCTAGGCCTCTCGGAGACGGTTGAGGTAACGCTGCATCTCTGCGGCGGTGCCGCTGTCCTGGAGGATGATGACGAACGTATCGTCGCCGGCCAGCGTGCCGACGATGTCGGAGTGGTTCAGGTTGTCGATCTGGCGGGCGACCGTCGAGGCCGTGCCGATCTCGCAGCGCACCACGACGAGGTTCTGGGCGATCGCGGTCGATCGGGCGAAGTCGCGCAGCACGTGGCCGGCGGCCTGCTCGGGGTCTTTGGGGCGCTCGCGTGACGACAGCACATATTTGGCCCGCCCCAGATGCGTGCGCACCTTCTGCAGATCGAGCTCGCGAATGTCGCGCGAGACCGTCGCTTGAGTGATCGCGCAGCCCAGGGCGTCGAGGGAGTGAACGAGCTCGCGCTGCGTGGCGATCTCGCGCTGCATGACCAGGGTCTGGATCAGCCTCAGGCGCTCCGCCTTGGTTATGGCCTTGCGCTTGTACCTGGGTTCGGATGACGCCATCTTCCCCACCTGTCCGCCGCCGACCGGCTGCAGCCGGCGAGCCCCCGATGATGCAGGAATGTCGTGCATACTATACAAGACCGGCGGCGCGTCGGACACAGTAGGCCGCCGGCGCGCCGTCGCGCCGGCGACGAGCATGTCGCCGGGACCGGCGATCGCAGGCAGAACACTGGTGATGGTCATGAGGCGCTCCGGACACTGAAAACGACAGGACAAGCGAAGCCGGCGCGGCGGAAGCGGACCGTCTCAGGAGATCGAAAAGAGAGAGACCAGACGCCTAGCGACCACCGGCCGGCGTGCGTCGTGCGCGTCGGGCCCGTGACCACAGGCAGCCGTCGAGCGCGCCGCGGGAGCGGCGCGTCGAGCACATGACGATGAGGCTCAGACGGCTCACAGTGCGCGGCACTTTACGCGAACCGCGCAAAAAATGCAACTCGCTGAGCTGCGCCGGCGCGAACTACTCAGCGCAGCGCCGCCCCCAGCTCGCGTTCGAGCGCGGCCAGCACCTTGCGGCGCACGCCGCCGATGTCCTTCTCGGTCAGCGTACGTTCGGCCGAGCGCAGCACGAGCCGCACGGCCAGCGAGCGCTTGCCGGGCGGCACCTGGTCGCCCTCGTAGACGTCGAACACGGTCGCCGTGCGCAGCAGCCGGCCGCCGGCCCGGCGCACTACCTCGAGCATCTGGGCCGCCGGCACGTCGGCGTCGAGCACGACGGCCAGATCCTGGCCGGCCAGCGGGAACGTCAGCAGATCCTCGAACAAGGCGATCGACAGCCCGCGGGTGGCCAGCGGCGCCACCGAGAGCTCGGCGACGCAGACGTCGCGATCGGCGATGCCGTAGCGCGCCGCCACGTCGGGACGCAGCAGCCCGAAGCCACCCACGCGATCGTCGCCGAGCAGCAGATCGGCTGCCTTGCCCGGGTGCAGGTAGGGCTCGTGCGAGCGCTCGAACACGGCGCCGGCGATGCCGAGCCCGGCCAGCACAAGCTCGACGCAGCCCTTGATCGTAAAGAAGTCGGTCGGCCGCGGCGCGCCGGTCCAGCTCTGGCCGCTGAGCGGCCCGCACAGCGCGACGGCCAGCATCTCCGGCTCGTCGAGGGGCCACGGCTGGGCGGCATCCTTGCGACCCGGCGCCGGCGCCGGCAGGTCGCCGGTGACCCGGGGCAGGTAGGCGCGCCCCAGTTCGAAGACCGCGACGCGCTCGGCCTGGCGGGCCAGGTTGCCCGCCACGACCGCCAGCAGCCCGGGCAGCAGCGTTGTGCGCATCACCGCCTGTTCGGCGCTCATCGGGTTGGCGAGGGCGATGGGCGCGGCGCGCCGGTCGTCGCCGGCCAAGCCCAGCGCCGTGCCGGCGTCGGCCGCCACGAACGAGTAGGCCACAACCTCGTCGAGCCCCGCGCCCGTCAGTGTGTCGGCGACGCGCCGGCGCACCTGCTGGTCGCGGGTCAGCAGGCCGCTCGCCTCGCGGCGCAGGGGCAGCGTCTCGGGCAGGTTCTGCAGACCGTGGACGCGGCCGACCTCTTCGATCAGATCGACGGAGCGCTCCAGGTCGCGGCGAAACGGCGGCGGGGTGACGATGAGCCCGGCGTTGGCGGCGGGCTCGCCGCCGGACTCGACCTCGCATTCCAGGCGACGCAGAATCTCGGCTTGCTCGGCGGGGGCGACGACGAGGCCCAGGAGGCGGTCCGAGTCGGCCGAATGGTAGCGCAAGCGCGGCGGCGCCGGGGGCCGCTGCCCCCAGACGTCGACAGCGCCCGGCGCCACCGCGCCGCCGCAGAGCTCGTGGAACAGACGGCTCGCCATGGCCAGGCCGAGCGGCACGTTACAGGGGTCGAGTCCCTTCTCGAACCGCAGGCTCGCCTCGCTGCGCCAGCCGACGTCTTTGGAGGTGTGCATGATGTTCGGGCCGTTGAAGGTAGCCGCCTCGAGCACCAGGTCGGTGGTGTGCTCGTCGACCTCGGCGTCGATGGCGCCGAAGATGCCGGCAATGACCAGGGCACGCTCGGTGTCGGCGATCACCAGGTTGTCGGGCCGCAGGGCGCGGTCGATGCCGTCGAGGGTGACGATGTGCTCGTCGGGCCGCGCGCGGCGCACGATCAGCTTGGCGCCGCGGATCTTGGCGGCGTCGAAGCCGTGCAGCGGCTGACCGAGAGCGAGCATCACGTAGTTGGTGACGTCGACGACGTTGTTGATGGGGCGCATGCCGGCATGCGTGAGCCGCGCCTTCAGCCAGGCCGGCGAGGCGCCGACGCTGACCCCGCGGATGACCCGCGCGCCGTAGCGCGCGCACAGGTCGGGGTCGGCGATCTCGACGGCGATCGCGGCGCCGGCGGGGCCGCCGGTCGCGGGCGGTTCGCCGACGGGCGCCGGCACCAGCGGCAGCTTCGCCGCCGCCGCCACCTCGCGGGCCACGCCGTAAACCGACAGGCAGTCGGGCCGGTTGGGCGTGACCTCGATCTCGAGGACCGGTTCGGACACCGGCAGGTAGTCGGTTAGCGGCGCGCCGACCGGCCACCCGGCCGGCAGCACGACGATGCCGGGACTGGTCTGCTCGAAGCCGAGCTCCTGTTCGGAGAGCATCATGCCGTCGGACTCGACGCCGCGCAGGTTGGCTTTGCGTAGCTTGAGACCGTTCTCGAGCGTGGCGCCGGCGAGCGACACGGCGACCGTGTCGCCGGCGGCGAAGTTCTGGGCGCCGCAGACGATCTGGTGGACCCCGCCGCCGCCCGGCCCCACGTCGACCGTGCAAAGCCACAGCTTGTCGGCGTTGGGGTGGCGCTCCTTGGTGAGCACGCGGCCCACGCGAAACAGCGCCAGATTGTCGGGGTCGTGCGGCGCCCCGACCCAGTCGATACCCTCGACCTCGGAGCCGCTCATGCTGAGCAGCTCGGCGAGCTCCTCGGCCGAGCGGTCCCAGGCGACGTACTCGCGCAACCAGCTGACCGGCACTCTCATCAGAACTGCTCCAGAAAACGAAGGTCGTTGTCGAACAGGGCGCGGGCGTCGGGCACCCCATGCTTGAGCATGGCCATGCGCTCGACGCCCATGCCGAAGGCAAATCCCTGCAGTTCGCCTGAGTCGTAGCCGACGAAGCCGTAGAGATTAGGATCGACCATGCCGGCGCCGAGGATCTCGAGCCAGCCCGAGTACTTGCACGAGCGGCAGCCCGTGCCGCCGCACAGCAGGCACTGCACGTCGAGCTCGACGCTCGGTTCGGTGAACGGAAAGAAGTGCGGCCGCAGGCGAATGGCGCGGTCGGCGCCAAAGAACTCGCGGGCGAACTGATGCAGCGTGCCCTTGAGGTCGGCCAGCGTGATGCCGCGGTCGACCGCCAGTCCTTCGACCTGGTGGAACATGGGCGTGTGGGTGGCGTCGAGGTCGGGCCGGTAGACCTTGCCGGGGCAGATGATGTAGACGGGCGGCTCCTGAGATTCCATGGTGCGCACCTGGACCGGCGAGGTCTGGGTGCGCAGCAGCAGGTCGCCGACCACGGGCGCGCTGGCGGCGGCGTCACCGCCGGGGCTGCCGGCGGCGCTTACGGCGGCAGCGCCCGCGGGACTCGCGCCCGCGTCACCGGCGGCGCGTCGGATCGCCGTGCGCTGGTCGATGAAGAACGTATCGTCGACCGAGCGCGCGGGGTGGTCGTCGGGCGTGTTGAGAGCCGTGAAGTTGTAGTAGTCGAGCTCGATCTCGGGGCCCTCGGCGACCTTGTATCCCATCCCCAGAAAGATGTCTTCGACCTCGCGGATGGTGCGACTGATCAGGTGCCGGTGACCGCGCGGCAAGGGCACGCCGGGCAGCGTGATGTCGAGGCGCTCGGCGGTCAGCGCCGCGGCCAGCGAGGCGCCGCGCAGCTCGTCCTCGCGGGCCGCGACCAGACGCTCGAGCTCGACACGCACGACGTTGCCCAGCTTACCGACCACCGGTCTTTCGGCCGCCGGCAGTGAGGAGATCGAACGCAGGATCTCGGTGAGCCTGCTCTTGCGGCCCAGAAAGCGCACACGTACCTGTTCGAGGGCGTCGGGCTCGGCGGCGGCGGCCGCGGCGGCCGACCCCTCGGCCAACAGCGCGGCGAGCTCGGGCGTGCGTTCCTGCAGGTCGTGCAGCTGGGCGTCGTCCATGGTCACTCCTTCTGCGACGCGGGGCCGTCCGGCCCCGCGTCGTCCTTCGTGCACGCCGGCCCGGCGAGGCGGCGCGAAAGCTCATACAGCGCGATGGCGCCGGCCACGCCGGCGTTCAGGGACTCTACCCCGGGGCCCGCCGTCGCGGCCAGAGGGATCGTGACGAGATCGGTGACGCAGGCCAGCGCCTCGGCGCTCAGCCCGGAGCGCTCAGCGCCTACGACCAGCAGCGCCGGTCCCGCCGCCGCCGCCACGCGGTCGAGCGGCGCGCCGCCGTGGGCCACAAGGCCGTAGACGGTCTGAGCGCCGAGCTCGGTGACCGCCTGCTCGAGCGGCAGGTCCTGATAGAGCGGCAGCGCGAACACGGCGCCCATGCCGGCCCGCACCACCTTCGGCGAGAACAGATCGACGGCGCCCGGCGAAGCGATGAGGGCGGCGGCGGCGAAAGCCGCCGCCGCACGCACCAGGGTGCCCAGATTGCCGGGGTCGGACAGACGGTCGGCGTAGACCACGAGCGCCGCCGCGCCTGAAGGTCCGCCCGTGCCCGCAGCCGCCCGACCAGCGTCGCCGGCTCCGGCCGGCGCGCAGAGCTCGGCCAACGCGGGCGCCGCCGGTATCGGGAAGATCGCCATGATCGCGGCCGGCGTCTCGAGGGTGGACAACCGGGCGGCCACCCGCGCGTCGACCGGGTAGACGGGAATGTCGACGTGGCGCCGGCCGGGCTCGGCGCGAAGTTGGCCGGACTCGGCGAGAAGACGCTCGGCCTCGGCAAGCCAGGCTGCGACGCCGGCCGTTGCGCCGGTCGCGAACACCGCCTCGGGCAGAAGACCGGCGGCCAGACCAGCGGCCACGAGGTCGTCGCCTTCGACCAGGAAGGCGCGCTCGCGCTGACGGTACTTGCGGACGTGCAGCGACGCCGCTCGCTTGACGAGCGGGTTCTCAGTGCTCGTAAGGGCGGCTAAAACCCCACGCCGTCGACCTGCCTCACAGACGGCGGTCGCCCTACGCGGCCTTGGCCGCGGCGGCGAGCGCCACCCTGGCCTGCTCGACGAGCGAGGCAAACGACGTCGGGTCGGCGACGGCCATGTCGGCCAGCACCTTGCGGTCGAGCTCGATCTCGGCGAGCTTCAGGCCGTGCATGAAGGTGTTGTAGGAGAGGCCGTTCTCGCGGGCGCCGGCGTTGATGCGCACGATCCACAGCTTGCGGAACTCGCGCTTGCGCACGCGGCGGTCGCGGTAGGCGTACTTGAGACTGCGCTGGACCTGCTCTTTGGCGCGGCGATAGCTCGAGTGCTTGGTGCCGCGGTAGCCCTTGGCCTGCTCGAGGACCTTGCGGCGCTTTTTGCGCGCGTTGACGCTTCGCTTGACTCGAGGCATGTCGTACTCCTTGATCCGGTGAGCGGTGGCGCGACCGTCACGGCCGCCTGCCGCCCCGCTCCCTCACGGCTTTTCAGCGTTTGCCGAGGAGCGTGAGGACTTCTCTTCGATCGCTCGGGCTGACCAGGTCGTTCTTGCGAAAGCCGCGCTTGCGCTTGGCGCTCTTCTTCTCGAGGATGTGGCTCTTGAAGGCCTTGCGGCGAACGACTTTGCCGCCCGCGGTCAGGCGGAAGCGCTTCTTGCTCGCGCTGTGGGTCTTCATTTTGGGCATGCGCACCCTCTCCTTACGACTTGACGGGCGCCAGCATCATGATCATGTTGCGGCCGTCGAGGTTGGGCTTGGACTCGATGGTCGCGAGCTCCTTGAGCTCTTCGGCGAGCCGCATGAGCAGTTGTTCGCCCCGTTCGGGGTGCACCAGCTCGCGGCCGCGGAACATGATCGTCACCTTCACCTTGTCTTTGTGCTCGAGGAACCGCACGACGTGACCCTTTTTGGTTTCGTAGTCGTGCGCGTCGATCTTCGGGCGAAACTTGATCTCCTTGATGATGATGTTGCTCTGATGCTTGCGCGCCTGCTTCGCCTTGAGCTCGAGCTCGTAGCGGTACTTGCTGAAGTTCATGATGCGGCAGACGGGCGGGTCGGCTTGCGGAGCGACCTCGACTAAGTCGAGGTTGCTGGCCGTCGCGTAGTCCTGGGCCTCGCGGATCGTCTTGATGCCCATCTGGCCACCGTTTTCGTCGATCAGCCGGACACGCTCGGCGTAGATGCCATCGTTGATGCGGATGCGGGTGTCGGGCCCTTTGGGCCGGTCCCTGTCTCGTGGATAGAAAGGCTTTCCCATAGAAAAAGGGTCGCTTAAGCGTCCCTACCGGTCTCCTTCCTTATTCGTGGACCCTGTCGACCAGACGGCGCAGGGTGAGAAGCGGTTGCTTCTGCTCATATCGCGGAGCGCAGTATACACGACACCGCAAGCAGCGTCGAACACTCGCGGCCGCACAACGACCTTGGCCTCGTCATGAGGTCACGGTACCCGCGCCGCCCGGCTGCGACACGCGGGGACGGAAGCGCGGGCGCCTGTGGCGCCCGCGCTTCCGTCCCCGCGTCGTTACGATGGTTACTCAGCGACCCGCTCCTCGGCGTAGGGGATCGGCTGTCCTTCGCCGGGCCAGGTCTCGGGCCCACGCTTGAAGAACTCGGGCCTCACGATCCACATGATGGCCATGAGGATCACGCCGACCACCATGGTGCCGACGCCCATCAGGAACACACCACCGATGCCGTGGATGCCGGTGTAGCTGTTGCCGTTGCCCCCGTCGTAGGGGTAGTCGTCCCAGAGCACCTTGATGAGGATGAGGGCAAAGATTATCGCCCCCGCGGTCGGCGCCACGCCCATCAGGAAGAAGTTCTTGGCGCTCTTCAGGAGCTCCTTGCGATAGTAGACGGTGCAGGCCAGGCCGGTGCCGCCGTAGGCGATGCAGACCATGATGCCGATCGCCGAGATGGCGTCGTACAGGGCGTTGACGTTCCACCAGGTCAGCAGCACGTAGTAGACGATGGAGACGGCACTGAGAATGATCGTGCCCCAGAACGGCGTCATGTACTTGGGGTGGATGCGGCCGAAGACCTTGGGCAACGACTTATGGGCCGCCATCGACAGGGTCTGACGCGTGAGCGGCAGCAGCGTGGTGAGAGCCGAGGCCGCGCCCGACGTGAAGATGCACAGGAACACGAGGCGATCCCAGGTGCTGCCCATCACATCGTGGGCGATCGGGCTGAAGACGTCGCCGGGGTTCTTGGCAAGGAATCCCGGCCCGTGGTAACACTGCATCGCAGCCGTGATCAGGACATACATCACGACCAGGATGAGCGTGTTCAGCACGGCCGACACGCCCGGCATGGTGCGCGAGTCCTCGCTCTCTTCGTTGACGGCCAGCACGGTGTCCCAGCCCCAGTAGAGGAAGACGGCCAGCACCACACCCGCGGCAAGGGCGCTGCCCGACACGTGCGTCGTGAAGAACCACGACAGACGGATCGGCGCGAAGCCCGCGGGGTGCGTGGCGTAGCCCTTGATGATCGCCCAGGCCGTGAACAGGATCAGCGGGATCATCTGCAGGGCCATGAGCACGTACTGTGCCCGGGCCGAGACATTGATACCGATCGCCACGAACACGGTGACGATGAGGATCCAGGCCACACCACCGACCGTGTTCCAGAACGTGGAGGCGGCGGCGCTGTTCATGCCGACCATGAGGAACATGTACTGGGCGGCGATCTGCACCAGGTTGGCCATAACGATGACCGACGAGGCCACGGCGGCGAAGCCGATGATCCAGCCGAGCGGCGCGCCGAAGGCGCGCGAAGTCCAGATGAAGGTCTCGCCGCAGTCGGGGTCGGCCCTGTTCATGTAGAAGAAGCCGGAAGCGACGAGGATCATGGGCACGAAGCCGGCGAGGAAGATGAACGGCGATCCCATGCCGATGCCGGCGATGCCGGCGAGGATCCCGACCGTCGCGGCCAGACTGTAGGCCGGCGCCACCGAGGCGACGCCGATGACGATGCTGGCGAACAGCCCGAGAGCGCCCGAGCTCAGGCCTTTGGCGCTTTCGTCACCGCCCTGCGGCGTTCCGGCCGCGCCCCCCGCGGTGCTAGGAACCGACGTGCTTTCCACCGTACCTCCCTTCCGCCGGCTCGCGCCGGCGCCCTTACCCCAGGACCACCACGCCATCGGCCGACGCTCGCGTGAGAAAGTACGGCGACAGCCCCCTTCAAGAGCGCCACGACTGGGCGCATAGACGCGTCAGACCGTAGTACAGCAGTCTCAAAAGTCAAGACAAGAAAACCGGGCGCCGCCCGCCGGGCCGGCGCCGCCGCGGGCCGCTCGGCGGCGCCGGCCTCACGGCGGCGCCGGGCGCCGTTACGCCGCCGGCCGCCCCACGGGCGCCGTCATGCGCTATTCTGTGGGAAATGCGCCCTCCCACCCCCCAGCCCCCATGGCCAGTCTGATCTCGCTGTTCGGCTCGTTCCAGCCGGATTCGAGCCGCAATCATCTCATCGCCTTCACGCTCGGTCTGCTGATCACGTTTCTGGGCATCCGCGCCAACACCCGCCTGATCCGCGCCAACGTGCGCTTCTGGTTCCACGACATCAAGCCCGGCGGGCTGCACATCCACCACATGGTGGTGGGCGTGGTGGTCATGGTCATCTCCGGCCTGGTCACCATCGCCACGAACCCCCAGGGCTTCTGGGGCATCGCCACGGCGGTCGCCTTTGGCGGCGGTGTCGCCCTGACACTCGACGAGTTCGCCCTGATCCTTCACCTCGAGAACGTCTACTGGCACGATCAGGGCCGCGTCTCGGTCGACGCCGTGATCGTCACTATCGCCGCCGCTTTGCTGTTCCTCGGCGGCCTGCAGCCGTTCAATGTCGCCGACGCGAGCCCGCTGGGCCGCCTGGGCGGCTGGGTCATCACCGTGCTCGTCGTGATCAACGTGACGCTCGCCGTCGTGTGCTTCCTGAAAGGCAAGCTCTGGACCGGCCTGCTGGGCTGCTTCGTGCCCATCGTGGCGCTGGTCGGCGCGACGCGCCTCGCCCGACCGGGCTCGCCGTGGTCGCGCCGCTATCGCGACAACCCGGTCAAACGCGAGCGGGCCGAGCGCCGCGACCAGCGCGAGGCGGCCATGGTGCGCGCCTGGCGTGTCTCGTTTTTCGACCTGATCGCCGGCAAGCCCCACATTCCGCGTATCACCAAGCGCGTCTAACTTCGCGCCGCCGGCGGGGCCCCGCTCGCGCGTCCGACCTCGTTCGCGCCCATTTGCGCCTTCCGCGCCCGTCGGGGCCCAGTACTCGTGTCACGGCACCTTGAACAATTGAACAGGATCCGGGGGTGGGTTCAGGCAGCGCGCAACGACACCCGCCTCGGCGCTCGCAGCGCGCAGCGGCACGTTCAGGAGAGGCTGAGGGGCCGCGCGCGCCATGCGCCCGCGCGCTCGCAGAGTTCAGAGACCTGCCGCCGCCACGGCCGCTTCGAGGTCGAACAGGAACCTGCGCTGGGCCGCCACGATCTTCTCCTGGGCTTCTCTGAGCCCGAACCAGTCCGCCCGGTCGATCTCGGGGACCTCGATGCGCCGGCCTGACCGGCGCGGCCACTCGAGCTCGAAGGTGTTGCTGACGAGGGTCGCCGGATCGAAGTCGCCCGCGAAAGCCCAGGCGTGGACGACCTTGTGATTTTTGTACTTGACGGCACCCAGCGCCACGTAGGGGCCCCAGGACTCGAGACCGGTCTCCTCGGCGAACTCGCGCCGGGCGGCGGTGAGGAACTCCTCACCGCCGCCCACCTCGCCTTTGGGGATAGACCACACGCCGGCGTCCTTGCGCGTGTAATAGGGTCCACCGGGGTGCGCGAGCAGCACCTCGAGGTGCTGCTCGCGCACCCGGTACATCACCAGTCCGGCGCTTACGGCCTTGGGCATCGCCGCCTTCTCACGAGGTTGACGACCGTTCGCCGGCGGGCGGCGGTTCGCCGGCGGGCGGCGGCGAGGCGCCGCCCGCCGCACTGAGCGCCTTGCGATAGAGGACCATGGTGTGGTCGTCGTGCCAGAACTCGCGCTCGTAAATGAAGCCCAGCCCCTCCATGACCCGCCGCGAACGGACGTTGTGGGGCACCGCATCGGCGATGATCCCGGAGCGGCCGAGGTCGTCGCGGGCCACCTCGAGCAGCCGTCGGGCGATCTCTGAGGCAAACCCGTTCCCCCAGGCGTCGAAGGCCAGCGCGTAGATCAGCTCGATCGCCTCGGGGTCGCCCACCACCTCGCCGACGTCCGGGTCGACCTGATGGATGCCGGCGCGGCCCACGAAACGGCCGGGCGGCACCGAGAGCGGCGACGGGGGCTGCAGCGGCGCGGCGGCTGCCGATGCAGCGTGCGGCGGAGCGGCGTGCGGCGGCGGTGCGATCGACGGCCCGTCCGGCGCGACCAGCTCGAAGAGCGCATAGAGGCCGAAGCCGTGGATCTCCCAGTGGCGCAGCTTCTCGTCGAGCCACTCACGGTTCTCCTGCTCGCTGATCTCCTCTTCCCCGCCGCCAAGCCAGGACACCACTCGCGGGTCGCGATGGAAGGCAAGAAAGAGCGACTCGTCGGCCGGCGTCAGCCGCCGGCCGACGAGTCGCTCGGTGGCGATGGAGTCTGGTGCCACACCCGCAACGCCCATGTCGTGCGTCCCCTTCCCCTCTTACTTCTTGGTCGAGGCCAGCACCGGAAAGAACACCTGCCAGGCCAGCAGCGCCTTGGCGGTCAGGCTGAGGACGATGTAAGCCTTCTCGCCGAACAGGTAGTCGCGCCACGGCCCCACACGCCGGTACTGCAGCACCATGTTCACGGCAAAGCAGTTGAAGAACACGAACAGCGAGATGATGATGCCATACACGAAGGCCGGCGGCGAGACGCTCACACCCGGCGCCCAGGTGTAGACGACGATCGCCAGCCAGGGCACCACGCCCGCCAACGAACCGAACCAGAAGGGCAGCCAGCTCGGCCGGCCCGGACTCTCGTAGCGCTCCATGAGCAGGCCGAACAGGATCATGCAGGCGTTGACGGCGAAGATCGCCATGAGCGCGGCGATGTCGCTGATGCCCACGAGCTGGGCGATCAGCACGATCATGATCGACGAGCTGAAGAAGTACTCGATCCAGCGTCCGTAGTTGCGCTCGCGCAGCAGGTTGCGGCGGTACCAGCCGAACACCGGCGGCGAGGCGATGACAAGCAGCGCCGCAGCCGAGATGGCAAGAAACGCGGCGACGCCCCACCCGGTCCGCAAGTCGAACAGGTGGTGGAGCCGCGTGGCGCTGCCGGGCGGGCCGGTCATGAAGGTCGCGGTGACGGGCAGCGCGAAGCCGTTGGTCAGCACCGCGATGAGCACCGCCTGGACGGCCAGCACCAGACCGACCACGACGTTCCACCAGCGCAGCCGGTCGAGACGGCGCTCGGTGTCGCGGTCGGGGGCCGAAACGGCGTCGTGGGCGAGCGTCGCACGCTGAGCAGACATCGCGTCCCTCCTTGCCGGCGAGAGCGCCGGCGTGAGCCCCGGCCGGGTCGGGCAGCACACTCCGACCTCTCCCCTAGTATGGTCGGGCGGCGAGAGATGCAATCGGAGGGCCTGGCGACGGCACGTGCCGTCGCCAGGCGCAGCCTGCTAGACCCCGACGACCTCGAAGCCCACGGCCGCGGCGGCGCGCCCGAGTTGCCGATCGTGGGTGGCAAACGCGACGTCGGGGCGGCGGCGCTCGCGCACCGCGCCGGCCGTCGCCAGGTGCAACGCGTCGAGTGTGGCCAGCGGCAGGGGCAAAGGCTGCGCGGCGTGGCTCAGAATGCGCGGCCCAAGCTGGACGATCGCCAGGCTGCCGAAGACTCGGGCGAGCCCGGCCCACTTGTCGACCAGTGCGTCGCTCAGCGACGGATCGGCAAAGCGCAGACGGTCGAGCGCCCGCAGGCATTCGACCTGGGTGAGCACCGATGTGAACGGCTCGAGATCTGGCAGGAGGGCCGCAAGGTTGTCGGGCTGGCCCAGAACGACACGCAGGACGACCGACGAGTCGAGATAGGCTGCCCTCACCGGCGCGTGCGGGTGTCGGCAAGCGTGTCGCCGGCGTCGCGCCGACCCTGCCGGATGAGGTCGACCACGTCGACGTGGGCGGGAAGCGGCGGGCCCATGTCGATGCCCGCCAGAGACGGCGCATCGGGGTGCGGCGCCACGATGACGAGATCGTCGTCGTGCCCGGGATCGTGTGGGCTCAGGGTGGCGACCGGAATGTCGCGGCTGACGACCGTGAACGACCCTCCCGCCCGCACTTCGCGCAGGTAGTGGCTGAGCCTGGCCTTGAGTTCCGCGACGGTCACGGTCTCCATGGTCACAGTATGACCAGAAATGGTCAAGATGACAATGCAGCGGCGGCGGAGGGCGACGCCAAGCGCCGGCGGAGGGCGGCGCCAAGCGCCGGCGGCAAGCGGCGGCGGCGTCAGGCGATGGCGTCAGGCAGCGCCGATGGCCACTTGCCCGGTCCGGCCGGTGTACGCGTCCGAGTTCGTCACGCCCGGCCGGCCGACGACTGCGGTGCGCTGATCGCGAAGCTGCGCACGACAGTGTCGATGGTGGCGCGGTTGCGGGCAAGGTCGCCCGGGGGGTTCACGCCGAGGGTCACCTGGAAGGTCTGCAGGCCCGCGTAGGCGACCCAGGCCTGCACGTGCCCCGGCGACGACGGCTCGCCACCCGAGGCAACCGGCGGCGGCGCGCAGGCCAGCGGCGCCGCGGCCGGCGGGCCGGCCTCGGCGTCCGGCGCGGCCCCCGCGCCCGTTGCGGCGCCGGCGTCCGGCACAACGTAGTCGCAGTGCATCGCCGGGTAGCCGGCCAGCATCGCGGCCTTCCAGGGGGAATGGATCGTCCAGCCGTGCTGTTCGGCGGTGTGGGCCGCATAACGATTGTGGATGACGAGCTGGTCGGCGAGTTCCTGGGGCGACGTCTCGTAGCCCGCCTCGACCCGCGAGATCGACAGCACGGCCTGCCGGCCGTCGGGACCGTTCGCGGTGAGGTAGGCCGACACGACGTTGTCGGGCAGACCGGGCGCGGGGTCGTCGCGCGGGCCGTCAACGAACGCGCCGTCGATCTCGAACCGCACACCGAGCTCGGCGTTGCCGTACAGGCGCGTGGCGGACTCGGTGCTCACCCCGCGTCGCGCTCCATCGGCACGCTCACCGCGCCACCCGACGCCGACTCTGACCCTTCACGTCGCTCCTCGTTGATCGTCACTTGCGGCCGTACAGTATCCCCATCGTACCCACCATGAAGGGCAATCGTAGCGCGCCGGGCATGAACTCGGACTTGGCGGTGTCGGCGTACTGCACCGAGGCGACGCCCCAGCCGCGGATCGCGGCCAGCAGATCGTCGGTCTCACCGAAGGCGCTCTTCAAGCGAAAGAGGTCCTGAAAGGCAAAGGCCCCGCCGGGTTCGAGCACCCGCAGCGCCTCTCTGACGACCTCGCGCTTGTCGCGCACGCCGCGCACCTCGTGAAAGCAGAGGTTGCTGACCACGGCGGCGTAGCTGCTGTCGGCGAACGGCAGAGCCGCGGCGCTGGCCTGCTCAAAGGTCACTCGGCCCGACAGGCCCTGGCCGGCGGCGTTGCTCTCGCAGACGTCGCGGGAGTACTCCCAGCTCTCGCCCCAGAAGTCGATGCCGGTGACGCGCGCCTGCGGGAACCGTTCGGCGAGAGCGATGCTGAGCGGCCCGTTGCCGCAGCCAATGTCGAGGGCGCGCCCCCGGCCGTCCCACGTGAGGCGCTCGAGAACGAGGCCCTGGACGCGCGCCTGCACGGCGCCGTCCCCGGCCGCCAGCAGGCGGCGAGCGTAGGCGAAGTAGGCGGCCACCAGGCCGGCCACGACCGCCAACCCGAGCAAAGCAACCGGCAGCCAGGGAATGCGAAGAACCTGAGCCGCGACGGCCAGCACGACGAGCACGACGGCGATGGCCGCCGGTGCCAGAACGAACCTCGTCGAGACCCAGTTACCGTACTCGGGCCGGCTCGCCGTCGCGTGCTCGACGGCGGCGCCGGCAGACCCCCTGTTCACTGACCCCTCCGCCCGGCGATCCCCGCAGTTTCAGCCGTAGCGTATCTTACCCGGCCAGACGCTGGACAGACCGTCAACGGGCGGCGGCGGGGCCGCGGGCGCTGCCCGCGGCCCCGCCGCCGCTCGCGCCCGCCGCCTCGCGGAAAGCTCAGACCGCGATGAGCGCCTTGGCGTCGGCGATCAGGTCGTCGCGCCCCTTCCAGTCGTCGGGCTCCTCGAGACTGGTCGCGATGAGCTGGCCGGCCGGCTTCATGCCGATCCAGGTCATGCCGTAGGCGATGGCCGACAGCACCTGGTAGCCGTAGAACACCGAATCGTCGGCCTGCGTCGTGATCACGTAGAGCCTCTTGCCCGCAGCGATGCGCGGCACCGGCTGCTCGCCTGCGGGACCGCCTTCGAAGGGCATCAGCGCGTAGCAGCGGTCGACCACCTGCTTGATCCACGACGTGAGTCCGTAGAAGTAGACGGGGCTGGCCAGCAGCAGCGCGTCGCTGTCGCGGATCTCCGCGTACACGGCGTGCATGTCGTCGTTCTGCACGCAGACCGCATCGGCGGCGCGCTTGCAGGAACCGCAGGCCAGGCAGCCGGCGACGTTCATCTCCTTGGCGGAGAAGACCACGGCGGTCGCGCCACGCTCCTGTGCGCCCTCGACGGCGAGACGCATGAGCGACGTGCTGTTACCGTTCTTGCGCGGGCTGCCCGCGATGGCCACGATCTTCACTGTTCCTCCTTGTTACGGGCTCACGGCGCGCTGACCGGAAGCCGGGCACCCCGAGCTTCGCTGTCTGCTTCTACCCCACCGCCGGCAACCGCCGCTCCGCCACCTCGTCGGTCACCTCGCGAACGAACTCCTCGAGCGGCACCGAGCCGGTCTCCTCGCCGCGGG
>Ga0182014_10001519_pt1 | contig 30916 bp, 24 predicted proteins | sample 612S2DmetaG_FD_120489 | JGI IMG/M metagenome (GOLD analysis project Ga0182014, IMG submission 120489) | Permafrost microbial communities from Stordalen Mire, Sweden - 612S2D metaG | ecosystem: Environmental > Terrestrial > Soil > Wetlands > Permafrost | place: Sweden: Stordalen | collected... | reverse complement strand
CATACTTCTCAAAACTCGGCTGACAGGCAAATGTTATCTGGCGCATCGCAATCTTCACTCAACTACAAGCTTACGCAAACTGGCTGTGGAGATCGGACTTATTCAGAGCATCCCTAGCTATTCTTCAGCCGATCACCGGGAACGTCTCCCCGGATTTCCCCGAGATACGCCATTGGACCATTTCCGTGAGCGCCTTAAAACCACACTCATCATGAAACCCTGAACGGTCAACCGGTTCTGGTCAACCCCTTGGGCATAGACACTGAGAGTGGTCAGCGGGGTGGAGTGCCGATTCCATGCCGCATCAGGCGCAAGATTGGCTTCACGCCATGAGCCCTTCTGCACAGCATTGCGCTCGGCGATGAGCGATTCTGGGTTTACCTCAAGCGAGGCAGTTCGCCGCGGCCGGAATCCGCGTGCGGCTTAAGATTCATATTCCGGGCAACATAAGGAGAATCAGATGAAATCCAGGAAACTATGTGCTGCTGTCGTTGGATCGCTCGTCGTACTCACAATGTCGCTGCCGGTCATGGCGCAGGAAACGACGCAATCCACCACCACAACGACGCAGACTCCAGATCAGCCGCAAACCAGAACCACCCAGTCCGACAAAACCAAAACGAAGTACAATCGCCACCACCACGTGAAGGAAACGAAGGAAACGCAAAAGACGAAGACCAGAAGGGTCCCAGCCTCGGAACAGCAGACGCAAACGACGACCACAACCACGGCTCCGCAGCAGTAATTCCGGAAATCCGGAACTACTCAACATCCTTCAGCGTCACAAAGAAATGGAGCGGGCCCGCAGGCGACCCCACAAAATCGAATTGTTCCACCTACCCGAGTGGCCGCTTCTCTTCCGCTTGCACTAACAAAGCTGGGCGCCCCACCCTTCGAGTGCTAGGCGAAGCGCCGGACTCCCAAAATATCACGTGCCCCTGGTTTCGATTTCGAGACCGGGGAACCACGAACCTCAGACGCACCTTTGGGGACGGAATCGTGATGTCCTTCTTTGCTCTCGGATCTCAGCAACCTTCGGCATCGACTCGCCGCAACGCCGGCAGCTTTACAAAGGCACGTTATACTCGGAGGCCGCGATCAAGCCGCCATCGACCACGTGGAGTATCCCGGTAACGCCCACCGAATCATCCGACACCAGGTAAAGCGCTGCCCGCGCTACATCTTCAGGGCTCAGAATCTCTCCCAGCGGTACGCGCGAAAGACGCGCGCGGATTCGCGCTTCTCCTTCGCTGCCGTGGCCAATATGTTCCCGCAGCATCGGCGTGTCCGTAATGCCGGGGCAAAGGCAGTTCACACGGATCCGGTCTCTGCCATAGTCCAGCGCGAGCGACTTGCTGAGCAGCGCAATCGCCCCCTTTGAAGCCGAATAGACCGGGGTGCCAAACTGGCCGTTGAAGCTCGATATGGACCCATTATTAACAATCGTGCCGCCCCCTTGCCTGCGCATATGCGGCACCACATGTTTGATGGCGAAGAATGCTGCCTTGACATTGACGGCCATTACCCCGTCCCAGTCTTCTTCGGTCATTTGTTCCAGCGGCTTTACCATCACGACGCCCGCGTTGTTGAAAAGAATGTCGATCCTGCCCCAGCGCGCAATCGTAGCCTCGACCATCCGCTGAATATCTGCTTCCTTGGTTACATCCGTGCGCGCAAAAAATGCCTCATTCCCCGCGGCAGTAATCATTGCAACTGTTTCTGCGGCGCCGCGTTCGTTTCTGGCGGCCACTACGACGCGGGCGCCTTCCTGGGCAAATAAGATGGCGCTCGCCCGGCCAATGCCGCTCGCAGCGCCTGTAACAATCGCTACCTTCCCCTCTAACTTCATTCCGCCTCTCCCCCGGCTCGCCTTGCTTCTTCGGGCAAGGTTTGGCTATCCCTGCATGTAGGCAATGTGCGTCTGAGCAAACTCATACAATCCGTGTTTTCCATCGGCCCCGCCGTTTCGATATGGCAATCAACTCTCCGGCCCTTGCGCCAGGCTCGCTCCCGGCCACTTGAGATCCCCAAAGCAATAGCCGGCATGGACAATACGCCGGTCCGGTTCACTGCCAGCGTAAACCCAGATCATGGCCATCTCGTCGTCCGATCGATTGATAAACCGATGAGGGAGTCCCCGCGGAATAAATGCGGTATCGCATCCACTCAATTCATACTGCCTGCCTTCCACCAGACAGACGGCCTTACCTTTCACGATGGTGATTGACTCATCGAAATCGTGAATGTGACAGGGAAGCGACGCACCCGGAAGGAATCGGCCATAACCACCGCAAATGCCGACCGAGCCAAACCGGCGTGCGAAAAGATCGCAAAAGAAGGCGTTGGTCGAAAGCTGATAAATATCCCCGCTATCGTGCCGCACGATCGTCTCCGGCTCCGTCTCCGATGGAAATCCGAAACCCCGATCCTCTACCGGAAAAGCGCGATCGACGAGCGTCCTCGACGGTCTCGCGGAGGCAAAGGACGAATGCGCCACAAATCTCTGCTCCGGGTCGTCGTTCTCTACCCGATGCACAATCCCTGCCGGGATATGCACGCAATCCCGCGGACCCAGCCGGTACATTCGGCCTTCCAAAAGAAAGCGCCCGCGGCCTTCCACCACCACCACCGCCTCGCTGTATTCGTGAAAATGGTAGGGCAGGCACGCCCCGGGCGCGAATGTCGCGGTCCCGGTGCTGAATCCCGTGGCCCCACACTCCTCTGAGACAAATGTCCGAAGTTCCAGCCCGGCGGGCATACCCGCGCTTGGCTGACAACTGCGTGCAGAGATAATCGCCTCAGTTACTGTAGGTTGATCTGGCAGGCCTTGCATGTCATTTTTCAAAGTCATTTCCCGGCATAGAGATTAATCCATCCTGGTATCAAGAGGCGAGTTCAAAAACAGCGGCCGGCTCGGGTAGCCTGTGCAGAATATTTATTGCTCCACCCTCGCGCCATGCCTGGCGCGATCCACTGACCGGGCAAGTGCTCAGCCCACCGACCACCGGCCGGTTGGGGTTTCGCCCGTGCGATCGGGAGTCTTGCTGCTTGACAGACCCCCTGCAGCGAGCTAATTATCTGATGATCTGACAACTTAGCTCTGTAGTGCAGCCAGTATTCCAACCAGGAGATCTCCGTATGTCTGACGCGATGTCAAGACGCACTTTTGTGAAGGCGCTGGCCGTCAGCGCGGTGGCCACATCGGTAGTAAAGCCCGGGCTCGCCGAGGAGAGAGCCGCCACCACTGGCGTGGCAACAGAATGGTCCTACGTGAGCGGAAAGCAGTATTCCGACCCCTTCAACCAGGTCGACCTGGACGCAGTCATTACCTTGCCCTCCGGAGGCGAAGAGCGCGTTCCAGGGTTCTGGGCCGGCGATTCGACATGGCGTGTACGCTATGCCCCTCCGGTGTCCGGCCTTTACCGGATTCGCTCCGTCTGCAGCGACCCCAAGAATCGCGATTTGCACGATCAGAGCCTGACCCTCAATGTTCAGCCCTACTCCGGCAACAACCCGCACTATAAGCACGGCGTGCTTAAGGTGGGCGCCGACCAAAGGCATTTTCAGCACGCCGACGGCACTCCCTTCTTCTGGCTTGGCGACACCTGGTGGATGGCTCTGTGCAAGCGGCTTAGCTGGCCCGACGGCTTTGAAACCCTCACCGCCGACCGCGTACACAAGGGATTCACCATGGTGCAGATTGTTGCCGGCCTCTATCCCGACATGGAGCCTTTTGACGAGCGCGGCGCCAACGAATCTGGATTCCCCTGGGATCGCGATTACACCCGCATCAATCCGGCCTATTTCGATACCGCGGACGTGCGCATTCAGCATCTCGCGGATCACGGACTGGCCGCCTGCATCGTCGGTTTCTGGGGCTACTTTATCCCCCGCATGGGCGTTGAAAAAGTCAAGAAGCACTGGCGCTATCTCGTCGCTCGCTGGAGCGCCTACCCGGTCGTCTGGTGCCTCGCCGGAGAAGGCACCATGCCCTACTATCTTTCCAAGACGCCAGAGCAGGACGCCGAAACGCAGAAGCACGGACTGACCGAGTTGGCGCGGTATGTGCGCAGCATCGATCCGCATCATCATCCCATCACCATCCATCCTTCCAGCAGCGCCCGGCTCTGCGTGGATGATCCGGCTGTGCTGGACTTCGACATGCTGCAGACCGGCCACGACGACCGCCAAAGCGCACCCAACACCATCGAGACCATCAATCGCTCCCTCGCTGCAAGCCCCAAAATGCCGGTCCTCGTGGGCGAGGTCTGCTACGAAGGCATTCAGGAAGCCAGCCGCCAGGAGGTGGAGCGCTATATGTTCTGGGCTGCTCTGTTGAGCGGGGCGGGCGGACACACCTACGGAGCCAATGGCATCTGGCAGGTGAATACGCGCGAGAAACCCTACGGTCTTTCGCCGCATGGCCACTCCTGGGGCGGTCCTGCGTGGGACATCGCCGCACAGCTTCCCGGCTCCGGCCAGCTCGGGCTTGCCAAGGCTCTGCTTACGCGCTATTCCTGGTGGAAGCTGGAGCCTCAGCCGGACCTCATCACGCCCCGCTGGAGCAAGGAAAACTACTGGAGCCCCTTTGCCGCTCAGATTCCCGGAGAAGCCGCCCTGGCTTTTATCCCCGCATTCAACGGCGGAGGTTCTTTTCACAATCTCAAGGCAGGCTCGTATCGCGCCTTCTTCTTTAACCCCACTGACGGAACTGAAACCGAGATTGGCGTCATCACTCCAGATGCCGGCGGCTCATGGAAGATTGCCGAAGTTCCGATCTTTCAGGATTGGGTCGTTGTGCTGGAGAACAAAGCATGAGTCTTCCTGGATCGTCCGGGCCTGCACCGGAAGCAGCAAAGTTTCACGTAGGTTTTTCATCTGATTTTTGCGGTGAAGATGGCCGCCCTGCCTATCCTGATATCGGCCTGTCTCTGCTCGACGGCGTACCTGGCCTCTCGCACGAGTTTCTGCCTGAATATCGAGCCGAGTACGTCCCCTCGCAGTTGGTGGAGTACGACGTACTTATCTCCCTTAAGCCGAAGGTCACGGCCCAGTCACTGGAAGGCATCTCACGGCTTTGCGCCATCGGCCGCTGCGGTGTTGGATATGACAACGTCGACCTGAAAGCCTGCACTGAGCACGGGATCGCGGTGTACATCACGCCCGGCGGGGTAGTCCGGCCCGTCGCGGAGTCCATCCTGCTCCTGGTGCTTGCGCTCTCCCATCGCCTCCTGATCAAGGACCGCCAGGTGCGGCAGGGACATTGGGCTGAGAGCACCCGTGTGCTTGGCCGCGAACCGCGCGATCGCGTGGTCGGAACCATTGGCATGGGCAACATCGCCACAGAAGCAATTCGCCTGTTGCGCACGCTGGGTGTGCGCCGGTTCCTGGCTTTCGATCCTTACACCTCCGCTGAGCGCGCCAAGGAACTCGCAGTTGAATTGGTTTCTCTCGACGAACTCCTTCGCACTTCAGACTACGTGCTGGTGAACTGCCCCCTTACACCGGAAACACGCGGCTTGCTGGGCAAGACTCAATTCGCTCTTATGAAGCCCGACGCTGTTCTCATCAATACAGCGCGCGGTCCTATCGTCGATGAATCCGCACTCATTCAAGCCTTGCAGAGCAACCAGATTGCCGGCGCTGCCCTCGATGTCTTCGAGAAAGAGCCGCTCAGCGCCGATTCCCCGCTCAGCGCCATGGAGAATGTCATCCTCACCTCGCACTCCATCTGCTGGACAGAAGAGCTTTTCCGCGACATGGGACGCATCGATTGCCAGGGCGCCCTGGCCATTTATCACGGAGAGATTCCAGAGCACGTGGTCAACCCTCAGGTACTCGATAATCCCCTCTTCCTTGAGAAGCTCGCGCGTTTCAAGGGTGCCTTTGCTGCGTCGGGGGCGAGGCCATGAACGGTTTTCGGCAGCGGCTTCAACAGGGCGAAGTTCTTCTCGGGCAGATGGTCCTGGAACTCTTCACCCCCGGCATCGGGCCCATGCTGGCTGCCTGCGATCTCGATTTCGTGATCTTTGATATGGAGCACGGGCGCTGCGATATTGGCCTGCTCGCTGAGATGATCGCCTCCTGCCGCGGCAGCGACATTGTTCCGCTGGCGCGGGTTCCGGATGTGGAGTTCGCGCCGTTGTCCCGTGCCCTGGATTTAGGTGCGCGCGGCGTAATGGTGCCGCGTGTCGAGACCCGGCAGCAGGCAGAAAAGATCGTCAGCCAACTCCGCTACACTCCCCAGGGCAAGCGCGGAGTCGCACTGGGTGTCGCGCACGATCTCTACCGCGCCGGTACACCGGAGTTCTTCGCCAAGGCCAATGAGGAAACAGCCGTCATCCTTTTGCTCGAGACGGAAAAGGCCTTTGAGAATCTCGACGAGATTATCTCCGTGCCCGGCGTCGACGTCGCCTGGATGGGGCACTATGACCTCACCGTCTCGATGGGCATTCCCGCGCAATTCAATCATCCGCGCTTCCTTGGCGCTATGGATGCCTTGGTGGCTACCTGCCGGAGATATGGCGTAGCGCCGGGATTCCTGCCTGCAACGCCTGAGGCAGCCGTGCACTGGATCGGCAAGGGCTTCCGCGCCATTAGTCTGGGCAGCGACATCGGTGTGTTTCTCGATGCAGTCCGAAAATTCAGGGCCTATGTTGCCCAGAGAGGCGGTGCAGCATGAAGTATTCGATTCAGGCATTCAAAGCTGGCACATTTTGGGTTCCCGGCCCCGAGGTCTATTGGATGGAAGCCTGGAATCAGCGCGAGGAAATGAACGCCATCATCTACCTCATTCGCGGCGGCGGCCAGAATATCCTCATCAATACAGGGCCTCCGCAGGATCTGACCATCATCAACCAGGCTTGGCTCAGTTTCTTCGGATATCCTGAAGCGCAGATCGTTCGTCCCGAAGCCCAGTTACCGCAGAACATCCTTCGCTCCCAGGGGTTGACTCCCGACGACATCTCCATGGTCCTGGTCACTCCGTTACAGGCCTATGCCACGGCCAATATCCACTTATTCCGCAACGCAACCATTGGCATCTCGCGTCGCGGCTGGATCGAAGACTTTCAAGCTCCCTACTACCATCTCCACGTTCCCCGCCATCTGCGCATTCCGCCCGAGGTGAATCAATACCTGCAGAACGAGGGCTGGGACAAAGTTCGTCTGCTCGCCGATGAAGAAGAGGTGCAGCCCGGCATCCGCGTCTTCTGGGCCGGTGTCCATCACCGTTCCTCCATGGCCGTCGCAATCGATACTGCCAAGGGCACAGTCATCATCACTGACTGCTTCTTCAAATACGGCAACATTGAATCCGGCCGCTATCTGGGCGTCATGGAGAGCATGATGGAAGCCGACACAACCTGGGCGCGCATACGCAAGGAGGCGGATATCTTCGCATCCGTTTACGACCCCGAGGTTTTCGTCCGCCATCCGGGTGGAATCCTGGTCTGAGTTGTCGTGCACAAGCGGCCATCGCCGCACTCCATGGGCCGATTCCTTCAGATGCCATCACCACACATCGTCCGCGTCACTCGGCCTGTTGGTGCAGGACTGTATATTGGGGTGTGCGCGCGCATGCATCTCGCCCGCGCCCCATAGCGGAGGATTCCATGCGGCGCCGTGACTTACTCAAACTCGCAGCTTATAGCGCAGGAGCATTGGCCGTAGCCCGGCCCACGCTTGCCCTGCCCCAACCTCATCCCATCGTCGACGCCCATATTCATTTGTTTGATCCCACGCGCCCTGGCGGAGTTCCCTGGCCGGAAAAAGAGGACACCGCTTTGTACAAGCCCGCATTGCCCGAGCGCTACTTTGCCCTCAGCAAACCTTTCGGAGTTGTCGGCGCCGTTGCCATTGAAGCCAGTTCTCTCGCCAGTGACAACCAGTGGCTCCTCAATGTGGCAGAAAAACATCCCATCATAGTCGGCATCATCGGCGATCTCGTTCCCACCTCTCCGTCTTTTCTCAAGGATTTGGAGCGGCTTCACGCGAACCCTCTCTTCCTCGGCTTCCGCTACGGAAATCTGTGGGACCGCGATCTCGCGGTCGATCTCGACAAGCCAGGTTTTGTGGATGGACTGAAAGCCTTGGCGCAAGCCGGTCTGGTCTTCGAAAGTGCAAACCCCGACCCCAGCCTGATTCGCGCCATTCTTAAAGTCTCCCAGCGCGTACCCGGCCTCAGAATCGTCATCGATCATCTGCCTCATGCCCCCGTGCCCACTGAGCAAGCTGCGCGCCAGGAATACGAGGCAAACCTTCGCCACCTGGCAGAGAATCCGGGCGTCTTTATCAAACTCTCTGAGATTCCCGTCGTCATGAACGGAAAACTGGTCACCGATCCGTCCTTCTATCGCGGTCCCCTCGATGCGATATGGGATGTGTTTGGCGAAGACCACATCCTTTTCGGCAGTGACTGGCCCAACAGCGATCATGTGGAGCCGATCGCGGACACCTTTGCCATAGTCCACGAATACATTTCGCGAAAATCTCCCGCGGCCGCGGAAAAATACTTCTGGAAGAACTCGGTTGCAGCCTATAAGTGGCGGCGTAGAACACCGGACCAGCCAGTTCTCTAGACAACCGCCGCTCCCGGTCGAAGGCTTCACCCGATCCGAAGAGCTGCGGTGTCCAATGTCAAGAGCGCGCACCTCACGCAACCAGGGGCAAAGGATTTGAGCAGCAGTTCTTCAACCCGCATCCACTCCACCGAATCGGCTTCCAGCCAGGGGGCGAATGGAGCCGGTGCCGAGCTCTCCAATCCGCCCATCGCTTCTTCCCCAGGTGACTTGGACCGGGCAATCTCGCGCACAATGAAGCGGTTGACGCCTTTTTTGATGCTGATGTACGTGGTTTCATTTCTCGACCGGGCAAACATCAGCTTCGCCAAGCAGGCGTTACAAACCTCCGTCGGCATTACCGAGGGTACATATGCCCTTGGCGCAGGCATCTTCTTCCTCAGTTACTCGCTGTGCGGATTTCCCAGCAATCTCATCCTGCATAGGATTGGCGCAAAGCGGTGGATGTCCTTCCTGATGCTGGGGTGGGGTTTGGTGTCGATGGCCACGATGTTCGTGCGTGGCAGCACCTCGTTCTACCTGTTGAGGCTCCTTCTCGGCGTCATGGAAGCGGGTTTTTTCCCCGGCGCGATTCTCTATCTCACCTATTGGTTTCCCAATCGCGTCCGAGGCCAGATACTCGGCTTGTTCTATTTGGGTGTCCCAATTGCACTAATCTTTGGCGGCCCTCTGTCCGGCCTGCTTCTTGACATGCATCCGCCAGGTGGGCTCCAGAGTTGGCAGAACATGTTCCTGGTCGAAGGGTTCATGGCTGTCCTTCTGGGGTTTGCGACCTCTCTGTTTCTTGATAGCCGCCCTCCCGATGCCGTCTGGCTCCCGGCCAACGAAAAGCAAGCCCTGGCAGGAGCGCTGGCGGACGAGGAGAAAGAGCGTCGTACTGCCGGTCCAGCAAAGCTTCTCCCCATGTTGCGAGATCTGCGTGTGCTCCAGTTTGTCCTCATCTACACCCTGATTCAGATGAGCACTTATGGCGCAATCTTCTATCTGCCTACTGAGATATCTACTCTTATGCACAAGCCTGCCGGCCTTGAAGTAGGCCTGGTATCCGCGATCCCGTGGATCTGCGCTTTATGCGCCGTCTACTGGCTGCCTCGCACCGCGGACCGGTTCAGCAAGCATCGCGAATTGGCAGCTCTCACGCTTCTGATCTCGGGATGTGCAAGCTTCGTATTTCCCACGGCAGGGCCGCGCATTGGACTCATTGCCCTGTCGATCGCCGTATCCGGCTTCATCTCCGTACAACCGCTTTTCTGGACGTTCCCAACCAGCTATCTGGCTGACACCGCGGCGGCGGGCGGCATCGCCTTGATCGGCGCAGGCAATCTGGGAGGATTCATCGCCCCCACTGTAAAAGTCTGGGCCGATCAGCGCTTCGCTTCGCACAGCGCAGGCTTGTACCTTCTCGCCGCACTTACCGTCCTGAATGCGGGCCTGATAGCCTTGATACGGAATCGTCGCGGACATCCAGCCTGAAGGCGATTCAGGACAATCGGCAGCTTCCCGGTCAGAAAGGCGCCCCTCATGCCAGCCACTAAAATCCGTGCAGTCCGTGCCTCCTTCGTTCAGGGAGGCGGCGCCGATTATCACGATCAAGCTCAGGGCCATTGGATCGATGACCACATCGCCACACCGATGGCGAAATATCCTGACTATCGCGCCAGCCGCCAATCCTTCGGCCTCAACGTCCTGGGCACGCTGGTCGTCGAGATCGAAGCCGAGAACGGCGTCGTCGGTTTCGCCGTGACCACTGGCGGCCAGCCGGCTGCCTGGATCGTGGAGCGCCATCTCTCCCGCTTTCTTATCGGAGCAGACCCCACGGAAATCGAGCGGATCTGGGACCAGATGTATCTTTCCACCCTGTTCTATGGCCGCAAAGGCTTGGCCCTCAATGCCATCAGTTGCGTCGACCTTGCCCTGTGGGACCTGCTGGGCAAGCTCCGTCAGGAGCCGGTTTATCGCCTCCTTGGAGGCGCGGTCCGGGATGAGTTAGTCTTTTACGCCACCGGTGCCCGACCTGACCTCGCCCAGAAAATGGGCTTCATCGGCGGCAAACTGCCTCTTCATCACGGCCCTGCCGAGGGCTACCAGGGCATGAAGAAGAACCTTGAACTGCTGGCAGAGATGAGGTCCCGCGTGGGCCCGGACTTCTGGCTGATGTACGACTGCTGGATGAGTCTCGACCTTGACTATGCCGTTCGCCTGGCCGATGCCGCTCACAAATACAACCTGAAGTGGATCGAGGAAGCCCTGCTCCCTGACGATTACTGGGGCTATGCGGAACTCCGGAAGAAAGTTCCGCGTGGAATGCTGGTTTCCACGGGCGAGCATGAGGCGGGGCGCTGGGGCTTTCGCATGCTTCTTGAGATGGAGTGCGCCGACATCCTGCAGCCCGACGTAGGCTGGTGCGGCGGAATCACGGAACTCATCAAGATCTCGGCGCTGGCTGACGCTCATGGCGTCCTGGTGGTGCCGCATGGTTCCAGCGTGTACAGCTACCACTTCGTCATTACCCGCCACAATAGTCCCTTTTCGGAGTACCTCATGATGGCGCCTCAGGCCGACAAGGTGATTCCCATGTTTTCCCCGCTGTTACTCGATGAACCAATTCCCGAAAACGGCCGCATGAAGCTCTCTGATGCGCCTGGGTTCGGCGTTCGCTTGAATCCCGATTGCCCGCTGCACACCCTCTCCAGCTAGCGTGGCCGCGTGTCCGCTTCCCAGGTCTCGCCCCCGAAACCTGGGAAGCCATCGAGCTTTCATTGTCCACCCCCTCAAAAAATGCCCTCCATGCACCCCTTGGGGTATCATTACGTCTATAGAGTGAGCGGTCTGTTTCCCCTTGAGGCTGCCACGGTGGTGTGTGTGTCCCGATTCTTCCAGCGTTTTGTCTTCGTTCTTGCCGCAGCCATCTTTGCCGCCCTCGGGCTCGGATTTGCCCTGGGCGAGTTAGGGCTGTTTGGCGTTCACGCCGGCGGCGATCAGGATGGCGCCTATCGCCAGATGCGTGTTTATGCCGAAGTGCTCAAGCGAATCCAGAGTGACTACGTCACCGAACCTAACATCAATGACGTCACCACCGGCGCGCTCCACGGCCTGCTCGAATCGCTCGATTCCGACTCCAGTTACCTGACTCCCACCGAGTACAAGATTTACAAGGATCGCCCCTCCACCGGCGTAGCGCAGATCGGCGTCACCGTCTCCAAGCGATTCGGCTATGCCACCATTGTCAGCGTCGTCCCGGGTTCGGCCGCCGACCATGAGCATCTGTCCGATGGGGACGTCATCGAATCCATCGGTAACCAGTCCACCCGCGAGTTGTCGCTGGCCGTCATTCGCCTCATGCTCGACGGCAAACCCGCAACCCCGGTCACTATATCTGTGGTGCGCCCGCGCAAGGCCGACCCCGACAAGCTCACCATCACCCGCACCATCTCCGCTGTACCCGCGCTCGCCGAGGAGCAGTACGACGGCTCCAGCATTCTTTATTTCAAGCCTGGCGCCCTCACCCCGGAACGGGTGGATGAGATCGCCGCCAAGCTCAAGGCTGCCGGAAAGACCCACAAGGTATTGATCGATCTGCGCGATTGCACCCAGGGCGACCCCTCCGAGGGTCTTCGTCTGGCCAACTTCTTTATCAACCAGGGCACGCTGGCAACCCTTGAGGGCCAGAAGTTTGCCCGCCAGACCTTCACCGCCGATCCGGCTAAATTCCTCACCGGTGCGCCCATCGCGTTGCTTGTGAATCGCGGCACCTACGGCGCGGCAGAGTTAACCGCCGCCGCCATCGAAGACTCCAAACGCGGTGACGTGGTGGGTGAGCGCACCTTCGGCGAGGGCTCGGTGCAAAAGACCATTGAACTGCCCGATGGCGCTGCGCTGCTGTTGACTGTGGCCAAGTTCGAGGGGCCCAGCGGCAAGAAGATTCAGGATGATGCAGTCATCCCCACTGTCCAGGCCGGACAGGCAACAGAAGACGACTTCGATGCCGTACCTGCGCCACCCAAGGGCGACGAGCCGCTGGACAAGGCGCTCGAACTGCTCAAAGCCAAAAACAGCTAGGCCGACGCGGAGTTTCTGATCTTGTACGGGGTGGTACGCCCTGCCGGCTCCCCGCCTCTCTGTGGAACGCGATCATGCTAGCCTTGAACTGAGGCATTCCTCCACGGCGCTTTTTGAGGAGTGCCCACGAGGCCTAAAGCTCTTGGCTGTCCCCCCCCATCAGCCTTCCGAACCGCGCGGCTTGGGCCGGTCCCACCGGCTTGAGCCTGATCCCGTGCCGGTTTTCCGCCGTCGTAAGATCGCCGGCAAGGCAGCCCTTTCCACGTTGCTTCTTTTGTCCGTCATCACCGGCTCCCTGGCGGGTCTCACGCTGGTCTTCTCCGCCGACCTGCCCCAGATTCACGACCTCGAGCGCTACCGCCCCTCCACCATGACCGACCTCTACGACCGCAAGGGCCGCATCATTGGCTCCTTTGCCCTCGAGCGCCGCGTTGTGGTCAATTACGACGACTTCGCGCCGGTTCTCCGCCAGGCCGTCATCTCCATTGAAGACAAGAGCTTCGAGTCTCACTGGGGCATCAATGTGCTGCGCATCGCCGGTGCCTTGTTGCACGATCTGCGCAGTCACGGGCGCGTCCAGGGCGCCTCCACTCTCACCATGCAGTTGGCCCGCAATCTGTTCCTTTCCGCCGATCGCACTGCCGCGCGCAAGGCGCAGGAAGCCTATCTCGCCATCCAGATTGAGCGCGCCTTCACAAAACAGCAGATCTTCACCCTCTATGGCAACCAGATCTACCTCGGCAGCGGCATGTACGGTTTTGAGGCGGCCTCGGAGTTCTACTTCTCCAAGCACGCCAAGGACGTCACTCTCACTGAGGCTGCGCTGCTGGCTGGCTTGCCCAAGGGACCAGTCGCCTATTCTCCGTTGCTCAATCCTGAGAAAGCGCTCCGCCGCCGCAATCTGGTGCTCAGCGAAATGGAGTCCGACGGCGTCATCTCCCACCAGCAGGCTGAACAGGGCCGCCAGGCTCCGCTGGGTCTTCATATCACCCAGCGCGAAATGTCCGTTGCCCCCTGGTTCCAGGAAGAGGTCCGCCGTGAACTCGAAAAGCGCTTTGGCGCTGAAGAGGTCCACGAAGCCGGCTTGCGCATTGACACCACCCTTGACCTGGATCTGCAGCAGTCCGCCAACAGCGCCGTGAACGACGGCTTGGCGGCCTATGAGCGACGCCGTGGCTGGAAGGGTAAGCTCGAAAATGTCCTCGCCGAAGGACTCACCATAGAGGACTACAAGCATCCCGACTGGGTCATGGCCAACGGCCCCGGCGACTATGTCCACGCCGTCGTCACGCGCACGCTGCCGCTTGAGGTTCACGCCCGCGTCGGCTCCAGCGACGTGATCTTACTTCCCGCTGATTGGCAATGGACCGCGCAGCGCTTCGGCGACGCCCTGGTCAAGCCCGGCGACATCATCTATGTCCATCTCTCCGACGCTTCAGAGGGCACAGCCCGCCGCGCCACGCTGGAGCAGGATTCCGGCGCCCAGGGAGCCGTCTTCGCCATGGACAATACCACCGGCGACGTTCTGGCCATGGTCGGTGGACGCGACTACGCACTCTCTCAATTCAACCGCTCCACCCAGGCCGAACGCCAGACCGGTTCCAGCTTCAAACCCTACGTCTACACCGCGGCCATTGAGGATGGCGCCAAACCCGACGACATCATTGTGGACCGGCCGGTGAGCTTTGGCGGCTACACACCGCACAACTACGAGAACGACTTCAAAGGCGCGATGACTCTCACCAACGCCTTCGCTGAGTCGCGCAATATCCCCGCCGTCAAGCTCGCCGCGCGTGTCGGCATTCACAAGGTCATCGATCTCGTTCATCGTTTCGGCGTCACTTCCAACATCCCCGCTTATTTGCCCGTGGCGCTGGGCGCAGCCGAAATCACCCTCCAGGAGCAGGTCACCTCTTACTCGGTCTTCCCCAACGACGGCGTCCGCGTCACTCCCCGCCTCATCCGCAAGGTCTCTAACGCCGACGGCATCACGCTGTGGGAGGATCGGCCCGAGATCGACGAAGTCATCAGCCAGCAAACCGCACGCACCATGATGACCCTCTTTCGCGCCGTCACCCAGCACGGTACCGGTGCCGCGGTGGCACAGCTTAACCATCCTCTGGGCGGCAAAACCGGCACCACCAGCGACTTCACTGACGCATGGTTCCTGGGCTTCTCGCCTTCGGTCACCTGCGGGGTTTGGGTAGGCTACGACAGCCGCGAATCTTTGGGTGAAAAGGAAACCGGGGCCCGCGCCGCCCTGCCCATCTGGATGGCCATCATGCGCACCGCCATCGCTGGCAAGGATAACGAGCAATTCCTGGCCGACCAGGAAGCCAATCCCATGCAGGAAGCTGCGTCTCAGCCTCTCGCCAAACCGGGAACCGCCCCCGTCGCTGGATCGCAAGCCAAGCCGGTGAACGTCAACGCAGCCGCCAAACTGCCGATAACCCCCGCGAATCCAGGCACAAAGCCGCCCGTCAAACCCTTCGCCAAACCGGCAACCAAGCTGGCGGTCAAGCCTCCCCTGCCCATTGGGCCTGCTCCCGCCAAACCCGCGACCGCCGTCAAGCCCACTCTCGTCGACTCATCCACACCGGCAAGAAGATCAAGCGGCACGTAACCCGGCAAGCGTCATCCGTGCACAATGAAAAGCTGCAACCTACCGGCGGAGAGCAGACTCCAGCCGAAAATACAGCTTCGCTCGCGCCACATCCTTGAAGATCTGCGCCTTGAGGGCCTCTGGCGAGGGCCACTCTGACTCCCCGCGGAGCCGCAAAAGAAACTCCAGTTCCAACGGTGTCCGATCATCGAGTTCCACCTGCTCAAAGTCCAGAATGTGCGACTCCACGGCAAAGGATGCCTGCCCAAATGTCGGCCGGTTGCCCACATTTGTCACCGCCTGAAAGCAGCGCCCGCCCACCGTCAATCGCGTCACGTACACCCCGAAGGCCGGTAGCAGCGCATCGTAGGCCGCCAGGTTCACCGTGGGCACCAGCAGCCGCGTGCCGATTCCGCGCCCTCTGGCCGGCGTCGAACGCACCGCAAACGGCCGGCCCAGCATCCAGCGCGCGCGCCTCATGTCGCCTTCGGCCACCAGCGCCCGCGTCGCCGAACTTGACACCTCCAGCCCGTGCACCTGCACCGCCCGGTGCACATGTACGGCAAACCCAAACTCCGCACCAAACTCCGCCAGTTCTTTCACCCCGGCCACCGCACGATGCCCAAAGCGGAAGTTACCGCCCTCGTGCAGAGCGGACACACCGAGCGCCTTCACCAGCACTCGTTCCACAAACTCCCGCGCCGTCAGATTCGCCAGCGCAGCGTTGAACGGCAACAGCACCACCGCATCGATGCCCGTCTGGGCCAGCAGCCGCAGCCGCTCGGGAATCGGCGTAAGAAGCGTGGGCGCCTGCTCCGGCCGCAGAAACTGCTCCGGATGGGGCTCAAAGGTGATGGCCAGACCGCGGCCCTTATTCCCAAGAGCTTCGGCAGCTACCGCGTGCAGAATTTCCTGGTGCCCCCGGTGTACCCCATCAAAGTTGCCGATAGCTGCCACGCACGGGCCAAAACCGGCTGGTATTTCGGCAATCGAGCGGTACACGGGAATCTGGCGGCTGGCGTGATCGCTCATAGGCTTACGGGAAACGCGAGGCCGTCGTAGGCCAGCGCAACGCCTTCCGGCAGTGTGCGATTGGTTGCTTTGTGGCCCAGATCGTGGGCAATGTGGGTAAACCATGTTTGCCGCGCGCCGATGCGCCTCGCCCACTCCACAGCCTGATCCACTGTTGCGTGATTGGGGTGGGGCTTATGGCGCAGCGCGGAGAGTATCACGCAATCCAGCCCCTCCAACAGCGCAAAGCTCGCCTCGGGAATAGCGCTCACATCGGTAAGGTAAGCCGTACGGCCGAAGCGAAATCCACTGATCTCCTGCTCCCCATGCAGCACTGGTACCCGCAAAAACTCCACCCCGTGCACCGTGGTCCGCTCTCCCAGCGGCTCGATACGCAGGCGCGCTCGGTTGGGATACGTGGCGTCCGGTGAGAAGGTGTAGTCGTACATGCGCTTCAGCACCTCCGCTGTCTGCTCTGACGCATACAGAGGAATCAGTTCACCCTCGCGGAAGACAGTAAAACTCAACGGGCGCAGATCGTCCAGCCCCAGAATGTGGTCGGCGTGGCCATGGGTGTAAAAAACAGCATCGACGCGGGTGAGCCCGTTGCGCAGGGCTTGCTCGCGGAAATCGGGGCCCGTGTCGACCACCACCACGCGCTCCCGCCCGCCAGCCTGCCAGCGCAGCAGCAACGATGGCCTCAGCCGCCGGTCGTGCGGATCGTCTGAGGTGCATACGGCGCAGCCGCACCCCAGCGTGGGAACTCCCATCGAGGTTCCCGTTCCCAGAAATGTAAGCAGTCCTTGCATGCTCGGTCTAGCGTTTGTCCGGCGGAGGAGGCGGCGCCGGCACACCCTGCAACGTGATCATATTGGTCAGTTCCAGGAAGGCCATGCGCACCTCGAAGAGCGCCGTCTGCAGGGCATTTGCCTCGGCCTCGCTCAGGTTCCCTTTGGTCTTCTCCGCCAGCACGCCCATCAGGTCGATGGTCTGGCGCGCACCCAGGATGTCCACCCGCGGACGCTGCCCCTCCTGCGCCCCAGCGCCCATCTGGATCATTGCGGAAATGTAGAGCTGCTGCACCAGGTGTTCAAAGCCCACCGGCGGCTGCGCTCCGATGGCCGGATTTTGCGCCCGTACCAGGTCTTCCAGCCGCTGCGCCGAGGCATCGTAGGCGGTCTTCTGTTCGCGGCTCTCCTGGGCCGTGGGCGGGGGCGGCAGTTCCGCTTCCTCACCCGGCGTCGTGCTCTTCGCCTCCGCGGCCTCCGACTTGCTCTCCGTTACCACCAGCCGCGGACCGGCGTGAGGTTCGACCGGCTCGGCCACTGGCGGCACGGATGTTTTCGAACTTTCCTTTTCCTCTTCCGCCTTGTATTTGCGGCGGTCAATCACTTCGAATTTTGGCGTATCGCTCATGATTCCACGTTCCCGATCCAGCTCGGATCAAAGCTTGGGCGGCGCAGCCAGAATCCGGGCAGTGCCCGTGACCGTCCCCGCGTTGTAAGAAAGGGGCTGATTGCGTAACTCCGCTGCCTCGCGCATCATGCCCAGCGCAAATACGCGGTTGCCGCTTGCCAGCTTCAGTTCGGCCGCACTTGTAATCTGCCCAGCCACGGCGCCATCCAGCGTAACTTCCGTCCCGGCCCCGGGCACCGGCCCATCCAGTTCCAGTCCGCGCAGGTGCCGGTGCACATTCCCCCGCGAGCGGATCCGTTCCACAATCTCCTGGCCCAGGTAACAGCCTTTGTTGAAATGCAGGGCGCGCATCTGCGAGGTCTCCTGTGGCAGGTCGCGCTCCGCCATATCCGTACCGTATATCGGAATCCCTTCCGCAATACGAAACGCGTCCAGTGATCTGACTCCTGCCCGGCTCGAGCCCGCCGTCGAAAGAGTCCTCCAAAGCCGGGTGATTCCCGTCGCCGGCGTCCAAAGTTCATAATGCTCTGCCAGCACGCCATGGCCCCGCAAAATCCGCAAATCCAGGCCGTTCCACTCCACGCGGGTTCCCGTCATGGGCTCTGCCAAGGCCGGAAGGCCCATCCGCATCAGCACGTCGCCTGCTCGCGGCCCGGTCAATCCCAAAGCGGTCTCGGCAGCCGCAGTCTCCTGTCCCAGCGGAACCAGTTCCACGTCATCCATGATGATGAAGAGTTCCAGGTGGGCCAGCAGCTTCTCGTACTGGTCGGCGGCCAGTTCAAGCACCAGCTCGTCGTCCTCGCGCCACACGGTCAGGTCGCCCTGGATGCGTCCTTGCGCATTCAGCACCAGGTTCCACGCCCCGGTATTCGCGCCCAGGTCGTTCACCATGTTGGTTACCATACCGCTCAGCCAGCGGAAGCGGTCCTCGCCTCGCACCGCAACGCGCCTCAACCATCCCAGGTCGTGAACTGCGGCTCCGGCGGTGAGCGCCGCTATTTCTGCCTCTGGCGCGTCCAACTCCTGTGGGGTCAGCACGCAGTGATACTCCGCCAGCCCGGGCGGCTTGGCGGCCGAGCCCAGCAGCGTCGCAAGCGGAGTGGGTAGCATGGTTGCGGCAATCGATGTTTCAGTCATAGGGGAGCTTTTCCGTAGCCCGGCGCACACATTTCCGTCGCAAACAGCGCTCCAGACCGCATCCTGATTATAGCCTTGGTATTAGATGCGGAGCCTGGGAACCCGGTGCCCGGAACCACGAGGAGATTGAATGAGCAACTGGCTCGATTCGGCGGCCACACGCCGCATGGGTATTCTAACCTTCGCGTTGTGCTTTGCCTTGGCCGGCGCCGCCGCCCAACAGCCCTCCGCCCCGTCCCCGCAGTCCTCCGGCCAAGCCACGCCGCAATCCGGCCAGGCTTCCGCCGGCTCTCCGGGCAAACAAAAGCCGAATGCCGAGACCCGCATCACTCCTCAGCAAGCGCAGCAATTGTTCGGCCTCGTCGATCAACTGCTCAAGTTCTCCTCCGATGAAACCGGCCTGCCCATCAAGAGCCCCGTCAAGCGCCAGCTCACCACCCGCAACGCCGTCGAAAGCTACCTGAGTGAGAAGTTCAATGAGGACGAAGATGCCAAACGCATGCAGCGCAGCGAGATCGTTCTCAAAAAGTTCGGCCTGCTGGATCGCGACTTTGACCTGAAGCCCTTCCTTCTCGCCTTGCTCAAGGAGCAGATCGAGGCCTATTACGACCCCAAGACCAAGACCGTCAACCTGCTTGACTGGATTGACGTGGACGAGCAGAAGCCCGTGCTGGCCCATGAGCTCACCCACGCCTTGCAGGACCAGCACCTCGACCTCGACAAGTGGAGCGACCAGACGCCCACTGACGTCTCGCTCAACTCCGGCGGCGACACCGAGCATCTGGCTAAAGACGAGATTGATACAGCTCGCGAGGCCGTGGTCGAAGGCCAGGCTACCGCCGTCATGATGGATGACATTCTCAAGCCCATGGGCCGCAGCCTCATTAAGGATCCCGAGGTGGTGGAGTTCATCAAACAACAGATGGCCGGTTCGGAAAATTCGCCCATCCTCGCCCGGGCCCCGCTGCTGCTCTCTGAGTCGCTCCTGTTCCCCTATCGCGAAGGCCTCAGCTTCGAGCAGGACTTGTGGATGGACAAGGGTCAGGAGGCAGCATTTACCGGCGCTCTTGACCGCCCGCCCTCCTCCTCCTGGGAGATCATCAACCCCCGCGAATACGAGAAGGGCCATCTCCCCTCCGTACCCCTCCTGCCCGATATCCACCCCCTGGTCGACGAGCTCTACAAGCCCTACGACATCGGCCAAGTGGGCCAGCTTGACCTGCACATTCTTGCTGGCCTGTTCGGTGGCGACGCTGCTGCCCGCGACCTGACCCCGGCCTGGGATGGCGGCCTCTATTGGGCCGGCCAACTGCGCAGCGCAACACCGGCTGAACAATCCTCGACTAAATCCGTCGTCTTGCTCTATCTTTCCGTCTGGAAATCAAGCGCCTCCGCAGAAGCCTTCGCGCGTCTCTACGAGGATGAACTCGGACGCAAGTACTCGGGCGTCCGGCTGCAGTCTTCCGCGCAGACGCGCGACACGCCGCATTCCGACGAGCAGGTATATGCCACCAACGAGGGTCCGGTCGTAATCACCACGCGTGGCAAGCTGGTTTTTGTCACTGAGAGCTTTGACCTGCCCCTTGCTCGCCAGCTCACCGCCCTTGTCCTCGACGCACAAGGCGCAGGCGAAATGAAAATGGCCTCGGCGCCTCGCCTGTCCCCCCTTCCGGGTGTCTCAGATTTCCGCGCCGTGATGGATGGACCCCGGGAGCCCCTCGCTGGCAACTTCGTTCACTTCTTCGCCAACTGCGGGGTAATGAAAGCCCCCGTCGACGCGGGCTTTGCGGCCCGCAGCCTCCCCATGATCACCGGACACTAACTTTAGGCCTAGACGCAGCGACTTCTTGTCGACTCAGGTCTTGCTCTGCACATATACTCTTGTCAAATCTCGCGGGGAGAGGGGCCAAAATGAAAAGCAGTCCTCCTGTCATTCTCCTGGCAGGTGTCTTCGCATTCGGCCACGAGGTCGCAGCGCAGGCCATACAGCAAACAATCCAAGTCAACCAGACGACGATGCAGGGCGTGGGAAATGCCAGCCCCCCGGCGATTCCGGCCGCTCGGCAAGCCACGCAGCAGGGAGCCCAAGGTCAGCGGAACGTCCAATACCTGGGCGAGGCGCCGCCTGCCCCGCCTGATTGTGGCTGCGCGAGAATGCCCACCCTCTCTGTCGAGGCAGGCGAGCTAGCCCCCGGAACGCAAGTGACCATCACCAGCCCCACCCAGGACGCGACCATCTTCTACACCACCGATGGCTGGACACCCACCCCCGCTTCAACGCGTTACACCGGTCCAATCACCATTACCGCAGACACCCGGTTGCAGGCTATCGCACAGGAATCTCAAAAGCTGCCCAGCCCGGTGGTTCAAGCCAGGTACAAAGTCCAGGGCTCGATGGATCCAGTGCCTCAAGATGTTCTGGCCACCGGCGGGACGCTGCTCAAAGGTACGCCCCTGCTCTTGGTGACCGACGCTGAAGTGGTCTCAGATTCGGCCGAGGTCGGCGACTCTATTCCCCTCCTGCTCGTTGAGAACGTAAAAGTCGGCGATACGGTCGTGGTTCCCAAAGGAACAACCGTAGACGCCAAGATCACGAAGGTCGAGCGAGCTGGACACTCCGGGAAACCGGGTGTGCTTGAGTTCCAGGTCCACTCATTCAGCGTGCATGGAGTCACAGTGCCCCTCGACGCCAATCTCAGGCTGGAAGGTGCAGACAACGGGTTGCAGTCCCACGCAGTGTCGACAGACTTGGTTCAACAAGTCGCAGGAGCGCTGCCTCCCGGGAATGAAGCTGATATTGTGCCCGGTATGCCTCTCACCGCTTCCGTAGCTGCGGACACGTCCCTGCACCCGTAGCTCCCCGCCAGGGTTTGTGAACAGATCCTATAGCGGAACCAGGCACTCCGTCCACGGATGCTCTCCCCTTCGAATCCGGAGAACGGCTGCCCTTTTGCGTTGAATTATGTGTATGCGGCGCATAATGGAATTCGAGTTGAGAGCAAGGGCGGGGAGGATTACGAGTCGAACCACGCTTCTTGAATTTGGGAGGCAAACCATTGACCGTGCCCCGAAGTTGAAGCCTAACTCTTTTAACATCTATATTCTGCGGCGAACTCCTGTGGAATCAATATTTTGCCGCGCAACCTCCCCCGTAAATGCATGAAAAGAGATAATTTACCCCCAGAATATGGGGAGGGGGGGTAGGGTTACTCGGTGGTACGGACCGGGGACATTCCTGACAGGCCCTAAGCACCCAAACTCTGACGCGGTGTCCCCGCTCCACCACAAACACTCAAACCGCATCTTTGCGGATAAGATATTCGTCCACCAGTTCCGCCACCAGCACTGCGGTAGGCACCGAAACCATCGCTCCCACCACGCCTGCGAGCGCGGAACCGAGGAGCAGCGCCACCAGGATGCCCAACCCGGGCAGGCCCAACCTGCTGCGCATGATGCGCGGAACCAGATACGAATTCTCAAGCTGCAAATACGCCACGTAGAAAATCGCGATTCCCAGCACCCGGCCCCAGGAGTCGATCGCAGCCACCAGCAGCGCAAGCAAGATGCTTGCAGCCGCGCCCATCACGGGGATGATGTTCAGCAAGCCAGTCAGCACGCCCAGTGCATACGCATAGCGCACTCGGAGTGCCAGGAACACGATCGTACTGAAGGCACCCAGAATGAGCATCAGGATCCCCTGCCCCAGCAGCCATTTACCCATCCGGACCTCGGCCCGCTTGAGTGTTCTGTCCAGCCGGTCGCGGCTTTCCGTCGGGATAAGGGAAAGGAACCACCGATAAGCAACGTCGCCTTCCATGATGAAGTAAATGGTAAGAACAACGCCCGTGACAATCTTGAAAAGCTTGCCCGCCCAATTGCTGATCGAAAGCCAAAGGTAAGTGGCCGCGTTACTGACAAAATCCTGAATCCGGGAATCGATTTCTTCGGCATCCACTCGGTCTGCAAAGGGCAAATGTCTGAGCTTCTCCAAAAAGCCGCGCGACCAGGTCGGCATCTCCCGGCTGAATTCCTGCATATCCCGGATGATCGGGGGCAGCGCGAGAAATCCGAATATGGTCAGTACTCCGGCCATAACCAGCAGCAGAATCAAAATGGCGTAGCCCTTGAACGGTTGCCAGCGTCCAACTCGCAGTGCGGAGACTGAACGTACCACCGGCGTAAGCACCACGGCAAACAGCCCGCACACATAAAGCATCACCAGAACATTGCGAATAAGCCACGCCGCATAGCAAGCGAGCGCCAGCGTAAATGCAAAAACAATGTCGCTGCGAAGAGTACGATCCTTGCCGAAGGCCTTATTCATACATGGGATTACTTTAACCCGCACACCCCAGGTCTGGATTCTGAGACATGCGGGCCCACTCGCCGATCCACCTGCTTGCCGCCCTACTGATCTCCCCCACCCAGAATCGACCCCACGATCCCGCCCAGCAGTGCCCCGCCCGCGGCCGGACCTACTTGCCGGTTCTCGGTGCGCGGCAGATACTCGCCGATCTGGTGGGCCAGGCGCGAAATGGGCAACGTCTGCAGCCATACCGTCCCCGGTCCAGTAAGCACCGCCAGAAACAGTCCATCTCCCCCGAAGATCATGTTCTTGATCCCCGGAACCATGGTGATCTGGAACCCCACACCCGCTTGAAACGCCCCCACATGCCCGGGATGCACCCGCAGCATCTCGCCGGGGGCCAGGTTCTTCACAATCAGCTCGCCCGAAAGTTCCAGCCACGCCGTGCCCACGCCGCCCAGCTTTTGCAGCAGAAACCCGTCGCCACCGAAGATGCCCGCGCCCAGCGACTGCTGAAAGCCCACGCCGATGGTCACCTGCGGCGTGGCGCACAGGAACCCATGCCGGTGCACCATGTACTCCATACCCTCACCCAACTGCACCGGCATAATGTGTCCCGGCACTTTGGTAGCAAACGACACCTCGCCGGGATACTGGTAGGCCCGGTACTCGGTCATAAAGATGCTTCCGCCCCCGGCCACCCGCTTCAGGACGCCGAACAGGCCGCCTCCCCCGCCCATCTGCGTATGCGTCATCATCTGGATCGAACTGGTCATCCACGAGAGTTCGCCGCTCTCCGAGTACACGCTCTCGTTGGGGTCAAGCTGCACATCGAGTACGGGCATCGTCGTGCCCTGAATCCTGGTCTGCATAGACGTGAAACCTCCTGTTCAGATGCAGTGTACCCGGTCCGCACCTTGAATTTGCCTGGTTCTGACGACTGCAGGTAAAGAACTATAATTTCCCTAACATTTGCTCCAGTGCAAGCCCTTCGCAGGGATGTACTCGTCCGCATTATTCTTCAATAACCGCGTTGTATATTGAGAGAGATCTGCAAAATGGTTCCGCTTCCCGTGTCAGGTCACACTTCTTCCCGCGCGTTCATTCTTATTGCAGTCGTTTCCGGATTGATGATTGCGGGCTGCGGAGGTGGTTCCGGTTCAACGTCAGTTCCTCCTCCCACCCAGGACGTTGTCATCACGACTCAGCCGGCCAGCCAGAGCGTTCCCATTGACCGCGCGGCTACCTTCACGGTCGCGGCCACTGGAACAGCGCCGCTCAGTTATCAGTGGAGCAAGAATGGCGTCGAGATTGCCAGAGCCACTGCCGCCTCCTACACCACGCCTGACGTCTCGCTTGCTGACAGCGGGTCATCCTTCGTGGTAACGGTCAAGAACGCCTCCAGTTCCGCTACCAGCAGCACCGCCAAGTTGACCGCCGGAGCGCGTGCCCCGAAGAAGGGAGATTTGCGGCTCCTGCTTGCCCAACAGGTGGATGCTCCGGGGCTCGGTGAAGCTGGCGGCGTAACATCCAACATCTTGGCAGAGAGCCAAACGTCGTTTGGCAATTCGATAGGAAGCCCGCTCGGCGTTGGCTCTTCCGGGGTCTGCGTTTCCGGTGTCGAGTACGACTGCTCCTGGCCATTCTCTGTTGAGAATCTGCCGTCCGGGGTAACCGGACTCTCCATGTTCTACGAGGGACACGATTATCCGTCATTCGATTGGGACCTGCAATCGACCAGTGTTCCCAACGTGGTTATCACGTCTCTCGACTTTGAACCTGCAGAGAATGCCTATGCGATGTCATGGGTACAAACGGCGGCGGCGGGTGGATTCGATTTCCGGCGCGAAGCTGTGGCGGCGTCGCAGATTCAAGATACTGTTGCGCAGGATGGAAGCGTGAGCCGTGTCGTCACCGCAGTTTCGTTTGATAATTCCGGACAGGCCAATCTGATCTCTTATGGATGGCAGGGCGACGCCACTGTGTATGAGACCGAGGCCATCATTTCACGGCCGCAGGATGTTGCAACTGCGGCAACCACCTTGGCTGGCAAAGGCTATATCATCAGCGCCTTCGGCGGCGATGACACTGACGGCTACGTTTTGATAGGCACACGCGTCAAAGGGGATACGCTGCCGCGCTCGCTCAGCATCTCCACGCCGACGTATACTTCCACGCCGCCGAACCCGGACTCGGCATACTTTACTACTGTCGTGCACCTCTTTTACAACGGCGACACGGTCATTACCGAGCAGTAGCTGGAAAAGCCTCGATCCTGGCTATTCGATAACTTTGAAGCTCGTCTCCGCCGTAGCCAGCGAGCTGCCACCCACCCAGATTTTGTAGATCGTCGGCTCCACAGTGCGCTTGATCCCAGCGTCGAAGAAGCTCAACTCATCAAAGCCCAGCGGAAAGTCCACATGCCTGGTCTCGCCGGGTGCAAGCTGAATGCGCGCAAAGCCTTTCAGCTCCCGCACTGGCTGTTCCACGCTGGCCGCAGTATTGCGCAGGTAAAGCTGCACCACCTCGGCACCAGCCACGTTGCCGGTGTTCGTCACGTCCACTCCTACGCTGGCCACCGGCTTGTGCACCGCCAGAATTTCCCCTACAGGAACCTCGTTCCGGCTGATGGTCGGCTTCCCATAGCTGAACCGCGTATAGCTCAGCCCCCATCCGAATGGAAACAGTGCCGAATTCTCCTCGTCCACATACCGCGACATGAACTTCTCTTCGGAGTTGCGAGGCATCCGGCTCAGGTCTCCATGCGCCGGCCTGCCAGTGGGAAGCTGCGCATAATAAAGCGGTTCCTGGCCAACCGCACGGGGCAGGCTTACCGGCAGCTTGCCTGCGGGATTCACGTCGCCAAACAGTACATCGGCCAGGGCGTGACCGGCCTCCACGCCGGGACTCCACGCCTCCACGATCGCAGGCACGTGGCTGGCCGCCCATTTCAATTCCAGCGGCCGCCCGGCCAGCACCAACAGAACCACGGGTTTGCCCGTCGCCACCACCGCCTCAAGCAACTGTTCCTGTGCGCCGGTGAATCCAAGGTGAACCCGGCTTGCAGCCTCGCCCTCCATCCAGTTCGTGGGTTCTCCCAGAGCCAGGATGGCCACATCGGCCTTCTTGGCCATCTCCACCGCTTCGTCAATGGTCTTCTGGTCGTCTGGAATCGGCGACGGTTCCGCAGCCGCATTCGTACTGCCAAAGCTCACGTTCTTCAACAGGTTCGCGTCTTCGCCCGACAGCAGACCGCATCCCTCGGCATAGAGCAACCGCCCGCTCGCCTTCCCGCCCAGCCGCTCTTCCAGCGCCGTCTTGAGCGTAATCACATACTTCGGGTCGCCGGTCACCGACCAGGCTCCCAGCATCTCGCGCTGGTCACCGGCCATGGGACCGATCAGGGCTACCTTTTTCACCTTCGCGGTCAGCGGCAGCAGCGCCCCAACCCCTTCCACCGTGTCGTTCTTGAGCAGGACCATGGATGCGCCCGCAACCTTGCGGGCCAAGGCGCGCCGCTCTGGCGTGGCATCGTAAGCCGGACCTGCCTCGGTGTAAGGATGGTCGAAGAGCCCCAGCGCAAACTTGACACGCAGAATGCGGCGTACCGCCTCATCCACCACATTCTCAGGAATCGCGCCCGAACGCACCTGTGAAGCGAGAGTGGTTCCGTAGAGACCGCCTTCCATGTCCATATCCACGCCCGCTTCCAGCGCCTTGCGGGCCACCGTGGCGCCGTCGGCGCCGATCGCGTGGTTCAGCAACTCCGCAACCGCGCCCCAGTCTGAGACGACAAACCCGCTGAAGCCCCACTCCTTGCGGAGAATCTGGGTCAAAGTGAAAGGATTGGCGCTGGCAGGAACGCCGTTGATCGAGTTGAACGAGCTCATCAACGTGGCCGCCCCGGCTTCTACTGCCGCATGGTAGGGCTCCAGATACACCTGCCGCAGCGTGATCTCGCTCATATCCACCGCGTTATAGTCGCGACCTGCGATTCCGGCCCCATAGGCGCCAAAATGCTTTACGCTCACTGCGACTGAGTCCGGCCTGGAAAGATCTCCCTGCTGGTAGCCCCTGACCCATGCGCGCGCCATGGCCGATCCCAAATAAGGATCCTCCCCGTTCGACTCGACAATGCGTCCCCAGCGCGCATCGCGGGCAATGTCCACCATGGGAGAGAAGACCCAGGGAATGCCGTCAGCACGCGCTTCCACCGCGCCCGTACGCGCCACCAGCTCAGCCGCTTCGGGGTCCCAGGTCGCCGCTACAGCCAGCGGTACCGGAAAGGTGGTGCGGTGACCATGGATAACATCCAGCCCAAAAATGATCGGAATATGCAACCGCGATTTTTCCATCGCGATGTGCTGGAAGTGATTGGTCTTTTCCGCACCCACTACGTTTAGCATCGATCCCACCTGGCCTTTGGCCACCAGTTCCTCATAGGTCAGGTTGGAGGCGGAAGGGCCGGTGGCGAACCCCGCTGAATACTGCACCAGTTGCCCAATCTTCTCGTCGAGCGTCATCTGTTTCAGAAGTGCGTCGACGCGTCCATTCAGTTCCCTCGCAGCCAACTGCGGATTGGGAGCTGGCTGGGCTTGCGCAGCAGCTTGATCCGAGCCGCGGCCGCCGATAAGAAGCAATAGGACAAAAAGCCTGAATGTGCGAGCGAAAAGGGTTCTCATAACCAGCCTATGATATGCCGTTTGAACCCTGCGGTCAGCCAGTCAAGCCACTCCACCTTCTCCCGTCTCGCGCACGCAAGGTTCAGAGCCCATCACTCACGCCCGAGCGAATGCCGCGTCCCGGCGTGTAGAGATGCTGCCTCCTGTTCATTCGAATTTAATGGTGCGCTCAATCGCCGTTATCGTACCGGGGAAAGCAACAAGACAGTGTCGCCGGAGACCGCGCAAATGCTCTACTCTTTCAATTAACTGCATGGCTCGTCTTGTTGCCCACTTCCGGAAAGCTGTCTGGCTCGCGCTTGAGCACGACATGCTCAATACCGCCAAGGCCGCTGCCTATTCCGGCATGCTTATGTTGTTCCCCGCGTTGGTAGTCATCACCACGCTGCTGGCTCTGGTGCCGGAGGGCACCACGCTGGTTGGCGAGATGCGCGCAGCATGGCTGCAGTTCCTGCCCGCGGACACCATGTCGCTCTTGCAGTCTTCTCTGCAAACCCGCCCCAACCAGTCCGTTCAACTAGTCTTTTCCGCAGCCAGTCTGAGCATTTTCGCCGGCCTGGGCCTGATGCTTTCGCTCATGGAAGGCTTTCGCCGCGCCTATCGCCTGCCCCGCGGCGAGTGGGGTTTTTGGAGGCGTCGGGCCCGTGCGCTTCTGCTGGTGCCCATCGTGCTCGTCCCGCTTGCTTTGGCTACTGTGGTGCTCGTCTTCGGCCATCAAATCGAAGTGTGGATGATTCGCAACTCAGTCCACGAGTTGCGCCATGTGGTCCTCTTCCTCTGGCGGATGGTGCGATGGGCGACTGCCTTCGTCTGCAGCGTTACGGTTCTCGGCGCGTTATATCACTTCGGCACCAAGCGACGGGAGCATTGGGCATGGGTCATGCCCGGCGCCATCACTGCCACCCTGGTCTGGTTCCCCGCGACTCTTGCCTTCGGATGGTACGTGACGAGGGTGGCCGATTACTCCATCTTCTACGGCTCATTTGGTGCCGGCATCGCCACGCTGGTCTGGCTTTATCTCACCGCGTTCAGTGCCTTGCTGGGAGCCGAATTGAACGGCGTCCTTTTCAGGGAACGCCAGCAGAACTTTGACGGCGCTCGCGCTTCCGATACGGTTGCTTCCCGTCAGTAGCGACTTTCTTCGGCCATTGCGTGTGCCGTGATGCATGTTGGTCAGGGGTCTTTGCACTCACTCCGCAATGTACAATTAAGAAAAACCGCGTGCGATTTCTCCCCTTTTCACACAACTAAATATCTTCCGGAGTGATCCTTATGGCCTTCCCCGACATGAGCCTGACCGAATCGCCTATTCAACGCCGCGCAAAGATTGTTGCTACCCTGGGGCCGGCTTCCAACACCGAATCCGTTATCCGCGACCTGGTCCGCGCTGGGGTCGATGTGGTTCGCCTGAATTTTTCCCACTCCACCCATGAGAGGAAGCTGGGGGTGATACGGCTAATCCGCAAGGTAAGCCGCGAGGAGAATAAGCCGCTGTGTATTCTGGGGGACTTGCAGGGGCCCAAGATCCGCACATCCACGCTGAAGGATCACCAACCGGTACTGCTCAAGGCCGGCGGACGCCTCACGATTACGCCGCGCGATGTTCCGGGAACAGCATCCCTGGTCGGCACTACCTTTAAGACTCTGGCTGAGAATGTCGAGCAGGGCGCGCGCATTCTACTCTCCGACGGTCTGATCGAATTGCGTGTTCACGAGGTGCTTGGAGACGATGTTGCCTGCGACATCGTCAATGGCGGCATGCTGGGTGAAAACAAAGGTATAAACCTGCCCGGTATTCTGGTGCGCGTTCCTTCCCTCACAGAGAAGGACACCGAGGATCTTGAATTCGCACTCAAGAATGGCGTCGATGCCATTGCGGTTTCCTTTGTCCGCACCGCTGAGGACGTGAGCCTGGTGCGCAATCGAGTTGCGGCTCTCGGTTTCGAAACCTGGATCATCGCCAAACTCGAAAAACCCCAGGCTATCGAGCATCTCGACAACATTCTGCAGGTTTCCGATGGCATCATGGTGGCCCGCGGCGATCTGGGAGTCGAAGTCCCGCCGGAGAAGGTCCCTGCCATCCAAAAATACATCATTCACCGCGCCGCCGAGTTCAAGAAACCCGTGATCACTGCCACTCAAATGCTGGAGTCGATGATTGACAACCCACGGCCCACTCGCGCTGAGGTCTCTGACGTGGCCAACGCCGTCTACGACGGCACCGACGCCGTGATGCTTTCCGGTGAGTCGGCTGTGGGCAAATATCCAGTGGAAACTGTGCTAATGATGGCCCGCATTGTGAGCGAAGCAGAGCGCCATATTAAGGAGCAGAATCTCTCCGAGCCGCGCATACGGCAGAGCCAGCTCTCTATCGCGGAGACGATATGCGAAGCTACGGCGCATGCCGCCGACGATCTGGATCTGCGCGGCATCGCGCTGTTTACTGAGTCGGGACAGACTGCGCGCCAGCTCTCGAAATACCACCCGGCGGCGCCGATCTTCGCCCTCAGCCCGGTCGAAGTCACGATCAACCGCCTGAACCTGCTGTGGGGCACCATGCCAATCCGTTGCCCTAAGGTCACAAGCACTGAGGCCTTGGTGGATTGTGCCGAGAGTCTGCTCGAGCAGAACGGCTACGTCCGCTCTCGCGAGGTGATCGCAATTGTAGCCGGAACCCGCACCAGATCCGGTTCGACAAACTTCCTGCGTCTGCACGTGATGGGAGACAGCCATCTTGAGGGCGAGCGCTTTCATGTAGCCCGCAATCAGGAGCCAGGGGAAGCCAAACCAAAGCGGCCCGCGCCTAGGAAATCTAAGGCCGGGCGATTCCAGAGATATCCGTCGCCGAATCCTCCCGAAATTTCGAATCCCTAAGATGAGGGCAAACTGTCAATCTGGCTTCTTCCACGATCAAATAAACAAAGAGCCAGAAGCGGCGAACGGAGTTTAGCGCATAAACACAAAAAGGCCATGCCCTGAGGCATGGCCTTTTCTGGATATAATTGCCGGCGATCACCTAATCTCCCACACAGTCGCCCGTGCAGTACCATCGGCCCAGCGAGGCTTAACTTCCGTGTTCGGGATGGGAACGGGTGATCCCTCGCAGTATGGTCACCGGCAAACT
>Ga0182014_10001518_pt1 | contig 30928 bp, 36 predicted proteins | sample 612S2DmetaG_FD_120489 | JGI IMG/M metagenome (GOLD analysis project Ga0182014, IMG submission 120489) | Permafrost microbial communities from Stordalen Mire, Sweden - 612S2D metaG | ecosystem: Environmental > Terrestrial > Soil > Wetlands > Permafrost | place: Sweden: Stordalen | collected... | reverse complement strand
TATTCGGCATTACCGACGCCATAGCCGAGCGTGTTCGCAAGGTCGGCGGCACAACCATCCACTCCATAGGACACATTGCCCGGCTGCAACGGATTGCGGACAACGACGAGGAGTTTGTGGGCCCAACCGAGATGCTGAGGGAACTCCACGCCGACAACAAGGCCTTTGTGGAGAGCTTGCGCGCGGCGCATGTAGTTACCAGCAAAGCCAATGAATACGCAACCACCAGCTTGATCGAGATCTGGATTGACGAGGCGGAGCGACGCTCGTGGTTCCTCTTCGAGGCCACCCGGTAAACAATCTTCAACCTGACGGCGCCACCGCCGCCCTCCCTGTGCCCGGCCGAAGGCGCCGTCAGTCATTCCAACGCCCATCGGTTCCAGCAGACCGTTGGCGTGGCGCCTCTGCGGACTCCCCCTCTCCCTCTGCTCGGAACCGTTCTGCATGCTCTTGCGAACCGCTCGTAACTCCCCGCAATGCTGTAGACCAACCGACAACAGATCGCATGGCGTTTCTCTCAAGCGAAGGCCACGCGTCACCAATCTCGTGGGACCACAGCATTCCATGAAAATGTGCCAACCGATTCGTAGATCGTCCAGGAAAAAATCTCATGATGAAGAAGAAGAGCCGCATTCAAATCGCCAGCCAGATCATTGCCCAACTCAAAAGAGAGATGCAGCAGCCACGATGGACGGAGTCGGTCCGCAACGGCATCTCGCTCCAAACAGGGTCAGGCAAGGAAACGCAGACTGTCCGACTCACGACAGCATCACACTCGGATAACTAGGCCGGCTGGCCCCTTCGTGCCAACCTAAAACATAATCACCCGCATCTCCCTGCAAGCCCGTGCGATCGGCCTCAGCTGCAATGAGTGCGAGAAATAAGGAGAATCTCCGATGCCCACAATCACAACCAAAGACGGAACCACCATCTACTACAAAGACTGGGGCACCGGTCAGCCGGTCGTCTTCAGCCACGGCTGGCCCCTCAGCGCAGACGCGTGGGAAGACCAGATGGTCTTTCTTGCCTCGCATGGATTCCGCACCATCGGCCATGACCGCCGCGGGCACGGCCGATCCAGCCAGCCATGGAATGGCAACGACATGAATACCTATGCCGACGATCTTGCCGCCCTCACCCAGGCCCTGGATCTGAAGGATGCCGTCTACGTCGGACACTCCGCCGGCGGCGGAGAGGTGGTCCGCTATATCGGGCGCCACGGCACCACACGCGTTGCCAAAGCGGTTCTGGTTGCTGCCGTGCCCCCGCTCATGCTCAAGACAGATGCCAATCCGGGCGGGTTGCCCATCCATGTCTTCGACGGAATCCGCGCCGGCGTCCGCGCTGACCGTTCGCAGTTCTTCAAGGACCTCACCGCGACGTTCTACGGCGCCAATCGATCTGGATCGGCCGTCTCCCAGGGCCTGCGCGACTCCTTCTGGGTACAGGCCATGCAATCCGGACTCAAGGGAATTCTCGACTGCATCCAAGCCTTCTCTGAAACCGACTTTACCGAAGACTTGAAAAAGATCGACGTGCCCACCCTGATCATCCACGGAGACGACGATCAGATTGTGCCCATCGCCGACTCGGCGATCTTGGCCGCCAAACTGGTCAAGGGAGCAACCCTGAAGGTCTACCCCGGCGCCTCGCACGGGCTCTGCTCCACTCACAAAGACCAGTTGAATGCCGACCTGCTGGCATTCCTTCGGGAATAAACCGCGGCCAGCCGCTGCTTGCAGGCCAAAAGCGGCAGGTGGCCCACACATCGATTCCGTCTCTTCGATCGTTGGCAAAGACTGAAAGCCGTGTCCCATTCATCGTGGCCCTCAATAAGGCCGCGATGAAAGGGGCACAGACTGTTAAGCCTCACGGCGGTTCTTTGGGGTCGATGGGCGGGGCACCTGCCGGGCTTCCGGGCCTGAAGGCCAAGGCGTCGTTGCAGGGTTTGTGGGGGTTGAACCCCCCGGCTCCCTCCGCACAAACCACAACGCCGGAAGACGGGCCGCAGGGGCTGAAGCCCTCTTCCCTTTCTGGGCAGTTGCGGCACGGCTAATGTCGTGCCCTGACACGGGCGAATTTTTTGCTGTAGATTATTGATTTTTATGGTGGGCGCTGCAGGATTCGAACCTGCGACTTCCACCGTGTGAAGGTGGCACTCTACCGCTGAGTTAAGCGCCCCTGGGAAGGGTGAGAAAAAGGGGAGCGCCATGGAGGCATCCCGTAGGTTAGAGTAACACCAGCAGGGCTTTAGGGCCAACCTTGGCCTTCTACGAGTAGCGAGTCGATCTGAAGGGGTTTTCCCTCAGGGGCTAAAGCCCAGTTCCTATTTGCAGCTTTGCGGCACGACTAAAGTCGTGCCCTTTCAAAGCAGTGCCGCAATGAGGGTTCTCAGTAAGTTGTGAAGCTTTGCGGCACGACTAAAGTCGTGCCCTTTCAAAGCGGTGCCGCAATGAGGGTTTTCGGCAAGCTGTGAAGTTGTTCCTTTTCAAAGGGGCGGCTCTGCAAGAACTTCTCATTGGCCGGTGAAGGCCGGTATTGACTAAACGATGCTCTGGAGAACCAAGCCAATACGCGGCGCGGGCCGGCTGGACGGACGGCAGACCGGCGATCCCTCGACTGAAGGGGAACTGGCGCTGGGGGCCGGACTGGGCGGCGGAGGGCTTAGCGTGGGCTCTGCCGGGGGTTCGGCGGGCCGGGGACGGGCGCGGGCGGGGAATGGGGATCTGCGTGCGGAGAGCGGCGATCCCGGCGCGGAAGGCAGCGATTCCGGCTCGGAAAGCGGCGATTCTGACGCCAAAAACGGCGAGGAAATGACTGAAACAGCGCAACCTTCCGGGGAAACCGGGGTTCCAGAAGACATGGCAACCTTGGTCCTGGATAACGTGTCCCTGGGAGTGGGGCCGGCAAGACCGGATCCAAGGCCGGCGGCAGGCTTCGGCATTCATGCCGAACTGGACCCGGCAAGCGATGCGGCGGCGATGCTGCGGGTGGCCGCGGGCGACGAGGCGAGCTTCAATTTTCTGGTGCGGAAGCACCACCGGGCGATGATTCATTTCCTGTACCGGATGGTACGGAACCAGGCGGTTGCCGAAGAGTTGGCGCAGGAGGTGTTTCTGCGCGTCTACAGAGCCAGGGACAGCTACCGGGCCGAGGCCAGGTTTACGACGTGGCTTTACCGGATAGCGACCAACCTGGCGGTGAACCACGCCCGGGATACGAAGCACGAACGGTCGGCGCAGACGATTTATCTGGACGCGCCGGACGAGGAGACGGGAACGACTCCGGACGTGGCCGACGACGAGCCGAACGTGGAACAGCGGCTAATGACGAACGAGCGTATGGACGCGATTCGGAGTCATGTGATGGCGCTGCCGGAAAGGCAGCGCACGGCTGTGTTGATGCACAAGTACCAGGGGATGGATTACCGGCAGATCGGAGAGGTGCTGAAGCTGGGCGAATCGGCAACCAAGTCGCTGCTCTTCCGCGCCTATCAGACGCTGCGGGACAAGTTGAAGGATTTTGTGTAAATAGAAACACGCTGGAATCGACCGGCGGAATGCGGGGTGGAACCCATGAAGAACGCGAAGAACAATTGCACCGGGATGGACGAGAAGCTGGCGGACATGCTGTTCGATCCCGAGGCTGCGCCTGCCAAGGTTCAAACGCACGTTGCGGAGTGCGATCGCTGCCAGACCGAACTGGCCGAACTGAAGGCGACCATGGACTTGTTGGACGAGTGGAAGGCGCCGGAGCCCAATCCGTACTTTCTGACCCGGCTGGATGCGCGGATGCGCGAGGAGCGCGAGGCCGCGCCATCCGGCTGGCTGGCAAGCAGGATTGCCCGGCTGCGCGCGGGCTTTGCGTATGGAGCCGCTTCGCATACCCGGCCGCTTGCGGCGATGGCGCTTACACTGTTGCTGTTCATTGGCGGAGGAACTTACCTGGGGGTGAGCGATTGGAATCATCCCGCCGAGCCGGAGCAGACGGCCGTGGTTCACGACCTGCAGTTACTGGACAGCAATGCCCAGATTCTGGATCAGCTGGAGTCGATCTCCGGCGACCAGAACGGAGACTAGCGATTTGCACTTTTCGGCTGGGGCCGAAGGAGAGACTTGTGATCAGGGTGCACAATGCGCGAACGATGCGCCTCGCGGCTTTGGCCGCGGCGGTCCTGGCTCTCTGTTTTTCAGCGTCGTGGGGATATGGCCAGAAGCGCGAGAACCCGCAGCGGCAGGCGCCCCGCTACGCCGCACCGCAGAACCGGGGGCAGAACAGGCAGCAGTATAAGCGGGAGCCGCAGTATCGTTCGGCTCCGCAGCCGCAGTATCGTCAGGGGCCGCAAGCGCGGGGCGGAATGCAGGGAAACCCCGCGCAACGGCCTCAGAGTGGTTATCCGGCGCAGGGCGCAGGGTCCGCCTATCAGAGAGGGGCGAACGGAAGCGCGAACGGAGGCGCGAACGGAAATCAGGGGTTGAACAACGGACAACGGCCGGCTTACGGCGGCGCCAGCGCGGCGCCCCAGGGACACCTCGAAGACTGGCTCAATCAGCACCGGAATGTTCCTGTGCAGGACCAGGAGCGGATGCTGCAAAGCGATCCCGGCTTCCGGCGGCTGCCGTCGGCCGATCAACAAAGGCTGACGCAGCAGTTGCAGCAAGTGAACAAGATGCCGCAACAGCAGCGGGACCGGCGGCTGGCGCGGAACGAGATGCTAGAGCGGCTGTCGCCCGACGAGCGGATGAGCATCGCGCGCTCCGGGCGTCAGTGGGCAACCTTGCCAGCGGATCGCCAGACAGCGATGAAGCGAGCCTTCAACGACCTGCGCGCGGTTCCACCCGATCAACGCCAGACGGTACTGAACTCGGAGCGGTACCAGGGAGCATTTTCTCCACAGGAGCGGGGCATCCTCTCCGATTTTCTGCGCGTGGAGCCTTACGAGCCGCAGCGCTAGGTTTGTGGCCTGGTTCAGACCTGGCTGCTAGCGATGCAGGCTGAGGGAGGATGGTTCTGGGTTCGGCTCTTCCCCAGGTACGAACAAGAGCCAGCCCGCGCCGGCGGCGATCAGCAGAAGGCCCGCCCAGGTGCGCAGCCCAACCGAGGGCCGATCGAGAGCCATTCCAATCAGAATCGCAATCAGCGGAGACAGCAGGAAACGGGTGGTCATGCGCGGCGCTGTCATGCGCGGCAGAAGCCAGAAGAGCAGTAGGAGACCGGGAAAGGCTAGCAGCGCCGACCAGAGGAACTCCGAGCGGACCGCGCTCCAGCGCAATACGATTCCATCGGTCAGCGCGCTGGCTGTGGCCAGGCCAAGCGCCGCGGAGGCGCATGCAATCGCGGTGATTGGCGGAAGGGCTGTGCGCGGCAATGTGGTCGCCAGGCGCACGGCATAGCAATTCGCGGCGGCTACGCAGGCAGCGGCAGCAATCACGCCAGCGAAGGCCCCGCCTGCCTCGATCGACCCCGGAACTTCGACCGGAAAGACACAGAGCGTTCCGCCCACGGCGACCAGAGCCGCGAGCAGGCCGCCCTTGGCCTCTACAGCCGCGCCGCCTACATAGGGCTCGAAGACAACGGCAAACACCGGCGTGAGCGAGAACAACACGACACGCGTAAACGATGAGACCCGACTCTGTGAGAGGGAAACCAGCACGGCGGGCAGGACGAAAAGCCCGAGGCCTATTGCAATTGAGGACCATCGCTGGCGGCCGCCTAGCCACTTCATTTTGCGCAGAAGGGCGAACGATGCAGCCGCGGCGGCAAGCAGCGCGAAGGGCAGCGCTTCCCTTTCCATCGGCGGCAGTAGGTTCGAAACCGAATCGGGAAAGAGATCGGAGCGCATTGCGCCCAGGGCCAACAGGAGACAGAGCAGCAGAAGCGCAGCCACCGCGGGCCGGCCGCCCTTTGCTTGCAGGAGAGATCTCGCCGCCATGCCTTCGATCAGAACACATTGATAGCGATTTGGGACTGGCCGACGCGGCGGTTCCGCATTTTCGCGCTCGCGCCGCTGGTTTAAGATGGAAGATGGGCCAAGGCCAGAATTCGTCGCGCAATGAGCGCGACAAAAGCAAGGAGCTTCAAATCTTATGGCGATTCCCGCCACGCAATTACGTCCGGGCATGATCATCAAGCACAACGAGCAACTTCACCTGGTTTTCAAGGTCGAGCACCGCACGCCGGGCAACCTCCGCGCCTTCATCCAGGCCAAACTGCGCAACCTGAAGTCCGGGGCCATGTTCGAACACCGCTTCCGCTCCGCCGACGCCATTGAGAAGGTGGTGGTGGACGAGGTGTCGATGGAGTTTCTCTACGCGGACGGGGACGACTTCTATTTCATGAACCCGGTGGACTACGAGCAGACGGTGCTGAAGGGAACGACACTCGGCGATGCAGTGGAGTACCTGACGCCCAACTTGCAGATCAAGGTCAGCTACCACGATGGGCAGGCCGTGGGCATCGATCTGCCTTCGGCGGTGGAGCTAACCGTGGTTGAGACCGAGCCGGGGCTGAAGTCGGCAACCGCTTCGAGCGTGACCAAGCCGGCCAAGACGGAGACCGGGCTGGTGGTGCAGGTGCCGTCCTTCATCAATGAAGGCGAGAAGATCCGCGTGGATACGAGCGAAGGGGCTTACCTGAGCAGGGCGTAACACTGTGAAATCATGATTATAAGCCGAGTAAAATCATGAATCGGATTGATCTTCAGGAACTCTCCGAAATACGCATTCGGGAATCCCGCGCATTACTCGACGCTGGATTTTCCGATGGTGCATACTATCTGGCAGGGTACGCAGTGGAGTGCGCCTTGAAGGCGTGCATTGCAAAGCGAACTCAGGAGCACGACTTCCCCGATAAGAAGTTGGTGAACGACAGCCACACGCACAATTTGAAGACTCTGTTGCAGTTGGCGGAATTAAAGACCGAGATGGACGCGGCAATCGACGTCGACCCCGGCATGGAATCGGTTCTGGGCAGGATTCAGGAGTGGTCGGAGACCAGCCGGTACCAGAAGAGAACTGCTCAAGAGGCAGAAGCGTTGCTCAAGGCTATCGAAGATGGGAAAGGAGGACTACTCCCGTGGATACGTCTGCATTGGTAAGCTACGACATCGAAAACGGAAAAGAAGTGATTGCGGCACTCGATAAGGACGGGAAGACTCCAAACGTGGCTCTCTGGGCCAAGCTCCCGGATTACGAGGATTGGAGGCTGGTGATCGCGTCGGACCGCCTCGACCAATCGTCCACGCTGTCAGGCTACGAGGAGATCAATGCGGCGATGAGGAAAGCCGGGATCTCTTACCGTAAACGGCCCGCGATCTATTGGCGCCCGATGGACAAGCCTTTCATTCAGGCGTTACGTAGCACCTTCGGGTCCGCGAGCGATACCTACGGAATGCGTCTGGGCGGCCAGATGTTTGGCGATCAATATGTAGAGGACGCATTCGTGTATCGCATCCGGTAATTGCTGTACTGCCCCGCGAACGACCAAAGCCGGCGAATCCGCCGGCTTTTTTACGTGTTCCAAAATGGAGCAATTTTTCCGTTCTTGCCCTCTAGATCATGGCTGTTTTGCCGATGAGGAGTACAGAATCCAATGCGCAGAGGCGCTGAGAGCGGCAACTATGGCAACTATGACGGCGACCCCCCATCAGATCGTTCCGCTGCATCTGTCCGGGAATACCACCGAGCAGCAGAACCGCATGCTCCAGGAGTTCCTCGGCGAGGCCGTCCAGGATGCGTACAAGACGGCGATCGAGCAACTGGACCGGCAAAGCGCGCAGGCGGTTCTCGATATGGACAAGAAGCTCAAGTGCGAGGTCGCCGCAATGGTGGTGGAAGCGATCCATCGCCACACGGTGAGCGACAAGTATAAGGACGAAGAGGTGGGCTCGAATCGTGTGTATCCGCCTACCTATCGGGTGCGGCCGATCGAGGCGCAGGTGTCGGAGCTGCGCAAGCTCTTCCCTACCCTGGGCAGTTGCCAGGAGAAGCTGGCGCGCCGCCAACTTCCGGAAGGCGCCGAGGCTTGGTTTGCGATTCCCCGCTGGCAGGCGCTGGCTTCCACCTATAACGAGGCGGTGGAGATGGTGCTGGGGGTTTTGGCCTCAAAGCGCAGGTTCTCGAACCGCATCGTCGGCAAGCTGGGCGCGATGTATCTTCGCCAGTCGGAACGCTCAAAGCTGGCGGAGAAGATTCTGGCCGAGCAGCAGGAAGGCAATGACCTTCTGGTGTTGGCCGCGCAGGCCGGCATGTTGCATCGCGGCTCCTCTGCCCGGCGCACGCGCGTGGCCATGGCCGGCAACGAGTTTGGCCTGGGCGTGTTTTCCTTTGCCAGTATGCTGCTGACGCATCCCGAGCGGCTTTCCACGGGCGACACGCTGATGATCGATTGCGGCGGCGACGAGTACTCCGTGCGCAGCGACTATACATTTGACCGGGTTCCGCTCTTCGACTTCGATATGGCCGGCATCGAGTTCAGCATCTTCTACGAAGACCGGGCCCGCAACCTTTGGGGCACGCCAACCGGGTTCCTGTACAAACTAGTTTAATGCTCCGAGCACTTCGCCTCCTGAATGCCGCCTGCCGCGTCTAAGCTGCAGGCGGTATTCTTTTTCAAGCGATGCGCGTGCGAGTTCTTCCTTTTGGAGTAGCGAGAGATTGGCTGGGTGCGGCGGCTACCGTCGAGCTGCCGGAAGGCGCCTCGGTGGCGGACTTGCTGGAACACCTTACTGCCCACCTGACTGCCCGCCTGACTGCGCCCGCGGCCGGACTGGACAAGGCGCTGCGCGGCATTGCCGTCAGTGTGAATGCCGAGTACGCCACCGCGCGCCACGTGCTGCGCGACGGCGATGAGGTGGGGTTGTTGCCGCCGGTCTCTGGCGGTGCTCCGCGCACCGCGGAAGCTCTGGATGGGTGCGTGGAGCAACCCAATGTTGTTGCGCTGACCCGTGAGCCCATCGATGCGGAAAAACTTGTTGCCGAGACCAAGAGCGGCGAGGACGGCGCGGTGGTGGTCTTCGACGGCATTGTGCGAAACAACACGCGCGGGCGGCGGACGCTGCATCTGGACTACGAAGCTTACGAAGAGATGGCGTTGAAGCAGATGGAGGGTCTTGCCGAGCAGGCGCGGGAGAAGTTTGGTGTGCGCCAGGTTACGATCGTCCATCGCATGGGCCGGCTCGGCATCGGCGAGACCAGCGTGCTGATCGTGGTGGCGTCGGCGCATCGCGGGGCCGCCTTCGAGGCCTGCCGCTGGGTGATCGACACGTTGAAGAAAACGGTGCCTATCTGGAAGAAGGAGACGTTTGCGGACGGGGCGGTGTGGGCCGACGGCGAACCGTTTCCGCCAGAGCTGGCTTTGGATCCGGAGGCCTCGCATGAGGGGTAGTCCCGGTCGGTTCTCAGTATCTGGAGTCAACGGTTCCGGTGATGGGTACGGGCTTCAGCCCGTACATCCGAGGGAGCCGAGGAGACGGGCTTTAGCCCCTGAGGGAACGCTCAGGCGAATCGTACTTCTTGCTCTTGCCGTCGTCATCCCGCCTACGCTGCACGCGCAGACGACCACAATTCATGTGGATGTGAAGCTGGTCAATATTTTTGTAAACGTGACAGATCGCAACGGATCCATTGTAGGCGGGCTCGCACGCGAGGATTTTGCGGTGGCGGAGGACGGACGGCCGCAGCAGATTGCGGTCTTCGAAAAGCAGTCGGAGATGCCGCTCAACCTGATGCTGGCCATCGACACCAGCGGCAGCGTGCGCAAGGACATGACCGAAGAGGCGGCGGCGGCGCGGCGCTTTGCCCATGCGATCGTGCGGCCCCAGGACCAGATGGCGGTGATGCAGTTTGCCACCGAGGTGCGGGAGCTTTCGCCATTCACCAACAAGGTGTCGCAGATCGATCGCGGCCTGAGCCAGTTGCACAGCGATTTTGCCACGGCGATGTACGACGCCATCTACCAGGGCTCGGAGCGGCTGGGCGCGAAGGATGGGCGCAAGGTGCTGGTGGTGGTCTCCGACGGCGACGACACCGTGAAAAACACGACCTATGCGCAGGCGCTGGAACAGGCGCTTCGCAACGAGGTAATGATCTACACGCTCATCGACGTGCCCATCGAGGCCAGCGCCGGGCGCGACACCGGCGGAGAACATGCGCTGATCACGCTGGCCGAACAGACTGGCGGCAAATATTTCTACGTGGCCGACGGCGGGCTCGACAAGGCTTTCGCCAGGGTCAGCGACGATCTGCGCACGCAGTATCTGCTCGGCTATTACCCGCACAACCAGGAGCCCGGACGAATCTTCCACCGCTTGCAGGTCACCGTTCCCAGAGCCTCGGCCGAGGACTTCAATGTGCGCCACAAGACCGGGTACTTTGCCGACCCCCACCCGGCCCAGAACTAGAGCGCGGCGGAATGCTATAACCTGACGGCATGATGTTCAGGTCTTCTTTGTGCTTGATCGCGATCCTGTTTGCCGGCGTCCTTCCCGGCTCCGCAAAATCTCCTCACGGCAAGATTCGCGTCCTCATCGTTGACGGATTCAGCAACCACGACTGGCAACAGACGACGCAACTGCTGCGCGGAGTCCTGGCGTCCGCGGGCGAATTCGCCGTGGAGGTGAGCACCGCGCCGCAGGATACCGGCTCGGCCGCATGGGCGGCGTGGCGGCCGCGTTTTGCGGACTACGATGTGGTGATCCAAACCTGCAACGAAAATGGCACAAACGGCAATTTGCAGGGGCTCAAGGTAAAACCGGATTGGCCGGAGGCGGTCAAGAAGGACTTTGCGGAATATGTTCGCAAAGGGGGCGGAGTTTACATATACCATGCCGCCGAGAATGCTTTTGTCGGTTGGAAGGAATACGAGCAGATGGTCGGCCTGAGCTGGCGCGATGCGGATTACGGCACTGCAGTTCGCGTCGGCGATTCCGGCCAACTGGTGCGGATTCCCGCTGGCGAGGGCCGCGGAACCGGGCACGGGAATCGCGGGGACGTTCTGGTGACTCGGCTGGGCGACGATCCGATTCATGCGGGGATGCCGCGGGCGTGGATGTCGCCGGACATGGAGGTCTATTACTACGCGCGCGGCCCGGCCAATGGGGTTCACGTGCTGGCCTATGCGCGCGATACGGATCCGAAACTGGGTTTGTTGTGGCCTGTGGAGTGGACGACGACCTACGGCAAAGGGCGCGTCTATATTTCGACGTACGGCCATGTGTGGCCGGGGGATGTGCAGCCTCCGGGGTTGCGCGATGCGGCGGTGCAGACCATCGTTCCCCGCGCTCTGGAATGGCTTGCGCGGCGGCCGGTGACATTTTCGGTGCCAGCGGATTTCCCCGGCCCGAGCAAAGTCTCGGTCCGGGACAAGATTCCGCAACCGTTTTGAGCCGAGACGTTGACCTGGTAACGGTGGCCGACTGCCCTGTCGTGGAGTATGGCCAACCATACCCGGTTTGAGATCACAGCTTGTGATCTCAAGCAAGGAGGCGGAAGGACCTGGGAAAGTGCCCTCGCAACTAAGCCGATTGAGAACCAGATCCTTCAACTCCGGTCGTCGCGGCGACTTCCACTCAAGAGGACAACAGCTTCGAGGTTCAGTGTGACCGCATGCCCATCGTCGACTCTATTCTGGGCCTTTGCTGAGTCTCCAGCAGGCATACCGAGCAAGGTAAGGGAAGAGTTGGCGACAAATCGACCGGAACTCGGAAGTTACAGGTCGTTGAGCTGATGTCGTGGCCTGATCTCAAGAGAAGGGGCATAATGTGTCAGGGACAAAAATGAGCTTGCGCCTTCCAATACGACAGCCACGACTCGCTCTAACGTCCGCTATGGTCGGAGCCTTCAGCTTCTGGTTGCCAGACGTGGCGACCCATTTGTTTTTCAGGTTTACCTTTGACCGTCCGCAGTTGTGGGCGATCACGCTTCTCATGCCCGCTACGCTCCTGTGCGCCTATCTGGTGGTGAGTAGATTACTGGCAAAACACGATTTCAATTGGGTTGGCATTGCGATGATGATTGGCGTCTGGCTGACCGGCGGGCTATTCATGATGCTCGGGGCAACGGCGTCGGGGGGCGGGTTCGCGTCTGGCGGCCTGATCTCGCTCATCCTGATTGCGTCGTCGATAATCCCGGTTGTTACGTGCATGTTGGCTACCTATGACGGCAGCCTCTTCGCCTTGCTTATCGTGACATTTGGCGCAATCCTGATCTGGGGCATAAAGGAGAGCGGGATGCCGCTCCCCTTCCAAGATCGATTTCGGACGCACTTAAAGTAGGGAATTATTTAGCTCGATGAGTGGCCTTCGCCGTGGGTCATGCCCCAACGAGCACCCGCTTTCCCATTAGACCTGTATTACCGGCAATTCGGACAGAATGCCATGGCGCGTCTTGCGTGGTGGCCGAAAAGCAGCCGCGGATCTTTCGACTCCGGTCGCCGCCGCGACCTCCGCTCAAGATGACAGCGGCTTTGTGGTTCGGGATAGTCCGCTGTCTAACCCGAGGTAATTCTCAACTCGTGAGATTGTGCCAGTGCGCCCAACCAGCATCTCTGCCCCTCTTTCCGGCCTCGGGTCCTTCGGTTGGCTGTTTTGAAATCTGCTCATCGCCGAATCGCTAGTCTACATATCCCTCGCCGCTGCATCTAAAATGGAACCATGACTTCGCCATTATCCTCACGCCGCCGTACCAAGACGCCCCCGCCGGGCGAAACCGGCCAGGAGGCACTCTATCTGCGCTCTCTCAGCGACCGCCAGGTGGTGGTCCAGATCAAGCTGCGGGATGGGGACACCGTCCGCGGCTGGATCGAATACTTCGACGACGCGATGCTTCGGCTGACGCGCCAGGGGCAGCCCAACCTGTTCATCTACAAGAGCCAGATCCGCACCATCAGCGAGGCCGGCAAGCACCGCGCGCCGCGCTTCGAGCGGGTTAGCGGAACGGCTCCGGAGATCGAGATCGCACCGCGCGAGGCGGGCTCGTGAGCGGCGGAGCGGCGGCAGAGAATCGGGAACTTGTCTGGGTCCCAAGGGCCTCGGAGATTGCGCGGGAGGCGGGCAGCCGCCTGCGCGAGTTCCTGGCCCAGGGCGTGGAGACCGAATACAAGGGCGATGTGGATCTGGTAACCGTCGCCGACCGGACCGTCGAGAAGCTGATCCGCGAACGGCTGGGCGAGGCATTTCCCAAGCATGGGGTCTACGGCGAAGAGGGCACCCGGGATCGCATGGACGGGGAGTTCCGCTGGTACGTGGACCCGCTGGACGGGACCACCAACTTCGCCCACGGCTTTCCGCAATTTTGCGTTTCGATGGGCCTTGAACATCGCTCGCCCGGGACGCCACCGGAGCTGGACGGAACCCTGGTGGCCGCCGTCCTCTACGACCCGATGCGGGATGAGCTGTATACCGCCGAGCGGGGCAAGGGGGCGCGGCTGAATGGCAAACCGATGCGGGTCTCGAAGATTCCCGAACTGGCCGAGGCGCTGTTGTCCACGGGCTTTCCGAGCCGCAAGCGCCATGCCAGCCCCAATGTGCACTTCTACCACGAGTTCACGCTGCGCTCGCACGGTGTGCGGCGGGCCGGCTCGGCCGCGCTCGACCTGGCTTATGTGGCCTGCGGCCGCCTGGAGGCATTCTGGGAGTTCAACCTGAATCCGTGGGACACCGCGGCCGGCATTCTGCTGGTGGAAGAGGCCGGTGGACGGGTAACGGACTTCGCCGGCAACCCTTTCAAGCTCGACAGCCGGGAGATTCTGGCCTCCAACGGGCTGATTCAGGCCGAATTGGTGGCACTGTTCGACGACATGTTCGCGGGACGCAACCTTTCTCCCATTCCCACGCCGCAGGAGTTTGCCCGGCGCAGGGCCGAAAGCGGAAGGTGACGGTTCGGTTTCCCGCATCGCAAAACGCGGCCGCACCGGAGGGAGTCAGCGGCTGGGGTCGTGTGCTACTATCAGCGTCGAGAAGTTCAATTCCCCGGAGAATTCTTCAGATGGCCTACGTCATTGCAGAACCCTGTATCGGCACCAAGGACACCGCCTGTGTAGACGCATGTCCTGTCGATTGCATCCACCCCAAAAAGGACGAAGACGGCTTCGCCGAGTCTGACCAGCTCTTCATCGACCCAGTCGAGTGCATCGACTGCGGCGCCTGCGTTCCGGCCTGCCCGGTATCGGCCATCTTCGCGCTCGACGATCTTCCGGAAAAGTGGGCTCACTTTACCGAGAAAAACGCCACGCACTTCGGCCGCTAGAGCAGCCCAGCCCCACAAAAAAGGTGGGCCTTCTTCCAGCGCGCATCCTGCCTTGGCAGGATGCGCGTTTGTGTCTATGCGAGAAAAACGGGCGCTCAGGTAGGGCCGGGGCGGCAGGCCGGGTCTTAAGGCGCCGCACCGAGTGACGCTGGCGCTGTATCAGGCAATAGCGAGGGGTCGAGCGGCTGCCGGGACTTGCACTCGCCACTCTTTTTTTAAATCTGGAAGCCGCGAAAAGCCGTCCTAGTTGACGGACTGCTTGACACCAGCGCCGACGAACTCATGAGCCGACGCCGTGACGCCCCTCTCATGATCCCGGATTGCCGCGGTGCGAGAGCAGATTTCAAATCGGCCCTTCTCGATCTCGACGAATTCGATATTGTCGCCGGTCTTGAGGCCGAGCTGTTTTCTAATGTCGGTGGGGAGGGTGATGCGGCCGTTGAAGGTGACCATAGCGGATGGCATTTGGAACCTCTGCCTTCATTGTAGCCTGAGTCCCCCGCGGCTTTGTGGAAAATGACGCGATTGAGCGTGCCTGGGGCCTATTCGAGCAGTGCCATGCCCGCGTCGCGGGCGGCCTTGCGGTCGAAGGTCACGGTGCGCGAGCAGCCGGCGGCCTTGGCGGAAAGGGCGATGAGGCCATCGGGAAAGTCAGCGCCGCCTGCGAGATAGAGCTGCAGAGCCACATGCGCCATCTCGTTCTGTTCGACCACCACTTCCCTGCTGGCAAGCAACTTTGCGAGAATCGCAGCGATTTCCGCCTTTTTCAGCTTATATATACGATTCAGAACCCAAACCAGTTCCGCGAGGGCAACCAGCCCCACCCACCCCGGCTCGGAGGGGGAAAGGGAGTGAATCAGGTTCACCGCAATGCGGGTCTGCGCCGGATCGTCCTTGGCAAAATAACGGATGAGTATGTTCGAATCGAGGCCAATCACGCAGCTTCACCGTCCGACTCATGGGGAGACGAACCCTCCACACCAGCGCGGTAGCTCTCCCCGGCAGCTTCAAGGATTGCCTTATTCATTTCCTCGATGGTCGGCACGTAATTCAGCCTTGGAACGCAGCCTTCCAAATCGCGGATGGAGGCTGTTCTCGGCCTGAGAACAAACTGTCCCTTCTCGATTTCGACAAAGTCGATCTTGTCGCCTGCGGCTAAACCAAGAGAGATGCGCACCTTGGCAGGAATCGTGATCTGGCCTTTCGATGTGACAGTTGCCGTGGGCATGGGGATTCCTTTCACACAACTATACCTTACCTTGTACAAACTCCATTACTCTTATCCATATTCCTTACTAATCATATATTCCCTTACTTCCAGGTCAGGGAACCTATGCCTCTTTAGGGCGCGCGTTTTTGATCGGCCGATCCGGCAGTGCGAAGATAGTAGACGCATGAGCGTTCTCACCTCGGATGCCGTGATTTTGCGCACCTGGCCGCTGCATGAGGCCGACCTGATCGTGAGCTTCTTCACGCGCGATTACGGGCGGATGCGGGGCGTGGCCAAGTCGGCGCTGAAGAGCCGCAAGCGGTTTGGCGGAGCGCTGGAGCCCATGACGGTGGCGCGGGCCTGGTTTGCCGAGAAGCCCCGGCAGGAGTTGGTGCGGCTCGATCAGTTGGAGATCCTGCGTTCGCCGCTCGCTACGCCGGTCGACCAGGTTCGCATGACTGTCCTCAGCTTCTTCGCCGAGCTGCTGGACGAAGTGCTGCCTGAACACGACCCCCAGGAGACGGTCTTCCGGCTGCTGGTAAGCGTGCTGGAGCAGACGACGGCCGTGCAGTCGGAAATCGTCCAGCCCCAATCCGCCGGACCCTCATCGAGCGGGCCCACATCTAGCGGACCTTGGATGGCGCTGACCTATTTCTCCCTGTGGATGACACGGCTGATGGGGTTGCTGCCGGACATCGCCCACTGCACGGCGTGCGGCGAGGCATTGCAGGCCGGGGATACCTGGTTCCAGAGCTATGGGGATGGTCTGTTCTGCGGAGTGCATCGCGGGTCGGGGGTGAATGCGCTGTCGGCCGACTCGTGGCAACTGGCGCAGAGGATGCTCCGGGCGCCGGTGGCGGCCTTTGCGGGCGAGCCGTGGCCACGGCGGCGGGGGATGGATCTGCGGCGGTTCACGCTGCAATCGCTGGAGCGACACCTGGAGCGCAAGTTGAAGACGGCGGAGGCGCTGGGGCGGCTGGGCGGGTGACCGTCGATTCAATTCCCATCTCGCAAACTATAGAACCTGAGACGTTTTCACGATCCTTGAAAACCAGGGGTTTGCGCGTCTCAGAATTAGACCTCGAAATGATAGGAACCTGCGGCCCCACTCGGCTGTACAACGAAAGCTCTGCGTGCAAATACCTTGGCTGGCACGCGTCGGGAATCTTGCACGTCCTATCGAATCGGTGCACACTGACTATATGAGAACCAACGTCAATCTTGCCGACGACGCCCGCCAGTTCGCTGAAATCTACGCCCATGCGAACGGGCTCACCCTCGGCGATGCCATCACCGACCTGATCCGGAAGAGCAGTCAGGCCGCATCGAGCGCATCCGAAACCCCAAAGTTCGGCCGATCCGCCTCGGGTTTTCCCACTCTCCCGCCCAGAGACCGCATCCTGACCACCGAAATGGTGCTTAAAGCGCAGGAGGAGGAGTTTGTCTGAACCCGCCTATCTGCCCGATGTCAATCTTCTGGTCGCGCTCAGCGATCCCAGCCACGTCCATCATCTGGTAGCAGACAATTGGCGCCAGCGAATCGGAATCGCCCGTTTTCTTCTCTGTCCGTTCACAGAAGCTGGGTTTGTGCGCCTGATGGCCAACCCATCAGTCGGCGATCTCTCGGTAAGCGACGCGATCTTGCTATTGCATGAGATCGCCGCCCTTCCTAACTGCGAAAACCTGCCCATCGAGCATTCCTGGCTGGAACTCATTCGGCCCTTCACGCCTCGCCTGCAAGGTTACCGTCAGATTACGGACGCCCTGCTCCTCGGCCTGGCGATTCGCAACCAAGCCATCCTGGTCACCCTCGACCGCACTATCCAGGCGCTTTCCGGCGAAACCTACGCGACCAACCTGCTCACATTGTCCTGAAGATGGAGAGGGCTCTCCAGCCTGGCTGATAAAATTGGTTGAGTCCCGTCGAGAGTGAGTACCCCTGTGACCTCATCAACAGTTTTACCGGCTACCCCTGTATCCGCTGCCAAGCCTGCCGCGCTAACCTTTCAGGAACTCCTATTCCGGCTTCAGAGTTTTTGGGCGGCGCGGGGGTGCGTGCTACAACAACCGTTCGACGTTGAAGTAGGCGCGGGCACCATGGCGCCGGAGACCTTCCTGCGCGTGCTAGGGCCAAAGCCATACAAGGTGGGCTATGCGCAGCCCTCGCGGCGGCCGGCGGACGGACGCTACGGCGAGAATCCCAACCGGCTCTTCCGGCATACACAGTTCCAACTGATTCTGAAGCCGCCGCCGGTGAACGTGCAGGAGCTTTACCTGCAGTCGCTGGAAGCGATCGGGATCGACCTCTCGAAGCACGACCTGAAGTTCGAAGAGGACAACTGGGAAGGGCCGACGGTGGGCGCCTGGGGTGTGGGCTGGCAGGTCATGATGGACGGGATGGAGATCACCCAGTTCACCTACTTTCAACAGTGCGGCGGGCTCGATCTCGACCCCATCTGCGCCGAGCTGACCTATGGACTGGAACGGCTGGCGGCGTTCATGCAGGACGTTGACTCGGTGTACGACGTGGTGTGGGCGCGCGATCCGGAGACCGGCGCGGTGGTCACCTATGGCGACGTGCGGCTGACCGAGGAGTTGCAGTACTCCGTCTACAACTTCGAAGACGCAGACGTTGACCGCCTGTGGGAGCACTTTAACAGCTACGAGGCCGAGGCGCAGGCGCTGTTGGCCAAGGGCAATTTCCTGCTGGCCGACGAGAAGGCGAGCCTAACGGAGAAGCGGCGGTTCCCGCTGATGTCGACTTACGAACTGGCGCTGAAGTGCTCGAACCAGTTCAATGTGCTGGATGCGCGCGGAGCCATCAGCGTGACCGAGCGCGTCGGCATGATCGCGCGAATCAGAAACCTGGCAGTCGGCGTTGCAAAAGTGTATGTAGCGCAGCAGGCGGCAGAGGCAGCCTAGCGGAGTTTGCGGGGCTAGCGTTGATAGCGGGGTTAGACTCTTAGCAAGTCAGCGAGTCAGCGCCGCTTGGGCGGCACTAGCAAGTTAGCGAGTTAGCGGAAAGACATCCAAAGTTATGGCTGATTTTTTGTTGGAGATTGGGCTGGATGAGATTCCGGCCCGCATGATTGCAGGGGCTGAGGCCGAGTTAGGTCGGCGTGTGTTCGAGTTACTCACGCGCGAGCGGCTGCTTGCGGATGGCGGCAAGGTCACGACCTATTCAACGCCGCGGCGGCTGGCTGTGCTGGCAGAGGGCGTATTGGCCGGGCAGGCAGACACCGAAGAACGGATGACCGGCCCCTCGTGGAAGGTGGCCTTCAAAGACGGTGCGCCGACAGCCGCTGCGCAGGCTTTCGCGAAGAAGGCGGGTGTTGAGGTTTCGGCTCTCGAAAAGGTGACCACGCCCAAGGGCGAGTACGTGGGCGCGACGGTAAAAAGATTGGGCCGCACCGCGGCCGACTTGCTTGCCGCCGAGCTCCCAAAAGAAGTGCTGAGCCTCTATTGGGCAAAGAATATGTATTGGCGCGCGGGTAAGCCGGAGCGGTTTGTGCGCCCGGTGCGCTGGGTTGTGGCGCTGCTCGATACAGCGGTCGTTTCCGTAGAGATCGCCGGCATCGCCGCAGGCAATGTGAGCCGGGGACATCGCATCTTGCATGGAGAAGCGCCCGTCGTTATCGGCGAGCCGAAGACCTACGTGGAAGGAATGCGCGCGGCCAAAGTAATCGTGGATGTGGCCGAGCGCAGGCAATCTATCCGCAAGGCGCTCGACAAAGCAACGCGCGCGGTTGCCGGCGCGCGCTGGCGCGAAGATGAGGCGCTGATCGAGACCGTTGTGCACCTGACCGAGTGGCCCACCGTGATCCTTGGCGACTTCGAGCCTGAATATCTGGCTCTGCCGGAAGAAGTGCTGGTCACCGTAATGCGCGACCACCAGAAATACTTTGCGGTCGAGGGCCCTGACGGCAAGCTGCTGCCCCACTTTCTCGCCGTGATGAATATCGAGGTGGACGCCGAGGGCGAAGCCACCATCCGCCATGGCAACCAGAAGGTGCTGCGGGCGCGGTTTAAGGATGCGCGGTTCTTTTGGGATTTCGATCAGAAGATCCCGCTCGTCGATCGCGTAGAGGGCTTGAAGAAGGTCACCTTCTTCCGTCCGCCGAAGGGCGAGCCATGGAGCTACTACTGGAAAACGCAGCAGAACATCGTAGTTGCCCGGCGGCTTGATGATAAAGTCTGCTTGAACGGGGGAGTTACAAAGAGAGGTCTTGCGGCAATTGCCGCGGAATACGCTAAGACTGATCTAACTACTGAGTTAGTAAAAGAGTTTACGGAACTTCAGGGCATCATCGGAGGATTATATATACGCGCACAATGGCATCAGGAAGGATACCCAGAACACGATGCCGCCATTGCCGACGCAGTCTATTCCCAGTACATTCCGGCCTCGATGGAAGATGCAATTCCTGCTACCGTGGAAGGCCAGTTGTTTGGCCTCGCGGATCGCATTCAGACAATCGTGGCAATGTTTGACATTGGGCAGGAACCTACAGGATCAAAGGATCCATTTGCGCTTCGCCGTTCCGCGAATGGAATTGTAAAGATACTTGCAGAATCGCAGCTTCCACTAACGCTAAGAGGTGTGTTGGAGTCGTATACCGGAGAAGTACGAATTGATCAGAATGGTATCATGACGTCTCGCATGAGGGACATTGATTCTGACCAAACATTAACAGCGGTCTCAGCGTTTTTGCTCGAGCGATTGAATTTCTATTTGAAGGACTACAAGGGCTACGCCTACGACGTTGTTGGCGCTGTGCTGGCCGCCGATGCGGACGATGTGCGCGATGCGATTGCGCGGGCCGAGGCTCTGACGGCGGTGCGCGGGTCGGAAGACTTTGCGGCGATTTCGGCGGCGTTCAAGCGGATCAAAAATATTCTGCGGCAGGCGGATGAGAAGAACTTTGCACTCGGATCGGCGACGGATGCAACACTTTCAGCCGAAGCCCAGCGACTGGCCGATGAGTCGGCGGCTCTTGCGCCGAAGGTGGCGGCGTTGCGGCAGGCACGGGCGTACGGCGAGGCGCTGGCTTTGATCGCTACGCTGCGGCCCGCGGTGGATGCCTTCTTCGACAAGGTAATGGTGCTCGATGCCGATCCTGTGGTCCGTGGAGCCCATTTGGGGCTGATCGACGGGGTGCTGCGCGGGTTCTCGGGTATCGCGGATTTCAGCGAGATTGTTACCGGGTAGGCGGGAGGTTGCACTACTAGACAGCAACCGCCAGTTTGCGAGAGGCAGGCCGAGCGCTGGCCTGGGCAAGAGGCTTGGAACGACGCGATTTCGATTCCACTGCGCGAATGGCGATGCTGGTTTTGAGGTGGAGGCGGTCGGCGTAGCGGAGAAGCTTTTCGATGCTGACCTGCGCGATACGGCCTTTGAGGAGATTGCTGACGGAGGGCTGATATTCGTCGAGGATGTCGACGAGCTGCGCCTGGGTGTAGCCCTTGGCGCGGATGTGTTCAAGAATGGCGGAGAAAATCTCGGCCTTGATCTTGAGTGCGCTGGCCTCGGAGGCGGAGAATCCCAGGGCATCGAAGACGCTGCCTTTGACGACGTGGGTGGGCTTATTTTCCGCTGATCTTTTCATTGGCTCGTTGCTCCTTCAATCTCTGGTTTACGAATTTCAAGCGCTGGCGCGCGACTTCAATGTCCCGCCGGTCGGTTTTGCGGCTGTCCTTCTCAAAGCAATGCAGCACGTGGATCACATTCCCAACTTTGGAGAGGTAGATGGCCCGATACCAAGTCCGTTCGTCTGCTTCCTTCAACTCGAATACGCCGGGGCCAATTGAACTCATGCTGCGCGTCTGACAGGCCGGCGGCTTTCCCATTTGAAGCTCGCGGAGAGAGAAGCCAAGGTTGCGCCTGACGGCCGCGGGGAACGCCGATAACACCTCCAGAGAATCCCCTTCGAAGTGCAGTTCCGCAGCCGATGGGGATTCGTTCTTCGTGGCCATCTGCTCGATGGTACAGCGGCTGGAGTTTTTATACAAGATTTATTATAAGCGATCTTGGATGTCGAGTCCCAGGCCCCAAAAAAGCGATACCTACGCCACAAGCTATTGATTGAAGGCTCCCCTTTTCTTCTTGAATCGCCGTCGTAACACGAAAAAGAAAAAGATGAGCGTTACAACGACGGGCGGACCGAAGAGGATGGCGTTCTCGATTCTCCTGAGGCGGATTCTTCCGGGGTCCTGACTACGGAACAACTGAGAGTCGACCAGGTGAACTGAGTGGCCGGCCGCGGCATTGAGTTCCTCGATGGACTTGAAGTTCATTACTGTTCCAGTGCGAGTATCAAAAATGAAATAGCCGCGATCTTTGTTCTCTCCGTCATACGGTTGGCTATCGAGATGGCCGTACGCGCCAAAGATGGTCTGGCCGTCTTGCTCCAGGCGTCTTACGCCGCCGAGCAATGGCGGCTGGGGCATTATTGGCGGAGTTGATTCGAAGTATGCAAACTCGGGCATCTTGCCAAGGCCCGTGAGGATATAGCCGTTCGGCAATGGCTCTGCAAAATCGCCGAAGAAGAAATCGGGCTGATTGGGGATAAATATCTCCATGCAAATCGCACAAAAGACCACGTATCCGAGAGTAGCGAGCGGGATAGCACCTGCACAGAAAATCCAGAGCTTGGGACGCCTACGTCCCCAGAACAGAATCTAAGCCAGAGCCGCAAAAACACCGCCGGTCAACACGGCTAGACCGCAGAGGATGGCCAACCCGAACAACAAGCCAATCATTTCGAACATATTTGTTCTCCGCCAGAAAACTAATCAGAGACTATTGGACTTACAACAGTGGGAGGCCGTCTTACCGGCTGCTAGCGATCATCTGCGCGGCGTGTTGGAGGCTGGTTTCGGTCACCTTTGCGCCGGAGACCATGCGGGCTACTTCGTGGGTGCGGGCGCGGTCGTCGAGGACGCGGATCTGGGTTTTGGTGCGGCCGTCCTGCTCGCGCTTCTCTACTGCTAAATGCTGGTCGGCGAAGGCGGCGATTTGCGGGAGATGGGTGACGCAGAGGACCTGCTGGCCGCGGCTCAGGGACTTCAGCTTTTGGCCGACGGCTTCGGCGGCGCGGCCTCCGATGCCGATGTCGATTTCGTCGAAGACCAGGGTGCGGGGGGTGGGGTTCTTGCTGGTTTTGGCGGAGTTTTCTTCTACGGCGACTTTGAGGGCCAGCATGACGCGGGACATTTCTCCGCCGGAGGCGATTTCGGCCAGCGGTTTGAGAGGCTCGCCGGGGTTGGTGGAGATGCGGCATTCGACCGTGTCCCAGCCGGTCGAAGTCCAGTGGGCGGTTCCCTCGGGGGCTAAAGCCCCGTCGTTTTTTGTAGCGGCTTCGGCACGACTGAAGTCGTGCCCTGACACAAAGCTCTGTTGATTTGCGGCGGAGTTATGCTTGCCGGCCGCTGGTTCCGGGGCTAAAGCCCGCATTGAATCTGTTGGCTTTATGCGGGGGTTGAAACCCCCGCCTCCCTCCGGATTGCCTCCCTCCGGGCGACGGTCTTCGGCGGGGTGGACGTAGACTTCGAATTTGACCTTCATGGCCAGGGTGTTGATCTGGGCTTCGGCTAGCTTGGCGAGCTTGGCGGCGGCGGCTTTGCGGGCGGCGGTGAGAGCGGAGGCGGCTTTTCGATATTCACCGGCTGCGGCTTCGAGAGCGGCACGAAGCGTCTTGAGGATTTCGTCGCGGTCTTCTACTTCGGCTAGCTTTTGAGCTACGTCCTTTCCGAAGGCGTCTACCTCCTCGACGGTGTGGCCGTACTTGCGCTTGAGGCGATCAAGCAGGGCGAGGCGGTCTTCGATTTCGGCGAGGCGCTCGGGAGAGGCGTCGATGCCTTCGGCGTAGTCGCGGAGGGTGGCGGCGACATCGCCGACGGTGGCGCGGGCGGAGGTTAGCTGCTGCTGGGCTTCGGCGAAGCGGGCGTCGTAGCGGGCCAGCTCTTCGACGTTGCGGAGAGCGGCGCGGAGTGCGACTTCGGCGCTGGCTCCGCCTTCATAGAGCTGGTCAAAGGCTCCCATGGCGGCGGCGTAGAGCTTTTCAGAGTTGGCTAGGACGCGCTTTTCGGTCTCCAGGGCTTCGTCTTCGCCGGGCTCAAGATGTGCGGCTTCGATCTCCTTGCGCTGGTAGCTCCAGAGATCGACCATGCGGAGGCGGTCCTGCTCGCCCTGAAGAAGGTCGTTGAGCTTGTTCTGGGCGGCGTGCCAGTTGGCGTAGGCTGTGGAGACGGCGTCGAGCGAGATACCGGCGAAGCGGTCGAGGAGGATGCGCTGCTGGGCCTGGTCGAAGCTGGTTTGGGTTTCGGTCTGCGCATGGACGAGGGCCAGCTCGGGGGCGAGCTGTTTGAGGACGGCGACGGTGGCGGGCTGGTTGTTGACGAAGACGCGGCCCTTACCGGTGGAGAGAATCTCGCGGCGGAGGATGATGTCCGTGCCTTCCGAGTCGATGCCGTTCTCTTCGAGGATGGCTTCAGCGCCGGGGGTGGACTCGAAGACGCACGCAACGACGGCCTTATCCGCGCCGTGCCGGACCACATCGGCCGAGGACTTGCCACCCATCAGCAAGGCGAGCGCATCTACCAATATGGATTTGCCGGCGCCGGTTTCACCGGTAAGGAGGTTGAGACCGGGGCCAAGTTGGGCGATGGCGTGATCGATGACGGCGTAATTTTCAGCGCGCAGTTCGACGAGCATGTAGGAATCCACTCTCCTGCCCGATTGCTATTGGTTGTCAGCTTGATTAGGCGGCATTGAGGGCCGAAGGGAAAAACAACCGCAGATCCTTCGACTTCGCTGCGCTCCGCTCAGGATGACAGCCTTTTTGTTTTGTTGAACCTGCTTGCCTGGATCAATATGCATCGGGAGCCACAACAGGACAATCCGAGCGCAGCATAGCATGAATGGCGGGGTTGCGGGGTCGCGACGAAGGGTGAGACGGGCGTGTGGGACCAGAGCGGTCACTTGGGGTGCGGACATGAGGTCTGATACCGTTGAGATTGAGGTGAAATGCCGATTTTAACTGCTGCTTTTGTCTTCCTCTTGCAGTCCGACAGCGGCGCCGGCCCTGCGGCAGCGCCAGCCGGCATAACGGGCTTCGGCGCGCTGGCGGATCTGATGGGCAACATCGGTTCGGTCGCGGTGGGCGTGCTGCTGCTGTTGCTGATTGCGAGCCTCTACTCGTGGACGGTAATTCTGGGTAAGATATCGACCTTCAGGAAGGCGACCAAGGAGAGCAAGCGGTTTGTCCGCGCTTTCAGGAAGGCGTCGCAACTGAAGGAGGTTGCGGCGCTGGCCGCCGACTGTCCGGCGAGCCCGCTGGCGCAGGTGTTTGAGGATGTGTACGAGACCTACAAGCGGCAGACGGGCGGCTCGGGCCCGCCGAGGAATGTAACCGCGCTGGAAAGGTCGGCGATGACCGCTGCGAGCGAGGCGGTGACCAGCCTGGAGCGGCGGATGCCGTGGCTGGCGACGATCGCTTCTACCAGTCCGTTCGTGGGGCTGTTTGGGACGGTGATGGGCGTTGTGGACGCGTTTCACGGCCTGGGGACCGCGGGATCCGGGACGCTGCGGGCGGTTGCGCCGGGGATTGCGGAGGCGCTGATCACGACGGCCGCGGGCTTGTTTGTTGCGGTTCCGGCAGTGGTGGCCTACAACCAACTCACGGCGCGGATACGGGTTTTTGCTTCGGCAACCGACGACTTTTGCAGGGAACTGCTGAACTCGATGGAGGAGATTCCGGTGCGGGCCGCGGCTCCGCCGCCGCTTGGCACGGCCGGCACGCAAGCGCCGCGGGAGGCTGAACGTGGCGTTTACAGGTAGCAACGGCCAGACGCGGAGCTCGCTGGCGGACATCAACATTACGCCGCTGGTCGACGTGGTGCTGGTGCTGCTGGTGATCTTCATGATTACAGCGCCGGTGCTGCAATCCGGAATTGAAGTGAACGTGCCCAAGACGCGGACGGTGAAGGAAATCACCGAGCAGCGGTTGGTGGTCACCATCGACCGCGAGCAGAAGATCTTTCTGGGCGACCAGCCGATCAATATTCACGAATTGGCGCAAAAGCTTGAGCAGGCGGGGACCGACCCGGCGCATCAGGTAATTTATTTGCGGGCCGACCAGACCGTGCCGTTCGGGGCCTTTGCGAACGTGATGGACGCGGTGAAGCAGGCGGGAATTACGAATGTGTCGATCGTGACGCAGCCGTTGGAGACGAAGGGCGCGCCGGGCGGGAATTGACGAGAAACAGGGATCAGGGAACAGGGATCAGGAAGGCTCCTGGGTTGGCGGTTTTGGCTTCCCACCCAGCTTGTAGGAACATGTTGAGCAACCGGACGAGAGCATGAGTACAGTTCTTGAGGGCGACCATCTGGAACGAGCGTTGACGCCGGAGCCGATTGCGGGGCCGGCGATGGGGTCGTTTGTGCTGCACGGCGCACTCATCGGCGCTCTGGTGTTCTACACGGTCCTGGGCGGCTTGTTTCATCACAACCTGTGGGGCAACCAGGGCTCGGGGGGCGCGATGCAGGTGACGCTGGTCAGCAATGCGCTGCCGCTGCCCAACAATCAGCCGCTGAATCAGAATGTGCTGACAACAGAAAAGCCCAGCCAGGCGCCGGAGGCTCCGAGTCCCAAGGAACAGAAGCAAGTGGATCGGACGGCGATCCCGATTCTGGGCAAGCAGGTGAAGCCGCAGGAGAAGACGACGCCGAAGACGCAGCAACATCAGCCTCAGCCGAAGCAGGACAATCTGGCACGGTACGGGGAGCAGACGGGCACGGTGATTCCGCGGATGACGCAGCCGCAGAGCGGGTCGAATGGTCCGACAGCGGTGGGCGACAACGATTTTGCGAGCCGGTTCGGATGGTATGTGGACCAGATCAACAACAAGATGGCGAACAGTTGGTTCAAGCAAAATGTCGATCCACGCACGCCGAGGGGAGCGCGCGTCTATCTGATCTTCACGATTCACAGGGATGGAAGCCCATCGAATATCCAACTGGACCGGTCGAGCGGGAGCCCGACACTGGACCGCTCGTGCCAGCAAGGCGTGCAGCGCGTGGACACTTTCGGCTCGCTGCCCTCGGCCTACAATCAGAACACGCTAAAGGTCTCCTACTATTGTGAATACTAACGAACAGGCAAAATCGGCATCAGAGTATAGAAGCCCTACACAGGCGGGAAGACGACCCGCTCCACAATTCAGAGGAAGGATTGCCGATCGCATGAAGGGATTTCTCCGGATTTTGACCGTCGTTGTGGTTTCGCTGGCCTTTTGGAATCCGCCAGCCGCAACCGGACAGGACTGGGTGCACACGGGCACCAACCTTAGCAACGCGACCGTTCGCGTCGCGGCCGCGGACTTCAAACCAGTGGGGAACGATCCGCAGACAACGGCGCTGAAAGCGGTGTTCGACGCAACGCTTTTTAGCGATCTGAACAATGCGGGAATCTTCGATATGGTTTCGAAGAGCCTGGCGCCGCTGGCCATGCCGGGGTCGCCGCAGGAGATGGTGTTGAGCCAGTGGTCGGCAGCGCCGGCCAGCGCGGCCATGGTGGCGTTTGGAGCGGTTTCGGTGACGAGTGGGCGGCTGGCTGTGTATGGCTGGCTGTTCGATGTACGAAACACCGCCAATCCGCAGGTGCTGGGCAAGCAGTACAGCGAAGCAGCCAGCGAGGACATGGCGCGGACGGTGGCGCACCGGTTCGCCGATGAGATCATCTACAGGCTGGGCGGCGGCATCAATGGAATCGCGGAGACCAGGATCTACTTTGTGAGCACACGCAGCGGATCGAAAGAGATCTGGGCGATGGATTACGACGGGCAAAACCAGCACCAGGTCACGCACCTGGGCAGCATATCGCTCTCGCCGCGCATCGCACCCGATAACTCGCGGCTTGCTTTCTCGTCGCTGGGCAAGGACGGCTGGGCGATCCGCATGTATTCCCTGGAACTGGGCCGCATGGTGAGTTTTCCCGGCGGCGCGGCCGGAGGAAGCAATCTTTCCCCGGCATGGTCTTCCGACGGATCGAAGGTCGCGTTTTCGTCGTCGCGATCGGGAGACTCGGAGATTTGGGTGTCGGACGAAAGCGGAGGCAACCTGCACAGAGTTACCTCGCTGCAAGGACCGAACGTGGCGCCGGTGTGGAATCCGCGCACCAACGCGCAACTGGCGTTTGTGGGCGGCCGCACCAGCGAGCCGCAAATCTACACCATGGACCAGGACGGCTCGAACATTCAGCGGCTCACCGACAGCGGCTACGCGGTTTCTCCTTCGTGGGCGCCTAACGGCGGACTGCTCACCTTCAGTTGGAACCGCAAGTACGGGCCAGGCGATCCCGGCGGACAGGACATCTATGTCTTCGAGATCGCGAGCATGCACTGGCTGCAGGTGACACACGAGTCGGGCAGCAACGATTTTCCATCGTGGGCGCCGGATGGACGGCACATTGTGTTTCAAAGGACGATCGGGCAGCACCCGCAGATCTGGACGATGCTGGCCGACGGCACGCATCAGCAGCAATTGACGCGCGCCGGCGACAACTCGATGCCGAATTGGAGCTGGAAGTGAATCGCGATGTGGAAACGGTCCTGTGCGCCGGATCGATGGACTATGATTTTAGCGTCGCCGAAATCCAACGGTAAACTGTGCCGTGATGGAGGCATTGCAGTGCGAGAGATTTTCAAGATTTGGGAAGGAGTACTAAATTGAAATTACGATCTCGGATTCTTGTGCCAGTTGTCCTTCTTGTTGTCCTGACTGCGATTGCAGGGTGCAAGAAGAAAGAGCCTTTGCCGCTCCCGCAGGAAGCGCCACCGCCGCCGGCTGCCGCGCCGGCTCCCACCGCGCAATTGACAGCTACGCCGACGGTCATCTCGGCCGGCGACCAGGTGCAACTTAGCTGGCGGACGACGGACGCGACTTCGGTGTCGATCGACGGCATTGGCGATGTTCCCACGGTGGGCGTGAAGACGGTGATGCCGACCGCGGCCACCACCTATCATCTGGTGGCGCGCGGCGTAGGCGGCTCGGCGGAGGCCTCGGCGAGCGTGACGGTAAACTCACCGCCGGCAGTGGTCGTACCATCCAACACCATGAGCGAGGAAGAGGAGTTCAGGGCCAGCGTGCAAGACATCTTCTTCGACTACGACACCGATGCGATCCGCGGCGACGCGCAAGCCACGCTCGCGAAGGACGCCGGATACCTGGTAAGCCATCCCAACGTGAAGATCGCGTTAGGAGGCTACTGCGACGAGCGGGGCTCCGACGAGTACAACCTTGCCCTGGGACAGAAGCGGGCCGACGCGGCCAGGAACACGCTGGTGCAGGCGGGCGTGGCGGCCGCGCGGATCCGCGTGATCAGCTACGGCAAGGAGAAGCCGTTCTGCACGGAGTCGAACGAGGCTTGCTGGCAGCAGAACCGGCGAGACGGATTCACGATGGACCGGTAGAGGCCTCGGAGGTTGAGTTCCTGCTGTCCCACCCTTTCGCCAAAAAGAAGGCGAAAGGATGGGGCACGGGGACTGAGTCTCGATGTCGAATGCCGGACAACAGCATTGGCAACATGCGCGGCAGTACCGCCCGATGGTGGAGCTGCCGCACGTTGTTGTTATCATGGAAGAGGTATGAAGATAGCAGGCACACTTCGCAATCGATTCCTCGCGGCGGCCTTGTTCGCCGCCGTATTTGCTTTGGCGCCGGTGCGGGCACACGCGGTCTCGAAGGAGATCATCGAACTGCAGACGCAGGTGCAGCAACTGCTGGACATGGTGCAGCGGCTCCAGTCCACGCTGGACACGCGCTTCGGCGTGCTGCAGAACCTTGCCCAGCAGACAGCCGACCAGGCCAAGCAGATGAGCACGACCGTAAGCGACCTGCAGCAGAAACTGAATGCGCAGAACGATACGATCAACGGCAAGACGGACACAGTGAGCGGACAGGTGCAGTCGCTGAACGACTCGGTGGACGAGCTGAAGTCGCGCATCGCCAAGCTGGACAAGACGGTCCAGGAGTTGCAGACCCAGTTACAGAACGCGCAGGCTCCGCAACAGCCGGCGGCGATGCCGAATGGGGCTCCGGCGTTTGGGGGCGCAACGCCGGGAAGCGCGCCGGCCGGTGGGCTGACGCCGAACTCTCCCGCGGTCAACCAGACTCCGCCTCTGCAGGAGACCTTCCAGAGCGGCTTGCGCGACTACAACGCGGGCAAGTACGAGCTGGCGGCCGGGGAGTTCCAGGACGTTCTGCGTTACTATCCGCTCGACGATCTGGCCGGCACGGCGCAGTTCTATGAAGGTGAGATTGCGTATCAGCAGAAGAAGTACGACGAGGCGGTGAATGCCTACAGCCTGGTGCTTGAGGGGTTCAGCGGCAATCCCAAGGCCCCGGCGGCGCAACTGCACAAGGGATTGGCTCTGATTGCCTTGAACAAGCGGGATGCGGGGATTCACGAGCTGCGCCTGCTTGTCCAGCGTCATCCGCGGACTCCCGAGGCGGCTAGCGCGCGCACCAAGCTGAGTGGCATGGGCGTGAAGGCCGTGGCTGCCCGCTAGAGCGGAGCCGATTTACGCCTGCGCTTTAGTTTCGCAGCAGCATTGTGAGGCCGTGCGCATTATCCAGCTTCTTTTCCACCAGGATTTGATGGGCTTTGACCACAACCTCGTGGTTATGCTCGAAATGCTTGGACGCGCTTTGTATCGTCTGCACAACATGTTCTGTTGAGAATGCTTCTTTGTGGCCGCCTGCAACTCCGATCAGCAGGCCCTTGATGAGCGCAAAATCGGTAGCCAGGAACGCGAATTCCCTCGCCGGTTCCGGCGTGGCCCTCCGATCGAGCAGCTTGGCGCCGTCCTCGACGCCAAAGGGAAACAGCCTCCGGAACATGGTGTTGATCAGGTAGTTCTCCAGGATGTGCGGATGCTCGGCGAAGAAAGGCGCGAAGTAGCGTTCGTAGGCTTTGCCGTATTCGGCGCTCAGGTTTTCGAGAGCCGACTCCGGTCCGTATCCGATGCCCCTGCAGAAGACATCGATACATTCGAAAAGGCGAGGGGTCTGGAGCGCATAGTTGGATCGGAGTTTCACCAACTCCAACACCATTCCCAATTGAAGCGTGAGATCGGCTGGAATGGTCTCAATGGAGGCGCGCAGGCTGCCCAACGCAACGGCTGCCGAAAATCCTTTGAGCATCGCGGAAAATCCGCCCTTGATCTCCCCGCGAGCCACTGCCTCAAGACGCCGCGAAAAAGTTCCAAGAAGAAACATGCGCTGCCATAGCGAGTAGTTCCGGTTCCTTATCAGACCAATCGCGAATTCTCGAATTGGCCAGAAGTAGGAGACCAGTGAGATAACCGGCCAATATCCTGGATCACGCCCTGCCGTCTGTAGGTAAGAAGTATATTTTCTTTCAGTTGGATTTTTCATCAGGAGGCGGGGCTCCGCTTCCGGCCGGGATCTTGGCGG
>Ga0182014_10001517_pt1 | contig 30930 bp, 25 predicted proteins | sample 612S2DmetaG_FD_120489 | JGI IMG/M metagenome (GOLD analysis project Ga0182014, IMG submission 120489) | Permafrost microbial communities from Stordalen Mire, Sweden - 612S2D metaG | ecosystem: Environmental > Terrestrial > Soil > Wetlands > Permafrost | place: Sweden: Stordalen | collected... | reverse complement strand
TCCAGGACGGCAAGGTCACCGTGTGGGCCAGTTCGCAAGCTCCGTTCCAGGTCAAGAACGCGGTGGCGTCGGCGCTGGGGCTGCCCCCCGCCAGTGTGCGGATCGTCTCCCGCTACGTCGGCGGCGGGTTCGGCGGCAAAACCGAAGCGGACCAGGCAGTGGAAGCGGCCCGGCTCGCGAAGATCGCGGGCAAGCCCGTCCAGGTGGTCTACAGCCGCCGCGAAGAGTTCTTCTACGACCGGTTCCGCCCGGCCGCCGTGATGAAAATCCGGGCCGGAGTGGACGGCGCCAAGATCGTGCTCTGGGACAGCCAGATTTTCGGCGCGGGGGAACGCGAAGGCAATCCCTTCTACGACATTCCGCACGTGCGTGTGACCTCGGCGGGTGGATGGATGGGCGGCAACCCTCCCGGCATGAATCCGTTCAATGTCGGCGCGTGGCGTGCGCCGTCGGTGAACAGTAACACATTCGCGCGGGAATCGCACATCGACCTGTTGGCGGCGAAGGCTGCCATGGACCCGCTCGAGTTCCGCCTCAACAACCTGACCCACGCCAGGGTGCGCCGCGTGCTGGAATCCGCCGCCCGGCAGTTCGGCTGGAAGGCCGGGCCCGCCCCTGCCAAACGCGGCGCCGGCATGGCGTGCGGCATGTACTCCAATGTGTGCAACGCCACCATGGTCGAAGTCGCCGTCAACCGCGGCACGGGCGCCGTCGAGGTAAAGCGCGTAGTGATGGCGCTCGACGCCGGCCAGGTGGTCAACCCCGACGGAATGCGCCAACAGGCCGAAGGCGCCGTCATGATGGGCCTGAGCTCCGCGCTCTCCGAAGAGGTGACGTTCCGCAACGGGGACGTGCTTACCCGCAACTTCGACAGCTATGGGATCGCGCGCTTCTCCTGGCTGCCCAAGGTCGAAATCGTGCTGGTGGAGAATCCTCAGTCGCCGGCCCTCGGCGGCGGCGAGCCGCCCATCATCGCCATGGGCGCCGCCCTAGCCAACGCCATCTTCGACGCCACCGGCGCCCGCGTGTTGCAGATGCCGATGACCCCAGCCAGGGTGAAAGCCGCCCTGGGGTAGGAGTAGGCGTTTACGCCTGCGCTTTTTCGGTCGCAGCCGCCGTCTTTGCGGGGCAGGCGCTTCGATCCTTTCACGGGCCCCCGCTCAGACGACCGAGGCCGGTCCGGGTGTCCGCTTTCAGGACGGCATGTCCGCTTTTGAACGCGTTGCCACATCCTCGGGCCTTGAGTTCCCGTCACTTAGCGATTGGTAACACGGCTGCCTGTGAACCCGGTCATGGATCTGCGATTCGCGCTTCGCTCTCTTCGCAAAGACCCGGGTTTTGCCATCCTGGCGGTGCTGGTGATGGCCCTCGGGATTGGCGCCAACACGGCGGTTTTCAGCGTGGTCGACGCGGTCTTGCTCAAGCCGCTGGCTTATCGCGAGCCCGACCGCATCGTCACGCTTTCGTCGCTTTGGAAAAAGAGCGGCCACCGCGGACAGGTGTCCGCTCCCGATTTCCACGATTGGCACGACCAGAGCCGCTCGTTCTCCACCATGGCTTACTACTACGACGACACCACCGCCGTGACGGTGCGCTCCGTGGCCGAATACACGCCGTTCGCCGCGGTGGCGCCGGAGTTCTTCGACGTCTTCGCGGTGCGGCCCGCGATCGGCCGCGAGTTCTCCGCCGAAGAGCGCAAAACCGCGTCGGGCGTGCTGATCGGCTACTCATATTGGCAGAGTCATTTCGGTGGCCGGCCGGAAGTGGTGGGGCAGACGATCCGCATATCGGAGATGAGCCTGACGATCATCGGGGTGATGCCGGCGGGATTCAGTTTTCCCGGCAAGACGGACATCTGGGTGACGGCCAATTCCTTTTTCCCCGAGACCCCTTCTCGCTCCGCGCATAACTACCGGGTGGTGGGCCGTCTCAAGCCGGGAGTTAGCCTGGAACGGGCCCAGGCGGAAATGACCGGCATCGGGTCGCGGCTGGAGCGCCAGTATCCGGACAGCAATCGGAACAAAAACGTGGCCGTGTTGCGCATGCGCGATTCCATGGTGTACAACGTGAAGACGATGTTGTACGTGCTGCTGGGAGCGGTGGGGCTGGTGCTGCTGATCGCCTGCGCCAACGTGGCCAACCTGCTGCTGGCCAAGGCTACGGCGCGCACGCGGGAGATCGCCATCCGCGCGGCGGTGGGGGCCAGCCGCGGACGCATCGTGCGTCAATTGATCGTCGAGAGCCTGCTGCTGGCGGGGATGGCCGGCGCGGCCGGTGTGGTGCTGGCCGAGTGGGGGTCGAGCGCTCTGGTGGCTCTTGCGCCAGCCGATGTGCCGCGCCTGGCAGAGGCCGGCATCGATGGCGGCGTGCTGGCATTCACCTTGGGAGTTTCCGTGTTGGCCAGCCTGCTGTTCGGACTGGCTCCGGCCATTGAAGCTTCGCGCGTGGACCTGAACGCCGCGCTCAAGCAGGGTGGGGCGAGGGCGGTGGGGGGCGGCGCCCATCGCATTCGCGGCGGCCTGGTGGTGGCGGAGATCGCTCTTTCGGTGGTCTTGCTGGCCGGCGCCGGGTTGTTGATGAAGAGTTTCCTGACGCTGGAGAGCGTGCCGCTGGGTTTTCGCCCCGATCACGTTCTGGTGATGCAGGCCGATGTGCCGGCGTTGAATGAGGCAGGCGGGCGGCGTGCCACCCAGTTCTACAAGGCGCTGATTGCCGATGTCGCCGCGTTGCCCGGAGTCGCGGCGGCCGGTGGAACGGCGGCGCCGCCGGGCCAGACCATATCCGATGGAAGCTACTGGGTCGATCGCTTGCCCGAGCACTTGACCGTATCGGCTCCGCAGGCGGTCTTCTCGGTGGTTTCGCCGGGCGCTTTCGGAGCGTTGGAAATCCCGCTGAAGAGCGGGCGCGACTTCAACGGCAGCGATGGATTCGAGGCTCCGTTCACCGCCATCGTCAACCAGAGCCTGGCGCGCCAATCGTTTCCCGGCCAGGACCCCATCGGCCACTCCATCTACTGCGGCTACGATTCCCTGAAGCCCATGCGGATTGTGGGGGTGGTGGGCGACGTGCGCCAGTTAGGCCCGGCCACTCCGCCCTGGCCGGAGATCTACATGCCCTACGAACAGCACCCGCGAGGAGATTTCCAGGTGCTGGCGCGGACGGCGGCCAATCCTCTGGCGCTCTCGGAAACTCTGCGCCGCATGGTGCGCAACCGCGATCCGAACGTGCCGGTGAAGTTCTCGACGCTGGAAGAGAACCTGGCCGACAATGTCGCCGCGCCGCGTTTCCGCACCCTGCTGCTGGGCATCTTCGCGGGCCTGGCGGTGTGCCTGGCGATGGCGGGCGTCTACGGCGTGATGGCGTACGCGGTGGGGCAGCGGAGCAACGAAATCGGCCTGCGGATGGCGCTGGGCGCGAGCCGGAGCGATGTGCTGGGGCTGGTGCTGCGCCAGGGTCTGGTCTACGTGGCGCTGGGGCTGGCGCTCGGTTTGGCCGGCGCTTTCGCCGCCACCCGTCTGCTCGCGAGCTTCCTGTTCGAAGTGAAGCCGGCCGACCCGGCCACCTACGCGGCAGTTGCCGCGTTGCTGGCCGCGGCGGCACTGGCTGCCACTTACGTCCCCGCGCGCCGCGCTACCAGGGTGGATCCGCTGACTGCGCTTCGGCAGGAATAGACCGACTCACAGCCGCGGCCGTGAGAAGCCGTGAAAGAATCGGCTGCAGCCAAAGAAAGCGCAGGCGAAAACGCCTACTCCACACGGATTCCAATGCACCTGGCGACCTCGTGGGGTAGGCCTTCGACGTGCGATTTTAGGCCCTCAGGGGCCGGTTGCCAAGGACCCCTCACCGCCGAAACCGCATCTGTTCCTTGAACGCTTCAAGCGAGTTGTAAACGATCGGGCAGACCGCGGCCCGGTCTACCAACGACCACATACGGCTGGCGATTGAGCCGCTGCCGCGCACCAGGTGCGGATAGCGCTGGCACGTGTCAGGCCGCGCCTCGTAGACTGTGCATAGGTTGCCGCCCAGAAACACGCACCCACCTTCGGCTTCGTTGAACTGCAGCGAAAGCGCGCCTTCGTCGTCCCGCATGGTGTACCCGCGCAGAAAATCTTCCCGGCCGGTCCCGAGGCGCCTTGTCAGCCGGTCGATGTCCCGTTCGCCGATCTCGGTGGTGGAAGTCTTGCAGCAGTTGGCGCACTGGGTGCAATCGATCTGTTCCTGAATGCCCTCGGCGATGCGCCGCAGAATGCGGTCGGAGTGATCGCGCGATTTCATAAAACTCCGAAAGCGAAAGTTCTCGTCCCGCTTCTTCTCCCCGAGTCGCTCGATCTGCACCAGGTCGGTGACGATCGGCTGCGTGGGCTTCATATCCTCTTCGCCACCACCAGCGTGATGTCGTCGGCCTGTGGAGCGCCGGCTGCGAACTCAGCCACGGCTTCGGTTACCGCCTGCACGATTTCGCCGGCCGGCCTGTGGCGATTCTCGCGCAGCACCGCAACCAGGCGTTCCTCGCCGAATTCATCCAGCTCGCCGTTGTTGGCCTCCGTAACGCCGTCGCTGTAAATCACCAGCATGTCGCCCGGCGCCAGATCGGTGCGCTGCTCGCCGTAGGGGGCTATCTTGAGAATCCCCAGCGGAGGCCCGCCGCCTTCCAGCATCTGCAAGTCTCCCGTCGCCCGCATCAGCACCGGTGGATTGTGCCCCGCATTGGCGTGCAGCAGCGTTCCGGAGGGGTCGAGCACGCTGAAAAAGAAAGTGATGAAGCGGTTGGATGGGCAGTTGGTGCAGGTGGCCTTGTTGAGCCGGGTCATGAAGCCGCCCAAGTTGCCCGGCTCGGCCGCCAGCACTTCCACCCGCGCGTGCAGCGCCATCATGAGCAGCGACGCCGGCATGCCCTTGCCCGAAACGTCTCCCAGCGCCAGCCCCACCCGCCCGTCGCCGTACGGGAAGAAATCGTAGTAATCGCCGCCCACCGTACGGCAGGCGGCATTGTAGCCGGCCAGGTCGAACCCGGCCACCGAAGGCGCCCCCGCCGGCAGCATGGATTTTTGAATCTCGGCCGCCTGCGAAAGGTCGCGCTGGAAAATGCGGTCGGCTTCTTCGATTTCCGCCAGGCGCGCGTTCTCGATGCGGATCGCGGCCACGTTCGCCATCACCGCCAGCAGACTCAAATCCTCTTTGGTGAATTCGCGCAGCACGAACGGCGAATCCACGTAGATCAGCCCGATGATGCGGTCTTTGGTTTCGAGCGGCACCGCCATCATGGTGTGTACCCGCTGCTCCACAATGCTGAGGCGGGCCTTGAACGCCTCGTCCAGTTGCGCGTCGCGTACCAGCACCGAGGCCTTTTGCTTCAGCACCCGGTCGCGCACCGCCGTAGAAATGCGGAAGCCGTCGCCTTTGTGCGCCTTGGCCACCAGCCGGTCGCCCTCGATCAGCATCAGCACCCCGCGTTGCGCGTTCACCGCCTGAATGGCCAGGTCCAGAATTGCCGGGAATAATTCCGCCAGCGGGCGGTTCTGCGACAACTCCTGTCCGGCGCGAATCAGCGCCTGCACCGGCGAAAGAGCCCCCGGCCCGCCCGTATCCGCCAGCATGCTGGAACTCGAAATCGCGCCTTCGAGAGTGGTTAATACCGTGGAGGTGGTCGGCGATTCCTGGTCTCCGGCTTCGAACACCACCACCCCCATATCGCCGCGGCGGACGGCCACATCGTAGAGGATGATCAGGTGCCCCGCCGTGATCCGGTCTCCCGGCTGCAGCACCAGCCGCGCTTTCAGCGGAATGTTATTGACGTAGGTGCCGTTCTTGCTGCCCAGGTCGCGCACCGTCCAGTCCGCGCCCTCCGGCTCGAAAATAAAATGTTGCCGCGACAACCCGGCGTCGTCGATGAAGCACAATTCGACGTTGCTGGACCGCCCGACCGTAACCGGCGCGCCCTCCAGCCCAAACCTCTTCGTCTGCCCGTCGGGCGTTTGAATCAACAATTCGCGAGCCATGGGATTCTTTCAATTGTAAAGGGTAAGGCAAGCGGCGGGAACCCACAGGTGGCAAGACTTGTGGGGCAGGTTGTTCAACCTGCGGACCGATTGTCAATCGGTCCAGCCGGGCGCCAGCCCGGCCGCGCCCATCGAGCCTGAAACGTGGTTCAACCAAATTCCACGAGGTCAGGAGTTCTTGTATCCGGCTTCCTCTAGGATCTCGTCGAGAGTTCCGAGGTCTGCGCTCGCGGCAAGAAACCCGCGCACGGCGTCGCGGATGTTGCGGCGGGCTTCCTCGTCGGTCGCGCCGCAGCTCGAAACGTCCAGCGCCGGCACGTAGGCGACGTAGGTATCCCCTTCTTTGAAGATGTGCGTGTCAAAGGAAAAGTTCTCCGTGCGCTGCTCGTCCTGTCGCAATTTGTTCATGGCAAGCAACTTGGCGTGCCGTCCACTTCGCTTTCAGAGAGTGTAGGCCGGTCGGCGCGGCTCGTCAAACGCGCCTCTGTTCTATCCTGGTGATGGGACGCTTCGCGGCATTCGACAGTGGTATTCGACAATCATGCACAAGAATGCACAAATGATGTGGCGTGCCTTTGGTGGGGCGGTCCCCCCGGACCGCGCGGGACGCCCTCGTCCCGCCGCCGGAAGTGGCAAAGGTCCAACCCAAGACCACTCGCCCCGAACGAACCCAACTCCCGCGCCAAGCTTTACAAATGCGAACACTTCCTCCCTTCCTGCCACCCCGCTTCGGTCCGGCCGCCTCTTCGCGATCACGCACAAAAATGCACAAAAGCGCCCAAAACCGCCAATAACAAACGAACCAGCCACGCCGCTTTCACCCCCTCCAAATGGGGGTGTTGCGTATTCCCACAAAAGAGTCAAAAACATCTGAATATCGAGGTTTGCTTTGGGGTTATACTGTGACTTTAGAGGGATCGGATGAAGAAATACGGCAAGTTCGCTGTTCTGATCGCCATTATCCTTGGAGTCATGGTATGGCTTGCCTTGGCTGGATCCGGGGAATCCAAAACCTATTACAAGACGGTTGCCGAGCTTGGTCAAATGGGGGACCGGGCCTACGGACAGCGGCTGCGCGTTGGCGGCGACGTGGCCGACGGGTCCATTCAGCACCACGGCAAGCAGGTGCTTTTCGTGCTGAAACAGGACAAGCAGGATCTCAAAGTGGTCTACAGCGGGCTGGACCCGTTGCCGGACACCTTCCGCGACGGCGCCCAGGCCTTGGCCGAGGGCAAGATGGATCGCGACGGCACCTTTCACGCCACCAGCATTCAAGCCAAATGCGCCTCCAAATATGAGGCTAAGCCCAGCCTGAAACCTGGCCAGGCATTACCCAACATCAATAGCGGGACCAAAACCAGCATCTAAATATAAGGTGGGATATGGAGAATTTCGGATCCCTGGCCATCCTCTTGGCCTTCGCGGTGGCGATTTATGCCGCCGTGGCTTCCGTGGTCGGCCGCATCAAAAACAAACCGTTTCTGATCGCTAGCGGCCGCAGGGCGGTTTATTCGGTCTGGGTCCTCATGACCCTGGCCTCCGGCATCTTGCTCCGAGCCCTGCTGACCAACGACTTCCGCTTCGCTTACGTGGCCGAGCATAGCAACCGCACCCTTCCGGTGGTCTATAAATTCGCCGCCTGGTGGAGCGGGCAGGAAGGCTCGCTCATGTTCTGGAGCTGGCTGCTCGCCACCTATGCCGCCGTGGTGGTCTTCACCAACCGCCGCAAGCACCGCGACATGATGCCTTACGTCGTGGCGGTGTTGTCGGCCGTGCAGACCTTTTTCCTGCTGATGAATAATTTCGTGGCCAATCCGTTCCAGATGCTGGCCATCGATAAGCTCATCACCGCGGTTCCGGATGGCAGCGGATTGAGCCCCTTACTCCAATATCCGGCCATGGCCATTCACCCGCCCATGCTGTACCTGGGCTACGTGGGGTTCGCCGTGCCGTTCGCTTTCGCCATCGGCTCGCTCATTACCCGGCAGCCCGGCGAAGGTTGGATTCATACCACCCGCCGCTGGACCCTGGTCACCTGGCTGTTCCAGGGCACCGGCATCATGCTGGGCGCGGCCTGGGCTTACCACGTCCTGGGATGGGGCGGCTACTGGGGCTGGGACCCGGTCGAAAACGCTTCGCTCCTGCCCTGGCTGAGCGGCACCGCCTTTCTGCATTCGGTCATGATGCAGGAAAAGAAGGGCATGATGAAGATCTGGAACATCGTGCTGGTTTCGACCACCTTCTTCCTGTGCATCCTGGGCACCATGATGACCCGCTCTGGCCTGGTGCAGTCGGTCCACGCCTTCGCACGCTCCGATATCGGCAAGTACTTCGTCAGCTTCCTGGCCATCGGCATCGCCGGCACCATTTACCTCATTCTGGACCGGCTGGATTACTTGAAGAGCGATTCTCAACTCGAAGCCGTGGTATCGCGCGAATCCAGCTTCCTGTTCAATAACCTGGTCTTGCTGGCGAGTTGCTTCGCCGTGCTGTGGGGCACGCTGTTCCCCAAGATTTCAGAAGCCATTTCCGGCGATCAGATTTCGCTCGACGCCGATTGGTTCAACCGCCTGATGGTGCCCATCGGCCTGTTCCTGTTGTTCCTCACCGGGGTGGGTCCGCTGTTCGCCTGGCGCCGCACTTCGGGCGAAAGTCTGCGCCGTAATTTTCAGTGGCCCGGCCTGGCCGCCGTGGTCCTGGTCGTCGCGCTGCTGATCGCCGGCGTGCGCCATCCCTACGCGCTCATCTCCTTCGGCTTCTGCCTGTTCGTGGCGCTCACCGTGATCGTGGAATTCTTCAAAGGCGCGCGCTCCATTGCCGCCAAGAGTGGGTTTTCGTTTCCTCACGCCGTGGTCGAGCTCACCCATCGCAACACGCGCCGCTACGGCGGCTACCTGGTGCACATGGGAATTGTGCTGATCTTCATCGGCCTTACCGGCAAAGCGTTCAATCAGAGCGATACGCGCGAGATGGCGCAGGGCGACACCATGCAGTTGGGCCACTATTCGCTGCACATGAACCGCATGGAGCAGGGCGAGAACGACAACTATTCGTGGCATCGCGCCATCATCCAAGTGGCCAAGGACGGCGACGACCTGGGCACGCTCGAACCGGAAAAGCGCCTCTACAAGGCCAGCCGGCAAGGCACCTCGGAAATCGGCCTCCGCCAGCGGCCCAACGAAGACCTGTACCTGAATTTCGGCGGCATGTCGGACGATAACCAGCGCGCCGTGATCCAGGCCTACGTAAACCCGCTGGTGTTCTGGATCTGGGCCGGCGGCCTGGTGCTGATTGGCGGCACGCTGGTCTGCCTGGTTCCCAGCAAAGTGAAAATGCAATATGCCCGCACCAGCGTGGTGGGCGTGGCGAAAACGCATGTCAAAGCGTAACGGCTGGCGCGCAAAGTTCGAGATTCCAATGTTGGCGTTCGTATTGGTCCTGGCCGCGCTGGCGCAAACCGCGGCGGAGAAGCCCAGCCTGGACACCCGCCGCGTGGGCATGCGCCTGGCCTGCCAGTGCGGCTGCAAGGATTCCGTAGCCACCTGCAGCATGCTCGAGTGCGGGTTTTCGAAGCCGGCCAAGGAGCGCATCGCCCGCATGCAGGCCGTGGGCATGACCGACCAGCAGATCATCGACGCCTTCGTGCGCGACTACGGCCCCGGCATCTACCTCGCCCCGCCCTCCAGCGCCGGATGGCTGGTGCCCTATGCCGCCGTGGCCGCCGGTTTGGTGGTCGTCTGGTGGTTTATTCGCAGATCGCGCCAATCGCGGCCTCTGCCCGAAGTGGGAACGATCGAAATCGACGATCCGGCGCTGTCGAAATATAAGGACCAGATCGAAAAAGATCTGGCCGATTTGGAGTGAAGCTTCCGCGGTGATCATCGTCATTACTTCGATGCTCGCGATCGCCGTTATCGCGTTCATCCTCACCATCCGGCCGCGCGACCTGCCCGCCGCCGAACCGGAATCGCCTTTCGCTCACCTGGACGACCGCAAGGCCGCCATTTACGAAAACCTGCGCGATTTGCAGTTCGAATACCGGCTGGGCAAGCTCTCCGACACCGATTATCAGAGCACCAAGAAGGATCTTCAAAAGGAGCTGGCCGCAGTGCTGGCCGAAGTGGACCATCTCAGGACGCAACTCGCTTCGAAGACCGGGCGCGCCCCCGAAACCAAGCCCATCGTTTTTGTCTGCCCTTCCTGCGGCGCGACATTCGAAAAGAGCCTCAAGTTTTGCGGCGAGTGCGGCAAATCCATGAAGGCGGCCAGCGCATGAAGAAAACCGCCTTGCTTTTCCTGGTTCTGGCCTGCCTGCCGTCGATTGCGGCGGCCGAAGTTTCCGGCGCGGTCGTCAACCGCACCACCGGCGAGCCCCAGGCCGGCGCCACCGTAACGCTGTACAAATTCGGCCAGGGCGGCATGGAGCCGGTCGCCTCGGCAAAGACCGACGCCGCCGGCGCTTTCAGCATCGCGCAAGATGTCGCCGCCGGCGGGCAGGGTCCCTCGATGGTGCGCGTCGAAATCGACAACGTCACCTACAACCACATGATGCCGCCGGGCACTCCCACCACCGGCATCGCGTTCGACGTTTACAACGCGTCCAAACGCCAGCCGGCCGAAGTGAAAGTCTCCAGGCACATGATTCTGTTCCAGCCCGGCGGCGGCGAGATGAAGGTGAACGAAACCTTTCTGGTGAATAACACCGGCAAGATCACCTGGTTCGACCCGGCCGCGGGAACGCTGCCCTTCTACCTGCCGGCATCGGCGGCGGGAAAGGTCGAAATCTCGGCTATCGCCCCGAACGGCATGTCCGTTCCCGTTCCTTACGCTAGAACCGCGCGCGCCGATACCTACGCCACCAAATTTGAAATCAAGCCCGGCGAAACCCGCATCGACATGATTTACGCGGTGCCTTATACCGAGGGTGCGGCGTATGCCGGCCGGGTGGCGACGAAGGACGAGAACACCTACCTGATCGCTCCCAGGGGCGTCACGCTGGAAGCCCAAGGGCTGCAGGATCTCGGTCCCGAACCCCGCACCGGGACGCACATCTACGGCCTGAGCACCGCCTCCTACAGCGTGAAGTTGACCGGAACGGCGGTTTTTGACGCCCCCGCCGACGACAGTTCCGCCCAGCAGGAATCCGGCCCGCAGATCGAGCAGATTATGCCGCGCATTTACTCGCGGGCGTCCTTGATTCTGGGCCTCGCGCTGGGCATCCTGGCCCTGGGTTTCGCTTTGCTCTATCGCGCCCAGGGCAACCGATGAGCGCGGTTGCCGTAGAGGGCGTCTGGAAATTCTACGGCGACTATCCGGCTCTGCGCAATGTCAACTTCGCAGTCGAACCCGGCTCCTGCCTGGCGCTGATCGGGCGCAACGGGGCGGGGAAGACTACGTTGCTGCGCATCGTGGCGGGCTTCTCGCGGCCCGGTAAAGGCGAAGTCAAAATCTTCGGCCTGCCGCCGCGCGATACCCAGGCGCGTCAGCGGATCGGCTTCATCGGCCACGGCATTTCGGTTTACGACGAGCTGAGCGCGCTGGAAAACCTGGTGCTTTACGCGCGCCTCTACGCTCTGGAAGATCCGCGGCGTGCGGCGCTGGAATGGCTGGAGCGCACCGGTTTGGAACGCTCGGCGAACGGCCTGGTGCGGGAATTCTCCCGCGGCATGCGCCAGCGCCTGGCGGTGGCCCGCGCCTTTCTGCACGATCCGCGCGTGCTGCTGCTCGACGAACCGTTCACCGCGCTCGACGATCGCGCTATCGCCGTGCTGCAGCGTCTGCTGCGCGAGGCCCTGGCGGCCGGCAAGACCGTCGTCATGTCTACCCACCAGTTGCGCGAAGCTATGGAATTGGCCACCCATGTGACGCTGATCAACCGCGGGCAAGTGGCGTTTCACGGCGAGGCGACGCCCGAAATGGCCGCCGACCCGTCCCTGATCTACGCCCGCTACGGGGAAGGCTGATGAGGTTCTTCCGCGACGTCTGGGTGATCGCGCTGAAGGACCTGCGCGCCGAGGTTCGCACCAAGGAAGCGGTCAACGGGTCGCTGGCCTTTGCCCTGGTGATCCTCTTAATCTTCAGCTTCGCCTTCGATGCGCAGGAAGATACCACCCGCGAAATCTCCGGCGGCCTGCTCTGGATCGCTTTTGCTTTCGCCGGCACGCTGATCCTGAACCGGAGCTTCGCGCGCGAGATTCCCAACGATTGCCTGGATGCGCTGATTGCCTCGCCAGTCTCCGGCGCGGCGCTGTTCCTCGGCAAAGCCATCGCCAACTACGTTTTGCTGCTGGGTATGGAGTTGGTTTCCCTCCCGGTCTTCAGCGTGTTCTACAACGTGCGCTGGATGGGCCAATACGGCTGGTTGGCGCTGGTATTCCTGTTGGGCACCTGGGCCATCACCGTGATCGGCACCATGACCAGCGCGCTGACGGTGAATATCCGCCTGCGTGAAGTCATGCTGCCCATGCTGACCTATCCTATTCTGGTGCCGGCGCTGCTCGGCGCGATGCAGTTGAGCATGCAGTTGATGGCGGGCAACCCCATCGGACCGGACAACGTGAGCTGGCTCAAAATGCTGATCGGGTTCGACGTTATTTATACGGCGGTGTCGCTGGTGCTGGTGGAGACGGTGCTGGTGGGGTGAGAGGAAGCGGTGCGCTCAGCGCGCGACTATTTGCGAGGCTCGTATACCTTATTGCCGCTCTTGCTGTAGTGATATCGACCGCCGCGTGGGCCCACGTAGATCGGCGGTTTCTGCGAGGGCGTTGACTCCTTCGCTGGCGTTACTAAGGGACATAGTCCGGCGCATCCCGCCCTATTTCTCCAATAGCCTTCCACGGGAGTACCATCTGAACGCGTGGATGGTCTCACCCACTCGCAGCAATCAGCAGGCGTGTCGACTGGGCCCGTGATGGCTTTCTTGGCCTCCGCCACACCCTTGCCCTGCTCGCAGCAATCAGGAGGCGTGTCGACTGGGCCCGTGATGGCTTTCTTGGCCTCCGCCACACCCTTGCCCTGCTCGCAGCAATCAGGAGGCGTGTCGACTGGGCCCGTAGACCTAACACCTCGTTGATCCGGCGGACGATCTTGAACCGCTCCAGAATTCAGCAGCCAGAAACCTCCCGCCAGGGCAAGGACGACGGCGATCGCATAGCCGATAACGCTGCCCTTACGCGGCCCCTCAATGGTCTCGAATTTCGGGGGCTCGATGTCCGCGGCAATCGCCTCGTTAGGTCTGCGTTGTCGTACAAGCTGGCCCAGCTTCCAAGGCATCTTCCGCGATGGTACCGCCCCTAGCGCCCGATGAACAGGACCACCGCTAACTAGAATCAGACGGTAACCGGGGACGGGGCAAACCGGGGAGGGGTGAACCGGGGACATTAACCGCTGCGCCGGATTTACAGGTGGATAATGGCTCTTAGCGGCTTGCCGGGACCCATGAGCTTGGGCCCAAAAGGCCTAGCCACGGGCCTACTTGCGTGGCGGCTGGCTGGCGATAAACTGGCCGATGGCCGATACCAGCGCGGCCACGCGGGCATCGAGATCGGCGTCGGACTGGCGCAGGCGCTGGTGTTCGGCGCGATTCTCCTCCGCAATCCGGCGGTTTTCCTCGGCCATCTGCGCGATCGTATCGGCTATCTGGGCGATTCGATCGCGGGTCGTGGTGGCGAGGGCGTCGATCTGGCGCTGGGTGTCGCGCCATAGTGCCTTGTACTCCTCGCGGTCCTTTTCGCGCTGCTCGGCAATGCCCGCGGTGACGTGCTCGATGCGGGCAAAGCGTTCTTCCAGGGTCATGCTTCCTTCAGTTTAGCTGAATCCACCGCGGGAACCGGCTTGCAGGCGAAAACGGGGTGCTTAACCGATTTGGGGATTTCGCATGTATAGCCGCGACAAACCGCTCCCTCGCGGTCGCGGCTCGGTAAGTAGCTGCAAACACACAGTGCCCCTAACCGAGCCGCGACCGCGAGGGAGCGGTTTCCCCTGCCCAAACTGCGAACGCCTGTTCCACGAAACGCCTACATCTTGCGCATGGTGCGGTGCTTGGAACCGCTCGAACCGGGGGCGAGCAATTGCTGGAACTGCGATTCGGGCAGGCTGATGGTGAAGACCAGCGCGGAGCCGGATGCCTTGATGGTCAATCCCGAGGCCAGCGTAGCCACCGAAGTGTTGGTGGTGGACTGCATTTGGGCCATATTGACCAGCAGTTGCAGCAGGCTGGCCAGAGTGCCGGCGTCCTGAGCGTTGTCCGCCTGGGCCGTGACCCCGGCCGTCACCACGGTTCCGAACTTCACGCCGCCGAAGGCGGACTGAATCGACGTCAGGGCCGTTTGCAAGCCGGTGGCAGTGCCCGTAGCCGAACCCGCCGGATGAAGCGAAGCCGGGGGCACGCTGCAGATGAACCAGGCATCGTCGCTGCCGCTCAATTGATTGGCTTGGACCACCAGGGCCGCCGGCAAGGTGGAGGCCGCGGCCTGGCGGTCGATCGCCGCCTTCACGTCCGCCAGGTCTCCGGCGGCTACCACGGCCCCGCTCAGGAAGGCGATGCCGTGCGTCTGCTTGGGATCTTCGAGAATGGTGACGCCGCTATAGGTTTCGCTCGCTGCCCCATGCCCGGTTGCGAAGGCGGCGATGGTGGCAACGTCGAACGTTCCGATGGCGAGTGCCAACCCGGCTTTGGCGGCTCCGTTCGAGGCCACCAGCAATTCGGTAACATCCTTGCGCGGATCGAAACCGGTGAGGGTCGCCAGTTGCTGCATTTTGGCATCGTTAGTCGCCAGTTGTCCGAGGACGTACTGGCCAAAAGGAGTAGCTTCGGCCTGGGTGACATTCACGCCCGCCAGCACAACGGCGTCGGGCATTACCAGGTTCAGGAGCCGGGGATCGACTGCCGGCAGAACCGGGCACAACCCCGCAGCCAGCGCCATTGCAGTAAGAATTCGTGCTGTCATATCCATGAGACGGCGGACCCTCACCTTTATTAACGCAAGTGACGTGGTGAAGTTCCAGGTGATTCTGCGGCGCTCCCAGGGCTTACGCGCTGGGCTACTATCTATCGCCTTCGGGCTTACGGGCAAGCTCTCGCGCGCTCCACCGCGTTTACAATGAAGACAGTGCCCGGCGTTTACGTTTCCTATCCTTTTTGCGCGCAGAAGTGCACCTATTGCAATTTTGCTTCGGGCGTATTTGGCGCGGATTTGGAGCGCCGCTATCGATGGGAACTGCTGGCGGAAATTCGCGGGCATGGGTGGCCATGGCGGCCTGAGACCGTGTACCTGGGCGGGGGCACGCCCAGCGCCATGGAGGCGGGCGATCTGGCCGAAATCCTGGACGCGGTCCCCGGCCGGCCGTGGAAGGAAGCCACCATCGAGGCAGCGCCGGGAACGGTGACGGCGGGACGGGCGCGCGCCTGGGCGTTGGCGGGCATTAATCGCGTCAGCCTGGGGGTGCAATCGTTCGTGGAGCGGGAAATTCGCCGCACGGGCCGCAAACATACGGCGGAAACGGTGGCGCGCGAGATCGGGTTGCTGGCGGACCACGGCATTGGCAACGTCAATATCGACCTGATTGCGGGCCTTCCGGGGCAGACTGCGGCGAGTTGGGGCGAATCGCTGGATTGGATCGAACGTCTTTCGCCGCCGCATGTTTCGGTCTACATGCTGGAGGTGGACGAAGATTCGCGGCTGGGCAAGGAGATGCTCGCCGGGGGCGCGCGCTATGGCGCGGCGGACACGCCGGAGGAAGACGCGGTGGCCGATTTTTACGAGACGGCGGTGGAACGGCTGGCGGAGTTGGGGATCGCCCGCTACGAAATATCCAATTTCGCCCGGCCGGGCTCGGAATCGGTCCACAACATGAAGTATTGGAAGCTGGAGCCATACGCCGGTTTCGGCGCCGACGCGCATTCCTTCGACGGGCGAGTGCGGCGGCGGAATCCGGAATCGCTCGATGAATATCTGGGGCGCGGCCCGGCGGTGGACGAAGCGCCGCACGCGGCCGAACGATTTTTTGTGGGGTTGCGGTTGAGCGAAGGCATGCGCCCCACGGCCGAGGAATGGACGCGCTTCGCCGAGCCGATTCACCGTTTCACCGCCGCCGGCCTGACAACAGCCTCGGACGGCGTGCTGCGGCTGACAGGCCGCGGCGTTCTGCTTTCCAACGAAGTGTTTCAGGAGTTTCTCGACGAATGATCGATCTACGCAGCGATACCGTGACCAAGCCCACCGCCGCCATGTGGCAAGCCATGGCGGAGGCCGAAGTGGGCGACGATGTGTATGGGGAAGACCCAACCGTCAACCGGCTGGAAGAACGCGCCGCCGAAATCGCCGGCAAACCGGCCGCCCTGTTCGTGCCCACCGGGACCATGGGCAACACCATCGCCGTCAAGGTGCATACCGAACACGGCCAGGAGGTAATCGCGGACGCACGCGCCCACCTGCTGGATTATGAGCTGGCGATGACGGCGTGGTTTTCCGGCTGCCTGGTGCGGCCGGTCGGGACGCCCGACGGCATCCTGACCTGGGACGCCATTCAGCCGCATGTCAGGCCGCTTGCGGCGCACTACGCGCCCACCGGGCTGATCGAAATCGAAAACACGCATAATATGGCGGGCGGCACGGTCTATCCGCTGCGCACCATCCGGGAGATCGCCGACGGCGCGCACGGACGCGGCATTCCGGTTCACATGGACGGCGCGCGCGTGTTCAACGCGGCCGCGGCTCTGGGCGTTTCGGTGCGCGAGATTGCCGCGCCGGTGGACACGGTGACGTTCTGCCTGTCGAAAGCTCTGGGAGCGCCGGTGGGCTCCATGCTAGCCGGCCCGGCGGATTCGATCGCCAGGGGCCGGCTGTATCGCAAGCGTCTGGGCGGCGGCATGCGCCAGGCGGGCGTGCTGGCGGCGGCCGGCCTGGTGGCACTCGACCAGACTCCGCGCCATCTGCCGGAGGATCACGCCAACGCGCGGCACCTCGCGGAAGGTCTGGCGCGCATTCCGGGCATCCAAATCGATCCAGCGGCGGTGGCCACGAACATCGTGGTGTTCGACGTCGGCGCGACCGGCGTAGCGGCGGCGGAAATCAGCGACCGCCTGAAGGCCCAAGGGGTGCGGATCAACGCCATCAATCCGCGGAAAATGCGCGCCGTGACGCACTACGACGTCAGCCGCGAAGAGTGCGCCGAGGCTCTGGAAATCCTGGGGCGGGTCCTGGCACGGTAGGTGCAAGCAGGATGGGTTTCAGGCAGCTTCAATATCCGCGTCTCATCCTGTTAGACTGGGCAAGTACATGCAAAATCAGGTTTCCGGAAGGTTGGTGTGGAGTATTTCTGTGCTGTTGTTGGCCGGCGCCGCTGTGGCTTCCGGGCAACAGTATTCAATCGCGACGCTGGCGGGAGGCGCGCCGCCGACGACACCCGCGACAGCCACCAACACTTCCGTGGGGCCAACCGCGAAACTCACCACCGATGCCTCGGGGAACGTCTATTTCAGCGCCGGCAACTGCGTCTACAAACTGACGCCCGGCGGCACTCTGACGCTGGTGGCCGGCAATTCGCGGGCCGGATATTCGGGCGACGGCGGCCTGGCTACGGCCGCGCAGTTGAATTCGCCGCAGGGCTTGGCATTCGATAAATCCGGCGACCTGTATGTCGCCGACAGTTTGAACAACCGGGTGCGGGTAATCTCCACCAGCGGTATCATCACCACGTTCGCGGGCAACGGGGCGGTGGGCTCGCCGAGATTTTTGGGCGACAACGGTCCGGCCACTTCCGCGAACCTGCATTTTCCGGGCGGGCTGGCGTTCGATTCCACGGGCAACCTCTATATTGCCGATACGGGCGATAACTCCATCCGCTATGTGGACATCTCCAATATCATGCACACGATCGCCGGTGACGGTTATCCGGGTTACGAAGGCGATACGGCATCGCCGTATAACTACGGATCGGAACTGCGGCAGCCGGAGGATGTGGCGGTGGACAAGAATGGCAACATCTACATCGCCGACACCGGCAACGGCGCCGTCCGCGAGATCAGCGGGGGGGTCATCAACTTTATCGCGGGCGATTGCGTGGCCACGAGCGGCTGCACCATCGGCTACGCGGGCGACAGCGGTCTGGCGATAGATGCCGAGCTGATCGAGCCTTACGCCGTGGCCGTGGACGCGGCGGGGAACGTCTACATCGCCGAGCGCAACGACGGCCGCATTCGGCAGGTCGCCGCCGGCCCCAATTACCTCAACAATTACATCTTTACGATCATCGGGAACGGCAACCCGGGATTTAGCGGCGACGGCGGCCCCGCCCTGCTGGCGCAGCTCAGTTCCCCCACCGGCGTGGCGCTGGACAGCGCGGGGAACGTGTATATCGCCGATTCGCAGAATTTCAGGATCCGCAAGGTGCCCAGCCCGGGCAAGGGCGACATCAGCACGGTAGCGGGCAACGGCTTATTCGCTTATTCGGGCGACGGAGGGCCAGCAACCCGGGCCGAGCTCGACGCGCCGCAGGCGGTGGCAACCGATGCGGGCGGCAATGTGTACATTGCCGATACCGCCAATAACGTGGTGCGCAAGGTTTCCACTTCCGGCACGATCGCGACTTTTGCCGGCAACGGCATCTTCGGCGTCGGCGGCGACGGCGGACCGGCGACGGCGGCGCAGATGATGGGCCCGGCCGGAGTGGCCGTGGATGCGCAGGGCAACGTCTACATCTCCGATACCACCGGCCAGCGCGTGCGCGTGGTCACGCCTTCCAACGGGCAGATCAATACTTACGCGGGCAACCGCACCACGGGCTATTCCGGCGATGGGAGCTCGGCGACGAATGCCGAATTGAATACTCCCACGGGCCTGGCCGTGGACACTTCCGGCAACCTGTACATTGCGGATACGCTAAACTCCGCGATTCGCAAAGTCACTCCGGCGGGAACGATCTCCACCGTGGCGGGGACCGGCGTACAAGGCTATGGCGGAGACGGCGGACCGGCGACCGCGGCGGAGCTGTATTATCCGCAGGCTGTAGCCGTGGATTCGAGCGGCAACCTTTATATCGCCGATACGCAGAACAACCGTGTCCGCGAGGTGAATGCGTTGGGCATCATTTCCACCGTGGCGGGCAACGGCACGTTCGGTTATTCGGGCGATGGCAGTTGGGCCGTGAATGCACAGATCACCGCACCGGTCGGCGTGGCGGTGGATTCGCTGGGCAACCTCTATATCGGCGACTCCAACGGAGTGATCCGCAAAGTCTTTCCCAACGCAACCATCGCGACCATCGCGGGCAACGGCGGTATCGGATATACCGGCGATGGCGGCGCGGCCACCAGCGCGACCTTGAATTCGCCGCAAGGCGTGGCGGTGTCGACGGGCGGGCTGGTGTATGTCGCCGACGCCGGCAATAATGCCGTGCGGATGCTGGAGCCGGCCTGTGCGGGAGCGGGCATCTGCGCGGTAGCCAACGCCGCGAGCAATGCCGGCGAGGCGGTTTCTCCCGGCGACTTGATCGTGATCTACGGTTTCGGCCTGGGCCCGAACACGCTGGTGGCGAACACGCCGGTGGCGGGAGTTTACGGAACGTCGCTGGCGGGAACCACGGTTTCCATCAACAGCGTTGCAGCCCCGCTGCTCTATACTTCATCTACCCAGGTGGCCGCGGTAGTGCCGTATTCGGTGAACGGCGCCGAGGCGACGGTAGTGGTGACTTACAACGGCCAGGCGCTGGTTCCCTTCACGACGACATTGAGCCTTTCCTCCCCGGCCCTCTTCACGGCATCCGGCGCGGGCACGGGGCAAGCGGCGGCGGTGAATCAGGATGGGTCGATCAACGGCGCGTCGCACCCGGCCAACGCAGGCAGCATTCTGTCGCTCTACATGACCGGTGGCGGCCAGACCAATCCGGGCGGGCAGGATGGCCTGGTTGCCGCGGTGCCGCTGCCGATCTCGACGCTGGCCGTGACGGTGACGATTGGCGGCCAGGCGGCGTACGTGAGCTACTCCGGCGGCGCGCCCGGAACGATCGCCGGGGTATGGCAGTTGAACGTGGAGGTGCCAAGCGGCCTGGCCGCCGGCAGCGTTCCCGTGCAGGTGACGGTGGGAGGCGTGAGCAGTCCGGCGGGAGTCACCGTGGCGGTGTCGGGGAGCTGAGGGAGCGGCGCGGTGGGACATCGATTTGTGCCGTCTGTCGAGGGGCCGTGGGGTAGCGAGGGCTGACAGACCACACAAAGCGATGGTCTGTCCCACCTGGGCACCTCCTACACAGGCTAGAGCCCGTGCCATCGGGGAATCCTCCGCCTGTTACAATCTTGCTCGATGTTCCGCAAGGTGTTGATTGCCAATCGAGGGGAGATCGCGGTGCGCGTGATTCGCACCCTGCGCGAGATGAACATTCGGAGCGTGGCGGTTTACTCCGACGCCGACCGCACCGCGCTGCATGTGCGGATGGCCGACGAAGCCGAACGCATTGGGCCGGCGGCATCGAGCGAAAGCTACCTGCGCATCGACCGCATCCTCGATGCCGCGCGCAGCCACGGCGCCGAGGCCATTCATCCGGGCTACGGGTTTCTGAGCGAGAACGCCGAGTTTGCGGCGGCGTGCGAGGATGCGGGCATCGTCTTCATCGGCCCCTCGGCGGCTTCCATCCGGGCCATGGGCTCGAAAACGGCGGCGCGGCGCTCCGCCATTGAAGCCGGCGCGGCGGTGGTGCCGGGGACGGATGGCGGGGTTACGTTCGACCAGGCGCGGGCTTTCGCCATCGAGCACGGTTACCCCATCCTGCTGAAGGCCGTGGCCGGAGGCGGCGGCAAGGGCATGCGCCGGGTGGACCGCGAAGGCGATCTGGAAGCGGCGCTGCGCGATGCGGCGAGCGAGGCCGAGCGGGCTTTTCGCGACAAAGACATTTACGTGGAAAAGCTAGTGGAGCGGCCGCGGCACATTGAAATCCAGGTGTTGGGCGACCGCTACGGCGACATGGTGCACCTGGGCGAGCGCGAGTGCTCGCTGCAGCGCCGGCATCAGAAGGTGCTGGAGGAATGCCCGTCGCCACTGGTGGCTTTGCATCCCGAGATGCGCCAGGCGATGGGCGAAGCGGCCATTCGCGCCGCGCGATCGGCCAATTATTACAATGCCGGCACAGTGGAATTCCTGGTGGACGAAGACCGCCGGTTCTACTTTCTGGAAATGAACACGCGCCTGCAGGTGGAGCATCCGGTTACGGAACTGGCGACGGGGCTCGACCTGGTGCGGCTGCAGATCGAAATCGCCGCCGGGGCGCGGTTGCCCTTCACGCAGGAACAAGTGAGCTGGCGCGGCGCGGCCATCGAGTGCCGGATTTACGCCGAAGACCCGTACAACAACTTCCTGCCCTATCCGGGCAAAGTGACCCGGCTGGGACGGCCGCTGGGGCCGGGTATACGGCTGGACGCGTGCGTATACGACGGCTGGACGGTCCCCATGGAATACGATCCGCTGCTGGCCAAGCTGGCGGTCTGGGCGGAGACGCGGGAAGGGGCAACGGCCCGCATGATTCGCGCGTTGGGAGAATACGACGTGGGCGGCATCCGCACCAATGTCGGTTTCTTCCGCCAGATTCTGGAAGACCGCGAATTTGCGGCCGGCCACTTGCACACCGGCTTCATCGAGGAATTCTTCTCGCGCCTCACCAAGCCGAAGCCCGCGGCTGACCTGGAAGCGGTAGCCGCGCTGGCGGCCGCGATCCATACCGCCGCGCGAGCCAAGACCAATGACGCGGCGGCAGGGAACGGCGGGCAGGCGAGCGGCTGGCTGCGGGCGGGAAGGGATGCGCTGCTGCGATGAAGCTGGAAATGGTAATCGACGGCGTAGCGGCGGCCATCGATCTGGTAGAGACCGCGCCCGAGTGCCGCTTTCGCATGAATGACGGCGAAGAGCGGAACGCCGACGTAGCCGAGGTTACGCCCAACGTGTACTCAGTGCTGCTCGACGGCAGGAGCTATGAAGCCCGCGTGGAGCAGACGGCGGATGGCCTGGTGGTGGTGGTGAATGGGACGCGGTTTCCCATCGAAGTGCGCGACCCGCGGCGCTGGTCGGCGCGCTCGGGCGGACGGGCGGGAGATGGCGTCCAAAACCTGCTGGCGCCGATGCCCGGCAAAGTGGTACGCGTGCTGGCGAGGATCGGCGACATGGTGGAAGCCGGCCAGGGAATCCTGGTCGTGGAAGCGATGAAGATGCAGAACGAAATGAAAGCCGGGCGCGCCGGACGCGTGCTTTCCATCGCGGTACAGGAAGGCGCGACGGTCAAGGCCGACGAAGTGCTGGCGCGGATCGGGTAGGCGCCGGGCACTACCCGCGACTACCCGGCCCCATCTTCGTTACGCCGTTGTAAGAAGACCGCCACGGCCAGGCCCGCCAGCGTGCAGAACAAGCCGAAGTAAACCGAAAAGGGACGGTACTTCATCGCCAACTGGTGACGCCCCGGCCCGACCACGACGCCGCGAATCACGGTGTTGACATTCCAAATCGGCGCGGACTTGCCGTCCACTTCGGCATGCCAGCCGGGATAGTCGTTGTCGCTCACTACCACGAGGCCTTTGCAGGCCATATCCACAGCGACCTTCACATAAGACGGCTTGTCCACTATGGAGTCCACTTTGTCCTCGCCACCGCAGCGGTCCAGTTGGGGCATGGTCTTGACCATGAGGGCGGTCTTGCGCAAATCGAAATTCCACTCCCGCACCATGGCCGCCCCGCTTTTGGCGTCGGGAGCCAGGATGATGTCGTGCACCGTCCAGGCGCGCGGAAACGCGTCCGGGTTGGCGAAAATCTTCAACCCCGACGAGCCCCGGAACAGTTCGTGCTGGATCGGGCGGGTGGGCGCGCGGCTCACCACCAGGCCGATTCCATACATCTGCACCAGCCGGTCCTGCCACCAACCCAGCTCGAAAGTGGAACTGAACATACCGGCCGTGTAGGCATCCGATGCGTCCACCCGGTACCAGTCCCCGACGTTAAAGGCGACGTCCTTGCTTTCGGTGGCGATGCGCTTGGGTTGCGGCCACCACCTGAGCCACTCGCCGATGTCCCGCGTATCGGTGAGAGCGTTCACGAGTCCCATGCGGCCGGCATCGCGTACGTGCGCCCATCCCCAGCCAACCTCGTTGCTCTGCTCGACGATGGCCAGCAGACCGAGCAGCGCCAGCGCCCACTGGCGGCGCAGCAGACCGCGGCTCCAGGCGTGGTACAGTCCGGCCAGCAAAAGGGCCACGATGGCAATCATGCCGAGCCTGGGGTCGCCATCCAGAACCGCGCTGGAGACCGCCGGCTTCAAACATGCCAGCAGGGCAAAAACAACCAACGTGCCAATCCCGAACCAGAGCAGCACCCGGATGACTTTGGTTTCACGCCCCGGATCGGGACTCGCGATCAGCAGTTCGGTTCCGATGGCCGCCAGCGCAGCCAGGGCAAATTGAAACAGGCAAAGCGCCACCATCGGCTCCCTGGTCTTCTCCACCAGAGGCGCAAAAACGTAGAGAGGCCCGTACAACGCGCTGCTGCGGGCCATGGCGTAGAGCAGCCCGCCAATCGCCAACAGCACGAACATCCGCACTTCGCGGCGCCGGAAGCCGCCCCAGATTCCAATGGCCGCCAGGCTGAGCGCCACAGTGCCCACGAACGGGTCTGAAAACAGCCCCTGCCCACCCGGCATCACCAGGTGAAGAAGATCGCTGGGGCGCAAGCTGAACTGCTCGTGCTCCGGGTACTCCACCTTGTCCTTCCAGGTGAGCACCCCGGTCGCGGTCCAACGGTTCGCCACCTTTCCGTATTCGAGCGTCGGCAGCACCTGCACGGCGCTCACCAGCGCCATCACCGAGAACAGCACCGCCATGCGCAGCGCCATGGAACGCCGTTGGGCGCGGGGCGCCACCGCGGCCAGCCCAACCGCGGCCACCGCCAGCGTCAGGATGACCGGCGGCGCGTGGTGGCCCGACAGCCACGAAAGGCCCAGCATCACGCCACTCCATGCCGCGCTCTTCAACGGCGCGCGCCCGTTCAGCGACCGCAGCAGAAACAGGAAAATCAAGGGCGCCCAGATGGCCGGCACCAGGTGGTGGGGCCACTCGGTATTGCCATAGAACCCCATGGTGGCGAACAGCAGGGCCGCTACCGCCGAAGGCCCCTGGGAGCAACCGAGGTCGCGAAAAAACCAGTACGCGAACAACGCCGCGGCGCAATGGATCGCCACGAACCACAGATGCACATAAAAGAACTGGATCTGGCCATGGTGCACCGGCGCCAGCGCCAGCAGGAAGGTGAAGGGGCTGAGAACGCTCGGTTCCACCTGTCCGATGGTCGGCTGTCCAAACCACTCGTACGGGGTCCACAGCAGAACCGACCAATGGCGCATGGCATCCACTTCGGCTGCAAGGCGGGGAAGGATCATGTTGGCCAGGTCAGGGCTCGCCAGGAAGGTGTACTGCTTGGTGAGCGCCAGTTTCCAGAAGACCGCGATCACACCGCAGAGGAGCAGCAGGGGGTGCTTCAAGCGGCCCAGGCGGCCCCGCCAAAGAGCCCGGCGAGAATGTACGATTTCCTGCTCGGAGGCCGGCATTTCTTCATCGATGGTAGCAGCGCTCCACTAATGAGTGGAACGGGCAGGCGCCGATTCGTGGGACAGACGATCGCCTTTCGTCCTCTGTCGAGCTTGTACCGTGGCGAGGCATGACAGACGACAGAAGACGATCGTCTGTCCCACCGATTAGAATAAACGTCATGCCCGTATCCGCCGCGGAATTGAAATTGTTGGCGCAGTACGACACGCCGACCATCGCCAACGTGATCGAGTTATTCGAAGTTCGCCCGCGCTCGGCGGGCTTCATGGACAAGCGCATTCGCGCCTGTTTTCCGGAGATGCCGCCGATTGTGGGCTACGCCGCCACGGCCACCATGCGCACCGCATACGCGCGGGCCGAAGGGGCCGTCTATGCCTCCCTCGATGAGCAGGTGGCGCGATTCGCCGAGCTTCCCGGACCGGCGATCGTGGTGTTTCAGGATGTGGACGATCCGCCGGTGGGCGCCACGTTCGGCGAAATCATGTGCGCCAGCTACCAGTGCTTCGGCGCGCTCGGGATCGTCACCAGCGGCCCGGCGCGGGACCTCGACCAGGTGCGGCGGCTGGGCTTTGCCGCGTTCAGCGACGGGGTGGTGTCGTCCCACAGCTTCAGCCACATCACCTCGATCCACCAGACGGTGCGCGTGGGCGGCATGGAAGTGCGGGCCGGGGATTTGCTGCACGCCGACGCCAACGGGGTCTGCGGCATTCCCGACGCCATCGCCCGCGAAGTTGCCCAAGCTGCCGCCGAATTTGTGGCCGCCGAAGCGGTGGTGATCGAATTCGCCAAGTCCGGCCGCCGCGACGTCAAGGCCTACGCGGAAGCGAGAAGCGAAACCTTCCGCCAGATTGGCGAGCTGGGTAAACGCCTGAAGCGAACCGAGTGACTCTCTGCTGCGCCCGCAACCTGACAGCCGTATCGGCGTTGGCGCTCGACTTGTACAGCCAAGTGCATCACGAGGGTGCATCGACCGAACTCAAGAACTCCTCACCTAGTCCGGCTCTGCGGTCTTCATACCAGACGTAGGCTTCTGCAATGTCCAACTCGGCTTCGGGAGCGATCACCAGCTCAACGGGCACAGCGGGCACGGACCCTGCGCTTCACCTCTTCCCAGGGCAGCCCCGAAGCCGGGTTTTTTCAGTAGATTCGCTTTCCTGCGTGCCAGTTCCTGCCTTTGCCAATCGTGGACTGGCACGGCCTCCGGCGCGGCCGCGAGGTCGTCCCACAGATCTTCGACAAGTTGGAGCTTCTCCGAGGGGCTTAGATCAAAGATCGACGCTGAATTCATTCGGGGCTCCATTGCCAATTCTCTCAAATTGCCTGGCCACTTGGGCGGGAAACGTCCGTCGCTGAAATTTACTGGGCACAGCGGGATAGATCTCCCCTGACGCCGTACCGTTTGCACGTTTACCAATAACCAGCGACAACCGTCGTGCCTCGTTTGGACCGGCTTCAGCCGTGAAAGAGGCGGCGGGCCATAGCCTCGCGCTCGCTGAGTCCCTCCCCCTCGAACTGGTTTGCAACCTGCTCCAGCAGATCCGGAATTTGAAGGCCCTGGGGGCATTTCTCGAGGCAATCCAGGCAGTGCGAGCACAGCGAAGCATAGGCGGGCCGGCCGGAAAGTATACCGCCCTCTCGCAGCACGTAGAGGAATCCGGCCTCCTGCCTTTTGCCGAAGGTGTGATAAGCGTTGAAAAGATCGAAGCTGCCGGGGATATCCACGCCCGACGGGCACGGCTGGCAATACCCGCAGCCGGTGCAGCCGACCTTCATGATCTCGCGGTATTTGCGGCCCACTCTCGCGATCAGGCCGGCTTCCGCAATAGTGAGCGAACCCGGACCTGCGTCGGCGGCGACCCTCAGGTTCTCTTCCACCTGCGCCTCATCGTTCATCCCCGACAAGGCCACGGTCACCTCCGGGTGGTCCCAGACCCACCGCAGAGCCCACTCGGCGGGGGAACGGCGCCGTTCGGCCTCCCGCCAAAGGGCCTCGATCGCGGGCGGCTGCGGGGAAACCGCCAGCGTGCCGCCACGAAGGGGCTCCATCGCGATCACGGCGAGGCCCTTCGAGGCGGCGTACTTCAGCCCCTCGGTGCCGGCCTGGTGCTCCTCGTCGAGGTAGTTATATTGAATCTGGCAGAATTGCCAGGGATAGGCGTCGACGATGCGTTTGAAATCCTCGCGGAGCCCGTGAAAGGAGAAGCCGGCATTCACGATCCGTCCGTCGGACCGGGCCCGGTCGAGGAACTCCGCGACGCCGAGCGCCGCGACCCGGTCCCAATTATCTCCGTTGAGCGAGTGAACCAGGTAGTAATCGATCCGGGACGTGGCAAGTTTCCGCAATTGCGCGTCGAGAAAGCGGTCCATGTCCGCGCGGTCCTTAACGAGCCAGGCCGGCAACTTGGTGGCGAGTTTCACCCGCTCTCGGTATCCGCCGGCGAGGGCGCGGCCGACGAAGGGCTCGCTTTCGCCCCCATGATAGGGCCAGGCCGTGTCGATATAATTCACGCCGCGGTCGATGGCGTGCCGGATCTGGCGGGTCGCCCTTTCTTCGTCGATCCGCCCATCCTTCTGCGCCAGGCGCATGCACCCGAATCCCAGGATCGACAACTTGTCTCCGGTCTTCGGCGCTTTCCTGTAGAGCATTGGTTCTCCCTGATGGAAGCGCCATTGTAGCTCTCAATTTGCCGCGCCCGGGGGCTTGTCACTTGGGCAGAAACTTGAAACCGGAAATCGCGATCTCGTCATTTCCCTGGATCAGAAATCCGAACTTGCCCCGGGTGAAATCGCGGCCCGGCTCGGAAAAGGTATCGAGCACTTTCCAGTCGTTGCCCACGCGCACCTTTTGCACCAGGCGATCCGGTGTCACCTCGATCTGAATGGTGAACGCCTTCTGATTGCCGAGATTGTGAGGCGCCTTGACGCGCTCGAGCCGCTTGCCCTTTTCGATCACCCCGGCCCAGAAATTCTTCCGGTCAATCTCGTAGAGCAGGTAGTTCTTGGGGTCGAGATACTGGAGGCACCAACGGATCTGGCCGGCCCGGAATGCGCCGCCGCCTTTGAGAAGTGCCACAGTGAAGGTGAAGACGCCCTTGGGCGGCAGCTTATAAGGCACGAATCCGCCACCCGCGTGGACCCAATTGTCGCCGTCCCTCTTCCAGCTCTGCGCGTCCTCGAACTCCGACATTCCGCTTGCCACCACGGGTGGAGGCGAGGCTGGCCGCGCGGTCAGGGTGAACTCCACTTCCCGGTTTTCGCCGGCAGCCAGTTGGACGCGGGTGGTGGATTCGGTGAATCCCGGCGCGCTCGCCGAAAATGCGTAGCTCCCCGCCGGCAACTCGATCTGGCTTCCGCGAGCTTCGTGCGGCTCGGTTTCGTCACCGCGGCGGTAAGTGATGGTAGCCGAGGCAGGGTTGCGGGTGATCCGGATGGTGCCGCTGGCGGCAGCCAACACCACGTCCGAGCCCGCCAGCACTACTGCATGGCCGGCATGGAAGGATCGCTGCAGGCGCTTGGGCAGGTACTGTTCGCGCCGCAGTTCGACGATGTGGTCGCCCGGTTGGATGTCGCCGAGGTTGAGCGATCCGTCCGGCCCCGCCGCACCGGCGTTTCGCTGGTCGATGAAAACCTCGGTACCGGCGATCGCGCCGTGGATTTCGAGCGAGCCGAATTGGGGCTGCGGTTTCAGATCGAACCGCAGGCGAACTTCGGCGCCTTTCTTGACTTCGACCGTCTGCGCAGGCTCGTCCCTGAAGCCGCTCTTGGCCACCCGCACGGCGATCTTTCCGAGGGTCTGGACGCGCAACTGGCCGTGCTGGGTGCGCTGGCGGTACTCCTTGTCGTCGAGAAACACGCGCACGTCGTCCTGGCCGGTCGAGACAATCAGGGTGCCCACATTGACGTCGGTTTTCAGGAAGGCGGTCAGCATGGGCGCGGCGCCGAAGTTTTCGATCATGTTGTGCCGATCCGGCCCCTCGCCCGCCACGATCTCATTGACACCCGGATGAAAACCGGTGAGGTCCGTCCCGGCCGGACCGACATCGCTTTGCGGTTGGCCGTTGACCGCGAGTTTCCAGGGGCCCACGTTGGTCACGACGCGCGCCTGGCTGCCGAAGCTGGACACCAGCAACGCGATCATGTTCCGCGCTTTTACGGGGCCGGACACCGCCGGCATCCGCGCATCGGCGACCTCAAAGGAAAACGAGGCGTCCGCGTTCTGCCCGGTGACTTTCACGGTGTGCGTGCCAGGCGGCAACTTGTCGAGTACCAACTGCCCTTCTTCGAGATTGGCCGGCGGCCGATCGTCCAGGACGGCCTTGCCCTGGTCCAGATCCGTCAGCAGGCGAACCGATGGCGCCTGCGGCTGAAGCGTCATGCTGACCGCGGCCGGCTGCCGGGCCGTCAAAGTGACCGCGCCCGCCGCGGGCTCGAAGCCGTCCAGAGACGCGGAAACCTGGTAAGTGCCCGGCGCCAACGCCAGCTTGCAGTTGGATGTGCAGGTAGCCTGTTTGCCGCCGCCGGCCGCAGTCACCTTCACGGACGCGCCGGGAGGAGTGGTCGCAATATCGACTTCGACGGCTGCGGTGCGCGCCGCCTTGTTCGCGTTGCGCTTCCCAATTTCACGCAGCCAAAAACCGAGCACCAGGGCAACCAGCAGACCGGCGATTGCCCCGATCACCGCCACGCGGTTCCAACGGATCGGGGGGCGGGGCGGCGTCGGAGGCTGAGCCTGAGGCCAGATGGGTGGCTGGGGTGGATTCTCAGGCGCCACCACGAATATGGGCGGAGGCTGCTCGGCCGGAGCGGAATCGAAGAAAGGGAACGGCAGCGGCAAAGGCGTAGCCGGAGGCGTCACGGGCGGTTCGGATGGGGCAGCCGCCGCGGGCGCAACGGTATCCGGCGGAAAAGTGGGCAGCGGAGGCGGTTCTGCCGCCAGCAGTGGAGGCGGGGAGGTTTCCTGTTGCTTGAGCGCCACGCCACGCGCCATCAGGCGCTGCTTGATATCGTTTCCTATGAACTGTATGTCGAAATCGCCAGGGAAAGCCTGGACGATCTCGTTCAGACGGAAATAGATCGGCTTCAGTGCAGCAAGCTCGGTAGCCGCCCCGATCTGCTCGTCGAGCCTTTTGAGCTCCTCGTGAGGATTGACGTTTTCCAGGCCCACCCTGAATATCGTACACCTTCCGGGGGTATCCGCTCGATAACCTCAACGTCATTCACTTAAAGTGGCGCGGTCAGCGGCTTGACAGCCCGCGCCACGGCCCTCCCTCCGGCGCCCGCGCGCCGGCCACTATCTTCCGCCTGCCGGCATGGAGATCCACCTTCCGGCGGCGCACCAGAGCGCCGTTTGGGCTGAGTTTTTTGAGCTAAAATTAGGTACGCTTTCCGATATGGCTTTGGATTCGATGCAGGGATCGTTGCGGCAACGCGGCGTTCGGCTCACGCGCCAGCGGCAGATCCTGCTCGATCTGATCGACAAATCCGGGGAACACCTGGACGCGGAGCGCCTCTTTCAACTGGCCAAGGAGCGCGATCCGAAGCTCAACCGCGTAACCGTGTACCGCACCCTCAAAATGCTCAAGACCGGCGGCCTGGTGGACGAGCTGGACCTGATGCACCATGAAGGCGACCAGCACTACTACGAAACCCGCATGAAGCAGGAGCACGCCCACGTGATCTGCCTGCGTTGCGGCAAGGTGGAAGAGTTCTTCGGCGAGCCGCTGCGGCGCCTGCGCCGGCAGATTGAGACCCATTTCGGATTTCAGGTGCTGCTGGCGCGCACCGAAGTGGGCGGATATTGCTCGCATTGTCAGACGTTGCGGGCGCGCGAAGTGGAGATGGCGCGCGGCGAGACCGCGGCGCCGGCCGGCCGGGAGCGCAAGGCCCGCGCCCGCCGCTGACCGCGATGGAACCGAGCCCCAGTGCATCGCCCGCCGCACCGGCCGCTGCATTACCCGTGCCGGGGCCGGCCTCGTTGACTGTGACCGACCCCAACGGGCATCGCATCCGCGTGTCGCTCGATCCACTCCCGTTTCATATCGGCCGCCACGCCGAAAATCAACTGATTCTGCGCGACAGCCGGGTTTCGCGCAGCCATGCCCGCATCGAGGTGGAGTTGGGCGAATATGTGGTGCACGATTGCGGCAGCCGCCATGGCACGTTCGTCAACGGCGCACGCGTCGAGCGGCACGCGCTGCGGCCCGCCGACCGCATCGAGTTCGGCGCGCGCGATTCCTACCAGGCGGTTTTTTCGCTCGACGGCCAGGAGCTGAAACGCCTGGTGGAGCAGGTGGTCGCGCCGGAAAGAAGCGAGGGCAGCGGCGTCAACGTGGGTGGCAATATGGGCAAGCTGCGCGCCAT
>Ga0182014_10001516_pt1 | contig 30930 bp, 25 predicted proteins | sample 612S2DmetaG_FD_120489 | JGI IMG/M metagenome (GOLD analysis project Ga0182014, IMG submission 120489) | Permafrost microbial communities from Stordalen Mire, Sweden - 612S2D metaG | ecosystem: Environmental > Terrestrial > Soil > Wetlands > Permafrost | place: Sweden: Stordalen | collected... | reverse complement strand
GCACCGAGTTATCTACGACGAGCGCTATTTGTGGGATTGAAGCTCAGCCGTCCCTTCGGGACTACCGTTCGCCGGTCATCGGGTTCCCAACGTTGAAACGTTGGGCTATTGTCGGGTGTCCCTGCGGGACGGGACTGCAATCGTGTATGATGGAAGCGTTTACGCCGAGGGGTCGGCCGCGTGGTGGAAGTGCCTTGCTCTGCCGCCCTAAAGGGTCTTGCATAAAAAAATATGGGGCCAGTTGGTGCGGACTTTACCTACTCTCCCCCATTGAGGACCAGGCTCACCGGCGCAAAAGCCCCAACCTGGACTTTGAAGCTGCCGTTCCTGACCGGGATGGACTGGCCGACCGTGCGGCCGCGCAAATCCACTGGTTGCACTTCTTGGATGCTTGATCCCTCGGGCAACTGAACTTTGACCGTGCCCGATTGGCCTGCCAGTTCCCAAAGGCGCAGGACCGTGCCGGGGCCGTCGGGATTGGTGCCGTAGGCAGTGATCAGAATCCCTTTGCGTGAAATTCCCAGGCCATGCCGAGTGGGCGGCAAAGCACCGGGCGCGCTGTCGGAGAAGGCCGCCAGTAGTGGATTACGCGCTTCGAGTGAAGGGTCGATAAGGGAAGGCTCGGCAGCGTAATGCTGGATGGACCACAAGCGCACCCGGGAGGTCCACGTGCCCCGGTTCCAGAGGCGGAAGTTGGTATTCCACTGGTTGTTGAACAGGTTTACATAGGCCACCGGCTGCTTTGGCACAAAGTCCAGCGAGTAGCGCCAGCAGCCCGGTTCATCAAGGCTGACCAGCGGATAATCCATCGGGCAGAAGCCGACCCCGCGGCCTGCGGCATCGGTCAAGCTCACGCCGGTGTTGATGCCGAACATGTGCCGGTTGGCACCGGTGATTATGTCGTGGGCCGGGTCAATGATGGAGCCCATCCGGCCCAAGCGAAATTGCGGGGCAGTGACGTTGAATGGCAGGCAGAGCCAGCCCGCTTCGGGCCACGGCTCGAAGGGCTTGTCATGCAGCGTGATTTCCAAGTCGGCATAGGGCAGGTCGCGATAGAGGATCAGGCGCGTGGTAACGGCGGGCAAGTTGGTGGTAGCGGCGGCTTCCATGACCGCGGCGACCGAAGCGGCGTCTTCTTCAAAGCGGAGCTTGAAGTCCTTCGGCGAAATGGCCGCATAAAAACACTGATCAGACGGCGCCTGGCCGGGCTTGTAGAAGTCGGGCCAGAGCTGGCCGGGCCGGACGTAGTCCTTGCACCACTGCATGACCCGATCCTTGTCGAAGCGCTCGTAGAGATACTGCCCGAGGCCAAGGGAATCGGTGTGGCCGGCCAGTTCGCGTCCGGACCGCTTGTCCACCAGCGAAAGGATTACGCCACGCGAAGGATCAAGTTTGGCAGAGAAGAAGGGGCTCTCGATAGTCGATGCCCCCGGGCCCCTCACCCCTGCCCTCTCCCCATCCGATGGGGAGAGGGTGCCCTTTAGGGCGGGTAATGGGTTACAGGAGAGGTACGTGCGGTAGCCCATCGGCGGTATGTCGCGGGCTATGAAGGACAGCCGGCCAGCAGTCACGTCCACGCGGAAGGCTTCGCCGCTGTCGGCAGGCTTGAGCGCGAAGGGGGCAAAGCCACCGACCTCCAGGCTGACCACCCCGCTGCGCTTCCAAGGCAGCGGGTTGTAAACGACGACGCGCCGGCCCTCCGCCTTCACGCTTTGGGCCAGGACCTGCAAATCCTTCATCAGCTCTGGCATGATAATCTGATGCGCCTTCTTGATGTAGGCAGTGTGCTCATCCCAGGAGGCCTCGATGCGGTCGAAGCGGCCGGCGGCTCGCTCTTTCTGGAAGGCCTCGCCATAGCTCAGCTTGCTGTCAATCCAGCCCACGGAGCCGCCCCAGGTATGCTCGCCGTAGAGCAGGCTCTGTTCGTAAGCATCGGCGATGGCTGAAGCGTCGTCGGGCACGGGCAGGCCCCAGCCGCGCAGTTGGGTGTTCAGGGCATCGGTAGCGGCAATCAGCGGGCGGGTGTTGCGGGCGAGCTTCGCGCCGGCGGGGTCCGACATCGGCCCGTGAATCCAGGTGTCCGGGCTGTCGCCGCGCACCACGGGCAGGTCGGGCTTCTCCGCGAGGATAGCGTCACCGAAGTCGGAGAGCCGGCCAATGCGCACCTTGACGCCCGGGAACTGTTTGGCGGCCTGGTCGAGCACCTGCTTGACTTCGTCGGGCCGCGGGGGGCCGTGATTATCGCCGGTGTGCAGGCAGGCCAACCAGGTGCGGTAAGGCCAGTCATCCGGCGGAGTAAGTTGGGTACCGTAGTCGGGGGAATAAAAGGTGAGCACGCGGGAACCGTCGGGGCCTTGCCACCAATAGAGCCAGGGCACCTTCAAGGGTGCGCTGCCGCCATTGCAGCCAATCATCATGAAGTCAATGCCTGCGTGCTTGAGCAACGTAGCCATCATCCAGGTGTGTTCCGGTACATCGGTCATCTTGCCGTCGCGCGGCAGGTCCAGTCCGAGACGTCGAGTGATGCGCGCCGAGTAGCCCAGGCTGCGCACCAGGTCTTCGGCTTCCAGCAACTCGGTGTGGGTGGTGAACGGCAGGCCATGCACGACGAACCGCCCGTCGCGGAGCGCCTGTTCTACGCGCTGGATCCGTCGCGGCGATTGACCGGGCCAGTCCTGCAGAATTTTGTGCATCGGCCAACCGGCCAACGTCCAGACGAACTGCTGCTGGGGCGGCAGGTCGCGGTTCTGGTCCACCACCTCAAGTGCCTGGTCAATCATCGTCGTGCGGTAGCGCTGGACGATGTTGGTCGCCATATCGGTGTAGCCGATGTCAAAGTGCGTCTTGAAGACCACTACGATTTCCTTCACGCCCGGGACCAGAGTCACGGGCTGGCTGGCCAGCGTGCGGCCGTCGGCAAACAAGGAGCAGGTCATGCGGCAGACCCGATCTGCGGCGGGCGCCAGGACTTCTACCGTTTGCGCGCCTTCTTTCAACTGCAGGCGTTGCAGCTCCTCTTTGCCAAGGCGAACGCTGACTTCCTTTGGTGCGCCGACCCGCATGATCGTGGCGGCAATTCTCTGGTAAGACTTGTCCCCGCGCTCCACGATGCCCGGTAGAGGTCGGGCAGAAACCAGGGCGGTCATTTCCTTGACCGTGCTGGCCTCGACTGCCGCAGGTGTCTCCAGCGCCAGGCTGTCGTAGAGGAACCAGCTTCCGGCCGTGCTCGTGAGGTTGATCTGGTTGTTGCCGCGGCGGAGCACGGCGGCGGGGAATTCGACCGTAATCTGGCAAGGCTTGCCGGCGGCGGGGTCACCGGAGATAGAGGCGTCGCTCGCGCCGGCAGGTAGAATACGCTCAAATGCCTGACCGTTGACCTCGATCCGCAGAATGGGCGGCGCGCCGTAATGGGTGTCGATCAGGTCGAGCACCAAGCGGCAAGACCCATTGGATACTGCCTTCTCAACGCCGAACAGGACGCAGAAGATGTGGGACCGGCTCCCAGCCCAGGCATCAGCCGGACCAGGGTGAACGTAGGGCCACGCGGTCTTCGGGTCGGATAGACCCACGATAAAGAAACCGTCTTCGGCATATTGGTCATAGCCTTTCGGCGCGAGCGCAAACTCGGCATTGTTGTGGTCGGTGGCGCCGATTTGCCAGAAGGTCTTGGATTCCGACGCTCTGCATGTCAGGGCGGAAAGGGCTAGCACGCTGAGAAGTATTAACCCTAATGTTATACGACTAGCAGCGCTGCGGTTGCTCCCGCTCTCATTAACACCCCGCTTCAGCGGGGTGTGGGTCTGCCGACTCGGACCCTGAACCGCTTCAGCGGTTTTCGGCACGGTGCAGAAACCGCTGAAGCGGTTCACACCTCCCCGGCACGCCATTTCACCCCGCTGAAGCGGGGTGTTAGTGAAAAGCGATGTGTCGCAAGGCAACGGTTTGCGAGAAGTGCGGGTTGTCGGGGACGGAGTGTGTGCTGCCATAAAACTAACCTGTCATGGTCGGCTTCCGAATACAGCCTTGATGGCCTCCAGGTAGCCGTAGCCGTATTCCTTTTCTGGTTCGAGCACACTGCCTTCGGGCCACTCATTCCAGGCGTTCACGGTGATAATCTTCGGCATAGTCGGCGCCGCAAGCAGGCGATTCTTGATAATCTGGCAGGCCTCACGGAATGCGGTGGGAGTATTGCCGACCATGACCGGGTTCACAACGTGCGCGGCAGGCCTGTCCCATTTCGCGTCGGGGTGCGCGCGCGGGGAGTTGTCCCAGTTGATCGTGGTGTTCGGGAAATACGGCACCGGGTAGTTGGTGATCGCCGTCTCGTAGAACTTCAAATACACGTCGCGGCCCTGGACATAGTCGGAGACCGGGAAAGTGCTGTAGTTAAGCGCCCCGTGATGGACCCACGTGTAGCCGGTGAGGCTGTCGAGGGCGAGATCAGTGCAGAGCTTCGGCCAGTCGGCGGGCGTCTTGCCACCCGGAAGATTGGGGCGCCCCCAGAGAACCGCGTTGACATGCACTCCAGGAAGACCGGCAGCCTTAGCCTTCTGCCGAAATCGATCCAGCGCCGCGCGCGAGGCTTCCACCGAACCGAAGTTCTCCAGGAACAAGCTCATCTCGTAGATGGAGAAGTAAGGCTTGCCGTCAATCTTCCAATAACTCGGATGTTTGAAATACCGGGCGATGACGAGGTCGGTGATCTTGTCCCAGGTGGCGGGGGTGACTTTGCCGGGGTAGAGCAGTTTGACTTGGTCCGCTGGGTTGTAGCCCTGGATGTCGAACCAATCGTGATTAGCCCACATCAGGCCGAACTTGAGGCGGATCTTGTTTGTGGCCTGGAGGAAACCTCGATCCAGGGCACCCTGGAGGTAAGGACCGTCGTCGTAGTAATACCAGTCGAAGATGAAGGCATTGACGCCGTAGTTGGCGGCGGCGTCGATCTTCTGGGCCATGACCTTGGGATCGGATTCGTCGGTGTAGCCCCAGAGCGGGACCTTGGGTTGCTTATGGCCCTGAAAGCGCGGCTTGGCTTTCCTGACGAGGTCCCACTCGGTGAACCCGGGATACTTGGCCTTATCCCACCGCGGGTCGGGATGTTCGCAAGGGTAGTAATACGCGGCAACGGTGATTTCAGGATCGGCGGGAGCGGCATGGTTGGCTCGAACGGGTCCGATCATCAGCGCAAGACCCAAAAGGAGGCTTGTTGAGGTGCCGCTCGCACAACCCCGCTCTCTGAATGGAAAGCTCATAAGGTTGCCCAAGACCCTAATTGGGTCGATACACCACGTAAACCCAAATGTTCGGGCTGTCCCTTCGTAGGTACAGATCAAGCGCGGCCAAGCCCTGGGAAAAGATCACCTACCAATTGAAGCCAGGTTACGCTTGAGCCTCTCCCCTTTGCCGGTTGTCGGAGCCTCGGCTCATAGCTCCATCCCAGGTTGGCTCCCTAGAAACACCAACCTCTGGTCCCTCACTCGCCGCCACCCTCCCGGCCCCTTCCCGCGGATAGGGCGGCAGCCTCGCCGTTACCTCGCCGTAGTACCTCTAACCCGGGGTTAGAGGTACTACGGCGAGGTAACGGCGAGGCAACGGGGGGACCCGCAGGCGCAGCGAGCATGGTGAGCGGGGGAATCGCGGGCGGCCTGATGATGGTTACTCGGCAGCCAGATGACAGAGGTTTCGGCGCATCTTATTGGCACGCAGGTACTTCCGTGGCGGGCGATTCAAGGCGGCTTGATTGCGCCGGATCATTGCTGGGGGGCCTAATCCATGTCCCGGGCTCAGATAGGGTTCACTCGCCGGGGCGCGTGGGGGGTCGTCGGCAGTTTTCGAGGCACCCATGCACCTCCGCTCCACCGTCACTCGGTTTGGAAACTGGTTTTCGCCCTGCCTTCATGACAGGCAGGGCGAGCGTCCTCGCGAGCCCTGATTGCTGGGAATGTTTGGGCTCGCGGGGACGCTCGCCCTCCCAAAACAACGGTTTCCTGGCATGTTCAGTTCGGCGTGCCAGGCACTCGTTCCTCAAGGATTTGCTTCCCACTGCGCAGCGGCTTCCGGGCACCGGACGGCAAGATCGCAGTCGCCTTTACCCCGCTGGGAACCTCGACCTCTAAATCGAAGGTGGCGCCTTGCTTGTGCCAGCGGCTAACGACTCGCCCGTGAGGAGTTTGCACTGCCGTTTCGGCGTTGGTGAGGGGACCGGGGTTTGGCGCAATCAAGATTTCCCTCCAGCCGACAGTGTTGGTCGCCTGACGGATGCCGCCCACGTAGCCATAATACCATTCCATTACGTGGCCCAGCATGCAGTGGTCGAGCGATTGGGAACCGTCCATCATCGCGTCCCAGGTCTCCGGGAGGGAGGTCAAGCCCTTGGCCAGAATGCCGCCATAGCTGCCCAGGCCGGTGCGGGAATAGACCCGGTGCAGAACATCCGAGCGCCCGGCCTCGGCCAGCGCGCGAATGAAATAGACATGGCCCACATCACCCGGGGTTTGCTGCCAGCCCCGCTTCTCCAGGTCAGCAATGATGTCCTGGACCAGCAGCGAGCGATCCGCCGGCGGAACCAGGCCTGCGCATAAAGCCATGGCGTTGGCGCACTGAGGACTGCCGTTGTGGCGAAGCTTGCGGGTGGCCGGGTCTTGGAAGCGCCGCTGGAAGTCGGCGGCGATACGGGCGTGTAACTCGCGGTAGGTCTTCGCGTCATCGGCGCGCCCCAGCGCTTCCGCCGCGCGTGAAACGGCCTGGGCGCAAAGGCCCCACGTGGCCGTAGCCGAAAGCTCCGTCGGCGTGAACCGCGACGGCCCCGGCGGCTGGCCGTGGCCATAATCATACCAGTCCCCCAGCCCGCCGGGCGCGATGCCGTCTTTCGCTTCCTTTCCAATGAAGTCGGTGAAGCGGCGCATCATGTCGTAATTGTCTTTAAGGACCTGGCGGTCGCCGAACCATACATAGTGTTGCCACGGCGCCAACACCGCCGCCGCGCCCCATTCCACCGTCCAGTTAAAGGCGCCGGGAAAGCGCCCGGCCGGGTAGCTGGGTGCAACGGTCAGGACGCGGCCGTCGAGCTCTTGCGCGTCGCGGAGGTCATGGGCGATCTTGCTGAACCACTCACGCCCGTCGTAGCGATAGAGGAAGCTGGGCTGGAGCAGATAGGCGCACTCAAGCCAGCCAAGCTTCTCCCGGTGCGGACAATCAGTCATCACCCAGCTCATGTTCGCGCGCATGGCGGCGTCGATAAGCCGATGCGTGCGATTGTAGAGATCGCTTGAACAGTTGAAGCTCCCGGCCTCAGCTAGCCCGGCACGCACCGGCACCAATTCCAGGCGGCGAATGACCGGCAGATTCTTCGGGTTGGCCTCCCCTTCCGGCACCGCGCCAGTCACCTCGACAAACTGCATGCCCAGATAAAAGAATATCCACTGATGCGTCGAGGCCAGTCCATCGGTGAGCAGGTCGCTCCCCACGATGTAGCCGCCGAACAGGCGATCCTGCGCGTTCTTGTGTTCGCCGCAATGGAACTGGATCCGGTCGCCGGCCTTGCCGCCCGCTACCTCGACCCGCAACTGCGCCGCCGTATTCTGAGGAAAGCTATATAGGAATACGCCTTGGACAGGTTGCTTTACCGAGACCGGTGCTTCAGGCTCGAAGGCCTTAATGCCAGGAAAGTTCATTTGCTCCAGCTTGCCGACGGGCGCTGCGACTGGCCGAGCAGGTTGCCATGCGTGCTCGTCGAAGCCCGGGGAATCCCAGCCGTTTTGCCGGCCGCGCCCGTCATAGTCCTCACCCGCATAGATGTGGGAGAACACGACGGGCCCATTTGCCACGTGCCAAGTTGCATCGGTGCCGATCCCGGCGGTGACGCCGGAAATGGATTCGGACCGAACCTCAGCGCAGAGCAGGAAGGGTTCGTCGGCCTGGCGCTGCGGGCCTTCCTTGTTATAGCGGCCCGAGGGCGGATTGGGATTATTCCAAAACGAGTTGCCCAACATCACGCCCACGCAATTGGTCCCCTGCCCCACGAGCGCCGAGATGTCAAAGTCCCGATAATAGATGGTCTTCTCGTACTGAGACCAGGGCTGATTCATACCAGTGTCCGCCAGGCGCTTCCCGTTGACCCGCGCATCAAAGTCCCCCAGCCCAACGATTCGCAGCGACGCCCGGCGCGGCTGGCGGTCGAGGACGAACTCCTTCCGGAACAGCGGCGTGGCAAAGTTCGTGGCCAAGCCTGCGGGGGGCGCGATCCATTGCGCCCGTTCGAATTCCGCTGCCGAAGTGGCCACCGTGCTGAGGATAGCGACGCCAATCGGCAGGGTCGCCAGCAGTGTAGTTGTTTTCATCTATATCTTCCATCCCCTCCGGTAAGCGCGCCGGAGATACTGGTTCAGCTTCGGCAGATTGGTGCAGAGCCCTTTAGCGCTATCCCACTCGACCTTCGTGCCAGCCCCGGCGCGAGCGGCCAAGTTGCCCAGCAGCAGGAATTCAGTGATCGCGGCAGCGTATTCGAAGTCGGCGCAAGTTGTTCGTCCCGCTTTGCAGCATTCGAGGAAATGAGCGATCGGGCCGCCCTTGATTCTTGGGATCCGTTGCAGCGGAACGGCGAACGCCTGGTGCGCCGACTCGGGCAAGATCCGGGGTCGGTGTCCATAGCATGAGGTGTGCATGACGCCTTTGCTGCCGATATAGAAGGTCCCGCCATCAAAGCCCTCTCTGAAGTCGCAGTCATACTTCTTCTCGAACTCAGCCAGCATGGGCGGGTAATTGGGGAGGCTGATCTGGCCTGCTCTGTCCACAGGTCCACTCTTTGTATCCAGCTTGGCTCCGTCGTACCAGTGGACCTTCAAGGCTGGCATCAAGCCCCGTGGCGGAATATTCCATCGGATCACGCTAGCTTGCGGATACTTCTCCTCGTTGCCGCCGACGGTGCCAAGACATTCGATGCTCGCCGGGTGCCCCGGGCCGAGCGCCCAGAATACTCCGTCCAGGTTATGACAGCCCCAGTCGCCAAGGCCGCCCGTGCCAAAGTCCCGATAATACCGCCAGTATAGCGGATGCAGTCCTTCGTGGTATTCCCGGTAAGGGGCTGGCCCCACCCACTCGTTCCAGTGCAAACCGGCCGGCACCGGCTTGGCGGACGGGCGCGGACCAGCGCCGCCGTTCACGAATCCGCTCCAGCTATGAGTCTCCAGCACGTCCCCGATGGCCCCAGCCCAGATATACTCGGAGAGCAGCCGATAGCCCTCCTCGCAGTGGCCCTGATTCCCCATCATCGTCGTCACCTGATGACGCCGCGCGGCTTGGGCCAGCGCCCTCGCCTCGAACACGTCATGGCACAGCGGCTTCTCGCAATAGACATGCTTCCCGTGTTGAATGGCCAGCATCGACGCCGGCGCATGGTGATGATCGGGAGTGGCGACGAACACTGCATCGATCTCCTTGTGCATGGATTCAAACATCCGCCGGTAATCGGAGAACGCCTTCGGCCTGGCGCCCTGGGTAGAAGCTTTCTTTGCAGCGGCTGCGAGGCGCTGGTCATCCACATCGACGATCGCGACCAGGTTCTCACCTAAAGCACCCTCCAGACTCACCTCACCTCGCCCGCCGCAACCGACGACCGCCGTGCGAAGCTTCGTATTCGGTGCCGCGCCCGCGAAGAGGATGGGGCCATCCAACACCTGCGCGGTTCCCACCGCGAGGGCGGCGCGTCTTAGAAAGGTCCGGCGAGTGATACTCATTTGCACTGGCATCGTCACGGGGGTAAACCATGACAGCATGCCGCACCATAGAAAAGCTTGTCTTTTGTCCCTGATCGGCCACATTGTCATGGTCATGAATGCGATCGAGACAACGGGGGTCGTGGACGCACAACATCAGTTGCGGCTGGACAAGCCGCTGCCCATTGCTGGACAAAGTCGCGTCAGGGTGATTGTGCTTGTGCCTGAGGAAACGGACATCTCCGAGAGTGCCTGGACGAAAACCGCCGCGACCAGCCCCGCCTTCGATTTCTTAAAGGATGCCGCCGAGGACATTTACACCGCCGCCGATGGCAAACCATTTCATGACCAAGGGTAGAGTTGTCCTTGTCCCATTTCCTTTCGATGACATGACGGCCAGCAAAGTGCGGCCGGCCGTATGCCTGACCGATCCCATTGGCCCTTATCGCCATATCGTTGTGGCCTTCGTCAGCAGTCAGGTGCCGGTGGACATTGTGGCCACCGATGTTCTGCTGAATCCGCAACGCGAGGATTTTGGAGCAACCGGATTACGGGTGGCGTCAGTGTTGCGGCTGCACCGCGTCGTCACATTGACAACGGCCCTGATCCACCGGGAGTTGGGCAAGTTGTCTCAAGCCTGGCAACAGGAAGTCGATCAAAAGCTGGCCGTGCTTTTTGGACTTAAGGGCTCGTAAGGATTGCAGCTGACGGTAACATGCTCGCTGGCAAGCGCTTTCAGTGACTCCGCCTGACGCGCATTACCAGGGCGGAGGTCATACCAAAAAGGACACAGGTGACAGAAGATGCGTTAGCGTTTATCGAGGCGGAAGGCCCGTGGGCGACAACGTGGTATCAGGCTTCGCTTTCGCGACCACGCGCTAAAACTCTCGCTCTTTGAGCCGGCCTGGCTGTGGCACGGGATAGATGCCTTCGGGGCCGATTAGCACGGGAGCGGGCGAATCCATTGTAAACTTGTCCACGCCGGGGGCGAACTCGTGCGCGTCATTGAGCATCTCGTCGAAGGTGACCGACTGGCCGGTATGCACCGCTTTGCGGCCCATCAAGACAACCAGGGACGCTTCCGTGCCGCGTTTGACTTCGTTGTAGGGCTTGTCCTGGCGAATGGCCTCGATCAGGTGGTCCCACTCGAGCTGGTAGGGATTGGGCTCGGGTTGAGGGAATGCCCAGGTCATGTCGGCTCGGGTGACGCTCTGCCCTTTGAAGATGCGGCACTTGGCCGGGGTATGCATGAAGGTCGAGATTACGGCGGAACCTTTGGTGCCGTGCGCGTAGCTGGCAAACTCCTCGCGGCAGCCGGGCATGTAGCGGGAGTTCAGGAAGAACTTGGTGCCATCGGAGAAGGTGTATTCGACGGAGTAGTGGTCGAAGTTCTGATCCACCTCGGCCGCCCGGTAGCAGCGCGAGCCCAGGCCGTCGGCGCGAACGGGCCATGAGCCCTTCATCCAGCAACACTCGTCCACGTTATGGGCGACGAAGTCATGGAACACACCGCCGCTGGCCCACATGAAACCGAGGTATCTTTGCACCTGGTAGAGAAGTTCGCTCAGGTCATTCGGCTTGGGGCCGGTGAACCCCGCCGCGCCTACGAGCCGATAGCTGCGCAGTGTGGTGATGTCTCCGATCTGCCCTTGTTTGATTCGGTCCAGGAGTTCCCAGCGGGCTTTGCAGTGGCGGCACATCAGGCCCACCCCCACTTTGAGATTCTTTTTGGCTGCCTCTTCTCCAAGCTGGAGCATCTTCCGGGTCGTTGGCCCGTCCACGGATACGGGCTTCTCCATGAACACATTGAGACCCTTGGCAATGGCGTAGGTGAAGTGGACCCACCGGAAGGCGACCGGGGTGGTGAGGATGACGACATCGCCCGGTTTCAAGCAGTCCATCGCCTTCTGGTAAGCGTCGAAGCCGAGGAACCTTCGGTCGGGTGGCACCTCGACCTGATCAGCCTTAAAGCCCATCACCCAGGCGTCCGCCGACCCGGCAACCTTGGTCGCGGCGCTGGCCAGAGCGTCATAACTGCGGTTAAGGCGCTCCTCAAAGACGTCTGCCATGGCAACGAGCTTGATGGGGCCGCTGGTCGTGGCGAGGGCGTTGGCGGCTGCGCCGGTGCCCCGGCCGCCGCAGCCAATGAGGGCCATCTGGATAGTGTTGGCTTCAGCCGTGTAGCCGGGCCGGGCAATGGCCGCGGTCAGAGCCGCACCGGCGACGGCTTTGCTGGAGGTCTTTAGGAATTCGCGGCGGGTGGTGATGTTCTGCCCGGTGAGTGGTGTGGAGTCCATAGTTGGCGATTCTCTTTCAGTTATTAAGTGCTCTGCGGTATAAGTTCAGTGACGTATCACGGTACGGGCGGAACGCGCTCGGTGGCGAAGCGTTCGGAGTGCGCGCAGCTTGCTGTCGCTTTCGATGCTGCAGGACCGTTCCATAGCGGCAGCAAGCTGCGCGCACTCCAAACGCTTCGCGCTGTGCGAATGTCCTTTGTCCCATACGCCGGTGCATTTGTGGCGGCATGAACTAAGTCTGGCACAAGTCACTCCTCGTCTATTTGCTTATCCCCGCGACTATAGTCCAGAACAAACGAGCTAGTCATTTCGCAGTAGCAAATTCGGTGCTTGTATGCCAGCGACAGCGGTGATACTTGGGACGTGGGGTATCTATTATGAGACGGTCCCGAAATATCAGGATGGAGGCATTCACGCTGGTTGAACTCTTTATTATCGTTGGGGTCATCGCATTACTTTCGGCATTGATCCTGCCACCGGCCTTGGCGCGCGCGCAGCAAAAGGCAAGGAGGATCCAATGCACAAACAATCTGAAGCAGTTTGGCTTGGCTTTCAGAACTTTCGAGATCAATGGCGGGGCTGGGCTCGCTCCGGCGGCATGGACAAATGGGGAAACAGCGGCTGGAGGCATCACCAGTAGCGAGGTGTTCCGTCGCTTCCAAGTCATGTCGAATGAGTTGAGCACTCCAAAGCTCCTGGTTTGCCCGGCCGATGCCCGCGCGCCGACAAAGGATTTCGGACCTGGGTTTTCGAACTTCAAGCTCAGCTACTTCGTGGGCCTGGACGCTGATGAAACCCATCCTGCGATGTTCTTAGCCGGTGACCGGAATCTTACAAACGGCCTGCCCATCCAGAACGGCATACTGGTTCTGCCGCCCAATATACCTGTGGGTTGGACTCATGAGCTTCACAACCGCCAAGGCAATATCGCTTTGGCCGATGGCAGCGTTCAGGGATGGACCAGCTCGCGCCTATCGTCGGCTGTGGTTGGGACGCCAGGAATCGGCACGACGAACCGGTTGGCGATGCCGTGACCGGTGCTTGTATGCCAGTGGTAGCGGTGATACATGGGGCGTGGGGTATATATTATGAAACGGTCGCGAAACATCAGGCTGGAGGCGTTCACACTGGTTGAACTCCTTGTTATTGTTGGGGTGATCGCATTAATGGCGGCATTGCTCCTGCCACCGGCATTAGCGCGTGCGCAGCAAAAGGCGCAGCAAAAGCCAAGGAGGATACAATGCACGAATAACCTGAAGCAGCTTGGCTTGGCTTTCAGAACCTGGACGATCGATGGCGGGGCTGGGCTCTCTGTCGATGTGTCAACAAATCAGGATGCAGCATTTGGACATATCACAAATGGGGAGGCGTTCCGTCACTTCCAAGTCCTGTCGAATGAGATGAGCACTCCAAATCTCCTGGTTTGCCCAGCCGATAACCGGGTTCCGGCCAAGGACCTCGGCCAGGGGTTCTCGAACGCTAATCTCAGCTACTTCGTCGGGCTGGACGCCAATGAAACCTATCCTTCTATGTTCCTTTACGGCGACCGGAACGTCACTAACGGGCTGCCCATCCGGGATGGAATACTATATCTGCCCCCTGATAGACCCGCCGGTTGGACTCATGAGCTTCACGACCGCCAGGGCAATGTGGCTTTGGCCGATGGGAGCGTTCAAGGATGGAACAGTTCGCGCCTATCGGAGGGGATGGTTGGTTCGCCAGCTACGGGCATGACGAACCGGCTGGCGATGCCGTGACCGGTTCTTGCGGCTGCCACCAAGGCCATTCTTTCATTGCGGAGGGGACGCACGCGGAGTAAGCAGTCGGCTGCGATGAAACACTTCGTGACTCTCTCGCTTGTGGTGCTGCTGGTTGCCGGGTGCAGCTCGATTAAGACGGTTGAGCGCCACACTGGGCCGTGGAACATAACGGCTCTCAAACAAGTGCCTACTGCCGAGTGGGGTGCGCAGACCGGATTGGTGCAGGAGGTCTATTACCGGGGCGAACCCTATCGAGGAAAGGCGACCCGCGCGTTTGCCTACCTCGGCCGGCCTGCGACAGGCAATGGCCCCTTCCCCGCGATGGTCCTCGTGCATGGCGGCGGCGGCAAGGCCTTTCGCGATTGGGCGGAGCATTGGGCCAATCGCGGCTATGTGGCCCTGGCGATGGACACCGCGGGCTGCGGTCCCAACGGTCCGCTGCCGGACGGCGGGCCGGATCAGAGCGACAATACCAAGTTCCGCGACTACACGGATGGGGAAGCAAGAGACATGTGGACTTACCACGCGGTCAGCGCCGTGATTCGGGGCGTGTCGTTGCTGGCCGCGCTGCCTGAGGTGGACCGTCGCCGCATAGGCATCACCGGCATCAGTTGGGGCGGTTACTTGACGTGCATCGTCGCGGGATTGGATGACCGGCTCAAGGTAGCGGTGCCGGTTTATGGGTGCGGCTTCCTGGGTGATGACAGCTTCTGGAAGGCGACGTCGCTGGCCACGATGCGCCCTGACTCCCGTGACCGCTGGCTGCGGGATTTTGATCCGTCGCATTATCTCGGTGGGGTGAATTGCCACATCCTTTTCCTCAACGGCTCCAACGACTTCGCCTACCCGCTCGACTCGTATCGCGCCTCCTATCGACTGGTGCCGCCCAGGTTCCGGCATGTCTGCGTGGTGCTCAATCTGCCCCACGGTCACATCTGGAACTTCAACGAGGTGGATGTATTCGTGGACAGCGTTCTGCGCGGCGGCCCTCCCCTACCCTGGCCCGGACAGCCAAAGATAGACGGGGACCGGGTACGTGCGAAGGTCATCTCACCCGTGCCGCTGAAGGAAGCGGTGCTGAATTACACGACCGATTCGGGCGAATGGCAGAAGCGCCGCTGGCAGTCCTCTCCAGCAGAATTGAAAGACGACACCGTCGTGGCGCGTTTGCCGGGGCAGCGACCGCTGGTGTGGTTTTTGGCAGTCACCGATGAGCGCGGGCTCAGGGTTAGCACCGAGCACGAGGAATTGCCTACTTCGGCGGCGACACCCTAGTCTAGTTGCTTATCACGCCTGGGTTGGCGATGCGATTTCAACCGGCGGGACAAGCGCAACGTGCGCTCCAGAATTGGCAACACGGCCAGATCTTTGTCGCGGCCCGAGGCGCGCTTGCTGGCGATAACCCGCGACAGCGGCAACACCCGAACGCGCTGGCCTGCCAACGTCGCAACCGGGCATTGCTTATACTCCTTCTCAAATGACTCGAGGCCATCTGGCTGGAAGACTGCATTTACCTGGGTGCCGTCGCTCAACTCGTAGAATGTTCGCCTGAGGATCACGCCGCCTTGCTGCCGAACAATGGCGAATATTCGAACGTATTGGCGCTCGGGCAACCGCACCCAGAAGTCATAGTCGATCGTCGTAATCGGGGCGCCTTGCCGAACCGCGGCCATAGCACCGATTAAGACGCACTGGATCTGCGCTTCGCGGAGCGCCGCAAGGAAAGCGCCGAGTGGGCTGCTTGGAGGCTGAGGCGGCATCGTTCTTCAGGGGATTTGGAGAAGAAAAGGGCATGTTGCAGCAATTCGTCTTCGTCCAGCCCGCGCGCGCCCCGTAACCGAAGGAGAATGCGGTCCACGCGAGCCGAGCCGGTTCGACTAGCTGCAGCACGTTTCATCAACACAACTTTGGCATGGTGGGTGCCTGGGCACAACCTCGATTTCCCTCAATCCGCCTACTTCTTCTGCGACTCCTTGGCCCAGGCGTCCTTTAGGGTAATGGTGCGGTTGAAGATTGGCTTGCCGGGGGCGCTGTCTTTATCGAGGGCGAAGTAACCCAGGCGCTCGTATTGGTAGCGGATGTCGGGCCGGGCGTCTTTTAGGCCCGGCTCGCATTTGGCGGTCACCACTTCCAGGGAGTGCGGGTTGAGAAACTGCTTGAAGTCGCCCCCCGCGTCAGGCTCGGGCACGGTGAACAGCCGGTCGTAGAGGCGCACCTCGGCGTCAAGCGCATGGGCGGCGCTGACCCAGTGGATGGTGCCTTTGACCTTGCGGCCGGCGGTCGGGCCGCCGGTCTTGCTTCCCAGGTCGGCGGTGCAGCGCAGTTCTACCACCTGGCCGGCGGCGTCTTTGACGACTTCGTCGCACTTGACGATGAAGGCATACTTGAGGCGCACTTCGCCGCCCGGGCGCAGACGGAAGTACTTCGGCGGGGGCGTTTCCATGAAGTCGTCGCGCTCGATGTAGAGCAGGCGGCTGAAGGGGAGTTTGCGCTTGCCGGCATTCGGGTCCTCGGGGTTATTGACGGCTTCGAGTTCCTCGACCTGGCCTTCGGGATAGTTGGTGATGACGACTTTGAGGGGCCGCAGAACGGCCAGGCGGCGTAGGGCGCGCCGGTTGAGGTCCTCGCGAATGCAATACTCCAGCACGGAGACATCTGTGATGCCGTTGTACTTCGTAATGCCGATGTTGTAGGCGAAGTCGCGGAGCGCTTCCGGGGTCACCCCGCGGCGGCGCAGGCCGCTGATGGTCGGCATGCGGGGATCGTCCCAGCCTGAGACGAGGCCCTCATTGACGAGTTGCATGAGCTTGCGTTTGCTCATCACGGTGTAACCGAGGCTCAGGCGGGCGAACTCGTATTGATGCGGCAGCGGGCGCGGCAGGTCGAGCCCTTCGAGAATCCAATCATACAGCGGGCGATGCACCTCGAACTCCAGCGTGCAGATTGAGTGGGTGATGCCTTCGATGTAATCGCTCAGGCAATGGGCGAAGTCGTACATCGGGTAGATGCACCACTTGGCGCCAGTGTGATGATGCTCGGAGTGGCGAATGCGGTAGAGGACCGGGTCGCGCATCCAGATGTTCGGCGACGCCATGTCAATCTTCGCGCGCAGAGTACGGGTGCCATCTGGGAACTCGCCGGCCTTCATCCGGGTGAAGAAGTCGAGGTTCTCCTCGATGGAGCGGGTGCGGAAAGGGCTCTCCTTGCCCGGGCGATCGGGTGTGCCGCGGTAGGTGTCGGTGTCCTCGGGGGAGAGATCATCAATGTAGGCGACGCCCTTCTTGATGAGCTGCGTGGCGTATTCGTAGGTTTGGTCGAAGTAGTCGCTGGCGTAGAAGGGCTCGAGGAGGGTTGAGGGTTGAGGGTTGAGGGTTGAGGGTTGTGGCGCGAGATGGAAGTCCGGCTTGCCGTTGACGGTTTGCGCGTCTGGAGTCTTACCCTTGGGTTTTAGTCCAAGGCGGTCGTCGGCCCAGGCGCTGATGAGCCATTTGACGTCTTCGGTGATGGAATCCACATACTCGACGTCTTCCTTGGTCGGATTGGTGTCGTCCATACGGAGGTTGCAGATGCCGCCGAACTCGCGCGCGATGCCGAAGTTCAGGCAAATGGATTTGGCGTGGCCGATGTGCAGGTAGCCGTTGGGCTCGGGCGGGAAGCGGGTGTGGATTTGCGGATAGCGCTTTTCGGCCACGTGGGCGGCGACAATGTCCCGGATGAAATCAGAGGGGGCGGGCGCCGGCGCGGCTGGGGCGGCTGGCCTAGTATCGTTGTTTGCCATAGTCATTGAATAAGAGGCGGAGGGTAACAGGAAGACTTGTTTATGTCCAATGCGGTTGGCTGCTCAGGGCTGGCTCGAATTCACCGGACCGCGAGCCGTCCCTGCTCGCAGCGGTCCCAACGAGTTTGTGAGTTAACGGGTTTGCGCGTTCTCTGGCGTGATTCGACATGCTGCGAGCCGGGACGGCTCGCGGTCCGACCTAAAGCCTGCGGCAGCACACACAGCCGGCTGAGTTTGAATTTGACGGCATTGGCGGGAGGAGTGAGTCTCGTATTAGAAATGGCTGAGATTAGTTCACTGGAGCGATTATGCGTTTTCTTCATCCCTGGAAATCGGTTTGCGGCGAGGTTCTGGCTGGTATGCTGATGTGCGTTGTTGGCTGGCCCGCGTTGGCGGCCTCCCCGACTGATGGGGCCAAACTGGCTTCGGCTGACTCGGGGTTCGCGTTTGGGCTGGTTAAGGAACTCGCCCGGGAGCAGCCGGCGAAGAATGTCTTCATCTCGCCTTACAGCATTTCGACCGTCTTGCAGATGGTCTGCAATGGCGCGGCGGCCAGCACGAAGCAGGAAATGGCGAGCGTCCTGGGTACGAGTGGCCTGGAGCTCGAGACGCTGAACGAGGCCTGCAAGGAGCTGGACCAGTCGATCCGCAGCGCGGAGAGCAATGTGGTTCTAAGCATTGCCAACGCAATCTGGTATCGCTCGGGGGTAGAACTGCGCCCGACGTTCGTCTCAGTGAACCAGGACTTCTTCGGCGCCAAAATGGGCGCGCTCGACTTCACGGACCCGCGGACCGCCGGCCTCATCAACGCCTGGGCCGACGTGAACACGCATGGCCGAATCAAACAGATTATCGCCGGGCGGGTTCCCGATGACGCGCAAGTGATTCTGGCGAATGCAATCTATTTCAAAGGCAGTTGGGAGCGGAAGTTTGACCCGAAGGCGACGAAAGAGCGGGCCTTCCATTTGCGGGACGGGCGGCAACCACAAGTCCCGATGATGCAGCAAAGCGGCGAGTTCCAATACCAGGAAGGAAACGGCTGCCAGGCGGTGCGGCTGCCTTACGCGGGCCGGCGGCTGGAAATGTGCGTTCTCCTGCCCGCGGCGGACTCCAGCATCGAGAAGCTGCTGGCTGCTGTTGACGGCCAGGTCTGGCAGAGCCAAGTGCGGCGGCAATTCAGCAGTCGCAGAGGGAGTCTTGTGTTGCCGCGCTTCAAGCTGGAATACGGCGCAGAACTTAAGCAGCCTCTTGCCGCCCTCGGCATGCGCCTCCCGTTCAGTCGCGGCGCGGATTTCTCCGGCATGTCCACCAAACCGCTTTACTTGAGCCAGGTCAAGCACCAGAGCTTTGTGGAGGTAAATGAGGAAGGGACGGAGGCCGCGGCCGTCACCCGCGGGATCATGAGGTCTCTAAGTGTGCAGCGGCCAACGCCGCCGTTCGAGATGATCGTGGACCGTCCCTTCCTGCTCGTGATCGAAGACAATCTGGCTAATGCCATCTTGTTCATTGGCGTCGTGTTCGACCCGACCAGTCCATCCTGACATGCCAGGCCCTGGGTACGCCGGGCGGTTGGACCTTTACCTTAGTTGGCGCTTGCGCAGCTTCCGCAGGGCACTGGCCCCAAACAGCAGCAGCAGCGCGCCCGCGGCCATGTTTCTGGGCTCAGGGATCTGCGTGAAGGGCAAGTCGATCGCGAGCACCGCCGGAGGACCATCAATTTCAGAGTACTCAAGCGTAAACGGCTGGTTTCCGCTCGGTCCATTATATGTGCCCGTGTACTGTGTGGGCGAGTTCGGGCCCGGATTGTTGAGCACGGTGTTGCCGGCGATGGTAAGTACCAGACCATCATCTTGCTGAACGGTGAACGTCTCCCCGGAGGTCACCGAAACCATGCCTGAGATGGTGACAATGATATTATCCATCGTATTGCCTGCCTCGCCGGCGCCGGTGACAATCGTGGCTCCGCCGGTTGCCAGCCATCCCCCAATAGTGTAACCGTTAGCGGCGTTACGGCTATCAAAGTCCAGGCCTCCATTGGGCAAGGTAAACGTGACGTTCGGTGATCCGATCGGGGTGACATTGGCCCCCGGCCCAGTGTCGGTGGCCGACCAGTTCTCCCCCCAGGCTCCGGTATTCTCCCAGAGACTTCCAGCCGTGGACGCCTGCACCGTTCCCGGGGAGGCGAAAGCACTGGTTGCCAATATTGCGAGCAGAAGGTTTGTTGGGCTCATTCTTCCGCTCTCATTCTCGTTGCGTTGTGCCAGACGTTCTCTTCGCACTCCTGGCAGCCTCTCAGCCGTCCGCATTTCTGTCAATTTTCATTTGTTTCACCATTCCACAACTTGCATAGTTGCGGCCTGAATCCGCCATGAACCGGGCTTTGTATCGTGCGGTCGCTTTCGCAGGCATTGTTTTCTGCCTGCTGGACTGGCTCTCAGTCCTGGGGGCTCAACCGCAGGAGCAGCGGGTGCTCGTCGAACCCCGCGAGAGCGATGAATTGTTCGCCAATCCGGGGATGGGCTGGCAGACGTTCCATCAGTTTGCCGACCAGGACAAGAATCTGCAAGGGCTGCCCAGCGCCAGCGCGTATTTCCGGTTCTACTGGCGCGAACTCGAACCCCAGGACGGCCAGATTGATTTCGCCAAGTTTGATGGCCTACTGGAGCATGCGCGGCGCGCCGGCCAGAAGCTGGCCTTCCGCGTCATGTGCACCGGCTCGGGCGAGTATATGGACGTGCCGGGCTGGCTCAAGAACCAGGGCTGCCGAGGTATCGAGTTTACGTATGGGGGAAGCAAGCATTGGGTGCCGGATTTTACCGACGGGCGTTTTCAAGCGGCGCACTTGCGTTTGATTAGGCAACTGGGCCAGCGCTACGATGGGCATCCCGACCTGGACCTGTTGGACATCGGTTCGGTGGGCCTCTGGGGTGAATGGCACATGAGCGGCACGACCCAGGTGGATACCGACAAACCTGTCCCCCTGCCGCCGTTGGAATCGCGCCTGGCGATTATTGACGCCTGGCGCCAGGCTTTTCCCCGGACGAGCAAGGTCATACAGATCGGCAGCGAGGAGGGTATGGCCCGGGCAACCCAGGGTGCTTACGGTTGGCGCGCCGATTGCCTGGGCGACATGGGCGGTTTTTCCAAGACCTGGAACCACATGGACAACTTCTACTTGCAGCAGTTGACCAATACCGGCGCCATGGACGCCTGGAAAACCGCGCCGGTGGCTTTTGAAAGCTGTTGGGACATGCGCAAGTGGAAAGAGGCCGGGTGGGATGTTCGTCACATCTTCGACTACGGGCTGGGGTGCCATGCCAGTTACATGAACAACAAGTCCGCGCCGGTACCCGAAGGCACCCGCGGTGAAGTCGAGCGGTTTCTGCGGCTCCTTGGTTATCGGTTGGTCATCCGCAGCGTGGACCACCCGGCAACCGCGCATCCCGGCGGTGAGCTGGCGGTGAATATTGCCTGGGAAAACGTTGGCGTCGCGCCGCCGTACCGGGATTACCGCGTGGCCCTGCGCCTCAAGAGCGAGGATCAGAAAGAGGCCACGCTGATCGTTCTGGTTACAGATCACTCGATTCGGGGATGGCTGCCGCAGACCCACAATGTCCATTCGTTGCTGCGGCTGCCAACCTCCATCCCGCCCGGCCGCTACGAGTTGGCGGTCGGGGTGGTGGACCCTGGCACCAGGGTTCCAGCAGTGCGGCTGGCGATTTTGGGGAGGGATGCCGAAGGCTGGTATCCCGTAAGCCACGCGAGAATCGAGCCCTGACGCTCCAAAGTCGCGATTGACCTTTCTCTGACCGATGGTTGGAACACTCGGGGCGGCTGGCGCGTCGGCGCTGGGCGGGCCGGGGGCCGCGCCACCTTTACAAGCAAAATGGCGCATGCACCCACCGAATATGCCCCGAATGAGCTTGTGTTGGTTTGCGAACATGAGAATGCCTACTCGCCACACCGCACTTGAGGCTTGTTAAGCTGGGCCGGGTGCCTGTAAGAAAGCGGTGTGACGGGTGAGCGTAGATTTCGCATTGGTGTGCTGGGCTCCGGCAAAGGCTCGAATTTCGTGGCCATTGCTGAGGCCTGTGCTGCCGGAGCTGTGCCGGCGGAAGCGGCCCTGGTGTTAAGCGACGTGGAGGAAGCCGGCATTCTAGCTCGGGCGCGCGAAAGGGACATTCCCGCGCACTTTCTGCCGCCTGGCAAGTTTCGCACGAAGCTGGACGAGGAAGCGGAGCGTGGCTACATCGAGGCGTTGCGGACAGCCGAGGTGGATTTGGTGGTGTTGGCGGGGTTCATGCGGGTGTTGAAGGATGCGTTTCTGCGGGCGTTCGCAGGCCGCGTCGTGAACATTCACCCTTCGCTGTTGCCGTCCTTTCCGGGGCTGGCAGCCTGGGAGCAGGCGCTGGTTCATGGCGTAAGGGTCACGGGCTGCACCGTGCACTTTGTGGATGCGGGCGTGGATTCCGGTCCGATTATCGGCCAGCAGACGGTGCCGGTGCTGGATGACGACACGGCCGAAACGCTGCACCAGCGGATTCAGGCTGCGGAACATGCGTTGTATCCCAAATGCGTGGCGGCGATTGCGCGCGGTCAGGCAGCCATACGGGGCCGGCGCGTGGTTTGGCGCGGCTCCTGAAGGGGCGCAGGGCAGAGTTCTTCCAAAACCGCTGAGGTCTTCACAGCGTAGCGATGCATGATCGCAGCCGGGCGGCTGCAGCCCCCGGGGTGAACGTCGGCTGGCTGTTCCGCTGCGCAGCAATGATCGAATCACTGGAACCGTGATCGAAATATGCCCGCCAGCCCTTGAGACTTCGATGGAGCCGGAAGACGATTTCGCGCAGGCTTTTCCCACTCTTGCGCGGGGGGAGTTGATGGATGGTTTCCTTGAACTTGGCTTGGCTCTTTTCCCGTGGCCATTGATAGCCCCGTTCAATGTGCCAGCCCAGGAACTCGAATCCGCCGCGTTGCGTGGCATCCACGATTCGCGTTTTGTTCGGATGGAGCACCCGCCCGGCTTGTCTATCCAGACTCGCCGGGCCCGTTGCCGTGGATACCGCTCGGGGCGCAACTCCTGACTCAATCGACTCAACTCCGCCTCGCGTCGCGCTCGGAACGCCGCCACGCTCTGCCGGTCCACCCCTGCCGCGCCGTCGTTTTCCGCAATCGCCAACCACGAACTCAGCCGGTTGCTCTCCGGCCAGACTTTATCCCTCAGACTATACCCTTTGCCTCCCCTGACCCCTCTTTCCAGGGCCATCAACCTGCGATCGGTCCAGTCCGTACGTTCCACCCACTTCCAGCCAAGCGCGATGTCTCCGGCAGGCTTAGCGGCGCTCTTGGCCTCCGCACTCCTGCCGCTTGGGGCTTCGCTCACCACTCGCAGGCTCGCCCAGCACGGGCCGCCGTATCGGGTTCGTCATCCTACGGACTAGCCGTTCACCTCCGTTGCTCCCCACGCTGGAATCGCTCCAACGCAGCCCCTTCGGTTACCGGGGGGGGTGAACTTCTCCCGGAGGCTGACTTCCACCGCCCTGGTCACGCCACTCGCAGGCGCACGAGCGCCGGCAGCTTGCCGGCGTTGGACGATGGTTGCAACACGCCGGCAGGGATGCCGGCACTCCCCATCCTGCGGTTCATGGTCCCGACGCGCGACAGGCGGCCCGTGAAGGCTATCCTTGAACGCGCGTTCTGCCGTCCCTGGCCCTATCGCAATCGTTTCCCGTTAACCCTGCTGGCCGCGATAGACGCACTTAGCAGTGCAGGTCTCTGCCACAGTCACTTCCGTCAGCAGCGGCAGTCTCGGCGTTAGCTCCTTCCAAATCCAGGCGGCAATGTTCTCGCTGGTCGGATTGTCGAGGCCGGGCACCTCGTTCAAGTAATAGTGGTCGAGCCTGTCCAGGATGGGTTTGAACACTTGGGAGATGTCGGCGTAATCCATCAGCCAGCCAAGCCTGGGATCGCACTCGCCACTGACCACAATCTCCACAACGAAGCTATGGCCGTGAAGCCGCCGGCATTTGTGCGACTTGGGCAAGTGCGGCAACAAATGCGCCGCCTCAAATTGAAATGTCTTGCGAAGTTCCATCTTCATATCAGAAACCTAACCTTGCTCCCAGTCTGTCCAGGTTATCAAATCGCCCAGCGCGGGCCGGCCATCGTGCCGCCAGGCCAATGGTGGCTGTTGCATCCGGCCGAGCTGGCACACCCGGGTTACCCCCCAACGCGCCAGCTCTGTCGCCAACGCCTGCGCTTTGTCTTCCGGCGCGGCGAGGCCAACTGTCGAGACCCGACCCCGAACACTCTCCGCGTTCTGCAAGGCCTCCCTCATGTCCTTCGCGCTCTTCACATAAACAAACCGGTTGAGGCACGAGAGCTGAAAGCGCGGGTCGGCTTCATAGACCACCGTCCAAGCCGTCGAATTCCGGCTGCACCAATGGCGCGTGTCCGGCGAATGAGCGGCCCGCACCTCGTAAAACGAGCGCCGCGAGGCAATTGCCGCCGCCGCTTCCACCGGCAACTCGCCGCGCGGCTCGGCCTCTTCGCGCCGTTCCAATTCCTCTGCCAGCATCTCCGCGAATTGTTCGGGTGGCACCCCGCCACCGTGCTCAACGTAAATCACGTGCGGCGAGAGGCAGCCCTGCTGGTTCCAAGCGGCCACATCCGCCGCGGCCTGCACCGCCGCGTTCCTCGCGTTCAGGCTAGTCAATTCTCCGCTCGCGATGTAGGCGAAACTCACGCGATGGCCGTAGCCAAGAAAACGGACCTTGGCTGGCAGCCGTTGGCGAATCGCCGCCAGCGTTTCATCGCTGCCCGTCGCCGTGACGCAATCCGCCTCGTCGAACAGAGCCTTTTCCAGATCCGCGTTCCCGCCACGCCACTCGGCAATCTCAAGGCAGGCGCCCAGTTTCGGTTCCACCTCGTAAAGCGAATGCGCGAAGAGGCGCGGAAGGAAAGAGGTCCCGCTGGCGCACTTCACGAACTGCGCCGATCGCACTAGCACGCCCAGCACCATCGCGGACAGAGTGGGGTTTGGCAGGTTGCCCGCGGCGATATGCGCGAGCAGTTCGGGAGCGGTTGCCAGACCGGCGCGGTGCGACTTTCGCTCGGCCTCTCCGGACACCATGCCGTCGAGACGGTGCGCATGGCCTAGATCCTGTTCCAGGAGGGCGTGGAAGGCTTCAGGAGTCAACTGCTTGAAGAAGGAATCCAGGCCCCGAGCCAGCGTTGGTAGGGAAAAGCCGGTCACGGCGGGCCCGCGGTCGAGAGCCAGTTTGCGGAAGGGATACTCCGGGTTGAGCCAGCTATACGCCAGGTCGCTCATGGTCTTCACCAGGCTCTGCGTGGACCGGGGGGCCAGATAGCGCTCGCGGTTGCGCTTGAGCGTCAGGCAGGCCTCCCCAATCATTGCGGCGCTCAAAGTCGCCTCGGGGGGCAGATCAGCCAGGAAATAATTCGGCAGATTCATGTCAGCAGTGGCATCGAGTCCTGTTTGGCTTCTTCCGGCGCCACGGTTCCTTCCCGCCGCTGGATCGCATGCAGGCACGCCAGACCCGTCAGCGAAACCAGCACCAGCAAAGCGACCACCGCGTAGATCGGGAAGTAGGCGTTGACCGAATGCGCCGCCTCTCCGAGGTGCTTCACCTTCGCGCCAACCGCCCAGTGAGAAAGGTTGCCGATCACCCCTCCGCCCATGACAAAAACCCCAAACACCCGCCCGCGCACCGCGTCCGGGACCGATTCCATCAGCGCCGCCTCGGTCATTGGATAACTGGCCATGAAGAAGAAGCCGTAAACCACCAGCACCGGGATAGTCCAGCCCGATGGCACGTGCGGGAAAAGCGCCACCATCCCCGCGGCTGCCACCAGGGCTAACGCGATCCACCGCTTCCGGCCGCCGTCGCTCAGGCTGCCGAAGAGCGGATTGCTGATTATCGCGGCGACGAAAATCCCGCTCAACGCGAGCCCCGTCCACTTCGGGTCGTAGCTGTGGGCCTTCTGCAAGAACAACGAGGTAAGGCTCCCCATGCTTGCCCCGGCGAAGTCCCGCACACTGAATGCGAAACAATACGCCAGGAAGAAAAACCAAAGCGCCGGGGTGGGAAACAACTGCCCCGCCCGCACCGTCTTCCGTTCGCTGGCGGGAGCCGGTTGCTCGGTGTCCGCCAGCAACATGAAAATGGCTGCGACCACAATCCCCAGGACGCCCAGTTCAAGCACCGGCCGCCGCCAGGCCGCTGGGCCCAATACCGGCTCCAGCATGCCCGCGCGCCAGCCGGCATAGATTGGCCCCACGAAGAACCCTACGCCGGCCCCGATGCCGACCAATCCCAGCGCCTTGCCCGTGTTGCGCGGAAACAAGCGCACCACCATCGCCGTCGCCGCGGGGTGATAGAAACTGCCTCCGAACCCGGCCACGGCCACCGCCGCCAACGCCCACGCGTAGTTCGGTGCCAGGGCCAGTGCCGCGAAGCCCAGCCCGTTCACGGCGAGCCCAAAACCGAGCAGCTTCTTGCGATCCAGCTTGTCCGCCAGCACACCAATGGGATAACTCGGCCCAAAACAGGCTGCCATCATCACCGTCAGCAGCAGCGTTGCCTGCCCTACGCTGACGAACTTGAAATCCCTCTGTATGAGCAAATAGAGCGGCATCAGCGCGACCTGATACACGTGCGTAAAGGCATGCAGCACACCCGTCAGCCAGAGGGTCCGGTTCCGATGTCGTTCGTGGGCGTTCATCCAACCAAGTCAGACGGCCATGAGCGAACACCCGCGCGGCTCGGCCAAAACCGCCCGCCCCGCGAGAGCAAAGCCTTCGCCGCGGCGCACGCCCAGATCTTCGGTTTGAATCGCCATTACCGAATAGACATTCGCCAAATCAACCACCCGAATCAAACCGGTTTCGCCCTCACCCACTTCGCGCCCGGTCTCGGGGGAAACAATCTGCACCCGCGCCCAGGGCGGGAAGTGGAAGGAGCGTGGAGCGTGGAGCGTGAAATGCGGTGCCCGGTGCGCGAGGAGCAATGGGGCGAGCTGGGCATCGTAAGCTTGGGAGCTGAGTTCGCTCATACCGTATTCGCAGATAACCTGGCCGCGCGGCACGCCGAGGCGCTCGGTGATGAGCGAGTGCAGCGCCGCTTTCGGCATGCTGCGCGAGCGGCCCTTGTAACCCCCGGTTTCGAGCGCACACGAGCCGGGCGGAAGCTCAAAACGCAGGTCTTGTTTCGCGAGGTGATCCAGCAGGTGCACAAACGAAAACGCAGTGCCAAGCATGAGCACGCGCCCTCCCGTGCGGCTTGCCTTTCTCAGGACGTCGGTCGCTGCTTCCAGTTCAAGAGCCCACGCGCCATCCCCCCCTGCTCTTCCGACAAAGCTCGATTTATCCAACCCAAGCTCGCGCCGAATCGTCTCGAACATGTGCACTAGCGAGGAGTGCGGCGCCTGCGAGGGCGGAGGGGTGAGAATAGCCATTTGCCATTTGCCATTTGCCATTTCATCTCCCCTCCCTGGCTTCGCTTCGCCTGCGTTGCCAACGGGAGCGCGCAATCGGAAATGGGCTTCGAACCACTGCAACAAGGACGCCTCATACAGCGCCAGCGACTCGGCATTGTGGTAGTGTCTGCTCGGCTTCTGCCCTGTCGTGCCGCTGGAATGGAAAACTGCCGTCCGGTCCTCCACTGGCAGGCATGAGTGGTCGAACTCCTTGAAGGCCGAGGTCGGCGCGGCTGGAATGTCCGTCCAGTGCGCGATCGTGTCAGGCCGTGCGCCCCGCGCTTCGCACAAGCGGCGATAGGACATATTATGCCCGAACTGCAGCGCGAACAGTTCCAAGGCCAGCGCTTCAAAGCCCGCTCCGCAAGCCCTCGCAGCGGATCCAGACGAAGTCCGTGCTCCCCATTCTGACGCAAGGATGGACTCGCGCAGACGCGCGGCGAAACCCGACAATTCGCTGGTGGAACTCATGCGGTTTTGATTTAGCCAGGCTGGTTTTCCGCTACAGCCCGCAGGCAGTATTTAACCATGAAAGCCATCCATCGCAAGCGAGGAATACAAGGATACCCTGGATTTGCGCTCGTGCGAGCGTGGAAACGGCACCGGGCGGAATGAATGAACCGCAAGCTCAGGCGTCCAATACCGTGCGGCTGGGCCCGCTTGGCCACGCGGCGGCGCGACGGTCGGGGGACCGTGTCGGGCAGCGGATTTCCCCTTATTTCCTTCGAAACCCCATCGTAACCCCATCGAGACCCCATCGAGACTCCTTCGAGACATCACGCTAGCAATTGGCTGGCAACAGGCTCGCAACTGGCCACCATCACGCTTGCGAGTGGCTTGAGCCGCCTGCGCCGGACCGTTGGCCCTGCTCGAAGCGAGGAATTGAACTGCTCACCTTCTTGCCCTCTTCGTCTCCCTCCGATAGACAGAATGCTCTCAGCCCCCTGGACGCACTTTGCATCCCAGAGCCCACGCATCGTTGGCTTCTCCTTCTCCTCCTCGGGAGGAGAAGGTTGGGGAAAGGAGGCCGTCACGTCTGGAGCCAGCCGCTGCCCTTGTCTGCCACAGCGTTTGTGCCTCCCTCCTCAACTCTCTCCCCGCGCTGCGCTGCGCTGACGAGCAGAACGAGAAACGCCCGGCAGCGGTGTCAAGCTGCGCCCATTCTGGCGCCATGTTTAGGGATAATCCAAGGTCGGTCGGGTCGAGCCCGATATCAAATCCAAGGGCCGAAGTCCGAAAGCGGGCTTGAAGCGCTCAGTTGTCAGCGGCATATTGTCTGACATGAATGTGACCAAGACGATAACGGTCAGGGAATTGAAGCGAGGGACACCCGAGGAGAGCTTGGGCCCGGGCCAAGCGCTGCGCGTGAAGAAATCGAGCGGTAAGGAATTCCTGCTGGTCCGTGAAAGCGAAACACCGGACTTGGCCACGCTGCACAAAGAGATCATGCGGGACATTCCTCTAACCGGTCCAAGCCAGAAAACGGACTTGGCCGCGTGGCATCAGGAGAATGAAGAGTAATCGTCTATCCGGACACCAGCTTCATCCTGAGCTTGTGGCACGCGGGCGACGTCCATTACGAGGAAGCAACCAGACTCTTCTCCAAGTTTTCTCGCGATACCTGGCTTTGGTGTGATCTGCATCAGATCGAGGTTCCCGTGGCCGCACAGGTTGCAACCCATCGGGAACCGGAAAGGTTGCAGGCGCACGTCGCACGGACAATCGTTTTCCGCGCGGAGCGGGCTGTAACCCGCGGAGGCTTCTTGCGGAAAGCCCTGCCCCCCGAAGCCGTCAACTTTGCGCTCAGCCTGGCCAACGCGCATGGTTGGCGTGCCAAGCATACGACCTTGGACCTGTGGCACATCGGGGCTGCCTGGGAGCTTGGCGCGAATTACTTTGCCACCTTTGATGAGAAGCAAGGCAAAGTTGCGAAGACGGTCGGCTTCAGCGCCAACATCTAGAACACCCGCCTCTCCCTTTTGCTGCTTTACCGCGCCCGGAACCGCTGGCACAAACTGCGGGACGATTCTATGCGAACTTGCTTTCTCTCGCTGAGCATTGGCGCATTGCTGGCCGCCGCGGCCTGCACGCCAACGCGGCCCATCCCCGGCCATCCTTCCGCTCCGCAATCCGCTCCCAGCCTTTCGGGTACCCCCTCTGTCCCGCCCGCCGAGACCGGCAGTTCCCCTTTGGAATTGCCCGGCAAAAGGCCCGACGGCTCGGTGCTGCTGCCCAATCACTGGTCGCTGCGACCCGTGGGGAAGCAGGTTGAGCTTGGCGATTTCCCCATCAACGTCGCGGTGCATCCGGGCGGACGCTTCGCCGCGGTTTTGCACAGCGGCTACAGCGCGCACGAGATCGTGGTGGTGGACATCACGTCGGCCCAGGTTGCCTCGCGCACCCGCGTCCACGAGGCCTTCTACGGCCTGGAGTTCTCGCGGGACGGCCGGCAGCTCTATTGCAGCGGTGCAGGGGACGAGGTGGTTCATGCGTTTGAATTCCAGCAAGGAAGCCTGACAAATCATCACCAGATCAAACTGCGAGACCCCAAACTGCGCGCTGTGCCGGCCGGTTTGGCCGTGGACGCCGCCGGGAAGCGGCTGTTTGTTGCCAACGTTTGGGGCCACCGCGTCACGCGCGTTGAGCTGCTGCCCCAGGCCCAGCCGTCGGACATTATGCTGGAAGCCAAGCTCGCGCCGCTCTCAAATGCCCCGGCGCTGCCATCGGGGGATTTCGACACCGAGGCGGCCAACAAGCGCGAGGAAGCGTCACTGTATGGCACCGCATCGGCCGACGCGTTCCCTTACGCCTGCCGGCTGGACGAGAAGCAGCAGCGGCTCTATGTCAGTCTCTGGGCGCAGGCGGCCGTAGCGGTCATTGATTTGAAGTCGGAGCAAGTCATTGCGCGCTGGCCGGCCCAGGAGCATCCATGCGAGATGGCGCTCAGCGGTTCCGGCAAGCTGCTCTTCGTGGCCAATGCGAGCCGGAACACCGTGACGGTCTTCGACACCGCGTCGGGCAAAGCCCTGGAGACGGTGTGGGCTGCCCTCTATCCCCAGGCGCCGCCGGGGTCCACGCCGAACAGCCTGGCGCTGTCGCCCGATGGAAAGACGCTCTTTGTCGCGAATGCCGACAATAACATGGTGGCGGTCTTTGACGTGGCGAAGCCCGGCAAAAGCCGCTCGCTGGGGTTCATTCCGGTTGGCTGGTATCCCACCTCCGTGCGTGTAACCCCTGATGGCCGGCATCTGCTGGTGGCCAACGGCAAAGGCCTTTCCTCCAAGGCCAACCCGCACGGGCCGCAGCCTGGCGTCCGTTCGGAGAGCACGGAGCCGGTTCAATACATCGCTAGCCTCTTCCAAGGCTCCCTGAGCATCATTGACCTGCCGCCGCGCAAAGAATTCGAGCGGCAACTGGCCGGCTACACCGCGCAGGCCTACCGTTGCAGCCCCCTCAATGCTGATGCGAGTGTTTCGGCGCAACCCGCGGCGGATAATCCAATTCCCCATGAGCCTCGAATCGCCAGCGATCTGGCAACGATTCCCCCTCTCCCCTTCCGAAGGGGAGAGGGTAAGGGAGAGGGGTCCGTCGTTGCCTCGGGATCCACGACGCCCGGCACGCCAAGCCCCATCAAGTACTGCCTCTACATCATTAAGGAAAACCGCACCTACGATCAGGTTCTGGGTGACCTGCCCCAAGGCAACGGCGACCCGAAGCTGTGCCTCTTCCCGGAGCGCGTCACGCCAAACCTGCACCAGATCGTGCGCCAGTTTGTGCTGCTGGATAATTTCTACGCCGATGCCGAAGTCAGCGCCGATGGCCACGAATAGAGCATGGGGGCTTACGCGACCGATTTCGTCGAGAAAATGTGGCCGCTCGATTACGGG
>Ga0182014_10001514_pt1 | contig 30943 bp, 27 predicted proteins | sample 612S2DmetaG_FD_120489 | JGI IMG/M metagenome (GOLD analysis project Ga0182014, IMG submission 120489) | Permafrost microbial communities from Stordalen Mire, Sweden - 612S2D metaG | ecosystem: Environmental > Terrestrial > Soil > Wetlands > Permafrost | place: Sweden: Stordalen | collected... | reverse complement strand
CTAGCCCATCGCCCGGCGGCGCCCGGTATACTAGGCGTCGGCGTGGCGGAGCGTCCGGGCGACGCGGGCTCCGACGCGACGACGCGTGTTCCCCGTCACGACCGAGCAAGGAACCGACGAGATGGACGACCGCTACCGACCGCAGAAGATCGAAGAACGCTGGCAGCGCGTGTGGCGCGAGCGCGAGGCCTACCGCACGCCCGACACCTCCGAGCGGCCCAAGTTCTACTGTCTCGACTTCTTTCCCTACCCCTCGGGCGACGGCCTGTCGGTCGGCCATTGCCGCAACTACGTGCCCACCGACGTGGTCTCTCGCTTCCAGCGCATGCGCGGCTTCAACGTGCTGCACCCGATGGGCTGGGACGCCTTCGGCCTGCCGGCCGAGAACTACGCCATCAAGATGGGCGTGAGCCCGCGGGTCACGACCGAGCGCAACATCGCCAACTATCACCGCCAGATGGACCTGATCGGCCTGTCGTTCGACTGGTCGCGCGAGATCACGAGCTGCTACCCCGACTACTACCGCTGGACCCAGTGGTTCTTCTTGCTCATGTACGAGCGCGGCCTGGCCTACCGCGGCACCGGTCAGCAGTGGTGGTGCCCGGTCGACAAGACCATTCTCGCCAACGAGCAGGTCGAGCAGGGGCGTTGCTGGCGTTGCGGCAGCGAGGTCACCAAGGTCGACCTCGAGCAGTGGTACTTTCGCATCACCGACTACGCTCAAGCGCTGCTCGATGACCTCGCCACGATCGACTGGCCCGAGAAGATCAAGCTCATGCAGACCAACTGGATCGGGCGCAGCGAGGGCGCCGAGGTCGAGTTCGCCCTGCCGGGGCGCAGCGACAGCCTGACCGTGTTCACCACACGGCCCGACACGCTCTTCGGCGCGACCTACATGGTGCTGGCCCCCGAACACCCGCTGGTCGGCGAGCTCACCACCGCCGAGCAGCGGGGCGCCGTCGCGGCCTACCAGGACGAGGCTCGCCGCGAGAGTGAGATCGAGCGCCTCTCGACCGAGAAGGACAAGACCGGCGTGTTCACCGGCGCCTACGCCGTGAACCCGGTCAACGGCGAGCAGATCCCCATCTGGATCAGCGACTACGTGCTGATGGGCTACGGAACGGGCGCCATCATGGCCGTGCCGGCCCACGACGAGCGCGACTTCGCCTTCGCCACCAGGTTCGGCCTGCCGATCGTCGAGGTGATCGCGCCGCCGAGCGGCGCCCAGGGCACGCTCGCCGAGGCCTACACGGGCGACGGCGTCATGGTGAACTCGGGCGAGTTCGACGGCCTGGCGGCGCCGGGCGCCGCCTTCGAGGCGATCGTCGCCCGTCTGGCGCAGCGCGGTGAGGCCCGCCCCAAGGTCAACTTCAAGCTGCGCGACTGGCTGCTCAGCCGCCAGCGCTACTGGGGCGTGCCCATCCCGATCGTCTACTGCGACGCCTGCGGCACGGTGCCGGTGCCCGCCGAACAGCTCCCCGTGCTGCTGCCCGAGCTCGAAGACTACGAGCCGACCGACGACGCCCGCTCGCCGCTGGCCCGCGACCCCGACTTCGTGGCCACCACCTGCCCGCGCTGCGGCGGCCTCGCGCGCCGCGAGACCGACACCATGGACACCTTCGTCTGCTCGTCCTGGTATCAGTTCCGCTACCCCTCGCCGCACGACGAGTCGGCCGCCTTCGACCGCGAGGCGGTGCGCTACTGGCTGCCGGTCGACCTCTACGTCGGGGGCGCCGAGCACGCCGTCATGCACCTGCTCTACTCGCGCTTCTTCTGCAAGGTGTTGCACGACGCCGGCTACGTCGACTTTGGCGAGCCTTACGCGACGCTGCGCAACCAGGGCATGGTCCTGGCAGAAGACGGCCAGAAGATGAGCAAGTCCAAAGGCAACGTAGTGACGCCCGACAGCGTAGTCGAGCGCTACGGGGCCGACAGCCTGCGGCTCTACGAGCTGTTCATCGCGCCCTTCGAGCAGGCGGTCGCCTGGAACGACCGCGGCGTGCAGGGCTGCCTGCGGTTCCTCACGCGATTCTGGGGCTTTGCGTTCGGCGTGGCCGGGCTCGATGGCGAGGTGGCGGCGCCCGACAGCGCCGTCCGCGACGCCGGCTCGAGCGGCGCTGCGGCCTCCATCGGTGCTGCGGCCTCGGGCGGCGATGCGCGTCGCCTGGCGCGCACCCTGCACAAGACGGTCCGCAAGGTGACCGGCGACCTGCAGGACTTTCGCTTCAACACCGCGGTGGCCGCGCTGATGGAGGCCCTGAACGAGGTGCTCGACGTATGGACCGACGGCCGCCCAGGCATAGCCGACGCCCAGTGGCGCACCATCGTCGAGACTTTCACGGCGCTGCTGGCTCCGATGACGCCGCACATCGCCGAGGAGCTGTGGCAGAGGCTGGGCCACGACGAGTCGGTGCTCGATGCGCCGTGGCCGGCGTGGGACGAAGCGCTGGCCGCCGACGAGGTCGTGACGATCATCGTCCAGGTGAACGGCAAGCTGCGCGACCGGCTCGAGGCGCCGGTCGGCGCGGCCCGCGACGACGTGCTGGCGCTCGCCCGCGCCGCCCACAACACCGGTCGCTTTCTCGAGGGCAAGCAGGTCGTCAAAGAGGTCTTCGTGCCCGGCAAGCTCGTGAACTTCGTGGTGCGCTAGACGCCATCGTGCCGGGCGCGCCGTCGCCGGCGCGCCGCCGCGAGGGCCGCGACGGTCACCCCGCGTCTCGCGATCTCGTGAATGTCCACTCTGCGAACGGCTCATCGCCAACGGCCGCGCCGCCCGGCGCCGGCTGCGCGCCGGACGCCCGGCGACTAACGTAGACCGCGTCGCATCCGTTCGTCCCGTCCGTCCCCGCGGAGGCTCGCCATGGACATCTCCCGACGGCAGGCCTATGTCTATGTCGGCCTCGCTGCGGTGGTCGCCGTACTCGGCGCCCGCTATCTGTTCTCGTCGCACACGGCGGCGCCGGCCGGCGGACAGGCGCTGCTCGGCCTGTCGTCGTATGCTCCGACGGTCTCCCCGTCGCCGAGCGCCCTCGCTACCCCGCAGGAGCTCGTGGTCTACGTCTGCGGCGCCGTGCGGCGCCCAGGCGTCTACCATCTGGCGCCCGGCGCGCGCGTCGCCGACCTGCTGGCCACGGCCGGCGGCGCCGGCGCCAAAGCCGAGCTCCAGGCCGTCAACCTGGCAGCCAGGCTCGTCGACGGCCAGCAGGTCGTGGTGCCGGCGCGCGGCGCGGCCGGCGCCGGCGCGACGGGCGACACGGCGGCGACAGGCGCGACGAGCGCCCCGGGCGCGGCCGGTACGGCCGCGCCCGGGGCGCTCGTCAATCTCAACACCGCTTCCGCCCAGGATCTCGACGCCCTGCCCGGCGTCGGGCCGGCCACGGCCCAGAAGATCATCGACTATCGCACGGCCAACGGCGGTTTCAAGAGCGTGGCCGACCTCAAGAATGTGGCCGGTATCGGCGACGCCAAGTTCGCCACCCTGCAGCCGCTGGTCACCGTCTAGGAGCCGCGCCGCCGTGCGGGCGCCGCCCACGGTCCATCTGTTGCTCGGCGCCTACGTCGGCGGTCTGGCGGGGGCGCTGGCCTGGCGGCCTTCCGGACCGGCCGCGGCGCTACTACTCGGCGCGGTCGCGGTCTGGGCGATCGTCTGTACTTCGCGGCGCCGCGGGCATCCGCCGGCGGCGCCGCAACCAGGGGCGCCGGGGCACCGGTGGCCGCGGGCGGCGACCGTCGTGGGCCTGGCGCCGCTGGTCGCGGTCGCCGGCCTGACGGTCGGCGCGGCGCGCCTCGACGCCCAGTCGCACAGCCGCCTCACGGGCTTCGTGGGGCACACGGCGGCTCTCCAGGCGACGGCTCTTACGCTGCCCAAGATCAGTGGCGATCGTGTGTCGCTCGACGTCGAAGTCACGGCGGTCGACGGCGCGGCCGTGGCCGAGCGGGCGCCTCTCACCCTCGACCTCGGCACGGCGGCCGCACCGGCCTTCACCTCGCTCGGGCCGCTGGTCGAGGGCACGCGCCTCAGACTGCCGGCGGCCCAGATCGAGGCCTTGCCGGCGGCCAAGCCGGGCGCCTTCGACTACGGGCGCTACCTCGAGCGGCGCGGCGAGCACGTCGTGCTCGCCGCGCCGCTCGCCTCGCTGCGCCTGGCCGGGCGGCGGGGCGGCCTGGGCGGTCTGATCGACCGCCTGCGCCTCGCCGCCCGCAGCCACATCCGTCGCGGCCTGGGCTCGCCGGTCCGCGAGGTGCTCGAAGCCATGGTCCTGGGCGACCAGCAGGCGGTCCCCGCGGGCCCCATCGACGACATGCGGCGCAGCGGCCTGCTGCACATTCTGGCGGTGTCGGGCGAGAACGTCGTGCTTCTGTGCAGCATGGGGTCGTTCGTGCTCACCCTGGCGCGCGTGCGCCGCGATCTGCGGTCGTTCATTCTCATCCCCTCGGTGATCCTCTACGTGATCGTCACGGGGGCGACGCCGTCGATCGTGCGGGCCGGCGTATCGGGGGTCGTCGCGCTCCTGGCCGGCCTTTCGTCGCGTACCTCCGACGGCTGGTTTCTGTGGCTCGTGCCGGCGGCGTTCATGCTCAGCCGCAGTCCCGCGGTGGTGTTCGACGTCAGCTTCCAGCTCTCGTTTGCCGCCGTCGCCGGCCTGCTGCTGCTGGCGCGGCCGCTCACGCACGCCCTGGCCGTTCTGCCGCGCTGGCTGGGCGAACCGGCGGCCATCACGACCGCCGCGAGCCTCTCGACGGCGCCCGTGTCGATGGCGACCTTCGGTCAGGCGTCGCTCGTGGCCGTGCCGGCGAACATCGTCGGCGGTTTCGTGCTCGGCCCGATCATGTTCCTCGGCATGCTCAGTGTGTTCGTGGGGTTCGTCTGGCCCGGTCTGTCGGCGCCGCTCAACGTCGTCGCCGGTCTGTTCACCGGCTTTCTGCTCACCGTGGCCGCCTGGTTCGGACACCCGTCGTTTGCCGTCTACCGGTGGCAGGGACTCTCGCTCGGCTTTCTCGTCGCCGCGCTGCTGGGCGCCGGGCTTGTCGGCGTCGCTCTGCTCGCTCATCGCGCCGGCGTGTCGATCGGTCGGTACGTCCAGGAGCGGCGCCGGCGGTGGCGACTCGTGGTCGTGGCCCTGGCGCTGCTGGCGGTCGCCCTGGTCGCGGCGCCGGCGCGCCCGGCGGCGCCGACGCGACCCACTCTCACCGTGCTGAGCGTGGGCGAGGGCGCCGCGGCGCTGCTGCAGGAGCCCCACGGACCCACCGTGCTGATCGATGCCGGACCGGCCCCCCTGGCCGCGTGCCTGCGCCGCCACGGCGTACGGCGCATCGACCTGCTCGTGCTCTCGCACGGCCACGCCGATCACACCGCCGGCCTGTCGGACGTGCTGGGCCAGATCCCCATCGACCAGGCCCTGGTGCCGCAGCCGGTGGTGCCGTCGGCGGCCCTGAACCGGGTCGTGGCCGAGCTCAGAACGGCCCGTGTGCCGGTGCACGCCTGCACTGTCCGTTTGTCGATCCCCATCACCGACGGCCGGCTTGCCGTCGTGCCCACTGGTCAGAGCGGCGGCACCGACAACCAGGACGAGAACGACTGTGCTCTGGTGGTCGTGGTCACCCTCGACGGCCAGAGCGTCCTGCTGCCCGGCGACGCCGAGGCCGAGGCCCTCGAACCTCTCGACCTCGGTCCCTGCGCCATCGTCGAACTGCCTCATCACGGCTCGGTCGGCGGCCTCGACGATCGTCTGCTGGCCGAGCTCGCGCCGCGTCTCGCGCTCGTCTCGGTCGGGCCCAACACCTTCGGTCACCCGACCGCCGCCATGCTCGCGTTGATGAAGGCTCACCGCGTGCCCCTGCTGCGCACCGATCGCAACGGCGACGTCACGCTGACCGCCGGGCCCCACGGGCTGACGGTCGCCGCGGCGCGGCCACCGTGACGCCTGCGCCGCCGGCGGCCGCCGCGGTTCGCACGGCGCACGCGCGCCGGTCACGCCGCGTGCGACGCGACGCGCGGTGCTACAGCTCGCGCCGCCTGAAGAACCAGATCGCGGCGGCCAAGAAAACGGCGCCGGCTATCGCCGTGGTCACGAGCGGCCACAGCAGGGCGACGTCGCGGCCGCGCAGAGTGGCGTCGTTGGCGGCCATCAGGCCGGCCGGGCTGTGGTCGCGGATGAGCGGAAAGCCGGTGAACACGAGCAGACCTATCCACAGGCCGATGCCGGCCCCGACGGCCGGCGCCTGGCTTCTCATGGCCGCCGAGAGCATCACCATGAGCAGCAGGATCATGGCGGCGAAGGCCAGCCAGAGCGCGGCGGCCGCGACGAACGGCGCGATCGATCCGGCGCCGAACAGGGCGACAGTCGTGGCGATGCACACCGCCACGCCCAGAACTGTGGCGCAGACCAGCACGGCGAGCTGCGAGATCGCCTTGGCGACCACGAAGCCGGCCCGCGAGATCGGCTTGGTCAGCACCAGGACGGCGGTCCCCGCGCGGCGCTCCGCCGCGATCGTGGCGGCGCCGGCGATGATCACGGCGATGATCACCAGCTGGCCGAGATTGCCCATGAACTGCACGTAGGAGTCGCGCGCCGTGGGCGGCGGTACGTGGATCACCACGCCGGGCTGCGAGTTGGCGGTGGCTCTGAGCAGCTCGGGCGTGAGTCTCGTGAGCACCGGCGACAGCAGGGCGAGACCCAGCGTGATGCCCGGCAAGATCCACAGACGCCACGTCCTGAAGGTCTCGCGGCGCTCCTTGCCCAGGAAGGTCGAGAAGGCGCTCACGGGCGGCGCTCCCCGACGAGCTCCACAAAGACCTCTTCGAGGCTCACTTCGTCGGCCTCCAGGCGGCGCAGACCGAGGCCGGCGGCGGCGATTACGGCGGGCAGCGCCCGCTCGGCGGTCGGCAGGTCACTCACGGTCAGGCGCAGGGTGGCGCCGCTGCGTTCGACCAGGGCGACCCAGGGCAGCGCGGCCACTGCCTGAACCAGCCGGGCCGGATCGTCGACTTCGACCAGCAGGCGCTGGCCGTGCCCGTGACGCTGCTTCAAGCCGTCGATCGTATCCTGGGCCACGACGCGGCCGTGGTCGAGCACGGCGACCGTATCGCAGACGCGCTCCACGTCGGCCAGAATGTGGGTCGAAAAGAACACGGTCGTGCGCCCGGCGAGGGCGGCGATCATGTCGAGCACGTCCTTGCGGCCGATCGGGTCGAGCGCGCTCGTCGGTTCGTCGAGCAACAGCAGCCGCGGGGCGTTGATCAGCGCCTGGGCGACGCCCAGGCGCTGCTTCATACCCCGCGAGAAGGCGCCGATGCGGGCCTCGACGCCGGCCAGACCGGCGAGTTCGAGCAGGGCCGCGACTCGGGCCCGCAGTGTCGCGTCGTCCAGGTCGAACAGGCCGCCGGCAAAGCGCAGAAACTCGGCCGCCGTCATCCAGCCGTAGAAGCCCGGCACGTCGGGCAAAAAGCCGATCTGCGACCTGATCTGGTTGCCGGCGGCGAGCACGTCGCGGCCGAGCACGGCGGCGCTGCCGGCGGTCGGTCGGGCGAGTCCGGCGAGGATGCGCAGCGTAGTGGTCTTGCCGGCGCCGTTGGGGCCCAGAAAGCCGAAGATCGCGCCGCTTGCCACGGTGAGATCGACGCCGTCCAGGGCAGCCTTGCGACCGTAGAGCTTGGTCAGGCCGCGCAGCTCGACCGCGGCGGACGCCGAGGGCCCGGGGGCGGGCGGCACAGTGACCGCGGCGGCCGCGCCGGCGTCGTTCACCGCTGCTCCGGAGGCGGCCCGTAGAGCAGTTCGACGGCCCTTCGGGCGCGCTCGGCGGCGGGCACGCCGGCAGCGCCCGAGTCGTCGGGCAGCGGCAGGTCGAGGCGCCCCACGGCGAAGTAGACCAGCGGCCCGAGCCAGTTGACCAGCACGATCAGCGCCGCCCAGACCCACTTGTTGTGAAAGCGCACGCCGGCGGTCGGCCGCGGGATGAGGCTGACCAGCGCCGCGACCACCAGGGCGAGGTTGGCCAGGCTCAGCCCGACGAAGGCGATAAGCAGGCCCGGGTTGAGCCTGATCGTCTGGCTGGCGATCGCCATGGCCCAGATCGGCGAAAGCGACGCGGCGTGAGAAAGCGCCTCGATCGGAGCCTCCAGCGGGCGCGGATGTCGGGTCGTTGCGCCGCCGGGGGCGACCGGGCTGCGCCCGGTCGCCCCCGGCGGCGCGTGCTATCATATCAGGGGACTCTCATGGACGAGCTCCCCGACCTAAAACCCGCCTACCTCATCTGCGGCACCGACCAGCCCAAGGTGCGCCGCGGCGCGGCGCGTCTGCGCAAGCGCGTGTTCGAACAGACGTCGAGCGACCTCAACATCAGCCTGTTCGACGGGCGCGCCAGCACGGTCGCCGACGTGCTCCAGGCGGCCGACACGGCCACCTTCACGCTCGGTACTCGTCTGCTCCTGGTGACCGCCGCCGACGCCTGGAAGGCGGCCGACCGCGACCGCGTCGCCGACTATCTGAGCGACCCGGTGCCGGGCGTCTGTCTTGCTCTGGTGGGGGAGACGTTCCGCAAGACCGAGCGCCTGGCGAAGCTGCTCGAAAAGAGCGGCCAGGTGCTGCGCTACGACCTGCCCAAGCGCCAGTCCGACGTGGCCGACTGGGTGCGGGGCCGCGCCCAGGCGCGCGGCGCGCGACTGGGCGCGGCCGAGGCCCGCCACCTCGTCGCCCAGGTGGGCGCCGACCCCGATCTTCTCGAGAACGAGCTGGCCAAGCTGGCCGCCTACACGCTGGGCCGGCCGGTGACCAGCGACGACATCGACGAGGTCTGCTCGCCGACGCTCGACGCCCGCATCTACGAGCTGACCGACGCCGTCGGCAGGCGCAACGCGCCGGCTGCCTTTCGCGTGCTCGAAGGACTCTACGCCAGTGGCGGCAAGAGCTCGGGTGAGGTGGCGCGCTCCACGCTTTACTCGCTGGTGCGCTACGTCGGCCAGCTCTCGAGCGCCATGGACCTGCCTCACGAGATGCCGGCCGCCGAGGTCGCCGCAACGCTGGGCATCAAACCGTTCACCGCCCAGAAGCTGCTCGAACAGCGCGCCCGTTTTGAGCGGCGCACACTCGAGCGCGCCCTGGCGGCGCTGGCCGACGCGCAGGCGGCGATGGTGGGCGGCAGTGAGCTCGACCCCGAGTTTACGCTCGAGCTGGCCCTGGGACAGGTGCTGGCGGCGCGCTAGAGCCGCGTGCGGCGCGCTGCCCGGCAGGGCAGCGGCGGCTTTAGGGTCGGCAACACGAGGCCGGCGGGGCTGCCCGCGGGCCGGCGGGCGTGGGGCCTTTTGTCAGGCGGTGTGGCCGGCGACCATGCGCGCGACGCGGCTCTTCTTGCGGGCCGCGTTGTTGGCATGGATGACGCCCTTGGCGGCGGCCTTGTCGATGCTCGACGCGAGCTGCGCGGCAACGGCAGTGGTGGTCGCCTGATCGTCGTCGGCAAGGCTGGTCTCGAGCTTGCGGAACAGGGTGTGGATGCTCGACTTGACCTGCCGGTTGCGGAGCCGCTGCTGAACGGCCAAGCGCATGCGCTTCTTCTGCTGCTTGATGTTGGGCACGTCGGTCCTTCGTGATCGAGGCTTGATGCTGCTCGCCGCTGCGAGCAGGCCAGTGATGCTAGCACAGGCGTCGCGAGACGGGCAAGCGCGCCGGTCTGCTAGACTAGGTCGCTGTTTTGCCCACCGGCCGCGGCGAGCATGCCTCCGTCACACGAGCGCCACGGCCGGCGGACAAAAGGCAAGGCCACCCCCCCGGCGAACTTATGACCCGTGACTGAAAGACAGAAGAAGCTCGCCTGGGCGGCAGTGGTCGTGGCCGGCGCGACCGGCATCTCGCGCATCGTGGGGGTCGCCCGCGAGGTCCTCACGGCCAACGCCTTCGGCGTGAGCGTGCAGATCAACACGTTCGCCTCGGTCGCGGTCATCCCCAACCTCATCCGCCAGCTCGTCGCCGACTCGGCGATCAGCGCTGCCTTCGTGCCGGTCTTCACCAGCCTCTTCTCGAAGGGCGAACACGAACGCGCCTACCGCCTGGCGTCGTCGCTGCTGAGCTTCATGATAGTCGTGGTCGGCGCGGCCACGGTGGTGCTCATGCTGGGGGCGCCGCTGATCGTCAAGATCTTCTTCCCGCAGTTCGCCGACCAGGCCTACGTGAGCCATCTCGCCGTCGAGATGCTGCGCATCCTGCTGCCCACGGTGCTGCTGTTCAGCGTCTCGGGCGTGGTGATCGGCGTGCTGTACTCGTTCGAGCGCTTCACCATGCCGGCGGTCGTGTCGATCGTTTGGAACCTGGTCATCATCGCCTTCATCGTGCTCTTCTCGGGCCACGGCTCGCTGGGCATCTATGCCCTGGCCTGGGGCACCTTCTTCGGCACCGTGGCCCAGCTTCTGCTCCTGCTGCCGCCGCTGCGTCGCATCGATCTCAAGTGGCGCGTCAGCTTTGAGTGGCGCGACCCGCTGCTGCGCCGCGTGCTGGTGCTGATGGTGCCGGTGACGATCACCCTGGGCATCCTCAATTTCAACGCCCTCGTCGACTTCTTCTTCGCCCAGTTCGTCAGCGACCACGCGGCCGCCCAGATCAACTACGCGTTTCGCCTCTACCAGCTGCCCCAGGGGATGTTCGCGATCACCATCGGCACGGTGCTGTTCCCAACCCTTTCGCGCTACGCGGCCGACTTCGACATCACGCGCTTTCGCGAGACGCTGTCGCTCGGGGTGCGGCAGATCTTCTTCGTGTCGCTGCCGTTCGTCGCCTGGTTCGTGGTGGTGCCGCACTCGATCGTGCAGCTCATCTATCAGCACGGCCAGTTCGTGGCGGCCGACACGGCGGCGGTGGCGCCGATTCTGGCCTTCTTCACGCTCGGCATGGCCTTCGCCAACGTGAACGTCATGTTCAACCGCGGCTTTCAGAGCCTGCAGCGTCCGTGGCTGCCGCTCTACGTGGGCCTCGTCAACCTGGCCCTGAACGCGCTGCTCGACTGGGCGCTGTACCCGTCGCTGGGCGCCCGCGGCATCGTGCTGTCGACCTCGATCGTGTCGGCCTTTAACTTCGTCGCCCTGCTGGTGCTCATGCGGCGCCAGATCGGCTACGTCGACGGGCGTCGCATTCTCGTGAGCCTGGGCAAGATACTGGTGTGCTCGGCCGCCCTGGCCGTCGTCTCGTACGCCCTGTGGCACGGACTGCGGTCGGTGGCCGATGGCGGCCTCGTGGCGCTCATCGTCGTGGTCGCGGCCGTGTTCGGCAGCGGCGGCCTCGTCTACCTGGGCGCGGCCCGGCTGCTGCGCGTCGAGGAGCTGTCGGTGATGAACCTGCTACGGCGTCGCGGCCGGTCGCTGCGCCTGCCGCCCGACGAGACCGAGGCGGTGCCGTGAGAACGAGCGCCGACCCGGACCTTCCGCTAGTGTAAGGCCTGAAGATGAACCTCGACCACATCCGCAACTTCTCGATCATCGCCCATATCGACCACGGCAAGTCGACGCTGGCCGACCGCATCCTCGAGCTCACCGGCACGGTGACGGCGCGCGACATGAAGGAACAGCTCCTCGACAGCATGGACCTGGAGCGCGAGCGCGGCATCACCATCAAGGCGCAAGCCGTGCGCATTGGCTACAAGGCGCGCAACGGCGAGACCTACCAGCTCAACCTGATCGACACTCCCGGCCACGTCGATTTCACCTACGAGGTCTCGCGTTCGCTGGCCGCCTGCGAGAGCGCCGTCCTTGTGGTCGACACTACCCAGGGCGTCGAGGCCCAGACCGTGGCCAACGCCTATCTGGCCATCGACAACGACCTCGAGATCATTCCCGTGCTGAACAAGATCGACCTGCCGGCCTCCGACGTCGCCGAGACCGAGCTCGAGGTCCACGAGCTGACCGGCGCTACCCACGACGAGCTGCTGACCGTCTCGGCCAAGACCGGCGTGGGTGTCGAGGACGTGCTCGAGGCCGTGGTGGCGCGCACGCCGCGTCCCGGCGGCGACCCGGCGGCGCCCTCGCGGGCGCTGGTCTTCGACTCGCAGTACGACCAGTACCGCGGCGTCGTCGCCTACGTGCGCGTCGTCGACGGCTCGTTCGCGCGTCACGAGATGGTGCGCATGATGGGTACCGGCCAGCGCGTCGAGATCGAGGACCTCGGCTACTTCGGTCCCGAGATGGTGCCCCTGGAGCGCCTCGAGACCGGCGAGGTGGGCTACATCATCACCGGCGTCAAAGAGGTCGCTCAGGTGCGCGTGGGCGATACCATCACGGCCCTCAAGCGTCCCGCCGCTCAGGCGCTGCCGGGCTACAAGGTCGTGCATCCGATGGTCTTCTGCGGGCTGTTTCCCACCGAGGGCGACAAGTTCGGCGAGCTGCGCGACGCCCTCGAGAAGCTCACCTTGAACGACGCCGCCCTGTCGTGGGAGCCCGAGACCTCGCAGGCGCTCGGCTTTGGTTTTCGCTGCGGCTTTCTGGGCCTGCTGCACATGGACATCGTGCGCGAACGCCTGGAGCGCGAGTACGACCTCGAGCTGATCACCACGACGCCCAACGTCGAGTATCACGTCTTTCTGACCGACGGCGCCGTCGTGCCGGTGCGCAACCCCGCCCAGATGCCCGACGCGGGGCGCATCGACCACGTCGAGGAGCCCTACGTGGCCGCCTCGGTCATCCTGCCTGCCGAGTTCGTGGGGACTGTCATGGAGCTCTGCCAGGGGCGGCGCTCCGACTTCGTCGAGATGAAGTACCTGTCACCCGAACGCGTCGAGATGCACTACCAGCTCCCCCTCGGCGAGATCGTGATCGACTTTTTCGACCAGCTCAAGAGCCGGACGCGCGGCTACGCCTCACTCGACTACGAGTTCTGGGGCTACCGTCTCGGCGACCTCGTCAAGCGCGACGTCTTGCTGGCCGGCGAGCCGGTCGACGCGCTCTCGCTGATCGTGCCCCGCGAGCGGGCGCCCCTGCGCGGCCGGGCCCTGGTCGAGAAACTGCGCCAGAAGATCCCGCGGCAGCTCTTCGAGGTGGCCATCCAGGCGGCGATCGGCAGCCGGGTCGTGGCCCGCGAGACCGTCAAGGCGCGCCGCAAGGACGTGATCGCCAAGTGCTACGGGGGCGACATCTCGCGCAAGCGCAAGCTCCTCGAAAAGCAGAAAGAGGGCAAGAAGCGCATGAAGCAGATCGGCGTCGTCGAGGTGCCGCAAGACGCCTTCCTGGCCGTGCTCGAGCTCGACTCCGAGGGCAAGGACAAGGGATGAACGCGGCGGCCGGCGCGGGGCGGGGGCGGCGGGACGCCGCCCCCGCCCCGCGCCACCTCTACATCCACGTGCCGTTCTGCGCCGCGCGCTGCGATTACTGCGAGTTCTACTCCGTCGCTCTGGGTCGCGCCGCCGAGGCCGGCGCGGCGGCCGATGGCGCGGCGGCGGACAGTGCCGCCGAGGCCGGCGCCGAGTCGCTGGTCGCGACGTCGTCGGGCGCCGCCGATGCTCGCGAGCGACTGTTCGAGCGGTTCGTCGCGGCCCTGCGCGCGGAGTGGGAGCGCGAACGCGAGCGCTTCGCCGTGCGCGGTCTGGAGACGGTGTACGTGGGCGGCGGCTCACCGTCGCTGCTGGGTCAGGAGCGGCTCGAGCGGCTCCTGGAGCCGCTCGAGCCGCTCCTGACGCCGCGGGCCGAGGTCACGGTCGAGACCAATCCCGACGATGTCACCCCCGCCTATGCCGCCTGGGCCGCGACGCGCCGGCTGCGGGTGTCGCTCGGCGTCCAGAGCTTCGACGCGTCCCTGCGGGCGGCGCTGGGCCGCCGCGGTGAAGCCGATCCCGCGGCCGCCTTCGCGCGGCTGCGCGAAGCCGGCGTCGGTGTCCTCGGGCAGCGACCGGGCTCCCGCGCGCAGCGACCGGGCGCCCGCGCGCAGCGACCGGGTGCCCCGGGGCTCGGGGTCGACCTGATGTTCGGCTTGCCGGGGCAGCAGGCGGCCGACATCGAGGCCGAGCTTTCCATGGTAGAGCGGCTGCGGCCCGACCACGTGTCGTACTACGAGCTCTCCCTGGCGCCCGACGCCGTACTGGGCGCTCGGGTCGCGCCGACCGGCGCCGCGCGTTTGGGCTGGGATGCGCCAGAGCTGCCCGACGACGAGACCCTGGCGGTGATGTACCGGCGCATCGTGACCGGTCTGGGCGAGCTGGGCTACGAATGGTACGAGGTCAGCAACTTCGCTCGTCCCGGACAGCGCTGCTGCCACAACGGCGCGGTGTGGAACGGTCGCGACTACCTGGGTCTTGGCCCTGGGGCGGTGGGCACCGTCGCCGGCGTGCGACAGCGCGATCTGCCCGACCTCGAGGCGTACCTGGCGGCGCTCGAACGCGGCGTCGCACCGCCCCGCGAGCAGGAGACGCTCAGCGCCGCGACGCGCGCTCGCGAGCGCCTGCTGCTGGCCGCTCGCACCGGCGCCGGCGTGCCGCTGGCGGCGCTCGCCGGGGCGATCGACGAGGGCGCCGTGCCGGCGCTCGCCGGCGCTGGATTGGTCGCGCTCACAGGTGGTACACTGCGGGTGACGCGAAAGGGGAGGTACGTGGCCAACGGGGTCTGCGTGCGCCTGTTTCGCGATTCTTCGTTTCTGGAGGCATGAGTGGCTCTGACGCCCAGACAGGAGCTGGTCCTGGGAGCGGTGGTCGAGGAGTTCATCGCCTCGGGCTCGCCGGTCGGATCGCGGCTGCTGTTCGAGTCGCAAACGTTCGGCATAGCGTCCTCGACCATCCGCAACGACCTGGCGGCGCTCGAGGAGCTCGGCCTGCTCGATCACCCGCACACCTCGGCGGGTCGCGTGCCTACCGACGCCGGCTACCGCTACTACGTCGACGCCATCGTCAAGGAACATCACGACGCGGCGGCGCTGCCGGTCGACCACGCTACCGTACGCAGCGAGATCGACGAGGCTCTCGAGGTCACCGCCGAGGCTCTCTCGCGGGCCACCGAGCTGCTGGCCATCGTCTCGGCGCCGTCGCTTTCGACCACCAACATCCGCCATGTCGAGGTGCTCTCGCTGCAGCCGCACGTGGTAATGGTCGTGGTGATCACCACCAGCGGGCGCGTGACCAAGCGCGTGGTGCGCGTCGAGCGCCCCATCGACGAGGGCCTGGCCGACTTCGCTCGCGTCTACTTGAACGAACGCCTGACCGGCAAGCAGATCGGCACGCGGGTGATCGACTCGGCCTTCTCGAGCGCCGAGCTCGGCGCCCAGGAGCGCGCCTTTCTGGCCGAGCTGCGGCCGGCGTTCGAGATCGTGGTCGAGCAGGACGCCGACGGCCTGCACCTGGGCGGCACGGCGCGGTTGCTCGAACGCCTGACCGAGCAGGGCGCCGGCCATCTGAACGATATCGTCGGTCTGCTCGAGGAGCGCTACAACCTGCTGCAGCTGCTCTCGGAGGCGCTGCGCAGCCCCGACCTGTACCTGCGTATCGGCCGCGAGATCGGCGACCCGCTGCTGCGGGACTGTTCGCTGGTGGCCACCACGTACGGGGTCGCCAACCGCAACCTCGGCACGGTGAGCGTTCTGGGGCCGACGCGCATGGACTACCAGACGGCGATCACCGCCGTGCGCGGCGCCGCAGTCACGCTCAGTTCGCTGCTCGAAGAGACCTGGTAGATGAAGCGCGACTATTACGACGTGCTGGGCGTCGGCCGCGACGCCGGCGACGCCGAGATCAAGAAGGCCTTCCGCGGGCTGGCGCGCCAGTTCCACCCCGACGTGAACCCCGACGACCCCGACGCCGAGGCGCGCTTCAAGGAGCTCGCCGAGGCCTACGAGGTGCTCTCCAACGACCAGTCGCGGGCGGCCTACGACCGCTACGGGTTCGACGGTCTGCGCGGCCAGGCCGTGCCCGACTTCTCGCAATTCGGCTTTGCCGATCTGTTCGGCGTGTTCTTCGGCGGCGACCCGTTCGGCTCGGTGCTGCGCGACGCCGGGGCCGGCGGGCCCTGGGGCGCCTCGGCCATGGCCGGGGCGCCGCGCGGCGACGACGTCGAAGTCGATGTCGAGCTCGACCTGGTCGAGGCGGTCTTCGGCGTGTCGCGCGACGTCGAGGTGCGCGCCGACGTGCCCTGCGAGACCTGCCGGGGCAGCGGCGCCAAGTCGGGGACCGGTCGCGAGAGCTGCCCGCAGTGCGGCGGTACCGGCCGCACGCGCGAGGTCAGCTCGCTGGGCGGCTTTGGCCAGTTCGTCCGCACCAGTACCTGCAGCGTGTGCCGGGGGCAGGGCACGATCGTGCGCGAGCCCTGCGAGTCGTGTCGCGGCACCGGCCGGCGGCGGGCCACCCGCACGGTGACGGTCGAGGTCCCGGCGGGCATCGCCCACGGGCAGCGGCTGCGGCTCACCGGCGAGGGCGGCGCCGGCGGCCCGGGCGCCCGGCCCGGCGATCTGTACGTGCTCGCTCGCGTGCGTCCCGACGCGCGCTTCGTGCGCGACGGCGACGATCTCGTCTACCGGCTCGACCTCACCATGGTCGACGCCGCGCTGGGCCTGAAGACCATCGTGCCGGCGCTCGACGGCGACATCGAGCTCAAGCTGCCGGCCGGCAGCCAGCCGGGCGACGTCAAGGTGTTTCGCAATCGCGGCGTGCCGGCGCTCCAGGGGTACGGCCGCGGCGATCTGCGCGTCGTGGCCAACGTCACGGTGCCGCGCCACTTGAGCGACGAGCAGCGCGAGCTTCTGCAGCGCTTCGAGGATCTGTCGACCGACAAGAACTACCAGCCCGACGAGGGTTTCCTCGACAAGCTGCGCGCCGCCTTCAGACAATGACCGCCGGGCCGTTCAGGCGCTGCACCCTCGAGGTCGCCGACGGGCGCTACGACGAAGTGGTCGGGGCCCTGCTCGACCTGGGCCTCGACGGCTGGCAGGAAAGCCTGCCGGTGGTGACTTTCTGGCTGACCGACGAGGCCTGGGATGCCGCGCAGCGCGGCGGCGCCCTGGCCGCGCTGCGGGGGCTCGGTCGCCTCTTCGTCGAGCCCGAAGAGGGCGGCTGGGAAGATCAGTGGCGCTCGTTCCACCATCCGGTCACGGTCGGCGCCGTGACGGTGCGGCCGCCGTGGTGGGCGCCGCAGCCCGACACCCTCGACGTCATCATCCACGTCGGCATGGCCTTCGGCACGGGCTCGCACCCGACCACGCGCCAGTGTCTGGCGGCGCTCGACGGCCTGCCGCGCGGCTCGCTGCTCGACGCCGGTACCGGCACGGGGGTGCTGGCGCTTTCGGCCATGCGGCTGGGGTTCGCGCCGGTGTTCGCCCTCGACAACGACCCGGCGGCGCTGGTGATCGCCGAAGCCAATGCGCGGCGCAACGGCCTGCGGCCGCTGCTGTTCGGCGCCGATGTGACCGACCCGGCGATCGAGCTGCCCGACGCCGAGGTCGTGGTCGCCAACATCGCACTGACGCCGATCGTGGCCCTGGGGTCGCGATATGCCGGCGCCCTCGCCGCCGGCGCCGCCCACCCGCACACCGTAGTGCTGGCCGGCCTGTTAAACGAACAGCTGGCACCGGCGCTCGCCGCCTTCGGCGGCTACCGCCGGCGGCATACCGACTCGGAGGGCGAGTGGAGCTGCCTCGTGCTCGAGGCGCCGCACCGATGACGGCGAGCCGACGCGATCGTCTCGGCGCTCCTGCCGACGATCGCCCCGGCGCCGCCGCTCACGATCGCGCCGGCGCCCCCGGTCACGATCGCGCCGGCGCCCCCGGTCACGATAGCGCCGGCTCCCGCGGGACAGCCGTGCCGCTGCGCGTCCACGCCGCCTTTACCGGCTGCAAAGTGAGTCAGGCCGACAGCGAAGCCGTGCTCGAGAGACTGGCCACTCGCGGCTGCCGGGCGGTCGGCGACCCCGCCGAGGCCGACGTGCAGGTCGTGCTGACCTGCGCGGTCACCGGCGAGGCGGAGCGCTCGTCGCGTCAGCTCGCCCGGCGGCTGGCCGCCCACGGTCGGCCGGTGGTCGTCGCCGGCTGCGCCGCGGCGCTGCGGCCCGAGCAGTTCGCCGGCGCGGGCGTGGCGCTGGCGCTGGCCGACGCCGGCCGGGCGGCCGGCGTCGAGGCGGTGGCACGCCGCGTGCTCGAAGCCGGCGGCGAACCGTGGGCGACCTTCGTAGGCGCCGGCGACCCGACCGCGGCGCCGGCCGGCGACGATCGCCCGAGCCCCATGGCGGCGCGAGGCATCGCCGCCGGCGGTCGCACGCGGTTCACCCTGAAGGTGCAGGACGGCTGCGCCGGACGCTGTTCGTACTGCGCGGTGCGCCTCGTGCGGGGACACCCCTGGAGCCTTGCCGCCGACAGCGCCGTCGAGCGCGCGCGGGCGGCCGTCGCGGCCGGCTGCGGTGAGATCGTGCTTTCCGGCATCGACGTGGGCGCCTATCGCGAACCGGCCGGCGGCGGTCTGGCGGCTCTCGTCGGGCGGCTCACGCGGCTGCCCGGCCTTGCCCGTCTGCGTCTGTCGTCGATCGAGCCCCGCCACCTCACGGCGGAGCTGATCGAGGCGCTCGCCGACCCGCTCGTGGCCCGTCATCTGCACGTGCCGCTGCAGTCGGCAGACGACGGCGTGCTGGCGGCCATGGGCCGCCCGTACACGTGGCGGCAGTACCAGGAGATCGTCGCCGGCGCTCGTCGGCGGCTGCCCGGTCTGGCCCTGTCGACCGATCTGATCGTGGGGTTCCCGACCGAAGACGACACGGCTTTTGCCCGCTCGCTTTCCGCCATCGGGCCGGGCGCCGGTCTGTTCGGCCGCGTACACGTCTTTTCGTACTCGCCGCGGGCCGGCACTCAGGCGGCGGCCCTGGCGCCGGCGCCGGCCGCCACGGTCAAAGCAAGGGCGCGGCTGGCGCGCGAGGCGGCGGCGGCCGCGCGCAGCGCGGCCGCCGCCGCCTCGCTCAACGCTCCGGCCCGGGTTCTGCTCGAGGAGTATCGCGACGGTGTATGGAGGGGGTACAGTTCGACCTACGTGCGCTACTACCTGAAGGGCGCGGGCGCTCGCGGCCGCATGGTCGGCGCAGTGGCCGAGGCCCTCTACAGAGACGGCGTGAAAGGACGGCTGGCATGATCCGCGTAGCGGGCGCGCTCGAGGAGCGCATCAAGGCCGACACCGTGGTGGCCCTGAAGGCCGGCGACAAGCAGCGCACCCAGGCGTTGCGACTGCTGACCGCGGCCCTCAAGAAAGAACGCATCGACGCCGGCAAGACGCCCGACGAAGCCGAGGAGATCGTCGTCTTGAAGCGCGAGCGCAAGCGCCGCCTCGAGGCGGCCGAGATCTACGCTGGCGCCGGCCGCGACGAGCTCGCCGCCCGGGAGCGCTACGAAGAGGAGCTCATCGTCGTCTACCTGCCGGCGGAGCTCGGCGACGACGAACTGGCGGCGATCGTCGACGAGACGATCGCCGAGACGGGCGCCGCCACGCCCCGCGACATGGGCAAGGTGATGGGCGCGGTCATGAAGAAGGTGGCGGGCCGCGCAGACGGCGGCCAGGTGAACCGGCTGGTGCGCAGTCGCCTGGGCGGCTGATGGCGCCGGGCAGCAGCGTCGGCCGGCGCGGCCGCGAGGAGACCATGACGCAGACCACGATCCAGCTTGGCGACAACGCCGAGGCCCTCGCCCTGGCGGGCGAGCACGACGCCAATCTCAGGGTGCTCGAACGCGAGCTGCGCTGCCAGGTGGCCCTGCGCGGCGATCAACTGCGGCTCTCCGGCGACGAGGCCGGCGTGGAGCAGGCGGCCGCCGTGGTCGGCGAGCTGCTGCTCGTGATCCGCGCCGGGCGGCCGATCGACGCGGCCGCCGTCGAGTCGCTCGTGCACATCGCGCTCAGCGAGAACGGCAAGCCGTCCGAGGTCTACGGCGACATCGTCTGGAGCCATCGCGGGCGCCAGATCGGGCCGCGCACGACCCACCAGAAGCAGTACGTCGACGCCATCCGCGCCAACACGATCACCTTCGGGATCGGTCCGGCCGGGACCGGCAAGACCTACCTGGCGGTAGCTGCCGCCGTCGAAGCCTTCTCGAACAAGCGCGTGGGGCGCATCATCCTCACGCGGCCGGCGGTCGAGGCGGGGGAGAGCCTGGGCTTTTTGCCGGGCACCGTCTCAGAGAAGGTCGACCCCTACTTCAGGCCGCTGTTCGACGCGCTCTACGACATGATGAGCGGCGACAAGCTGGCCGCCCTCGTCGAGAAGGGCGAGATCGAGATCGCGCCGCTGGCCTACATGCGCGGCCGCACGTTGAACGACTCCTTCATCATCTTAGACGAGGCGCAGAACACGACGCCCGAACAGATCAAGATGTTCCTCACGCGGCTGGGCTTCGGCTCGCTCATGGTCGTCACCGGCGACGTCACGCAGATCGACCTGCCGCGCGGCCGCCAGTCGGGTCTCGCCCTCGTGCCGGAGGTCCTCGGCGAGATCCCCGACATCTCGTTTGTGACCTTCGATCAGCGCGACGTCGTGCGCCACAAGCTCGTGCAGCGCATCGTGGCCGCCTACAAGGAGTACGGCGAGCGCGCCGAGAGCCGGCGCGACCCCGGCGGCCGGCGGTGAGCGCGCTCAGCGTCGAGGTCGTCAATCTGACGCGCCTGACGGTCGACCCCGCGGCGGTCGCTGTGCTCGTCGCCGGCGTGCTCGGCGGCGAGGGCGTGACGTCGGGAGAGCTGGGCGTGCGGTTCGTCGGCGCGCGCCGCATGCGGGCGCTCAACCGCGAGTACCTGGGTCACGACGAGGTCACCGACGTGCTGGCGTTCCCGCTCGAGGACGGCGACGAGAACCCCCGCGACACCGGCCCCCGCGAAGAGAGCCCCCGCGAAGAGAGCCCCCGCGCCGGGAGCCCCGGCGACAAGAGCCGCGGCGCCGGCGACGAGTCGGCGAGCGCCGTGCCGCGCCTGCTCGGCGATGTCGTCGTGTGCCCGCTGCGCGCCGCGGCCCAGGCGCGGGCGGCCGGCACGCCGCTGGCCGGCGAGATCGCCCTGCTGCTCGTGCACGGCACGCTGCACGTGCTCGGCTACGACCACGAGACCGACGCCGGAGAGATGGCCCTGCGCCAGGCGCGCCATCTCGCCGACGCGAGCTGGGAGCGCCTGCTTGGCCAAGACTGACGGCAGCCGCAGCTCGCTGGTGCAGAGCTTCAACTACGCCTTCGAGGGGATCATTCATGTCGTCCGCACGCAGCGGAACATGAAGATCGAAGTGGGCCTCGCGATCTTCGTGCTGGTCGCTGCCTTCTTCTTCAGTCTCGGCCCCCTGAGCATCGTGGCGCTGTTCGTGGCGATCTCGTTCGTGTTCATCACCGAGATGCTGAACACCGCTCTTGAGTATGCGATCGACATCTTCACGTCGCGCTACGACCCGCGCGCCAAGCTCGCCAAGGACATCGCCGCCGGAGCGGTGCTCGTGGCCACGCTCAACGCGCTGGCCGTCGCCTACCTGGTGTTCTACGACAGGGTCACCGGCGTGCCCTACACGGTCCTGACCAAGGTGCGCCAGACGCCGATCGACGTGGCCGCGATCACCGTCTTCTTGCTCCTGGTCGTGGTGATCGCCGTGAAGGCCGTCACCGGGCGTGGCACGCCCCTGCGCGGCGGCCTGCCCAGCGGCCACGCCGCCGTCGCCTTCGGCGGCTGGGTGGCGATCACATTCATCGCCTCGGGCACGCCGTTCGACCTGCCGATCTCGGTGGTCGCCCTGGTCATGGCCGTGCTCACCGCCCAGAGCCGCGTGCAGGCCGGCATTCACACCTGGCTCGAGGTGACGCTCGGCGGACTGCTCGGCGCTGGGCTGACGGTGCTCGTCTTTCGGCTGTTCTATCCGTTGTACTAGGGATCGAGGAGGACATGGAGGACACGATCGTCGGTCGCGCGGCCGGCGACGCGGAGCGCCGGCTCTGGCTGCAGGCCAAGGCTGCCGCCGCCCAGGCATATGCACCCTACTCGGGGTGGCGCGTCGGGGCGGCGCTGGCGAGCGCCGCCGGGGCGGCGTTTCGCGGCGTGAACGTCGAGAACGCCTCGTATCCGGTCGGTCTGTGCGCCGAGCGCGCCGCCCTGGCCGCCGCCGTCACGGCCGGCGAGCGCCTCTTTACGGCGCTGGCCGTCGCCACCGACTCAGGCGCGCCGATCCTGCCCTGCGGCGCCTGCCTGCAGGCTCTGGCCGAGTTCGGCGAGATCGACATCGTCGTGAGCTCGGCGGCGCCCGACGCCGCCCTCCGCGGGCAGCGCGCCGACGAGCTCGCCGGCCTGCGTGTCGTTAAGCTCCGCGATCTGCTGCGCACACCGTTTCGACTGCCGCGCCCGGCGCCATGAGCGCCGCGCTGTTTCGTTCGGGTTTCGTCGCTGTTCTCGGCCGCCCCAACGTCGGCAAGTCGACGCTCGTCAATCGGCTCGTCGGACGCAAGGTCAGCATCGTGTCGGACCATCCGCAGACGACGCGGCGCCGCATCAGCGGCGTGGTCACCGGCGCGGGCTACCAGCTCGTGCTGCTCGATCTGCCGGGTTTTCAGCGGCCCTTCGACTCGCTCACGCGTCGCATGCAGGCCACGGTCGACTCCACCCTGGCCGAGGTCGACGCCTCGCTGTTCATGCTCAACGCCGCCGAGGCGCCGGGCGGCGGCGACCGCTACATCGCCCAGGCGGTCGCCTCGGCCCGCACGCCGTACGTCGCCGTCCTGAACAAGATCGACGTCGTCAGCCGCCAGGTCCTGGCGGCGCGCCGGGCGGCGGCCGAGGAGCTGCTCGGCGGGGGAGAGGTGCGGCCGATCAGCGCGCTGCGCGGCGACGGTCTCGCCGAGATCGTCGAGGTGCTGGTGGCCGCCATGCCCGAGGGTCCGGTCTACTTTCCCGAGGGTGAGGTCTCCGACCAGCCCCTCGAGCTGCTGGTCGCCGAGCTCATCCGCGAGCAGGCGTTGCGCGTCACCCGCGAGGAGGTGCCGCACGCGGTCGCGGTAGAGGTCGAGTCGATCACGGAGCGCCCCGGCGACTCGCTGGTCGAGATCGAGGCCCATCTCATCGTCGAGCACGAGTCCCAGAAGGCGATCCTCATCGGCAAGGGCGGGAGCGTCGTGAAGGCCATCGGCAGCGGGGCGCGCGGCGAGATCGAAACGGTGCTCGGCGCCCGTGTCTTTCTGGGGTTGCGCGTCAAGGTGCGCAAGCACTGGCGGCGCGACGACCGCTATCTCGACCAACTGCTCTGACGCCCGGCGCCGCCCGGCGCGGCGTCGGCGGGCCGCTTTGATATACTCGGGCCGATGGCGGGCGCGGCCGGCGCGGCCGAAAGCACGAAAAAGGGACGGCTGCCCGGTGCACGCTGAAGAACTCGCCAAGACGATCGACCACACGCTCCTGCTGCCCGACGCCTCGCGGCACGACATCGAGCGGCTCTGCGAGCAGGCTGCCCAGTTCCATTTTGCCGCCGTCTGCGTGCTGCCCCACTGGGTGCAGCTCTGCGCCCGGCTGCTGGTCGATTCCGACGTCAAGGTGTGCACGGTGGTCGGCTTTCCCTTCGGCGCCGACGGCATGCGCTCGAAGGTCGTCGCCGCCGAAGAAGCGGTGACCCACGGCGCCGACGAGATCGACGTCGTGATGTGCGTGCCGGCGATGCTTTCCGGCGATTTCACCTACGTGCGCGACGAGCTCACCGGCGTAGTGCGTGCGGTACGCATGGCCGGCGTCAACAACGGCCGTGGCCTCGTGCTCGTCAAGGTCATCGTCGAGACCTGCTATCTGTCCAACAAGCTCATGAAGATGGCCTGCCGGATCGTCGAAGACTCAGGCGCCGACTTCGTCAAGACCTCAACCGGGCTCGGCCCCGAGGGCGCCACGGTCCACGACGTCGAGCTGCTGCGCGAAGCTCTCAGCGAGCGTGTCGCCGTCAAGGCCTCGGGTGGCGTGCGCACCTACGGCGACGTGCTGCGGCTGATCAACGCCGGCGCGGCGCGCATCGGCACCAGCGCCGGCGACCAGATCATGCGCGAGTTCTTCGCCGCTCAAGAGACCGGCTGAGCGCCGTCGTCGCCGGCGCTAACGGCCTTCCCCGAGCTGCGAAGAGAATAGAATGACGCGCGGCAGACTCATGGGTACCCGCTCAGACACGCCGCTTGAAACCGCCCCCCGGCGCGCCGGTCGTCGCGCCCTTGCCGCCGTGGCCGCCCTGCCCGCCGCGATCGGTTGGACCGGCGTCGTGGTGTCCGCCATCTTAGTGGTGGCCGCCTATCTGCGGCTGAAGGGCATCAGCTGGGGTCTGCCCTACAGTTACCAGAACCCCGACGAGAAGGTCGTGCTCCTGGGGGCCTTCCGCATTGCCCGCGGCCACCCCAACCCCGAGTTCTTCTACTACCCGTCGATGCTGTTCTACATGATCGGCACGGTCACCTGGGCCGTGAGCAAGTTCTACGCTCCTCACGGCGCCACGCTGATCTCGCCGGTCACCTTTGTCACCGACCCCACCCCGTACTACCTCATCGGGCGCGCCGTGGTAGTCGCCTGCGGCGTGACATCGGTGTATCTGGTCTACCGTCTCGGCAAACAGGCCTTCTCGCGGCCGGTGGGTCTGCTGGCGGCGCTGTTCCTGGCGGTCGAGCCGCTGCACGTGCGTTACTCGCACGTGGCCGTCACCGACGTGCCGGCCACCATGTTCGGCCTGCTCGCGCTGCTTCTGTTCGTGCGGGCGGCGCAGCGGCGCGAGGTCCGCACCCTGCTCCTGGGCGCCCTGGCCGCCGGTCTTGCCACCGGCACGAAGTACAACCTGGGCATGCTCTTCTTGCCGGGCGCGATCGCCTGCTGGTATGTCTATCGCGACCAGCCGGACATGATCCGGGCCCGCGATCTGGCTGTCCGATCGCTGCGCCGTGTCGCCCTGCCGATGTTCGTTGCCTTTCTGGTCAGCACGCCTTTCGCGGTGCTCGACCCGGTGCGCTTCCTCGGCAACTTCTACCGCCAGAACCAGATCGTCGCCCACGGCTGGCTGGGCTTCGAGAACGTGCACAACGGCTACTGGTTCAACCTGAGCGTCAATCTGGCCGGCTCGCTCGGGGCCGTGCTGCTCGGGCTGGGCTTGGCCGGTCTCGTGCTGGCGCTCGTCAAGCGCACCCGCGCCGACCTCATCCTCGTGCCCTACGTGGTCGTCTACTATCTCTACGTCAGCTCCTGGCACGAGCTCATGGACCGCTACCTGCTGCCCATCGTGCCGCTGCTGATCGTGCTCGCCGTGCGTGCGTGCGTGGCGCTGGCCGCGGTGCCCGTGGTCCGCCGCCGCGCCGTGGTCGTGACCGTCGCGGCCGGACTGCTCCTGGGGGCGATCGTGCTGCCGGCGCGAGCCTCGATCAACTACTCGCGCTCACTCCAGGGCACCGACGTGCGCACGGTCGCCAAGGCGTGGCTCGAACAGCATCTGCCGGCTAATGCGGTGATCGCCATGGAGCCGTATGGGCCGCCGCTGGTGCCGCGCTTCGACCTGCGCTTCTATGCCGAGGCCAGGTTGACCACGCCGAGCTACGTGATCTACCGTCTGCCTCTGCCCTTGCCGGGAGCCAGCGATCCCAAGGCGCGACTGCGGTTTCTCGTGGAGCACGATGTCGGTTACGTAGTGCTGAGCTCCGACGTCGACAGCCGGGTGCTGGCGGCGCGGGCGACCTACCCCGTGCAGGTCGCCTTTTACGAAGAGCTCAGCCGCCACGGACGGCTCATGGCGACCTTCGCGCCGCGGCCCGGCGAGCGCGGCCCGGTGATCACGGTCTACCGGCTGCCGCCGACTCTCACGCTGGCTTCGCTGCGCCACTCGCGCGTCTGAGTGCGGCCGGTCGGCCGCTGCTCGGCGCCAACCCTGCTGCGGGCGCTCACCTGATCGCGAGGTAGCTGCCAAAGCCCACCGGTATGGGCAGCCAGAAGTTGATCAGCCGGTAGACGAGCACCACCGCGACCGCCTCGGGCGAAGGCACATCGAAGCTCACCAGCAGCGTGATCAGCAGGCCTTCGACGGCGCCCAGGCCGCCGGGGGTAGGCGCCAGGCTGCCCACCGCGTTGGCCACGGCGTAGCTCACCGTGAGCGCCGCCAGGGGGACGTGGTACCCCAGGGCGAGGAAGACGAGGTAGAGGCAGAGCAGGTCGAAGATCCAGAACATGCAGGAGTAGGCGATCGCCGTGCGCTTGGCGCCGCGGTGCGTGCTCATGTGGCGCATGCCGGCGAACAGGCTGTCGAGCCATTCGTCGATGTTCTCGGGCCGGATGCGCTCGCGCCGCGCGACGCGGTTGATGAGGGCGGCGATCTGCGACACGCGGCGCCGCATCTTGGCCCTGTGATGGTACAGATACAGCCCGTAGCCGGTCAGCCACAGCAGGGCCGCGATCAGCAGCAGCGCGAGCCCGTAGCTCCAGGGCTGCAGCCGGCCGCTCGACACGACCGACACGAGGGCCACCAGGAACATCGCCCAGAGCACGACGTAGGTAAAGAAGTTCTGGGCGGCGATCGCCACGAAGATCAGCCCGTGCGGCGCCTCGCGTTTGCGCAGCGCGTTGTAGCTCACCACCATGCCGGCCGCGCCGCCGGCGCCGAACAGATGGCTGAACGACAGGCCGGCCAGGACGATGTTCATGACGGCGCGGAAGGCCACGCGGATGTCGACCACGCGCAGGATGTGGCGAAAGAGGTCGGCGTAGCCGACCAGCGACACGGCCTCGGCCACGATCGCCACCAGCAGCAGCGGCCAGCGCGCCCGGCGCAACAGGCCCAGGGCCCGTTCGGGACCCACGAGGCGGGGGAGCAGCAGGTACAAAACGACGACGATCAGAAGAAAGAAGATGATCCTGCGCAGCGCCTTGATCTTGTGCCTCCCGCCGCCGTGCCCGCCGCTGCCGGTGTGCGGTCTTCGCGCCTAGTAGAGGAACATCGGCTTGCCGAGCATGTCGCGCACCTTGGGCCGGTACTCCTGGGCGTCGTAGAGCTCGGTGACGTCGATCTTGCGCTGGCCGCCGGCGACCGTGTCGAGCGGCACCGAGGTGTAGCTGCCGCCCTGCAGGGCGACGAGCCGGCCGGTGTGGCCCTGGACGAGCTCGTCGAGGGCGAGGGTGCCGTACGCGGTGGCCACCATGCGGTCGAGTGTGTCGGGGGCCCCGGAGCGGATCACGTAGCCGAGCTGCTGAAACATGACATTGGTGGCGGTGAGGCGCTTGATCTCCTGGGAGACCGCGAGGCCGATGCCGCCCAGCTTGCGGTGGCCGAAGGCGTCGGCCTCACCGGCCTCGGTGATGTCGCCGCCCTCGGGCACGGCGCCCTCGGAGATCGTCACCATCGAGTAGTGCGAAGGGTTGCCCTCGCGGTCGGCGGCCAGAAAACCGGCGAGCCGCTCCATGTCGAAGGGCACCTCGGGGATGATGGCGCGGTCGACGGCGGCCAGATAGGCGGCGTAAAGGCTCGTCCCGCCGGAGTGGCGCCCGAACAGCTCGATGATACCGATGCGCTCGTGCGAGCCCAGCGCGGTGCGGAAGTTGGTGATCATCTCGACCGAGCGCGTGATCGTGGTCGAAAAGCCGATGCAGTAGTCGGTGCCCAGCACGTCGTTGTCCATCGTCTTGGGGATGGCCACCGCGGGAAACCCCTCGCGGCTGAGGCGCTCGGCGAACGACAGGGTGTCTTCACCGCCGATCGGGATGATGGCGTCGAGCTCGAGGTGACCCAGCACGCGCACGGCGTGGGCGGTGACGTCGACCTTGCCGTCGTCGCGCGCCAGGCGATCGGTGGCGCGCACGAACGCCGGCACGTCGCCGGCCTTGACCGCGACCGGGTTGGTGCGCGAGCTGTGCAGCACCGTGCCGCCTGTGCGGTCGATGCGACGCACGGCCTCGCGGTCGAGGGCCACGGTGTAGCGCGCCGCCGTCGATGGGTCGTCGGGGTCGATGTTGACGACGCTGGCCCAGCCGCGGCGCAGGCCGACGACGTCGATGCCGTGGTCGGCCGCCCGGCCGACGACCGCCTTGATCGCCACGTTCAGACCGGGGACGTCGCCGCCGCCCGTAAGAATGCCGATCCGCCGTACGTTCGCCATGATTCCTCCAGAAGGTGGGGGAGTGGTGTGCGCCCCGCTTTGCCGTCTCTGCGTGCCGCTGTCTTTTTCGCGTCGCAGCTCTTATGTTCGCAGCCCGAGCGAATCTATCACGATGGGCGGCGGCGCGCGGCGGGTATCCTGGGGAGCGAGATGGATACCGAGCCGAACCCGAAGGCGACAGCGGCAGACGGCACACGTGCGGGAGACGGCGCCGGCGCCGCGCCCGGCGCTCGCATGGCGCTCGGGGCCGGCACGGCGCGTACCGCGAACTACGACGGCCTGTTTGCTCGGCTGTACGACGCCGTCATGTGGCCGGCCGAGAAGCTGTTCGTGGGGCGCTGGCGGCGGCGCCTGTACGGCGCCGCCGCCAGCGCCCCGGGCGCGCCCGTGCTCGAGATCGGCGCTGGCACCGGCGCGGGCTTTCGCTTCTATGCGCCGGGCACTGAGGTCGTGGCCGTGGAGCCGTCGGCGGCGATGGCGGCGCGGGCCAGGGCCCGCGCCCGCGCCGCCGCCGATGTCACGTTCGTGGCCGCCAGTGTCGAGGATCTGCCGTTCGCCGACGGATCGTTCGAGTGCGCCATCGCCGCGCTCACCTGGTGCAGCGTCGCCGATCCGCCGGCCGGCTTGGCCGAGGTGCGCAGGGTCCTGCGCCCGCACGGGCGTCTGCTGCTGTTGGAACACGTGCACCTCGCCTGGCAGCCCGGCCGGCGGCTGCAAAGCCTGGCGGCGCCCGCCTGGCGGCGCGCCGCCCAGGGCTGCAGGCTCGACCAGGATACGGTCGGCCTGCTCGAGGCGGCCGGGTTCACGGTGCAGCGGCGTCGGGACCACCTCTGGGGCTGGATCGTGGAACTCGAGGCGCGCCGCTAGGCTCGCACAGAGCGGTTCGGGTTGCCCGAGCGCTCGAATTGTGGTCTACTACGCCACCAGCGACCGACAAGCGCTGCGGTTCCCCCCTCATCCTCCCTTTCCTTTGCTCTTCGAGCACACCTGCGACGTGTGCCGGGCAGGTGCGGGCCGTGGGGGGGTCCGACAGCGCGGCCAGGTCCGACGGCACAGGTCAGTCCGCTGCCGCCGGACACACGACGTCGAAGGGACCACGTGACCGGATGGCAGAAGACAATCCTCGCACTCCTCATCATCATCAGCGCACTTTCGATCCCCTCAGCCTTCTTTCTCGCCTCTCCTAGCCAGGCTCGCGCCGCGAGCCTCGATGCCCGCCTGACCCACACCCGCCGCGAGCTGCGCCATGCCCGCATGGCGCTGCGCCACGACCGTCTCGCCTACGCGGCGGCGCTGGCGGCAACGTCGGCGGCCCCGAGCGCCGCGCCCACAACCTCGGCGGCCCTGCCCGCGGCGGTACCCGCCGGCGCAGCAGCGGCCTCACCGCTACCGGTGCCCGCGACGGCGTCTGCCGCGAACCTGGTCCGCCTGCTGCGCGCCGTGCGCGGCGAGCAGCATCGGGTGCGCGCCCTGACCACCCTGGTCGGCCGGCTGCGGCACGAGCTCGTTCTGCGCCGGGCGGCGGCGCACGGCGACTGGATGCCGATCGTGCGCGAGGCGGCGCACCGCAATCGCATCAGCGCGACCGGCCTGCGACGGCTCATGTCGCTCGAATCGGGTGGTCGCGCCCACGCCGAGAACGGCAGCTTCCACGGCCTCTACCAATACTGCTGGTCGACGTGGCGGGCCGCCTGGAACCCCTGGCGCGGGTCGTCGCTGTACGACGGCGAAGCGCAGATCCGCGCCACCGCGCTGGCTATCCGCCGGGGCATGGGCCGGCAGATGTGGCCCAACACCTACCCGCGCGCCTTCTAGGAGCGGCGTGGCCAGACGGGGCGGCGGCGGAGTGCTCGTACGAGCACTCCGCCGCCGCCCCGGCCATGTCTAGCTCAGGCTCATGATGTAGCGTTCGGCCGAGGCTGCGGCGGTCGAGCCCTCGGCCACCGCGGTGGCGATCATCTTGACCTTGCCGGGGTACTGGGCAAAGTCGCCGGCGGCGAACAGCCCCGGGGTGGCGGTCTCCATGGCCGAGCCTACGGGCAGCTTCGAACCGTCGATGCCGAGCTCCCAGAGCTCGACGCCGCGCAGCTCGGGCACCTGGCCGATGCTCACCATGAGCAGGTCGGCGCGACACTCCACCGTGGTCTCGTCGGCCAGCGCCACGATCACGCGCTCCAGGCGCTCCAGACCGACCAACTCGACGATCTCGCCGTTGGTGATCAGCCTGATATCGGCTTCGGCCAGGCGCTGCTGGGAGAACGCATAGGCGCTGAAGGCCTCGCGGCGGTGGACGATAGTCACGTCCTCGGCCACCGTACGCAACGAGAGCGCCGTGTCCAGCGCCGAGTCGCCGCCGCCGACGACCACCACGTGCCGAGCCTCGATCTCGTCGATCGGCGGCAGCCGGTAGGCGAGCCCCTTGCCCGCGAAGCGCTCCTCGTCGGCCAGCCCGAGCCGGCGCGGCATGAAGCGCCCCAGGCCGAGGGCGAGCACGAGGGTCCTGGCTCTGATCTCGCCGCCGTCGCTGTCGCTGGCGCTGTCGCCGTTCGCCTCGCTGCCGCCGCCGTTTGCCTCGCTGTCGCCGTTTGCCTCGCCGCCACCCGAGTGGGCGCCGTTGCCGGTACGAATCACGAAGTCGTCGCCGTCGCGGCTTACGAACTGCACCGGCCGCCACTCGAACAGGTCGGCGCCGAAGCGGCCGGCCTGCTCGGCCAGCCGCAAGGCGATGTCGCCCGAGGCGATCTCGGCGTGCGCCGGAAAGTTGGTCACCGGTTTGGTGGGGTAGAGGTTGATGAGCTGACCGCCGAAGGCCTCGGCCTCCAGGACCGCGGTCGAAAGCCCGCGCATACCGCCGTACATCGCTGTCGACAGGCCCGCCGGTCCGCCGCCGATCACCGCGAGGTCGTAACGTGCCATCG
>Ga0182014_10001511_pt1 | contig 31002 bp, 23 predicted proteins | sample 612S2DmetaG_FD_120489 | JGI IMG/M metagenome (GOLD analysis project Ga0182014, IMG submission 120489) | Permafrost microbial communities from Stordalen Mire, Sweden - 612S2D metaG | ecosystem: Environmental > Terrestrial > Soil > Wetlands > Permafrost | place: Sweden: Stordalen | collected... | reverse complement strand
TCCCGCCGGCGTTTAGCGTGCCCGTCCCTAGCACCGTCGTGCCGTACTGGAAGGTTACCGTGCCGGTAGGTACATTTTTGCCGGCTCCGTTCACCTGAGCCGTTAGAACTACCTGTTGCCCGAGGCTCGACGGATTTTGACTCGAACTAAGAGTCGCGTTCTCTTCCGTGCAGTGGGTAGTGCCGGGGTAAGCTTCCACGATCGGCACATCCTTAGAAGGGATATCGGTTGACTGCCAGCTCGATAGCACGAGGCTGTTGTTGAGGGTAGACGAGTACTCAACAAAATACGAACCTACGTCGCCCGACAGCGGCGAGTTTACGTGGAAAACCTGCACGCCCGTAGAACATTGGTTGTTGAACTCGCTGAGCTCGACCGACTTGAGACTCCACTGGCTTCTCGTGATCCAGTGCAGGGTTTGAGTCGCCAGTTGGAAGGCCATCTGCCATTGCGTGATGTCCTGGGCGACGGTGTGCAAAGCAGAAAAAGCGTAGCTGAGTTCGTCGTCTTGGGGCACGTACTCGCTCGACAAAATTCCGGCTTTCGCGAAACGCGTTAGCGAATCCTCCGCAGGCAGCGCCAGAATTTGGCTCGGAGTGTAGACAGCAAGAAGAGCAGTCAGATAATTGATTGAACGTTGATAGCCGTTATTCGTCAGCGCCATATAGGGTAGGGACGAGCCTTCGCGGATCACGAGGTTATGGTTGAGGTTCTCAATCGTCGCGCATGCGCCGGTGGCATCGCAAACAACATACTGCACGAGGGCTCCGAAGGGGCCGGCGACTTGAACGCTCTGCGTGTTAGCGACCGCCTCCGCTGTGGTGGCAGAAGTGTCCAGAAGATATTGAACAAACTGTAGCCCATTCACCGCAGGCGCGTCGCTGCCCTGCGGAAGCAGGGTATTTGGATTGGAGAGCAGAGTGACGGACACGCCCATTTCATTCATCCCTTCCCAGGGAAACTCCAGGCCAATTGGAGTGAGCGTCAGGCTCATATATTGCGAGGTCCACTGCAGCGGAGTCAGCGGCGGGCTGACGAACGCAGATGTTTTAAGCACGTCCCGCTTGTTGATATACATGAGACCGGTGCCGGTACTCCAGTCCATATTCGCGGCAACCACTTGGTCGCGGCTCTGCGGTAAGAAAAGCGTTGTGCATGGATAGGCAAGACCGGGCAAGACCAGAAGAGAAACAGATATTAGGAAGACAAACTTCTTAATACGGGTCAGTAAAAACATATGTCCCTCATTTCCTAAGGCAGCCAGATGTGGCCTCCGTAGCAAGACTAAGCAAAAAACAAGTCTCCGAGTGAAGGTAGCGCACTCGGTTGAAGGCGCGGACACGCCATTATCGTCGTCTTGGATTCGTCTCGCAATGCCAGCTCGGCAACGAACCCCGGCGCCGATTACGGGGGCGTCATTTCGCACGTGGAATCCGATTCGACTGCAAGTTATGCCTGATATTTGTTAATAGAATGTGACAGTTTCTCGACGGGAATATGAATTTTGCGTAAGTGCCCCAGCATGGGGCATTTCCGGGTAGGACTTGCTGTAGGATGAAACCTGGCGATTAACGGGCACAGTGCAATTGCATTTTACTGAGGGAAATGAGGCAGGGACGACAATGAAATTAAATGAGATAAAGACGAAGATCGCAGCAGGCATAGTAGGGTTGCTGGGCACGGTGGCGTGGGCTTCGCCCATCACCCCCGTGGCTCGAACCGTGATTCCCTCGGAAGTTCAGCAGATAATTTCCGTGGACTACCGCACCGTGAAAAGCTCCGATCCCGCGTTGGCCTTGAAAACGCAAGTGCAGCCGGATGATTTGAAAGTGTTCGAGAGAGCGCTGAGAGGCCTTGATATCAATCCGGACCGGGATCTGGACAATCTGACCTTTGCGTCGTTTCGCAGCGGTAAGCTGGGGCTGAAAATGATAGAGGTGGCTTCGGGATCGTTCTCCTCGAAGACAGTGCTCAAGAAATTGCAAGCTGTGAAGTCCGTGAAGTATCACGATTCCGTTCTCTACCCTGTGTCCAAGGAAATGTCTGTGACGTTTCTCGACGACAGCACCCTGCTGCTCGGCGAAGATGGGGCTGTGAGAGCCGCGCTGAACGTGCGCGACGACGATGCCCCTGACTTGGACTCCAATCGGCAGGTTACGCACATGATCTTATCCGTGGAAAAGGCTCCTGTCTGGAGCGTGCTCGACCGGCGGGGTACACAAGATATGCTGCTCTTGGTGCTGGGGGACAAGAGGAAGTTACCTGACTTCGACAGCATTAGCAATCGGGTAGTGGGTTCGCACTGCGCGCTTACTTTTAAACAGGGAGTCAAGTTCCGCATGGATGTGTTGACCTCGGATGCCGGGACTTCCTCGCAGCTGTCAGCGCTGCTGAAGATGGGCATACTTTACAAAAGACTCACCGCCGCTCCGGGGCAGAAACTCGCGCTGGAAAACATGAAGGTGAACTCCGACAGATTAGATCTCCAAATGCATTTCAAGGCTGACCCGAGGCAGTTGCAAGACTTGCTGCACGCGCAGTTCTTTGCCGCTGTCAACCCCCCATCGAAAGAGCAGGAGCAAATGCATCAGTGATGCACGAGGTGGTCTGGCTTCGCCGACGCTCTCGCTGTCGACGAGCTACTGGTTCTAAATCAACCTGTGCACAGCCAGTGGGCGCGATGGTCGATGTCCAGTCAGCGTGTCGAAGTCTGCGTTAGCGGAAGGCAGTCTCCTACGGCATTTGTTGCCCGATACTGCCGGCTAGTTCGCTTCCGCTGCCTGCCAGAACCAGGAAGCCAGAATCGCTGGAAGTGAGGTAGATGACTTGCCAGTCCACTGTTCCGACCGAAGATGCCAAAACCCTCCCGTTCGGGCTCACCACGTAATGACCCGAGATAGGTCCTTTTTGAGCCCTCTGCCCGCCCCGGTTCACAAAGTAGTTGGTGAATGTCAAGTTGACACTTCCGTCGAAGGTAATGACGCCGACGCGATCAATTAAAGGCGGAATTTGCGAGTCATACCCGAACATGTAAAAGGCGTATTGTCCGTTCAAGGCGGCGGCGGAGAAGGCGCCGCTTTGCTGTTGGTCCATCCTGCCATCTTCTGCCCGATTCGGAGTACTAACCAGGAAGAAGGCCTGCGAAGAATTTACCAACCAGGCGATCACCGGGATCGGGCGTAAACCTTGGGGATGCAGGGTTATGGTGGCGCGCCCTTCGGCGTCAACATCGTATGTTCCAGTGAGCGGCACATTTGATACGGGCGTGCCATTCTGCACCGAATCGTAGGTACCGCTGACAATATTTCCGTTGCCATCACTGGCGAACGCCCCCGCGCTGTTTACGCCAAAAAGGTGGTCCAAGGTGTCCCCGCTGCTGCTGAAGGCAAATCCGTTGTTCAGGCTGGCATTGCTGAAAGGGGCACCGCTCTGCGCATCAGCCCGGCCGCCGCCCAGAGGGCCGGGATCGGCCTCCAGGAATTTCATGGTGCTGGAATCAATCACGTAGTAAATGTAACTGGATTTATTGCCTGCATCGTCCGTAACAGTCGCTGTTCCTCTCCCCCTGACGTCGGGCGCTGTCATCGAGCCTGATATGCGGGAAGAACCTGGCACCCCAGCCCGCACCACGTCCTCCTTGCCACTGATCGAACCGCTCTGTACGGTCATGCTGCCCACGTTGGAAACCGATCCTAGCGCCGTACTGTTGGGACGAGAGGAGTGAAAGTGGAAAATAAATGTTCCGCTGGGAGCTGCGGAAAACGCCGTGGTGCTCTGTGACACCACCACACCGGCTCCGTTCGCGAATGAGTCAAATTCGATTATGTAGAAGGAAGAACTGGAAATGAGGGTGATTGCGAGCTGAATTTTCCCACGGGGAAGGTTGAGCGTCATCATCCCGGTGCCATCCTTGGCGATGTCGTAGCTCCCCGTAACCTGCCCGCTGGAAAGAACAGAATTCTGCACAAAGTCGTCCATCCCGCCAGTGATATTTCCATTACCGTCAGCCAGGAACGTCCCTGCTTCCTGGTAAGCTCCGGCGCTGCCAGCCAAGTTGGAGTTCCCGTCGAGCGTGTACATGTAATTTCCATTCAGACTGGCATTCGTAAAAACCTTTTGAGAAGGGGAATTACCGCTCCCACAACCGGCGATAAAACACAAGACGGCGATTGCGGCCACGAACTGCACCGCTCGATTGGCGGGTAGTGATCGCGACCTGGCAAAACCGGTCAACCTAGGAGGGACAATATTCACGAGAAAACAGGCTCCCAATGGCCAAGTCGGCGTTTAATCAGTTCGCTTGGTGCAAACTGGAAAGTTCGAATTGCCGCTTTACACTTCGGCAAAAGAAGGCCGCCTGCAGTCGATCTTCCGCGATTGCGGCAGGGGAGCAGTGCGCAGGCACAACCTGCGGCGTTCCGTACGAACCGCCTTATTGTAACGGATCGAAGCGGGAATTGTCGCGCAGAAAATCGTTGCAATTGGAAACGGCAGCGCTTAGCGCTGCCGGGGTACGAGAGGCATGTCTCCAACCACGCTCGTCCGTGATTTGTCACGGCTTAAATACTTTACGAACTTCGGGACGACGCAGATCTAGCAGCTAGTTGACGTCGAGTAAGCATCCCAACAGCAATGAGCCCGCTCCCAAACAGAGTCAAAGTCCCGGGTTCTGGGGCCACCGCGAAATTCGAATTGCCGCCGCTGTCTTTGAAGGTGATCCTCCCGTGGCCGGGAGTCCCGTGTTGCACACCAGCCGCATCAATGGTGGTTAGCTGAACCGTCGCTCCGTTGATGTTGTCGATGGTCATGAACCCGCCTCCGGAGAGGGGTATCTTCAGGGTCCCATCCATGATGACGCCCGAGAACACCCAAGTATCAGTGCCGACCTCCGTCCATGATGCAGAACTGAACTGGCCCTTGAACACAACACCGTCTAGGAAGGCTGCTTTAAAGCTTCCGCCCGCGTTAAAAGTGGCGCTGCCAGACGTTGTACCCACAGTACCCGTCATCAAAGTGCCCGTAGTTAAGGTCAGAGATCCCAAGTCAGCCCCGAACTGATTACTGACGCCGAAAACACTCAACCCGGTGAGTGACGTCAGCATACCCGGGTCTGGATGACCGCCTCCGTCACTGGTAATCCCCAGATCGAGAACCTGATTCATCTGGTTGTAGGTAAAAGTGCCGTCGGTATCCCCAATAACTACGTTGTCCTGGGCTAAAGCAACCAACGGAAGAAACATCACCACTGCGGCGAACACCAGAAGTCTTGTAAGCTTCACTGCGCGCCTCCATCGCAGAGCATATTATGCAGAAAGTCCTTAAAAGCTGCGATGGCGCGAGTATAGAGTCCCTGCACTACCATTTCGTGACTGAATGATGAATAGTGCGTTAATTTTGGGGGAGAAATGTGGAAAAACGAGCTGCCCGCTGGAACAGCGCTACTCAAGAACGAATCTGGGCAGCCTGTTCCCAGGGAGTAACGACCATGGAACTCCTAAGCTAACCCCCTTGCTCTTGGAGTCCGGAACTGCGGTCCTAGCCGCGCAATTGCTCGAGCAACTTCTTCACATCGTCCGCCTTTGCATAGTGGGGATCGAGCTTCAGCACTCGCTCCAACTGCTGCCGGGCAAGGACAGGCTGGCCGTCCCTCTGGTAGGCCAGCCCTAGATGGAAGTGCAGGGTAGGATTGTCGGGGGAGCGGCCTTTCTCGCTCAATGCAAGACCCTGACGAAAAGAGTCAATCGCTGACTTGTAGGCCCCTTTCTGGTAGAGCACCCATCCGAGAGTGTCGGCCACGTTGGGAGAATCGGGCAAATTGCGACGCGCGTTCTGAGCCAGAGAAAGCGCCACATCCAGGTTGCCACCGATCTGCGTTAACAACGAGGCCATATTATTCGAAGCCTGGGGGCTTTTGGGGTCGATCTCCAACGCCTGCTGGTAGCATTGTTCAGCTTTGCCCAAATCATGCTTGGACTCATACAAACGTCCGGTGAGAAGATAGAAGGCAACTTGTTTTGGGTTGTCCTGGAGAGCGCGCTGGCTGTTTGCAATGGCGTCATCCATCGCGCCTTCGGCCGCCAGTACCTGGCTCAGCTTTAGCCATGCGTCGGCGTTGTGCTGATCGAGTTCGGTAGATTTTCTCAACTCTGATTCCGCGGCTTCGATATCCTTTTTCGTTTTTCGGTGGTCGAACTGAAGTGTTCCGAGCAGATCGTAGAATGCGCTGCTGTCGGGCACTTTGGCGATCTGGGCTTGTGCCACCGAGAGGGCCTTTTCGGTTTGGCCCTGAGCTCGATAAGCGCTCATGAGTCTGCCCAATGCGTCGGCTGAAGCTGGGTCGCGGTCTAACGTCTGCTGATAGAATTTCTCCGCATCGGGATAGTTTTTTTCCGCCAGCCTCAGGTTTCCCATTTGCATGTAACCGTCCGGAGACCGCGGCGCCAAGCTGATCGCCTTGAGCGCATCTTGCTCGGCGTTGCTGAATCGCTGCCGCTTGAGGAAAGACAAAGAGCGCATCGCGTAACCCGCTGGAGAACTAGGGAGCAAACGTATGAGCTGGCTGGACGATTGCTCGAGTGCGGGCATGTCGTTGTGGCGTAGTGCGGACTTGGCGACCGCAAGCTGAGCCTCACTCAGGTCGGGGTTGAGGCGTACTGAGTTCTGCCAGGCGCTCTCGGCCTGTGGCGAATCGCCCATCTGATCAAAGGCGACGCCGAGATGGTAATAGGCCAAGGCGTTGTTCGGATCGGTCCGGACAGCCGCCTGCAGGGTTTCAAGCGCTTCCTTAACTTTTCCGTCGTGAAGTTCTATTTGTCCGCGAAAGGTCAGCGCTTCGGCATCGCTTGGGTTTGCTTTCAGGACCTCATTGTCGAGCTTGTTCGCCTCATCGACGCGATTCTCAAGAAGCAGCAGTTGAATGTAATTCTTCTTCACCAACAAATCAGACGGATGCTCGCGGTAAATCGCGGCGTACTCCGTTGTCGCATTGTCGATATCCGAGATGGCGAAATAAAAGTCGCCCAGCATTCGGTATCCGACCGAGTTGTCGGGGAATTCTCGCCTGACTTGCTTCAAAGACCCCTCCGCTGCGTTCTTTTTTCCCTGAACCATATAGAGGCGAACGAGAGCTGCCCGAGGATCGGGATCTTTCGGGTCGGCGTCGATTGCCGCTTTGAGTTGCTCTTCGGACTCGGGAAACCGGCCGCGGAACTGATAGTATCTGGCAAGGGCAAGCCGCGTCTGGGCTGCTTTTGGATTCAGTTCCACCGCCCTTTTGAAGTTTGGCTCGGCAGCATCGGGGCGGTTGGCGTTCATCTGGAAGGAAGCCAGCGCGAGATACGATTCCCAGCGGCTTGGATCCAGGGCGATCGCTCTCTGCATCTCCTGCGTTGCAGCGGGGAGCTTTTCCTGAGCCGCAAATAACTCGGCGGCGGTGACGTGCACCAGCGGGTTTTTCGGTTGGTTCTGAAGCAGGAAGTCCGTGTGTTGCTGGGCCTGCTTGAAATCGCGTCCCGCGATCAGCAGGTTTGCCAAGTCAAGGCGGGCAGGATAGTTGTCAGGCTGAAGTTCAACCGTGCGCGCGAATTCCAGGTAGGCGGGCGTCCATTGCTCCAGCCGACTGTAAACCCGAGCTAGCTGGTAGTGGGCATCAGCGTAATGCGAGTCCACCTGGACAGCATTGCTGAACTGGATGACCGCTTCCTGATATTTGCCCTTCTCGAAATAGCGCTGACCGCTCTCCAGATATTTCCGCTTGCGGACATTGGGATCGTGCGAACAGCCGACAAAAAGTGCGGCCAAAAAGAGTAGCGAATAGAAAATTGTGCGATTCATGCAAATGTCTCCCAAGCATTTCAGACTCTTGTGCTGCAGTTGCTTTTTCCAGACGTATCCGGCCGAGACATGGCTCAGGGCGGAATATATGCTTCAATCGCGGGAAAAACAACCTTCAACAGCGAAAGCAACCGGCCCTGAGCGTCGGCTGTGCTTTCGTGTGGCTTCAGTTCCGTCGTGACCCGGATCAATGAACCATCGCTCCGGCGGAGGCGAACCGAATCCTTCACCAGGTAAAACTTCGCCCAATATTCGCTAGCCACGGCTCGGCCGTGCGCCCAATACCAATAAAGAGCGAGCCCGCGTTGGGCTCCTTTGGCGATGACAAAACGATTTACCAGGAAGGGTTCATGTCCGGGCAAGTCAATCTTGATCCTGCTGGAATCCACCGGAAGCCAACCGGCGCCGGGCAAACAGTTTTGAGGAGAGTGCAGGGTGTCGCCGGTGCGCTGGCTGGGGAAATAGGCCACCAACAGATCTACGGCAGCATCGTCGGCAGCGGCATCGCGGTAGACGCGAGTCAGAAAATCCCCCGGACCCAGCACCTCGAGAACGTCCGGAGCAATATTTATGTCGCTTCCCGCCCACGTTCCCAGATGATAAGGGAAAGACGCGAAGGTTTCGTGAGGCGGCACAATTTCAGCTCCGTTGCGGCCGTGCAGGAACAGGGCGGTTCCGGCAAGCAGGATCGTCGCCAGGGCGAATCTGTAGGAAGTCACCGCGGCGCCTGCTCTTTAGGCTGAAGACAAGTATTGGCATGGGGATCGTGAATTCCATGCCCAGCGCTCCGAGAACGATCGCCTGCCGCAACCAAGTGCGACCGCGACGCGAATGAAAGCTTTTCACCAGCCGATTCAAGTTGTGCCAATTGGTTCATACGCGAAAACGACGCAAGCATATGCGATATTTGCGTTCTACGCAATCATTCTGAGAGCTTGTCTGTGCGCATTTAGCTTGTGGATGCTGTCTGTGACATCTGCCGTTGGGCGCCCAAGTGCCCGGATAACCCTCCCTTCGTGGCACGGCGCAGCTGAGATCGTTTACAGTCGGCAGTCGATTGGAACAAAAGGCGCTCGTTTTAACCAAAAATTCACAAAGCCTTAACGAGAAACTTTCCCCTTTTGTGGTACTTTTTGCTAGCAGTTTTGAGACAGAGAACTAGCCGATCTCGGTCTGAGTATCCTAGGTTCAATCGAGTAATCGTGGCAGCCTTAAATAGGTTGCGCCCCGCCTGTTTGTCTGACCGACCGACAGACTAAGCCAACGTTCTGAGCTTGTAGCGCCTGTTTCAAAACTTTTGCACGAAGGGATCACAGGGGAAGCCGATGCAGACGCAGCCGTTGGCGAAGCATGAATCATTGGCGACGGTACTGGAGCTGGAAGCGTTCCTCGATGCCGCCAGCCCGAACATGAGGGCAGTCGAGGCTGTGATTCGCGAATTGTCGCAAAGCGAAGTCCCGGTTTTGCTCTTCGGGGAAGAGGGGACGGGGAAGCGAACAATTGCTCGCCGCATTCATGAAGGCTCCCCTCACCGTGGATACGAGTTTTCGATCGTCAATTGCGCCAAAGTCGGTGCTGAACGCTTTGATGGACAGCCGGGAAGCCCTTTACTTTGCAAAGGGACAGTACTCTTCGACGAGGTTGCCAACCTGGACTTTGCCTGCCAGAGTGGCTTCCTGAATTCGTTGATCCGCCTAGAGCAAGATGGCAGGCGCGGATTGCCAGGGCGTTTGATCTGTGGGAGTGCACGCGACTTGGAATTGGAGGTGCGGTCGGGGCGCTTTCGTGAAGATCTTTATTACCGGATCAGCGGCGTCTGTCTGAGACTCCCTCCACTGCGACAACGAAAACAGGATATTTTGTCGTTGACGACGTTTTTCCTTTCGAAATTTGCCGCAGAGTTTGGCTGCCCCACCCCGGTGTTGAGCGAAGATACTCGGCAACTTTTTTACGACTACGCTTGGCCAGGAAACATTCGGGAATTAAGAGACGCAGCGAGGGCGATTGTGGTTTTAGGGGATGAATCTGTCGCGATGGGTGGCCTCCGGGCGGTACTTATGAAATCGGACCGCAATCGCCAAGGTGAACGAGTGTCGTTGAAAGAGGCCGGGCGAGCCGCATCGCGCGAGACTGAAAAAGAGCTCATTTTGGAAGCTCTTGCAAAGACGCGCTGGAACCGCCGCCGAGCGGCGCAGGAGCTGAAGATCAGTTACAAGTCGCTGTTATATAAGCTGAAACAAATTGGCAACAGCGACTTTGAGGCGTCATAACTGCTAGATGACCTTATGAAGGCAACGATCGTATTGGCGATGATATTGCTGCTTGGTTCCCCAGCTTTTGCCGTGTGGCCATGGCGCCACTCCAAGTCAGCAGACGTTGCAACGGCCCCTCCATTGGCCGATCCTGGGACGCCACTACCTGGGCCGCCCTACAAGATTGGCCTGGGCGATGTGTTGCGCATTTCAGTGTGGAAGGAGCCGGACTTCAGCTCGACGGTACAGGTCCGTACGGATGGCAAGATTTCCATCCCGTTACTCAATGAATTGCCGGTCGTGGGCTTCACACCTATGGAATTGGCCGCCTCCCTTACCGAGAAACTGAGGAAGTACGTTGATGATCCGCGAGTCACCGTAATTCTTTCGCAGGCGAGGCCGCCAATCATTTATATGGTGGGGGAGACAGGGCACCACGGACCTATGGCTTTAACTCCCAACATGACGGTGCTCCAGGCTCTGATAACGGCGGGTCTAACTACGTTCGCCAACAGCAGGAAGATCTATATATTGCGGGTAGAGAATGGTGTCGAGAAGAAAATTCGTGTGAACTACAAGCGGTTGGTTAAGGGCAAGTCCATGAACCAGAATATTCTATTGGAGCCCGGGGACATGGTTGTTGTGCCATAGGGACTCGGACAAGAGAAGCAGTACAGTTGAATCTTTCTTACGGTTCTCTGCACTGCATTCGGTGAATCGGATTCTGCGGTTCTGCGCGAAGCTGGCGCGTAACCGACGAACCCAGATTCCGATAATAAGGATGCCGGTATGATCGCAAATCGCGAACTCGGGATGGATGATTATCTGGCGATGGCTCGTCGTCGCGTCGGGTTGGTTCTTGTACCGGCGCTGTTGGCGTCGCTGATCGGGTTTTTGATCTCGTTTGCGTTGACTCCGAAGTATACTTCACGCGCCCTGTTGCTGGTAGAAGGACAGATAGTGCCCACAGGTTATGTCACGCCCATCGTCACCGAGAGCGTGAGTGCTCGGATGACCACTTTGCAGCAGAACATGCTGAGCGTCAGCCGTTTGCAACCGCTCGTCACCCGCCTGGGCCTGGCGCGAAAGGGCAAAAGCGTAGAAGCGGTGATCGACGAGATCCGGAATAACGTTTCGGTAAGCCGAGCCTATCTCGGCAGGTCAGGAGGACTCGGAGGAACGGCGGATGTTCCAGGCTTTTGGGTAAGTTACACCACCGACAATCCGCACGATGCGCAGCAGGTTTGTTCCGAAATTACTTCCCTGCTGCTGGCAGAAAACCTGGAACTCCGCGAGCGGGTGGCACAGAGCACCACTGATTTTTTGTCCCTTCAGCTCGATCAGGCGAAGCATAATCTCGATGACATGGACAGCAAGCTGTCGCATTTCAAGATGCTGCACTTCGGCCAGATGCCCGGTGACGTAGAAACGAACCTGAAGATCTATGAGGGCTTGAGCTCCCAACTCGATGCCAATGCCTGGAACTTAACGCGGTTGCAGCAGGACAAGGCTGCTGCGGAAACGCTCTTATCACAGGAACTTGCGGCAATGAAATCTGCCCAGGCGTCCCCAACCTTTTCGCCACTTCGGCAACAGCTCTTAAAGCTGGAAACCCAGCTAGTCCTTTTGAAAACCCGGTACACCGACGACCACCCTGATGTGGTTAAGGCAAAGCACCAAATCGAAGACCTGCAGGCGAAGTTGAAGGATTTGAATGCGGAGGCCGAACAGTCGGACGCCCTCAGGACCGCTACCGTTCCACGGGAAGGGGCCAAACTGGAACCGCCGGACATCATGCGATTGCGTGACCAGATCCGTCGCAGCGAGAGCGTTATCGAGCGCGCCAGTGCAGTACAGAAACGGCTGCAGGACCGCCTCGATTTATACCAAGACCGAATGGAACTCAATCCTGACCTAGAAGACGAGTATAAGCAACTGACACGTGACTACACCACCGCGCACAATATTTACGATCAGCTCCTGACTAACAAGACCACGGCCGAGATGCAAACCGAAATGGAACGCAAGCAGGAGGGAGAACAGCTTAAGCTGCTCGATCCAGCTAGTTTGCCGCATTCGCCGAGTTATCCCGTCCGTTCGATGTTCGCGTTATATGGGCTTGGCGTGGGGTTGGCCCTCGGTCTCACCATAGCTCTTTGGCTGGAATTTCAAGACAAGAAGATTCGCAACGAGGGGGACGTTCTGGCGGCTCTGGAAATGCCCATGCTCGGTTCCGTGCCCTGGGCCGGGGTGGAGGGAAACGGCAGGGGCGCGAAGAGCAGGTTTGGCGGTCGACTTGGGCCGCTTCTCGAAGAAGAGAAAGCGGCAGAGAGTTAGCGATTTGGCACACTTTAACCCGAGCGGTTGCACTCGGAAAGTCCAGCTGTGTGGTTGACGGATATTCGGAGCCCCGACCGAACATCCGAGAGGAAGGATTTGCATGAGCCGAATTCGTGACGCACGGAAAAGCCTTGACATGGAGGAGCGGGACTTGCACGGGGTCGATGCGGAACTGGAGCGGTTGGTCGAAGGTCCGGCAATGGGACCGGTGCCCGTGTCCGCGGTTGCGGACGAGCGATCGGGCGAATTGAAATCGCCCTTAACTCAACTGGCGGACACCACCGTTTCCGATACTTTATTGTCAGGTTGTCGCCGAAGCAACTGGGTGCTGAATCCGGAGATGGTGCTGTCATTCGGGGGAAAGGAAGACGCTCATGGGACGGAAGAGTTCCGCTCACTCCGTTCCCGGCTTTATCGAGTGCGGAAGGAGCAGCATTTGAAATCGATTTTGATTTCGAGTGCATTGCCCAAGGAAGGAAGGTCTTTTGTGGCCGCGAATCTGGCTCAGGTATTGGCCCTCCAGCCGGACTGCCGAGTGCTGCTGATCGATGCCGATCTGCGCAATCCACGACTCCATGTTGCGTTTGGAACTTCCGCCAAACCCGGTCTTTCGGAATATCTGCTGCAGGAAGTCGACGAGTTCGCGATCATGCAACGGGGCCAGGCAGAGGGCCTCTTTTTGATTCCATCGGGGCGCTTGGTCTCGGGCCCGACCGAGGTCGTCGCCAACGGCCGTTTGAAATCTCTCATTGATCAGATCGAATCGTTGTTCGATTGGATCATTGTTGATTCGCCTGCCGCGGTTCCGGTCTCGGATGCATGCCTGCTGGCCAATTCTTGCGACGGAGTGCTGCTCGTGGTTCGCTCCCACTCGACCCCATTTGACATTGTGCGAAAAGCGCGCGGGAGATTTCGAGAAGAGTCTCTGGTGGGAGTCGTGCTCAACACCATCGAGACTAAGGCTCCACCGCGCAGCCAGCGATACTGAGCACGAATTCCACTGCCCTCACGGGTGTCTGCGGGAGTGAGGTCGCTTGCTTGTCAGCTTTTAGACGGCAGAAACGTTCCACCGCACCGGAGGCGCAATGAAATGGATTTTCTGGGGATCCGTTGCTGTCATCGGCTATGCGTATCTGGGCTATGCGGCATGGCTGTGGGTCCGCAACCTCTGGAGCCTCCGGCCCGTGCAATCCGGTCCGTATTTGCCTTCCATCTCAATTGCGATGGTAGTGCACAACGAGGCTGCGGTGCTGGAACGCAAGTTGAGAAACCTTTTGGATCTAAACTATCGCCCGGACCGAACCGAAATTGTGGTGGTTTCCGATGGTTCGACCGATGACACTAATCGCATCCTGGCAGAATTTGCGAGTGTCCCGCGCGTACGAGTTATCTTGAACCCGCAAGCACGTGGAAAGGCGGTCGGCCTGAACGACGCGATGGCGGCCGCGGACGGAGAGATCGTGATATTCACCGATGCGCGGCAAAAGATCGAAGCGGATGCGGTAGGCTTGCTGCTGGAAAATTTTGCCGACCCGCAGGTGGGCTGTGTGAGCGGGGAGTTGATGCTGGGTGATCCCGGTTCCGGAGAGACGGGTCGAGGGATGGGATTGTACTGGAAGATCGAGAAAAAAATCCGGGAGATGGAATCGGCCTCCGGGTCTGTGGTCGGAGCTACGGGTGCTCTGTATGCCGTGCGGCGTAGCCTGCTGGTTGAACTGCCGCCGGAAACGATTTTGGACGATGTCTACATTCCCATGCACGTGCTACGGCAGGGATCGAGGGTGGTGTTCGACCCGCGCGCGCGGGTGTGGGACGTCGCCGACCAGGGAGTGGAACGGGAGTTTGCACGAAAGGTGAGGACGCTGAGCGGCAACTACCAATTATTTCAATTGTCGCCTTGGGTGTTCGGCAACGCCAACCCGGTACGGTTTGGCTTGGTGAGCCATAAGCTGATTCGCTTGCTTGTGCCTTTTGCGCTGGCGGCATTGCTCTTTTCGTCGTTCTTCTTGCCAGGTCCCATTTACCGGATCGCACTAGCTCTGCAAGTTGCGTTTTACGGTTTGAGTGCCTGGGCGTTGGTAGGACCGAAGCGTGGTCCGCTGGGCAGAGTCGCAGATGTAGCATTTACCCTCGTCCTCCTCAACATGGCTGCGGTCGTGGCCTTCGCCAAATTTGTGACGGGACGCAAAGTGGTCTGGGCCCGTTAAGCGGCACCCAGCGGGATGCTGCACGAAGGAATGAACGGCCACCGCTGAACTTGAGTGGAAAAACCTCGAATAGGTTATGTTTTTTTTTACCCGATTGTTTCGTGCCCACACCTTACCGGCTTTCCTGATCATCGGAGCGCAAAAAGCCGGGACAACTTCCCTCGCCAGTTATCTGGCCGCGCATCCCGGCGTGGTTTCACCGAAATGGAAGGAGGTACATTTTTTTGATCTTAACTATACGAGAGGGGTTGAGTGGTACCGATCGCACTTCCCCATGGGCCCGCGGCGCCGGCTCAGAAGTCGGTTCGATGGTCGACGTCTCCTGGCGGGCGATGCCACACCTTATTACATCCTGCACCCGCAAGCGCCTTCCCGGGCTTGGCACTTGATCCCCGCCGCCCGCATCATCGTTCTACTCCGCGACCCCGTGGACCGGGCATATTCTCATTACCATCACGAGGTTCGGCTGGGCAAGGAATCATTGTCCTTCGAAGATGCGATTGCGGCAGAACCTTCTCGCATCGCCGGCGAAGTGGAGCGGCTTGAGGCCGAACCCTCGTATGAGAGTTTCAACTATCAGCATTTCACCTACCTGGAGCGAGGCATCTACGCAGATCAGATGCGCCGCTGGCTGAATTACTTCCGTCCGGACCAGTTTCTTGTCCTCAGTAGCGAGCAATTCTTTAAAAGTCCGGCCGTCGAGTATCGTAAAGTTCTGAAGTTCTTGGGCTTGCCAGAGTGGGAATTGCCTGCATATCCGGCCGAGCACGTGGGCAGCTATTCGCCCATGTCCGCCACGATGCGGGATCTCTTGCTTGATTATTATGCGCCGCACAACCAAACTCTTCGACAATACCTGAATTCCCACTGGCCGGGATCGGGAGATGCAATCGTGGAAAGGTTTTCCGCTTAGGCACGCGCAGGTCGTGTCAGATTTCTACAGTGTCCGGTTCCTTGCCGAAAACCCTCGGGCGAGGTTCTGGATGCAAGTATTGAGAATGGAGTAACAGCGCCGGGTTCCCTCCATATCCATATAATAAGGATCGAGAATTTCAAGTGGTCGGTAGTCGGCCGAGGCGTATGCGCTCAGCAGAAACACCTTTTTCTTCGCACCGACGCAACGGGACAAAAGCTGTACCTGATTGTGGTAGTCCATGGCAAAGATCACGTCTGCCTGGTTCACCATTTCCGCGGTCAACAATCGGGCGCGATGTTGTTCCAGAGAAATACCGAACTCCTTTGCCGCGGTGATTGCCCAGGGATGCGCTGCCCTGCCGGGAATCGCATTCAATCCCGCCGACAGTACCGTGAATTGCGGGTCGTCGAGATGGGCAAGTTCCCGATTCATGAGTGCTTCGCACATTGGGCTGCGCATGATATTCCCAAAGCACACAAAAAGAAACGCGCGAGCCGTCTCCGGCACCCGGGAGAGCTTGGGGTTGGTGAATCCAAGCCGGTCGGATATTTTGATTTTCAGATAAAGCGGACGCTCGTCCTTGCCGCAGGCTCGATATTGCTGCACTTCGCGAACCACGACTTCGGGCAACAGAGTTTTTGCGGTTGCGGCGATGCTTCTGGCGAGCCGGCCCCGGAATGTCCTTTCGATATCCACTGCGAAACTCTTTATAAATTGACGACCAGCAGGAGTAAGAAATTATGGCACGCCTTCTGCGAACGGGCAGCCAGGTCCCGCATATTGGCATTATACGGACGTGATCTAGTTTGGAATCCATGCCCCAGGTTTGCAATCAGCTCTTTCGAAATGAAAGGACTGCGGCATCGGAGGACGGATTCTGCTAGGCTTTTGCGGAGGCGCACTGCGGAACCTCGATCATTCACCCCACCTGCGATTCGGGAAGACTATGAAGAAACTTGCCCTCCGACTCATGCGGAACTGTGGTGTGTTCGCTCTGACTCGAGTCATGTCCGCGCAAATGGCACGGATTCTGATGTATCACAATTTTTCCGGCCTGAACGAGACTCGTACTGATGCGGTTAATTCTACCGCCCTCAGGAGGCAGTTGGCATATTTGCGCCGCCATTTTCGCGTGGTTCCTTTGACGTGCATATTCGAGCGCTTAAAAACGGGCAGACCTCTGGATAAGCTGACTGTGGCCCTGACCATCGATGATGGTCGCCGGAACTTCTACGAGTTCATGTTTCCTCTTCTTAAAGAATTCGAAATACCCGCAACCTTTTTTGTAGTCAGTTCATTCATCCAGCGCGAGGATTGGGTTTGGACTGACAAAGTTCTTTGGTTGAGTGAGCAGCCGTCGCGGCCCGGCGAACTTTCCGCGGACAAGATTGAAGTCCTCTTTGCAAAGCTCAACCGTCTGCGGCCGGAAGCACGAACTGCTTTTATTGAGGCTATGGCTGCGAGTATCGGTGTGTTCATACCGGGGGAAGCTCCTCCGAAATACGCGCCCTGCTCGTGGAGTGAATTGCGCGAAATGGCCGACTCCGGTTTGGTGGAGATCGGTTCGCACACCGTGACTCATCCCATTCTGGCCACGCTGACGGAGGAAGAATCCTGGAGTGAGCTCACTGTCTCTCGCGCTCAAATTGAAGAAGCGTTGGGCAGACGGGTTGAGTCTTTTTGCTTTCCTAATGGCAAGCCGGGTGATTACAGGCTCAGTCAACTGCGGCAGATCAGGGAGGCGGGGTACGCGGGCGCAGTAGCGGCCGAGTTCGGAATGGTCACAAACGATGCCGATCCCTATGAATTACCACGCATCGGTGTCAGCGGCTACTCCGACGCTCTCTCTTTTTCTAAAAACCTCGATGGTGTTGAATATTACCAGGCCAGACTGCAAAGCTCGCGCCCTGCCCGCGCTGCAGTTGCACCTGAAGACATGTCGATCAAAAGCTCGTGAGCGTCAGCGCCTCGAAGTAACCGCGGGAAATATGCTGAAGACGATGTTCATGCCATGCGCTTCCAGGTCGAACTCCTGGATGCTCCGCATGTTCGCAATGTCATAGAGCGTAATGTGCGTTGGCTTCTCGCTCATGCCCTCGCGAAGTACGCTCCTGACCCAGAGAACATTCTCCCGGAAGCGGGTTTTGCGAATTCGCGTGAAACCCACCCACACCCTCCTCTCATCCACGGGAAGTAAACCGCGGCACCAGCCAAGTAGAGCGTCTCGACCGTCAATTTGTTTCAGATCGATAATCCTTTCCACTTGCAAGCTGCGAGGGTTGGCGATAATCACTCTTCCGTCAACCGACGTGAAGTAGATTCTCTCGCCAAAGAGCAAGCCGTCATGCGGCGACTGCACCGCGATGTCGATGCGTCTTCCTGAATCATTCAGGCAGATGGCATCCCGCTGACGGAATCGCGTTGCCCAAATCTCACCGTTCAATTCAAAAACAAAGTTTGGATGCGATTGGTGAGGCTTAGTGGTTTCGACTTTCCGGTAATCCGTGGTCCGCGAAAATCGAGACCAAGGAGCTTCGGGCAACACACTCCATTCCGCCAGGAGTTCGCCTTTCCGGTTAAACTTGGCCACCATGTCGAGTCCGGTAATGGCCGCCGCCAGATTCCCGTCGGATGTCGGAGTCACGTGGTGGAGATCGTTGAAACAGGGGAGCGAGATGTAATGGATTCTCTGGAATCCAGGTAATTTGAAGATCAGGACCTCGGTTGAAGTGCAGGTATAAAGGACATCGCCGGCCAATGTACCGCTCTTGAAAACAACGGAGGAGTTCTCACTGGCCCGCGCCTCGAGCGGAGTCTTGTATTCAACGCACGTGCGAACCGCACCCGACTCGGTGTCGATCTGCAGAATCAGAGCCGCCTCATACAAGTTCCATTCCTCTTCGTGTCTTAGGAACAGATCTCTTTGTCGGGCGCCCAGCACATACAGGCTGGCCATTCGGTAACGTACCTCCTGACAACCGAAGTTGCAACGGCCGTCGCGTGCGTGACGAACCGGAGCTTATCCCACCTTAAGGTCTTCAATCGCGGACTAAAGGCCACGCGCAGCGCGAAGTCGCGTACAGTGCTCATAGAATCGAATGTCCTCGGCGTACCAGTCGGACAGGTTCCGCTCGGCCAACAGGCTCAACTGGCGATCGAACTCTGGCGGAGTGCGGTGGGCAAGCTTATCATCGGTTGGCAAGGACACCGTTTCCGGCAGGTTCAATAGCCATTTCAGGTACTCAAAATCCGCGTTGAGCTTTTCCTGAAGCCCCACCAACAGGATCGAGTCCGATCGGTCGTCAAGTTCCTGTTCGCTGGAAAACCAGTCCTTGTACGTGTTCTTCAGATGGGAGATGCCCCGCATCGCTTGACGCGCGCGCATCGCCGTTTCAGGATCCGTTGCCGACAGCGCCTCAGCCAGGTCGTTCGCCTTTCGGAAATGTCGGAATGCCTCCGTCTCAGCTTCGTTCCATTCGAAGTGATGACGCGGAAGCCCGCGCCGCAAACGGCTCCAGAATCCACTGACAAATCGGGGGATGGGGTGGCGGACGAAAAACACCACTTGATGGTCAGGTGGAACGTCCCTCAACTTTGTACTGTGGTCGTGCAGCACGATCCCGTAGCTCTCGGCGATGGGACGGAGCGCCTCGGCGATTGCAGTTCCGCCGGTCTTGCGAATGTGCAGGAAGTGAACAGACACAGTGGTGACTCATCCTTCTGAATTCGACACGCCGTCGACCGATCTGCCGCGCTGTTCGCGCTGTAGTGCGAGCGTGTGCAAACCACAGCGGTAGCTTCTTTTCAACAGGCGGCCAGTGTGCAGTTTGCCACCAAATCGGTCCAGCCTAGTTGCGTGGTTGAGACTGGCGCTTCTAGAAACTATATTTCAATCCGAATTGAATTGTTCTCGGGCGATGTGCGTCCACTGGATGCAGAAAGGCATTGCCAGTCAGACAGTCGGTACCGGTCGAAGCGCCGTTAACGACCGGAGCCTGAAAACCAGCAGTATAGTTGGGGCCGCCATAGCAGCTAATCGTGTTACTGCCCGTGTTGCCCAGATCCGAATTGTAAATCCTGAACTGGGTATGATTAAAGACGTTAAACGCCTCCGCACGGAATTCAAGGATACTGCCTTCGGTTACCTGGAAATGCTTCAACAGACTCATATCAAAGTTCGTTCGATGTGGATTGTTTAGATAGTTACGGCCAGTGTTTCCGAAGGTGAGCCCGCGGGGCGCGACGAAAAGATTCGGATTCCCCAGCAGTGGTCCAAAGCTCTTTGTGTTTCCTCGCTCATTCGGTGTCGGACCCGGATTCGGGTTCACATCGGGATAGGATCCCGCGCCAACGCCATTCGCCACACCAGCGTTGTCGAGCACCGACGTCGTGCCACTGCCCCCGTTGATCACGCTGAAAGGCGTGCCTGACTGGAAGATAGTAATTCCGGAAAGTTGCCATCCATCCCCCAACAGGTGTAAAAATCGGGACGGTGAGGAGGGAGATGGCGGATCCTGGCCGTCTCCGGTCGGCTGTCCTGGAAGACCGCTTGACCACTTCTGGAAGACGGTACTCAAATTCGGCAGGGTATAAATATAGCTGATGTTGAGGAGGTGCCGCTCATCAAAATTCGAACTCGCCTTGTTGGAGCGCAGATCGTAGGAATTCACGAAGGTGGCGTCGGAGCGGTCGGAAGAATCGTCGATCGAATGGCTGTAGGTATAAGAGCCACCGATCGTGAGAGGGCCCCGGGTGCGGCGCAACGTGGTTTGAAAGGCGTGGTAGGTGGAGTCGGCCACGTTCTGCAGAGAGAAAATTTCACCCAAGCCAGGAAAAGGGCGTAACGTATTCACATCGGGAGTTGGGTTCCGAGAGCTGTTTTCACCCGTACAAGCGGCCTCCAGATTGTAGTATGCCGGATTCCCAGGAGCGACCACAGTTCCGTTGAGCAAGGTGAAACCGCCGGTGGGTCCCGGCAGGAAACTTCCACAGTCGCCTTGACTTTGCTGATTTACTTCTGGAATCAACGGCTCGTTGGGGCCAAACGGGTTCTCTGCAGCGGTGACCGATTTCAGTTGGTTGATCTGGCGTTCCACCGTCAGGTGGGTTCCTTTGCTGCCCACGTACGCGACGGTCGCCACCATCGATCGTGGCAGTTCTCGCTGCACGCTAAGACTCCACTGCTGCGCGTATGGCCAGACCGCCTTCGTCGGAATCGCGCTAAGGTTCAGCGGGTAAGCGCCAACTCCCCCTGGCAACGCGGCCGCGCAAGCCGGATCCGTCGCGAATGAGGAGCCACCAATGCAACCGAAATTGATGGGAAATCTCTGGGTCATACTCAGCACCTGGGGTGGGTTGCCTTCCAGAGATCCGGTGTTCGCTTCTTCTCCGGTTCCGTGCTCGTAAAATATGCCGTAGCCGGCTCGAATGGAAGTCTTGCCGTCGCCCTTCGGGTCCCAGGCCAGCCCGACGCGCGGCGCCGGATTGAAGACATGACCCTTCATACATCCGTTGGGCACGCCGTTTACTCCGCACTGCACCACGCCGTTGATAATCCGCGGATCCGGATTGGCCGTGTTAATGGGAATCGCCGTCCCCTGTGGAACACCGATAAGCTCGCCGGTAGTGGGATCAACTCTGACCTCGGCGGCCACTGCCGGGTTGAAGGTCGCCGGAGTCCAATTGTAGGCTTGACGGTACTTCTCGTTCCAAAGACCGAAAAGACTAAATCGCACTCCAAGGTTCAAGGTTAATCGAGAGCTGACCCGGTAATCGTCCTGGATGTAGGGCTCCGCGATGCGATAGCGATTGTAATATTTGTACTGTGCGCTGTCTTGAGTATAGGTTTGGATGGAATTAAAAGTGCCAGTCGAAAACACCTGGTATCTAAGAAAATTCGCGAAGGCGTTGCCAGTATTCTCCGCTCCACCATTGATATTGCTGAAAGTCAACAGACCTTGCACATCGCCACTGGCGGCGCCAGTCGCCCCGTTAGTTTCATTTCGCTGGGCAAAGATGAATTGTGCCCCAACTTGCACCGTGTGCCTTCCCATCGACTTGCTCAGGTTTTCGCGATAGCTGTAGGTGGGGTTGGTGTGGACGAATGGCATGTAAGAGGGATCGAGGGTGAATCCACTTCCTCCATACTCCTGATTGGTACCGCCGAACATAAGTCCCGGGGCTTTTCCGCCGAATCCGTTGTTGAAGATGGCGCCCATGGGACAGTCAATCAAAGTCTCTCCGAAGCCGGTAATCGGAGGGCAAGGGCCTCCCGGCATGCCGAGGCTCGCCGGGCGCTGGTAATTGGCCCCTCCGGGCCCGTTCACATTGGCGAGGGTGATGTGGGAGTTGGTGAAACTCGCTTCGAGTTCATTTAGAAGTGTAGGAGTGATGGTGTCGGTCAGGTGAGCTACGAGGCTGGTCCCTGGACCAACAAACTTATTTTGCACCGTGGGAAAGCTATTTGAGATGTTGTCCAAGGGCCACTGCGGAACTGGAACGGTCGTGCTCCAGCTATCGTAGATCCCATGGAGCGAAAGTCGAAGCTTTGAGCTGATGTTGTGATCCAGCCGGACTAGTTCTTCCCGCCATGTGGTAGATTCGGAAATGACCGAGTCATAGCAGGAACCGATGCTGGAATTGCAGCCGGTCGACGAATTCGGAAGAGGAATCAGATTCGTGCTTAATAGGGCAGATGCATTCGCCTCCGCCCCGCCTGCGTTCGCAACGGAAAAAATGTTATTGTTCTGAAATTCAGCTTCCCAGCCAGAAAAACCACTGCCTCCCAGTGTAGCCGGACAGTCGGGCCACTTTGAGCGGAGGAACGCCACGGCACTAGGGGCCGTGGGGTCACTGCCTGGCACCTGGCAAACGTCGCTAAAATCTCCGTTACGCTCTGCCAAGGAAGGCACGCCGTGATTGAAGTCAGGATGTTGATCGCTGGGCGAATTCTCGTAACGGAATTCTTGGGAATAGAAAATGAAGGTTTTGTCCTTCTTGATCGGCCCGCCAATGGTGAATCCGAAATCATTTCTCCGATACTTGGGCGCTTTTGTGGTCTGGTCAAAGTAATTGCGAGCATTAAAAAACTCGTTGCGAATAAATTCGTAGGCATCGCCATGCCACTGCGCACCGCCAGTCTTGGTGGTCACAAGAACGGTGCCCGATGCTGTGCGTCCGTACATCGCGCCGTAATTGGAAGTGAGAACCTTGACTTCCTGGATGGCGTCGAGACTCGGATAGACGACGAGCGTGCTCTCAGCGCCGTTCAGCCCTGCATTCAAAACGTCGCTTCCGTCCACTTCGAAAGTGTTGTACTCGACGCGGCCACCGTTGACGCTGTACTTCACACTGCCGACCACTCCGACTTTGGCCTCATCCTGCCCTGTCTGGTTGCTCACGCCCGGGGTCAAGGCAATCAGTTGCGTAAAGTTGCGGCCGTTTAAGCCGAGCGTGGTAACTTCCTTTTGCGTGATGGTGCCCGAGACCTCTGCGGTCTCCGTTTCCACCTGGCCGATTTTTTGACCTTCGACGTTAACTTCAGTTTTCTCTCCCGCAGGTTCTAGCGTCGCATCCAACGGCAGTTCAACTCCGGCAGCGAGACCGACGTGGTCGGCGACAAAGTCCTTGAACCCGGGTTGGGTCACCGTGATAGTGTAGGAACCCGGACGCAGTCCTTTAACCGAGTAGTTGCCCTTGTCGTCCGAGACTACGGTTTGAACCACCCCTGAAGCGTTGCTGATCTTTACTGTAGCTCCAACTAGAACCGCACCAGTCTGGTCCGTGACCGCGCCTCCGACGGAGCCGTTGCCACCGGCTGCGGGAGTTGCCGCAGCTGGGACCGGGGCAGGCGCTTGTGCCGGGGCCGCTAGCGCCGGAACTGGAGCAGAGCCGGCAGTAACCTGGCCTGCCGCCGGCAAGCTGCTGGCCGCTTGTGCAATCAGGGCGCCGGCTACACCCAACGTCAGCGCTTGGCCGGGGCTCAAGACCGCGTTTGCCTGAAAAATCTTCAGGCCGCTGGCTACCACGGAGACGTTGTACGATCCAGCCGGTACCTCCACCACATACAAACCTTGGCCGTCGGTGGTCGCGCTCTGGGTGAAGCCGGCTCCATTATCGACCGCGACTGTCGCACCGGCGACGGGTGCACTGGTCTGATCGGTGACCATGCCGGTGATGGCTGCCTTGGCACCGGGCGTAGAAGTGCCACTTGTGGCTGCGGCCGAACCCGCCTCTGGCTGCGTAATACTTTCTTGCCCGACTAAAGGACCGCCTACTCCCAGCGTTAAAACTTGACTTGGGCTCAAGGTCACAGCGGCCTGAAAAATCTTGGTGCCACTCGCCACCACGGAGACCGTATATGATCCGGCGGGCAACTCCGTAGCGTACAATCCTTGGCCGTCGGTGGTCGCGCTCTGCGTGAACCCCGCGCCATTGTCCGCAGTCACCACCGCGCTCGCTACGCCAGCCCCGGTTTGATCGCTCACGGTTCCGGTAAGGGCTGCTTTGCCCCCAGCCTCTGACGTCGCTGTGGCATTGTTCTGCGCAACTGCACTCACTGCCGAAACTAGAATCAGTACGCACAAACTCAGCAGTACAGGTCGCAACCTCACACTTACCTCCATGCGGAAAGACAAGAACTGTCCCCGGGCAACTGCTATAAGCGCCGGATGTCCAAAGGAATCTGCGAGTCTCCGAATAATAGCGAAGCGAGAGTAGGACAGTCTAGGGTTGCGGTGTTACGTTTCGATGACAGCAAGGTTAAAATCGGATTACAAACTTGCCAGACTTGGTGTCCCAGTCGTGGCAGAACAAGCCTCAATTAGGTCAAGTAGGTCAAGAAGCAGTCTCCGAGCGAAGCTCCCTATGACACTGTGACCACCAGACTGTGACCACCAGACAGAATCAGAGTGCAGTCAACTGATCGCGTGGTATCGGCATCTCCTCCCGCGATATTCACAACCAGAGCGCCTTGTAGCCAAAAATTCATACGAGTTTAACAATGCGGTCATCCTGCCATAACAAATTTAGTTGATAGTTGCTCCCGGTAATTACACGCCAAGTCTGCCATGTTCCTGGCCTGCAGGGTTTCTGTGGCTGCGGTGCCGCAACGGGGATAGCTCCCTACCACGCATAACTAACTTTCGAAAAGGAGATTGGCAAAATGAAAAGCTTGAAATCACTACTTGCGGGATTCGTCGCGACCGCAGCGATCGCTGTGGTTCCTGCGGCTAATGCGCAAGTTGTTGTCCATACGAACGCCGCTGGCTCTTCGGCACTCTACACCCAAACCGCAATTGCCGCGGTGAACGATATCGCCGCGCAAAGCCCAACATTCAAGGCCGGCGGCTCCATCCATCACTTCACCATTAAGGGTTCCGGTTGTACGGGTGGGGCGTGCGAAAGGTTGCATGATCCTCGCGCCGGAGCCCCCCCGGACGATACCGGCACTTACTGGGCGGTTTGGGTTTGCCCGGCCGGTGGTTGCACTGGCGCCAATGCTACCGACGCTTGGGCTGACTCCCAAGTTGACTCCGTCGTCGGCGATCGCTACTATTTGGCTCGCGGACTTAGCATCCTCGACGCTGGCACTGACGCCTCGACCCCCACAGCCCCCGACCACGCGATCGACAACGTTAACCCAGCTCTGTTCGCCTACGGCGTCCACAACACCAACGGCGCCTGTGGCGCCGCCACCACCTGCGACGACCTTTACATTCCTAACGATGTCTGGACTGCCCTCAGCGGTGCGGCTGGCGCTGGCTCGATCCTGACTGCCTCCTTCACGGACATCCGTCTTGAAGATGCGTTCTATGCCACCAATCGCGCCCTCGCATCCCCTGCTGCCGGGGCCGCTCCGTGGCTCCAGTTGGGCTATGGACCTGGACCCATCGGCGTTCCCATTAAGAGCCACTTCTCGGGATCTACTGCTAACCCCGCTGCTTTCGGGTTGCCGGGGACGAACGACCCAATCGACGGCCATTTGGTTCCGGCCACTATCGAACAAATCGCCATCGGAGAAGAGGCGGTGGTTCTTATCGCCAACCGCTCAAACGCCGCTGGCCTCGGGTCTGTGGTTGGAGGCAAGCCTTGGTATAACGATGCAGTCGACAACGGTCCGTTGGCCGTCGGCACGGCCAGTCCGATCGGGCAGTTCTTCGGAGGTAATACGTGCAACGGATCAAGCAACGCCATTGGTAACCTCAATGGCGCAGTATTCACCGCTGGGCTCCCGCCGGCTACTGCGAACTTTGCCGTCAACCCAATTCTTCGCGAACCTCTTTCCGGCACCATGAACACCATTGAATTCACCGCGTTCAACACCTTCGGCGGCAACTTGTCGATCGTTGGTGGTAGTTCAGTGGGAAACAGCCCCGCGATTGTCCCCGGAACCTCGCAGGAAGCGAACGTTCTGGGTGTGGCAAATAACCCCTTGGCCCAAGTCTGCCCCAACGGCGGCGCCCCTGAAGGCACTCGGTTCCGCGCAATCGGCACCGGTGAGGAAGTCGGCAAAGCAGGTGGCACTGGCGTCGGCGGTACTGCAGACGGCATCGGCTACACCTTCTTCTCTTTCGGCAACGTGAACCCGCTCGGAGCGAATCCTAACTACGGATACCTCCAACTGGATGGAGTTGATCCCACCTTTGCTAGCTACGCTGGCGGCGATCCCGGACAGCCAGGAAACGGTGAACTGCCTCTGTGCAACGTTGCCTTAGGCAACGGTGCTGGCGGTTGCACTACTACTGCGGTTTGGGGAGGCCCGGCAAACTCCTACCCCAACCTGCGCAACGGCAGTTATCGGGCATGGTCGATCGTGCGCGCCGCGTGCGATACCGCAGCCTCAGCTTGGATTCCTAACCCCACTTGCAGCACTGGCAACGACGTTTTGGGTACCCAAGCGCTTATCTGCAACGCTCAGTTGGACATCCACAACAGCGTCGCCACCAGCGTCGCTGACTTCCTGCCTCTCGACAGCTGCGGCAACTGGAACGCACCGTGGGGCGATGCTCAATATGCCCGTTCGCACTACGCTTACAATGCTGCGGTTGGAATTGCTCCCAACCTCTATCCCGACAATCGCGCCAATGTCTTAGGGTTCGGCATTTCCGCGACATTCCCGACGGTTGGCCTTGAGGCCGACTTGCCGAATAACCTCACTGGCATCGCTAACGATCCCGAAAACGGCGGCGACGCGGGTGGTTGCATCATCGCGGCTCAGGTCAAGGACGCTGGCGGCTTCGAGGATACCGCTTCAGGATCTGTGCTGTCAGTCAGCGCAGTTCTTGAGCCGGCGCCAGTTCCTAACAAGGTTAAGTTCTTTTACTCCTTGGCCGCTGGTCCGCAACCGAGCGGATATTGCGGTGGAGGACCCAACAATAACTTCCGGTGCACTGAAAGCTACACTGGCGGCGCCACACCGACCCCAGGACAGCAATGCGGCACTGCGTTTACCTGCAACCCGAACCACAACCCGGCTCAACCCGGCGACGGTCTGTCGATCTCGGTGGTTGGATTGCCTACTGCCACCGCCAACTATAACGGTGTCTGGCAAGTCACTCGTATTGTCAGCTCAAGCCAGATCAAGGCGAAGGCTCCGGGCGCACCCGTGGCAATCAATCAGAACGGGTTGAAAGGCGCCGCCAGCTTCTCGACTGGATGCGCGCAGTAATCCAGTTGAGATCTAACCACGAACTGTAGTAAGAACTGTAGTGGGTAACAAATGAGGCAGGTTGCCAGTTTGGGGCCTGCCTCTTTCTAAGTTATGAGGTTTTGGGCAGGAACTTATTTCAAACCAGGAGAAAGATTTTTTGTATGTGGCCATTCTATTTAACTAGAAAGACGCTTGTCGGTTTGCTGTCACTTGTGTACCTCCAATCCGTTAGCGCATGGGCACAAACGGCGCAACCGGATGCAACCCAGGGCCAAGCCCAAACAACGGCAAATGCTCCGCCGAAACAGGCCGCTGATACAGCCGCGACCCCAACAACTGAAACGGGAAAAGACAACAGTGGAAGAGATGTGACTGGGGGCCTTGGCTACGCCTTGCACGTTCTCAAGCAGGATGCCGCCCCTGCGTCGCGACAGGACGCCAGCAAGCCTCCGGACGCGAGGCCGAGTGAAGATTGGGATACCCTGACGATCCCCAGCGATATACAAATTGCGGATCCTTTGCCTCCGCTTCGAGGCGAGTTCCCAGAGTTCACTCGGGAGTTCCTCCAGTTAGCCTGGCGTCCCTTCGACGTGATCGATCTGTACGTGATGAAGCCGGTAGGGGTGGAGAAACCGCCCGTGATCTTGTGTCTCTATAGCTACCCCACTGACACCGATCGTTTTAAGGTTAACGAATTTGGCAAGACAGTGACCAAGAACGGATTCGCCGCGGTTGGGTTTGTCGGCGCTTTGACCGGGCAGCGTTTCCACGACCGGCCAATGAAAGAATGGTTCGTTAGCGAACTGCAGGAGTCTCTGGCGTCTTCGGTGCACGATGTGCAGTTGATCTTGAACTACCTTGCCAAGCGTGGCGATCTCGACATGACACGCGTGGGGATGTTTGCGGATGGCTCAGGAGCCAGTATTGCGATCCTGACGGCCGCGGTTGACCCGCGGATCAAGACGCTGGATTTGGTTAATGCCTGGGGAGATTGGCCGGACTGGCTCGCCGAGTCCACTATAGTGCCAGGCGATGAGCGGGCAAAGTATCTGAAGCCGGAATTCTTGAAGAAGGTGGAAAATCTCGATCCGGTCAAATGGCTGCCGCAGCTCAAGACTCAGCAGGTCCGTCTGCAGTATTTGCAAAACGATACGGTAACCCCGAAGGCGGCAAGGGAACGCATGGAAGACGCTGCGCCTCCTAACGCCAAGGTTGTTCAATATGACAACGGCAAGGCATTCCTGAAAGCTGTGGGGTACAACGGAAAGATGTTCGATTGGGTCAAGGAACAACTGGTTCCCACCGTTTCGGATCAGAAGGCTGCGGGTGGCAATCCCGTCCCAACTTCCCCGGCAACGAAAGCCTCTAATCAGTAGATCCGCTGGACAATTCGTCGGCTCGCCGGCCGAGACGCTGGACAATCTTGGCCAGCGAGTTTGGAGATTGGGGCAGGACTAGCGCTTCAGGAGGATCAGGGAAAGCTTAGCGTCAAGGAACCTTGGTCGCCGGTACAAACGTTTGAAATCTGCGGGAAACTATAGCTGCTCGTTAGAGACGCTGCATCCGCAGTCACTATTGCCGGCGGCTCGGGCGGAGGGGCAGGGATTTGGGCGGTTTGCGCGCCGTTCGGACCGTATAGGTTCAGCACGAGCGTTTCGCCGCTTATCGTTCCGGTAATTGTCGCTGTGCTAAGGTACGAACAGAAGCGCTGGCCTCCACTGGCGGTGATGGTCCCGGAAACCGTCGCATTACTAGCGCCGATATTTGCTCCTTGAGTTAGTGTCCCAGTCACGTCCAAAGTACCGTTGCCGCTTGATGAGACGAAGCTCCCATGAAACGACCCCAGTAGCGGCGTTATCCGCACCGCAGTCCAGGTGCCGGTGGATGTGAATCCTACGCATCCGCCCTGCAGGGTGGAGAATTGACCTCCGATAAACGCGGTAGAGGCACTGCCGGAAGGCAAAGTCGCAGTCAGGCTAAAGTCCTGTCCGAATTCACTTACAGTCAGCTGAAGGTTTTGTCCATCGAAAGTTCCGTTAACCGGACCCACTCCCTGGCAACCCGCGCCCAGGATGAAACTGCCCGTGACGATACCGCCCGATTGCAGCAAGAATCCGGAAAAAGTCCACACTTGAGTACTATTATGCCGGGTCAGAGTTAGTTGCCAGTTCCCGGAAATGTCGGAACCTGGGGAGACGGAATTATTGCTGTTGCCACAGGATAGAGTGGCGACTGACAAACACAACAGCAAAGTTACGCTTAACAATCTCAAAGTTTTCTCCAAAAATCTCCTCAAGCCAATGACTCTTGCGTGCAGCGCACTTCCAGATGAACCGTGAATTTCAGTTTCTGCGCTTCGGCAAATCGCTAAGCCGCGCCGCTTACTTCGCGGGAGGCGCTTGCACGGTAAATGTGGCGCCACCTATGTCCTGACATCCGCCCGTCACCGCGTTGGAGAAACGATAGTATCCGGTCATTGAGGTGGCATCCGTGGTCGTTGTTCCTTGATACTTTCCCAGCGCAACGCCTTCGGCCGAGAGCAGATTCAAAACGACGGACGTTCCACTGATCACGCCTGCGATCGAGGCGCTTGTGAAACAGGGTGCATTGGTCGACATCATGCTTCCCGAAAGCGTTGCCGTGCTTCCCCCGGTATTCGGTCCCTGAGTTATCGTGCCCGAAAAGCTAAAGACGTTGCCCGTGTCGCTGGAAGTGAATGTCGCTTGAAAACTGCCGGTCAGGGAATTCACCTGGGCTGCCGTCCACGTCCCAACCTCGGTTTGTCCGCAACCCGAAGCCAGAATCGAATAGTCCCCGCTCATGGACGTGAAGTCGTTCGAGGCAGTTCCCGTCAGATTTACCGTCTGGCCGGCTGGGCTCACCGTCATGGTCACGGCGGATCCACTGGTCTGACCCAGAGCAGAGCCCACCCCAATACAGCTTGTCTGCCCAGAAATTGTTTGCCCAGAAAGCTGAACGCTTCCCGAGACCGTGTTTCCCGATTGGACGAGAAATCCCGACTGCGTCTCTGTGGAAGTTGAGTTCTGCAACGTCATTTGCCAATTTCCCGAAAGACCAGCGGGCGTTTGGGTATTCCCCCTCCCACCTCCACAAGAGGTCAGCATAATTGCACACATCAGCACAGCCGCCCCCAGTAGTCTCATGGGTTCCGGAATCTCTCCTTGGAGCAAATCCAAATCAACGTAGAAGGCTAGGCAATCTCCGTTACCAGATTGCTACGAAACGATGAATTTTTCGTGAATATCGCGACTCAAATTTCTTAGAGTGATCTGTTATCCTTCGTTGAGTCTGGTTGGGCGGTACTGCGCAATGAGCGCTTTTCTTACCATACCAGCCGAAATTATTGCACCACGCCCGCATCGAGCGGATGATCCGCGCGACCGGGTGGCTTGAAAGTCTCCAGACCCCACGTTCGATGTAAGTCTCATGCCACCTTCCGTCGCCTGGTTGGAATCAATTCCTGCTCGGCCACTAACCTAAGAAAGAGGCAGATCCCGAACTGGCAACCTGCCTCGTTTATTCTTACTGCAGTTCTCACTACAGTTTGCGGTTAGACCTCAACTGGATTACTGCGCGCATCCAGTCGAGAAGGTGGCGGCGCCGCTCAACCCGTGCTGATTGATTGCCACGGGTGAGCCCGGAGCCTTCGCCTTGATCTGGCTTGAGCTGACAATACGAGTGACTTGCCAGACACCGTTATAGTTGGGGCTGTTCGGCAATCCAACCACCGAGATCGACAGACCGTCGCCGGGTTGAACCGGGTTGTGGTTCGGGTTGCAGGTG